>OGZF01000143.1_pt1 | contig 71188 bp, 61 predicted proteins | sample 1576771 | NCBI WGS metagenome assembly OGZF01 (sample SAMEA3541536, study PRJEB24748) | human gut metagenome | biome: human gut; feature: human-associated habitat; material: faeces | place: China | collected 2012
TGATCTGCTCCAGGCTGCTGATCCTGATATGAGCAGTAAAAACGATCCTGCTTCCATACAGGGCGGACATGCAGCTGCATCCTCTGTACAGGGGTATTCTGAGTTAAACTTAAATCCCCAGCTTCTTCGTTATGTGATCGCCATTGTAGATGAAAAAAGCCTGACCAAAGCTGCTGAAAAGTTTTATCTGACCCAGCCTACTCTTTCCCGTTATCTTCACGGCATGGAAAAAATGCTGGGTGCCAGATTATTTACCAGAGAACACAACAAATTACTTCCAACCAATGCCGGAAAGGTATTTGTAAACTTTGCCCGCAACATCCTACAGATCGAGGAAGAAATGTCAGAACACATCAAAACCTATCAGCAGGGACATGACGGTGGTATCTATCTGCAATGTGACCCCAGTCTGCTACACATCATCCAGACACAGGTCATTCCCAGTTTTAAGAAACAGCACCCGGATATCCAGCTGAATGTGAGCACCAACAGCCGTGAGCAGATCCAGGAGTCACTTTTAAATGCATCTGCTGATTATGGGGTCTATTTTTCCTGCGAAGAAGAACATCCTATTTTAGACAGCCGCATTCTGGATGAAGATGAACTTGTGTATTGTTCCAAACATGATCTCCTTTCTGATCCCCTGGAGCATACTAAAATTATGACGGTTCCAAAAGGAAATCCTCTTTACGCTGAACAGAAACGCCTGTTTCAGCAGTTATATCTGACTTTCCCTGCAACTTCCTGTGAAGCAGCTCCATCCATTCTTTTTTTTCTGGAAAAAAATGGAATTGGAAACACCATATTGCCTTCTAAAACAATGGCAAATAACCCGGATGACCGCCATTTTCTTACACCGGCCCCGGGATATTTTCTCATCATGGCCCATCATCCCATCCGCACCATGCCTCCGGTGACCAGGGATTTAGAAACTCTGCTTTATGATACATTTGAAACATATTTTGAGCATTTCGCGGAGTTATTTTCATAAATATGGAAAAAATGTAGATGCATGGCAATTAAAAAGGCAGCTGCATATCCCTGGACTTTATCGCTTACCTGTCCAAGCAACTTGCACACAGGAAGGTTTGCTACCTTTCCAAGGATATCCCAGAGAGCCACATCAATGCCGCTGATGGCACCCATGACCATTCCCTGACGGCCATTTGCCCAGTTGTTCCACATCATCTTCTGATGGAGAAATTCGATCTTTGTGGGATCTTCATCTAAAAGTAATGATTTTAACTGTTTTTCTACTACAAATTCCATTGCATCCATGGAACTTCCAAAGGTTGCTGCTTCTCCGATCCCTGTAAGTTCTGTATCTGTTTCAATGAAGATAAGAAATGATCACCGGCATCAGCAGTGCCAGGATGGCATCCTTAAATGCCTGAACTTTTTCCTCTGTGGCAGCTCTTTCGCTTGGCTCAAATCCCTGTTTTTTACATAAGAAGTGGGCAACCACACATAACACCAGACAGATGAAAATTCCCGGAAGGAAACCTGCCATAAACAGATCACTGATAGAAGTTCCTGTCGCTACACCGTACTGGATGAGACCGATACTTGTGGGAATGATAACACCCTGGTCTGCAGTGCTGTAAACAGTTCACCAAAACTCATGGACACTGCATCGATCCCTAGCTCTCCAAGAGAGTCAACACAGACGGAACTTTCCAGCATTCTCATCCGGATGCCCTTTGCGTCTTCCGGATGAACGATGGGTCTGCTGGAATTGGTCATGCTTCTAAAACCAAGATCAAAGGTTCCATAGGTCTCAATTCCCTATTTTTCCAGTCCTTTAAAAATTTCCTGTCCTGTTTCTCCGTCCAGTACCTTAAAAGCTTCTTCTCTGGAGTCAAACAGATATAGAAAGTTAAATACGTCCATATCCGGGTCAAATCCGCTTAAAGTTGCTGCAACTGCAACTGTGATGTCAATGGTTCCAAATGGAAGAGATCACCATGACTTTTGAAGCCAGACTGCTCATGGAACCCTATATTATTGAAAATTACAGTAAATATATTGATATGGATAAACTTCTTGACTTAGAAGAACAGACAAAAAAGATCTTAAGCAGTGATATCTTAGAGCAGAAGGATGCTGTTGTCTTCTGCAATATTGATGATGCCTTACACCGCACCATTGCCGATGCCTGTAAAAACAAATACCTGAACATGAACTTATCCCAGATCTATGACCAGAACATCCGTATCCGCATCTTAGGCGAACAACCGAATAATTCTTTTAAAGGCTGTTGTAAAACAGATAAATAATTATCCATTCTGCAACAGCCCTTTTATCTTTATATATGCTAAACCAGATAATTATTTGGCAGGCGCACGCTTCTCCTGCATCTCTCAGGTTTCCCTTGTCTGTACCAGCGGCGTGTGGATCGTGCGAAATTTTCCACCTCAAATAATCATCTGGGTAAAGCCTTATTTATTTTCTTTTTTCAAATACTCCGTATAGGGCACATCCGGATCCAGGATCAGTCCCCCATGCATAGTCGGGGCTTTGGCCGGTTTCATATAATCACCATATTCGGCGGTGAGTCTGCCGTCATAGCCTACAGGAACAGGTATCTTACGGTTTTCAAAGGGCATGTAAACAGCTTCTTTGAACCACTCCCGCTTCCAGGTGTTTTTTTCCAGATAGCGGATAAATACAGTGTCGCAGACATATTCCGTATCTTTGCCTTTGAAGCGGGTACACAGTTTTTCATAACCCTTATATGCCTTGACCATGGGAACATGGAGAAGCATTCCAATGCCATGGAGAAGTTTTCCAAAAACCGTTGCATTTTCATAATAATCAAAGCGGTACCAGGTATAAAGCACGGTCCAATAAAACTGGATCTTTTTGGCCCAGTTTTTTCTTTCTTTTTCCGTTTTCGGCATACCGTCCAATGGAAAAATATCAATAAAAATGCCGCAGTTATATCCCGCCTTTTTATCTTCTTCATTGCAGCCGCAGGTCTTGCTGTTTCGGATCTGAGCGTGGCCGCGAAGATAATTTTTCTCTGTATACACAGTCTGAAGCACCAGATCTTCTTTCAGCCATTTCGGGGCAATCTGCACAAATTTATCATAATCTTCCCGCAGCATGACCAGGTCAATATCATCATCCCATGGAATATATCCTTCATGGCGGATAGCACCGATCAAGGTTCCGCTGTCAGCAAAATATTTAAGCCCATTGGCTTTGCAGATGCGCTCCACTTCATCTAACATTTCCAGCTGCACCGCCCATACACGCTTCGTTTTTTCATTTACTGTGTATCCGCAGCGTACTTCCTCTTTATAAAATTCCGGCTTTTCTCTCAGCATATTCAAATGATCCTTCCAAACTGTTTTTATCTCACATTACATGGCATTCCTGTGATTTTTTATGGCTGTCCCGTCAGCCGCCTGTATATTTTCCCTAAATACTGATACAGGAACGGATCACGCATTACCAGAAGCACCAGGAAATACACCATTGCACCTGCACCGATCTGAATAAAAGTGGTGATAGGTCCCAGGCCACGGACCTGTTCCAAAAACTGTCCCGTCCACACCACAGCTCCCAGCATAATAACAGCCGCCACAAGACGCCTCCAGCCATAGCGTACCAGCATTTTCAGCTTTATAAAATCTCTTCCCAGCCACAGATAAAGGGAGGTGATAAAACATTCTGCTGCTACTGACGCTGCTGCTGCTCCCAGCGCTGCAAAATGAGGGATCAGAAGGAAATTTAAACAGGCATTGACCATAGCTCCTGCTACGATCACTTTGCCGCTCTGGGCCCTTTTTCCACCAGGCGTTAAAATCTGGCTGCCGATGCAGTCACTTAAACCTACCACCAGCACCAGAGGACTGCATACATACATTAAAAATGTCACCGGCAGATACCCGTTTCCCAAAAACCAGGGAATAAACTGGGCTGCGATCCCCGCCAGACCCAGCATAATAGGCATTGCCATTAAAAGGACAAAATCCAGTGAGTCCTGGAAACGCTTATGGATCTCTTCCATCCGTCCAGTTCCAAATAAATAGGACATACGGGCGGACATAACTGCATTAAAAGACATGATCAGTATTTTCGCCATATTCACAAAACCGGTGGCATATTCATAATAACCGTTCTGCGACTTATTTTCCCCGGAAAACCAGCCAAGCATAGTCTTATCCAAAATGGTATAGACGGAAGTAGCGATGGTAGGGATAAAATACACCAGGGTCTCTTTTAAATGGCGCAAAGGACGCAGTTCTTTTAAAACCGGCTTTTCCACCTGCCCCTTTAAATATCCCCACATGGAAATATTTCCCAGAAGTCCGGTTGCCGCAGTCAATGCCACATACAGCAGAAGATCTTCTTTTTCCCGGATAAATAAAAACAGCATGGCAATGCCCACAAGCTTCACTGCCGTATTTCGCAAAACGATCAGGGAATACTGCTCCAGCCCCCCAAAAAACCAGGAAATATCAAAAGCAACTGCCAGCAGTGTCATCGTCAATACCACATAATAAGGCCTGTATTCCCTGGCAAAGCCGATCACAAACAGCCAGATAATAAGACATGCTGCGGTCGTTGCCATACAAAGCACCTCGATCTCCCAGAAAAGCCGGCTGCGTATCTTTATCTCATCTCTGTGTCTTGCGATCTCCCTCTGCCCATAAGAAGCCGTTCCCAGAGCCGCCAGTATGGCAAAATACTGGACTACGGAATTGGTATAACTCTGTACTCCCGTTCCATCTGCCCCCAGAACGCGGGAAATATACGGGGTCGTGATAAATGGGGTGATCAGCGTCATCACCTGGTAAATTAAATTGTATATATAGTTTTTCCGAACACTGGGTGCTTTTGCCATAAGATCTTCTCTATACTCCATTTATATTTATGTTCTCTTAAAATCTTTTTTGTCTCTTGGCTCATTATACCCATGGAAACCTTTTTAAGCAAGGCAAAAAATCCGCAACAATGCCAGTACCGGCATTATTGCGGATTTTCCAGATAAATCTGTCTGCAATGTTCTAATCTTCCATCATATGATCGTATTTCTCTCTTGTTTCTTCCCGTTCCAGATTGAGCACATAAGAAAGACCTTTTAATTTCGTATTCAGGATCAGTTTTTTCGGAAATTCGCAAGCCTCTAACATTTCCTTTGCCCGATCCAGGTTTCCTATATCGTAAAATATGTGAGCATCACTGTCCACGATCACCGGCACCTTGTATTTTTTACAGAAAGACAGCATAACCGGAAGATTTTTGTCTGCATTCAGTCTGCCGGTACGGGGAGAAAAAGAGCTGTTGTTTACTTCCAGCGCCACTTTTTCTTTTGCTGCCGCTTTTACCAGTTTTTCATAATCCAGAGGAAAACGGTCATCATCTGGATGTCCGATGATCTTCACATATGGATTTTTCATAGCTCCGATCAATGCATTGGTATTTTCCCCTCTGGTTCCTGCTTTTACACAGGGAACATGAAGACTGGCGATCACATAGTCCATTTTCTTTAAAACAGCTTCTTCCGCATCCAGTTTTCCTTCCAGATCTATGATATTGGCTTCCATACCGGTAAAAATACGGACTCCCAGTATTTTCTCTTTGATCGCCTTAAAATTAGTAAAATAAATAGGCTGCGCAGATCCCGGCATGGCACTGTAGTGATCTGATGTTCCCATGGCTTTTAATCCTTTGGCCGCTGCCTCTTCTATATTTTCTTTTAATGTGCTAAATGCATGACCACTGGCCACTGTATGTGTGTGAAGGTCAAATAACAGCTTCATTTTTTATTCCTCTTTTCTTATGATGCCTGGTAAACCAGCTTTACCTGTTCTCCCGGCTCATACTGTTCTCTGCTTCCTGCGTATACCGTAAATGTATCTTCCCCGCATTTTAAGGAATAATGGATCTCCCTGCCGCTGTACTGCCTGTTGGTTACAGTTGCCGGAATACCTTTTCCTTCTTTTACAATGTGAAACTGCTCCGGACGTACAGGAAACAGACCATGGTTTTTAAAAGCCTGTGCTACTTCCGGTCCATCATATATAAGGGACTGATCCATTACTTTAAAATAGGAATCATTCCATTGTCCTCTGACAAAATTAGATTTGCTTACAAAGGACGCTGCAAATTCAGTCTGTGGATGCAGATAGATCTCCTCAGGTGTTCCTACCTGTTCTATCTTTCCATTTTTCATAATGAGGATACGATCTGCCATGGCAAGAGCCTCGCTCTGGTCATGGGTCACATAAATGATGGTCGCCCCGGTCATACGGTGAACATCCTGGATCACCCGGCGCATACTGATCTTTAATTCTGCATCCAAAGCACTTAAAGGTTCATCCATTAAAAGAATGGATGGCTTTCCCACAATGGCTCTTGCAAGAGAGACTCTCTGCCTTTGTCCACCGGAAAGTTCTCCCGGATACCGGTCTTCATAAGGCTTTAATCCCATATTTTCAATGGCTGCATCTACGGCTTCTTTTTTCTGTGCCTCTGTCAGGTGTTTCTGCTTTGGACTCTTCATTGGAAATTCTACATGCTGGCGCACTGTCATATTGGGCCACAAAGCAAAGGACTGAAATACCATTCCCAGGTCGCGCTGCTCTACCGGAACCATTTTTCCATTTCCGGAATAGATCACATCATCCATCCGTATCTTTCCCTCTGTAGGTTTTGCAAATCCGCCGATCGCCCGCAAAAGAGTGGTCTTTCCACAGCCGGAAGGTCCTAAAATAGCCAGAAACTCCCCATTTCGTATTTCCAGATCAATGTCATTAAGCGCCAGTGTTTGCCCGAACCTCTGGGTTATATGCTCTAAATAAAGACTCATGTTCTTTTCCTCTCTTCTTTTTTTCTGCCGGTTTTAAAGCCACCAGACAGTAACCTGTAAGAACCATTACAACGATCACAGCTGACATAGCTGCCGACAGATTGTAATCTCCAGACTGCTGGAAGTTAAAAATAGTAAGTCCTATGGTCTTTGTTCCTGCACTTGCAAGCATAGATGACAAAGTAAGTTCTGTAAGTGATGATACAAAGATCAAAAAGGAACCGGATAAAATAGGACGTACCAGCATAGGAAGCAATACCTGCTGCCAGAGAGCTCTTTTGCCTCTGCCACAGGCACGTACTGCTTCTTCCAGCTCCGGGTTCACAGACATAAGAGCTGTGGTGCTCTCTTTGATCTGAAGGATCAGATATCTGGTTATATAAGCGATCACCAGGATCCATATGGTTCCGTATACTCCCGGACGGATCCCGGGAAGCGGCTCTACCCAGTGGAAGATCATTGCCAGAGAAAGAACGATACCTGGAATGGCATAGGTCAGAGAAGCACATTTTTCCATGGTCACAGCCCCTTTACTGTTTCTTCTTACTTTCATATAGGCTGCTGCAGTTCCCACAACAATACAGACTCCACAGGTCACAAGTGCCAGAAGGATACTGTTTCTGACAGCGGCAAGAACACCTCTGTTTGTAAATACAAAAGCAAAATTTTTAAAGGACAGATTATCCAACGTCATTTTCAGGCCATATGTTTTTAAAAATGCGCTTTTTATCATTACCAGAATGGGAACCAGATTTAATACACCTAATGTTCCCAACAGCCCCCATTCTAATAGCCTCCGTTTTGGTCCTTCCAGCTCAATACGTACCGAATAATCTTCTTTAATGCTTTCTGATTTTCCATTTTTTCCCACTAATGCTGTTTCCATCAATGTACCGCCTACTGCGATCACAGATAAAAGAACGGAAAGAGCTGCTGCCAGAGGGAAAGCGTCTGGTCCAAATCCAATTGCTTTTTCATAAATATAGGTGCTGAGCACCGGGATGCCAGAAGAGATACCTAAAAATGCCGGCACAGAGAAGTTATCAATGGCTGATAAAAACGCCAGAAGCCCGCCTGCAATGATCGCAGGAAGCACCTGCACCAGATCCACATGGATCAGTGTATAAGAAAGACCAAATCCGCAGGCTCTGGAAGCCCATTCCAGGTCTCTTGGAATACGCCGAAGCATATGGATCACGCTCATGTATACAACAGGGATGTTGCAGATACCGATCACCAGTAAAATACCGCCAATGGAATAAATATTCACCGGACCGATCCCCACGGCCCCAAGGATCTGGTTTACGATCCCTTTTTTACTTAAAAATCCGCTCCAGGAAAGAGTAATAATATAAGAGGGGATAATGAAAGGAAGCAGCACCAGTAATTCTAAAAGCCTTTTTCTTTTTATATTGGTATAAGCTGCTGCCAGAGCCAGTCCGCTTCCTGCCACGATGGCGATCATGGTAGAGGAAGCAGCAATCAGGATCGTATTAAAGATCGCTTCCCTGGTCCGTTTTTCCTGTAACAGGACCTGATAATTAGAAAGTCCATAACCATCGCTTCCTTTCAGGCTCATAAACAGTAAACGGACGATCGGCGCTATAAATACCAGGAAGACTCCCAGGTAAAACAGCAGCAGACCTGTACTGCCTAAGACTTTTTTATGTTTCATAACAATGCTGCCCCTTTCTGCCTGTATACCTGCTGTTACTGGAAGATCTCAGAAAATTTCTCTTTATCTGCGTCACGGCTGCTGTAAAGTTCTTTTGTATCAGCACTGATGGTCTTGATCTGATCAATGGATTTTAATCCTTCTGGTGCTGCTACACCCTCTTTTACAGGTGTATAACCAATAGAAGCTGCCAGTTCCTGTCCTTCATCAGAAAGAACGAAATCTACAAATGCTTCTGCTGCTTCCTGGTTCCTGGAGTCTTTTAACACACCAATTGGTTCGGTAATGGCTGGTGAACCTTCTTCCGGATAAACAAACTCTACCGGGGCACCATCATTTTTAGAACGGTTTGCCATGTAATCGACCAGGATACCGCAGGACTTTTCTCCTGCCACTACTGCCTTCTGTATTGCTCCGTTTCCTTTATCTACTGTAATTCCGTTATCCTTTAATCCCTGGAAGAAATCCCAGCCTAATGTTTCATTGCGGCTGAGTACCCCCAGATTGTAAGCTGCAGCACCGGAATACAACGGGCTTGGCATGATCACTGCATCTTTAAATGCCTCTCCTGTCAGATCTGCAAATCCCTTTGGCGCATCTTTTACCAGATCTGTGTTGTATGCAATACCTGTTGTGATCACCTTTGTTCCTGTATACATATGGTCTTTATCAATGTATTCTTCCGGAATGCCTTTCAGTTCCGGTGACTCATAAGGTAAAAGCATATCCTGTTCTTTTAAAGTTTCAAATGTAACACTGTCTGCTACTAAAAGCACATCTGCCTGAACAGCACCTGCTGTCTGCTCTGCCAAAACCTTGCTGACTACTTCTTCTGTTCCGGAACGGAATACATCTACTGTTACATTCGGGCACTCTTTGTTAAAGCCATCGATCAGCTTCTGTGCATCTTCCTCCGGCTGGGAAGTATATAATGTGATCTTTCCGGAAACATCTTTCTTTTCTGCCTCTGTGGAAGCTTCTGTCGTCTCTGCCTTTGCCTGTGTAGCCGGTTCTGCTGTGGTCTTGGCAGGCGCTGCTGTTGTTTCTGTTTTATCAGTCTGTCCGCTGCATCCTGCAAGTCCCATAACTGCTGCTGTTGTTAAGATCAATGCCATTTTCTTATTCATTTTTAAAGTCCTCCGTTTGTTTTTAAAAAAGCTGTATTCTCTGTAAATATATGAAAATCCCTGCTGTCATCATAGCCTTCTGTTACCAGAGGGAGTCCATATGCTAAAAGTTGGGGAAGCATTTCTTTAAATGAAAAATCACCGTTTTCTAAAGGAGTATGGTAACATTTTCCTTTCCGGTTGCTGATATGTATCTTGGAGATCCGTTTCAGCTGGTCTAATATGTGGAATGGTTCTTCTTCGCTGTCACAATGTGCTATATCCAGAGTATAAAAAAACTGTTTTTTTCTGCTTCCTGCTGCTTCTTCCATACTCTGTGCATCTGTTACAAATTCTTTTGGGATCTTTTCCATGATCTCTAAAGAAACATCTACTCCGATCCGGTCAGAAAGCCTTCCGATCTGTTCTAACGAGTCCTGAAGAAGTTTCATGCTCTCTTCTCTTCGTCCCGGAAGTGTCATATGTCCCGGATGAACTGTCAGTTCCATTGCTTCTAACTCTGCTGCCAGCCTCATAGATACTTCCACCTGTTTTATGGACATTTCCCGGATCCCCTGATTCATGGAAGCCAGATTTAAATCCCAGCTGCAGCTGTGTACACAGGTTCTTAAAGGGTATAATGCCTGAAGACGCAGATACTCCTGTGTGTCATACCCTCTTGCAAAAAACTGCTGCGCCCAAAGTTCGATTCCATCAAATCCATTGTCATATACCCGCTGAAACATTTCTTCCAGCCCGGCATTCCAAAGCAGAGTCGATGAAACAAATATCTGTTTCATATCCATGCCCCTTTCCTGTTGAACTGTTTGCATTATACGGTCTGGAATGTAAAATTCAAAAGCAGGGAAATGTAAAATATGAGTAATATTTTTCATTTATTATAATTATGAAATTTTATTTGCATTTATGATCACCAAATGATAAAATAACTCACATAGATGATCATTTTCAGCCATTCAGATCAAAAAAGGAGTTGTATTCTCAGATGCTTCAGGAATTATATGAACAATATAAAGATACATTTTCAAAATCGGACCATAAACTGATACAGTATCTTCTGCGAAACGAAGAACAGCTTCAGTATCTCACTTCAGAAGAACTTTCTGCACACACAGGCATCAGTCCTGCCACGGTTTCAAGATTTTGGAAAAAAATAGGATTTCAGAATTTAAAAGAACTGAAAATAAAGCAGCGGATCCAGGATACTGCCACTCCCAGTTCCCGCCTTACTTCTGCACTGAAGCGTTTTGAAGAAACCGCTTCCCTTACAGAAGACCTGAAAATGCATTTTGGAAATAATACAGCAAAAACGCTGGACCGTATGGATCCAGCACTTCCAGCCCGTGCAGCAGACCTTTTACTGCAGGCACAGCATGTTTATATCTATGCCCCGGATGCTTCCTGCGGACTGGCATCCATTTTTTGTTATCGCGCAAGACGATTGGGGATCCAGCCTGTTCTCTTAGAAGGTGGATCTGCCATTTATGAATATATGGTCAACATTACCGGCAATGATCTGGTCCTTCTTTTCAGTTTCTCACGTCTTTTAGGTGAAACACGGATCCTTTTAGATCACTGTAACAAGATAAACTGCCCGGTTATCCTTTTTACAGACCTTTTTGCGACTCAGGAAGAAATGCCGTCCAGACTGACTTTTTACTGCTATCGCGGCGAACCAAATGAATATCATTCTATGACGGTTCCTTTACTGGTCCTTGATCTGATCATTTTAAATCTGATGCAGGCAAGCAAAAACAGTCTCACCTCCAGCCATTATCTGGAGAAACTGCGGGCCGAATATGCACAGATCATACGGAGATGACCTCAGCCATTGACAAATCACCGTTTTTGTGCCTATTCTATACTTATAATGTAACCATAATAAATACAGATCCACAAATGATCATAAGGGGGAGTACAACTATGAAAAAGCCATTGGCTGTTCTTATCACTGCTTTCAGTCTTTCTTTGGGACTTACGCCTGCATTTACCGGAATATCCGGAAATCTGATTATAGAGGCTGAGGCACATCAAGGCCGGACTGATGCAAACGGCGGACATCATGATTATAAAAACAAAAGCGGTCTTGGAAGCTATCACTATCACTGCGGAGGCAATCCTGCTCATCTCCATCCAAACGGGGTCTGCCCTTATGCAGGCGGTTCTTCTGGTAATTCCGGCTCAGCTGGTGGTTCTTCCTCCAAAAATCCGTCTTCTTCCGGAAATCAAAATCAAACAGAAACAGCAGCCGCTCAGGTTTCTACTGGTTGGCAGAAAGATGATCATGGCTGGTGGTACCGCCTTTCTGCAGATACCTACTATGCTGACGGTATAGCTGACATCGACGGCGCCACCTATCTATTTAACAGTGACGGCTATATGCTTACCGGTTGGCAGCAGTTAAATGGACACTGGTACTATTTTAACGCAAGCGGTGCCATGGTAACTGGCGGACTGACCATAGATGGGAAATATTACTACTTTGACTCTGACGGCGTACTGGACGAGACAGATTACGATGCCGTAGATGAACCAGGAGACGAAACATCAGATGATGACACAGAATATGACTACGATTATGATTACGACTTAGAAGAATATTAACAGGCAAAGCACAAACTGTCGCAGGTTCATCTCAAACAGATGTTCCTACGGCAGTTTTCACTTTTTACATAAAAGCATATAGGATTCCTCTGTACCTCTTTTGAAATTCAGTCGAATTGACTACGATATAAGATACTTAATAGAAATAGATTCTGCCATTCAGGCAAAACGGCTCACATGATATGAGCCGGACTTTTTTATTCATAGAATTTATAATCATTGATCTTTATTTTGGCCATTAAAAACCAAACTCCTGCAATAACTGTTCCAGATATACAGGATCCTTCAGTGCACGCTGCAGATCATCTGCACGATCCGATGTCAGAAGGCAGGAATATAATTTATTCAGTCTGGTAGTAGCTTCTGCACGGCCTTTCTGTAAGCCTTCTGCACGACCTTCCTGTAAGCCTTCTGCACGACCTTCCTGTAAGCCTTCTGCACGACCTTTCTGTAAGCCTTCTGCATGGCCTTCTGCCAATCCTTCTGCCCACGCTTCTTCCCGGATCTCATCTGCATGTTCCTGAACATACTCTTTCATATACTGTTCAAACATCATATAGCGTTCCCCCATCTTCCGGCTTCTTTTGATCTGGCGCATGGACTCCTGAAGCCGTTTGACCAATGCATCTTCATAATCAGCTTCACTTCCAGCCAGATCAGCCTTAACAAAATCAAGTAATGCTACCAGTTCCTTTGGTATTTCCTCACGATTTTTTCCATTTGTATTAAGAAAAACAGTGCAGACTCCGTCACCAAATACATTTCCCGTTTCTTCACAGTATCTGCGGATGGTATAACGGCATTTTTTCTGCCCCAGGGGATCAAAGTTACAAATGAAAATGACATATGTGTCTGCCAGCTCTCCATAACTTTTCCCTTTTTCCAGCATTTCCACATCCATCTGACTGTGGTAATAACGGCTGCGTTTTTCCAGACTGTCTTTTTTCACCAGCTGCATCTCAATATCATAATGCGTCCTGTTTTCATCTTTTGCAAATACGTCCATGCGAATACTCTTACATTCCGGATTGAAAAAGAAACCATGTTCTGTGCTGATCTCAACTCTTTCAATCTGGATCTCCAACACACGTTCCAGGAAACATCGGCAGTTTTCTGCATCCATCATAACAGCTGCAAACATAAAATCGTCATGAAATACCAGTTCTTCCAGTGTTTTTTTACTCATTTTATTCCTCCATATTACAGAGGAATCCTATACTGGTAGATTATCATAATTTTCCTGTACATGCAATGGAATTCCCAAGAAAAATTATCCCCCTCCATTAAATAATGGTACGGTTGTACCCCCAAAAATCTTTCAATAAGTTTTTTTGACTTTTCCATATAAATTGCTTATGCTATACTGTAGTGAGCGTGCAAACACACACATTGAACACGGCGCGAAAGGAGCCTATCGTGAAATTCGCAGTTACAATCGTTACTTACAACCGACTGGAATTATTAAAAGAATGCATACAGCAGGTTCTGTCCCAGACAGTTCCCTTTTCTTATATTTGTATTGTAGACAACCACAGTACAGATGGTACTTCAGAATATCTGGACCAGCTGGCGGCTGGAACTGAAACCGTTTTCCCAAACGCCGGAAAACCGGAGTTTCACATCCTCCATCTTCCGGAAAATATCGGCGGGGCCGGCGGCTTTGCAAAGGGACTGGAAGATCTTGGAAAAACAGACTGTGACTGGATCCTGATCATTGATGATGATGCCATGATCGCAGCAGATTATATAGAACAGCTTCAGAAAGCCATTTTAAAAACAAACTACCTGGCTTATTCCGGCACTGTAACTACTGCCGGAGCCATTGATACCACCCACAGACGTTTCATCCAGTGTCCAAGACTGATGTTTTATAAGCCGGTACCGGAAGAGGAATATGCCAAAGCTTCTTTTGAATACGATATCAGCACCTTCTGCGGCCTGTTGGTAAACGCTGACATGGTACGAAAGATCGGCCTTCCAAAAACAGAATATTTCATCTGGTTCGATGATACAGAATACTGTCTGCGGTTCCATGACCAGTCACGGATCTTAAATGTGACTACAGCTGTTTTAAACCACAAAACAGCCCCCGTTGGTTCCGCCCCGGTCATCAGCTGGAAAAATTACTATGGTTTCCGCAATGCCATTGACATAGGAAAGACCTATTCCAAAAATCCACACCTGTATATGGCATATATCTGGCTGAACCATAAAGCCCACATTTTCTTGGATACCTTCGGGCTTCTGCTTGGAAACCAGAAAGAAATGCGCCGTTACCGCATCAAAGTCTACAAAGATGTCCTTAAAAACCGCCATAAAAAACCAGACGGAATATCCCCGGATTACCTGCCTGGAAGCGGATACAAATCATAAAGGAGAAAAACGCATGCAAGCAATCATCCTGGCTGCCGGAATGGGAAAACGTTTAAAGCAGCTGACACAGAATAATACAAAATGTATGGTAAAGGTAAACGGTGTTCCCCTGATCAACCGCACCTTAAACCAGTTAGAACAGCATAACCTGTCCCGGATCGTTATTGTTACCGGATATGAAGGCCAAAAACTTCGAGAACATATTGAAGGTCTGCATATCAAAACACCGGTTGTCTTTATTGACAACCCGGTCTATGACCGCACCAACAATATTTACTCCCTTTTCCTGGCAAAAGACTATTTATTAAAAGAAGACACTCTTCTTTTAGAGTCTGATATCATCTTTGAGGACTCTGTATTAAACAGCCTTACTGATGACCCAAGAGACAGTCTGGCACTGGCTGCCAAATATGAGTCATGGATGGACGGAACCTGTCTGGTCCTCTCTGACCAGGACGATATCGAAGCCATGATCCCAGGCAAAAAGTTCCGTTTTTCCGATACCGAACATTATTACAAGACCGTAAACCTTTATAAATTCAGCCAGGAATTTTCCAGGACACACTATGTTCCTTTTCTGGAAGCTTATACAAAAGCACTTGGAAATAATGAATACTATGAACAGGTATTGAAGGTCCTGGTAACTTTAGATGATCCAGGCATCAAGGCAAAACGTCTGGATGAGAACCAGCGCTGGTATGAAATTGACGATATCCAGGATCTGAACATTGCTGAGTCCATTTTCGCACCGGAAAAAGAGCGCACTCACCTGATCCAGAAGCGTTTCGGCGGCTACTGGCGCTATCCAAAAATGCTGGATTTCTGCTATCTGGTAAACAGTTATTATCCGCCGCAGAAAATGATGGATGAGATCAAACATAATTTTGATGTCCTTGCAAGACAGTATCCATCCGGAATGGCTGTAAACTCTCTCCTGGCCGCCAGAAACTTCTCCCTCCGCCAGGATCAGATCGTAGTAGGAAATGGCGCTGCAGAACTGATCAAAGCCCTTATGGAGCGTGTAAAAGGCAATCTGGGCGTGATCCGTCCTGCCTTTGAAGAATATGCAAACCGCTGTGACAAAGAAAAGGTCATTGCATTCGTTCCTCAGACAGAAGATTTCTCCTACAATGAAAATGATGTGATGAATTTCTTTGAAGATAAGAACCTTGACTGCCTGGTATTAGTTAATCCGGACAATCCAACAGGCAATTATATCTCCCGTGAGGGCATGCTAAAGTTGGCCCGCTGGACAAAGGAAAAAGACATCCGCTTCCTTGCAGATGAGTCTTTCGTAGACTTCGCAGAAGAAACAGAACCTACCCTTTTAGTAGAAGAACTGTTAGATGAAAATCCACATATGATCGTAGTAAAAAGCATTTCCAAGTCCTACGGTATCCCGGGACTGCGCTTAGGTGTAGCTGCCAGCGGCGATACAGACCTGATCGGACAGCTGAAAAAAGATGTTGCCATCTGGAATATCAATTCCTTTGGTGAGTTTTATATGCAGATCGAAGAAAAATACAGAAAAGACTATGCCTCTGCTTTAGACAAGCTTCGCACAGAGCGGACCCGTTTTGCGGAAAAACTTGGCAGTCTCCCCGGTGTCCGCATCTTCCCATCCCAAGCAAATTACCTGATGGTGGAACTCACAGGCGAAAATGTCAAAGCCACAGAGATAACAGAACTTCTTTTAACCCGCTATAACCTGTTTATCAAAGACCTGTCCTCCAAGATCTCCAGAGATGACCGCCAGTTTTTACGGATCGCCATCCGGAATGAAGAGGAAGATGATGTGCTGGTAAAAGCACTTGAAGAAATTTTAACTCACTGACCTGACCAATAACAATATAAAACCACTTTTAATCAGCTAACAATCAGCGGACGCGCCACTGGCGCCTCCTCGATATGCTTGGCAACAAAAAAGACCGCCCGGACCTGTTCATTATCCAGTCCAGACGGTCTTTTCGTTGTATTTACAACCTATTAATTCTTTTTCTTCTTATAATCTCCCCATGCATACATAACCAGTGCCAGAGCGATAACTCCGTAGGAAATGAATACACGGAAGTACTCACCGATCGCAGCGTCACCAAACAGGTTCTTTCCTGCGGATGGAGCTACGATGAAAAGTAAGTGGAACAGGATACAGCCAAGAAGCGCCTGTCCGTTGGTTGCCTTTTTAATGGATGCACCACCTACCAGAATGGCTGCACCTGCGTACAGACCCACCTGCTCATGGGCACCGTAAGTCTGGAAGGAACCCATGTTCTGAACGAAGATCAGCTGTCCCCAGCCAGCCAGTACGGTAGAGATCACGATAGCGATCACGCGAACGCGGTCCACATTGATACCGGAAGCATTTGCAACGGTGCGGTTCTGTCCAACAGCACGGAACTGCTGGCCGATCTTTGTTTTCATCAGGGCATTGTTAAAGATACATAACAGTCCTACAACAAAGAAGGTAACCATCGGTACAGTGACCATGGAGAATATATTCTTTACAAATGGAAGCTGTGCTACTACGATAGCAGCCACGCAGATGCCTCCATAAGTAAATGCTTTTTTCTTCTCCATTTTCTTCCTTGCAAACAGGACCAGGGTGCCCACTGCAATAATACCGCAGATAATAAGAACAGCTGTGCTGAAGGAAACTCGCAGCAGACCATCTAAAGCATATTTAAAACCACGGTCTGTAGAAAGGTCGATGGTATTTGCAACACCGGTAGAACCCTTGATCACCAGACCCGGAGCCTTTAACGGGATCAGGTTGCCGAAGATAAACAGGAACAATAACTGATATAATCCGTTTGCAAAGTAACCTAAGATCAGACCACCGATCATTTCCTGGCCCTTCATCTTGTTCATCAGTTTACCAATGAGGAAACCGAAGAAAGCTGCGATGGGCATAGTCATAAGCATGGCAACCAGAAATCCTGGAAGACCGCTGATGCCCCATTCGATCACCCATAAAGCGGCGATCTGTGCTGCCATGGCACCAATGGTGATGGCAAAGTTGATACCCATACCGGCAACGATCGGAATAATAAGGGCCAGTACAATAAATGCGTTTCGGCTTAAACGGCCGAATAATTCATACATTACATAAGAAACTGTCTGTCCGGAGCAGATGAGTCCGATGATACATAATACCACGAACATGACGGTAACTGCATTTTTCTGCAGGATTTCACGAATATCCCATTTACTACGCACGAGACTCACCTCCTGACTTTGTAAGTGCGTACAGAATGATTCCATTGGAGATCAGGATACGCAGTGTTTCGGAAATAGTGGAACCAGGTACTAATACGTTTGCAACCGGCATTCCCAGTGTTAAAACACCCTGGAACAGGAAGGTACCGATGAGAACATGGCTGATCTTGCACCGGCTTGTAGACGCACCGCCGATAAGGATAGCAGATGCTGCGATAAAGCCCATCTGGCGAGGTGCTGTATACAGCTGCATAAAGCCGTAGCTCTGGGAATATACCAGAATTCCCACCGCGCCAAGTACGGTTGAAAATACAGTACCTGTAATACGCATCTTGTCAACATTGATACCTACAGACTCTGCAAAACGAGGATTGTTTCCTACTGCCTGCATCGCCTGACCGGTACGGCTGCGTGAAAACATCCATACAATAAAGCAGCTAAGTGCCATAAATAACAGCAGTCCTGTCGGAATGGTAAAATCGCCGATCTGGAATGCCAGGAAATCATTTAAGATATGGCGGAAGTTGGTTCCGTCCAGACCAATGGTATTTCTAAGACCGGTTCCTAATGGCCAGCGAAGCTTCAGGGACTTAAACGGCAGTACCAGCCATGCAATACACATTAAAGATACGATGGAAAAACCAACGTAGGTGGTAACAGACATTTCAGAACCTTTTAAGCGGTTTAACATAAGTGCATACAGATAACCGCAGACAGCTGCCAGAGCGGAACCTGCAACAATAGCGAAGAGGAAACCTCCCCATCCTGGAATACCAAACTCAATGGTTAAAAGACCACCGATCAGACCTGCAACCAGACCAATGGGAAGACCCAGATTCAGGCTGATACCGCACTGGATACCAGGAACCATTGCCAGAACCATGATGGCATTCATTCCCATTCGTACAACTGTATTACTTAACAGAGTAGAAAGAGAAAGATCATACCATAAGGTCATAAAGCAAAGTAAGATAAAGAATACACCGATGATCACTCTTGGAATACCAAGTTTTGCAACCAGCCAGCTGTTAAACAGTAAAAGTACAGTCAATACTAAAAGGGCAAAGCCTAAATAAACCAGGTCATCTGCGTGACGGATGATCCGTCCTTCATTTGTCTCTTTAATATTACTCTGTTCAACGTAACGGTCATACTGAGTGGCAAAACTGTCACCGGACTGATAAAGGATGCCTTCTACTGTCGCTTCCAGTGTTTCTAATGCTTCATCCGTCAATACCGGATAGATCTTTTTCAGCTCTGCGCCTACATTTGCATAAGTTGCCTTTGCTTCTTCCTGCTTTTCAAGCATTTCAGGAGTTGCCTCAAAACCGGACATATCAACTACTACTTCATCATCTTCCGGGATCTCTTCTCCTGCTGCTGACATTTCTTCATGTTTCTTTTCTAAAGCTGCCTCTGCCTCTGCATAATGTGCCTCTTCATAAGCAGCGCGGGCCTGAGCCTCCACCTCTGCATAGGCCTTTACAGCCTCTGTATATACGTCAACAGCTGCAGAAAGACCGGTTACATCAATACCGGAAAGATCACTCTGGGCGCCATTTTCGTATTTTGCTCTTGTTTCTGTTTCTGCCTTTTCTACTGCTTCACGGATAGCTGCCATACCGCCGCCGGATGCCTTGGCTGCCGCCTGTGCTTCCTGTTTCGCAATGGCTACGTAACTTTCCACTACGCTGTCGCCGGTAGCACTGAGCAGTGTCTGGATACGCATGGTACGAAGGATCTCCTGACCTGCCGCCCCATTCTGCTTAGGCATATTTATAAATCCTAATACCATACAGAAGGCTGCCGCTACTGCACAAAGAATGGCAAGGAGTCTCTGGATCTTATTTTTCGTCATTCTTCTGTTCCCCCTTTCTCTATATGTTCGGACGGTTTAATGCCGGACATGGCCAGACCATAATCTGCGTCTGGTGCCTGTGGAGATAAGATGTCTACCAGTTTGCCTTCTGAAACAATGGCAATACGATCAGAAACACTCTTAAGCTCCTGAAGTTCTGAGGAAACAATGACAACGGTCATTCCCAGTTCCCTGTTTAAACGCACCAGAGTCTCTAACACCAACTTTTTCGCGCCGATGTCGATACCTCGGGTAGGTTCGGAAACAAACAGGAATTTCGGAGACATGCACAGCGCCTTGGCAATACATACCTTCTGCTGGTTACCACCGGATAAAGTACCGGAATGCTGGGTCGGTCCAAAGCAGCGGATGTCCAGGCTCTTTATGTATTCTTCTGCGGTTTCACGGATCTTTTTGCTGTCGATCTGGGTAAATGGTCCGAATTTCTTCAAATATTCCCCTTTGATCTGCATGGCGTTAAATACGATATTGTCTTCAATGGAACGATCTAATAAAAGGCCCACACCTTTACGGTCTTCAGAAACCATGGCAACACCTGCGCTTAAAACAGATCTGGTATCTTTAAAGTTTAATTCCTGTCCGAACAGTTCTACCTTTCCCTCTGCATCATAAAGTCCCATGATACCATTGGGGATACCCAGTTTTCCCTGACCTGCCAGACCGCCGATACCGAAGATCTCGCCCTCGTAAATATCCACAGATAAGCTATTTACCTGCTCACCGGGCATATCTACATGAAGATCATGGATGCTCATAGCCACTTTTTCACTTGGAACCGGTCTTGGGGCTGCCTCTACCATTGCTTCCCCTTTTCGGCCTACCATCAGTTCCGCGATCTCACGGATACTGGTTTTTGCAGTTTCTCTTGTTGCTGCCAGCTTTCCGTCTCGCAGGATGGTAATGTTATTAGATGCGGCCATTACCTCGTCCAGACGATGGGTAATAAAGATAATGGCAATACCGCTTTCAGAGATCTTCTTCATAACGGAAATAAGCTGGGCTGCCTCACTCTCCGTAAGAACAGCAGTGGGTTCATCAAACACCAGAAGTTTTACACCTGTTTTATCGATCTCTCTTGCGATCTCGATAAACTGCATATATCCAACCGGCATTCCATGGACCAGCGTTTTTTCATCTAAATTCATTCCTACGTCATCCAGAGCCTTACGGGCATCAAAAGCCATAGCCTTCATATCCAGGCTTTCCAGGTTCTTTCCCAGAAGGCGGCTTACCGGATTGGGATTTGTGATCTCACGATTTAATTTGATGTTTTCCGTAATAGTAAATCCCGGAAGAAGCATAAATTCCTGGTGGACCATACCAATGCCCTTTTCCATGGCGTCATAAGGAGAATGGATATGTGTTTCTTCCCCATCTAAAAGGACCTTTCCCTCAAAACCGCCTGTGCTGTGGATGACCGGCATACCAAACAGGATATTCATCAGAGTAGATTTACCAGCTCCATTTTCTCCTAACAGTGCATGGATCTCGCCTTTTTTCACGGAAAGAGACACGCCATTTAATACGGTATTTTCACCATAATGCTTGGTAATGTCTTTCATCTCAAGAACATATTCTTTTTCTGTGTTCATTGAAATTCCCCTTTCTGTCAGTTATCATTTTGCTGAAAAAGGCCCACCCGAAATCAATAGGGTGAGCCTTTTCTCAGATTTCAAGTTTCTTATAAGTAGTCGTTAAAATCAACCGGAGCAAGCAGAATGGTATAGTAATTATCAAAAGTTTCACCTTCTGCATTGGTATAATTATTGATCTTTGCCCCTTCAACTTTAGAGTTAAACATTTCAACCAGCTTATCAGCATCATTGCGGTCTGTGATCTCGCCTGTGATATATCCCTTTGCATAATCAACACCAACTGCAATAATGGTCATAGCAACCGGGGATGCCCATGTAGAGAAACGTCCTACTGCGTCATGCTCCTTTAATTTAGCTGCGATCTGCTTTAATGCGTCTTCGTCATCACCGCCAATTGCAAGTTCCAGTCCTAACGTAGCTGGAAATGCGTGATATGGACTTGGGCAGCAAGGCTGTGGATAATAAGCATTAGGCTCATCTAAGCAAGCGGTCTGTAAAGAAGGCTGCATACCACAGTTTGTTGTGAAGAAAGCAACTTTCTTGCCTTCATATTTCTTCAGCTGCTGTGGAACATCTTCCAGGATGAACTGCTGGGAAGCGGAAAGTCCAGCCTCTGCAGTTGGGTCTGGAGCAGTAACGTCTACCATTTCGATGCCAAGCGCATCTGCGTTCTTCTTAAGAAGTTCGTGGCGTGCTACGATCAGCTCCATTGCCATATGGCGTGGGAAGGAGTAATGTACGAATACATCAATACCCCAGTCAGCGCATTTTTCCATAATGGTATCGCCCTGTGCTGCTTCATCTGCATATAAAACAAGATCAGATGCTGCTGCGATAACAGCCGGGTCTTCCTGAGGAGTACCAGCGATCAGGAGGATGTCATCTCTTCCCATCTCGCGAACCTTATCAAAACCAGCCTTTGCACCAGGAACTGCCTGACACATAACGATCGCTTTTACATCAGGATCAGATGCGAAAGATACGATCTGGGATACGGTAGTCTCCATCTCTGACATAAAGTTGTCCGGATAAGTTGCTGTAACGATGTGCTCCGGACCATATGTAGCTAATGCTTTTTCTGCTGCACGGAACTCTTCCTCGCCCTGTGAAACAGTACCGGTTAAAATTGCTACTTTCCAGTTATCACTGCCTTCTGACTTTGCAGCCTCTGTTGCTTCTGTAACAGCTTCTGCTGCGGTAGTTTTTTCTTCTGCCTTCTCAGCAGGTGCTGCTGTTGTAGCTGCGGTATTTCCACCGCCACATCCTGCCAGACCAAATGCCATCGCTGCTGCTGTAACAAGAGCCATCATTTTTTTGCTTTTCATAATTCGTCCTCCTTAATTTATAGATGTCCAGACCATCTACCCCCCTGCATGTTTTCAACATGGATCATGCTGTCCTCATGGCCGGCGGCATACAAGTTTTATTTTGTACGTCTACGGTCTACACTTGTGTGCTAGTGTAACACACCCCTGTTAAAAAAGCAAGTTTTTTTGTTGTGAATTTGTAATTTTTTACCATTTATTTTTGTAATCCATTTATATTTTTATGCTTTAAAGTCACAAATTATACAAAAAATCTTTAATCTGTCATTTTATAGCTCGTCATTTTGCTGCATTTTTCGTCTGTAAATCCCCTGTATCAACAGGGTTTTTGGAAATTTCTGGAAAATAATGGCGCCGGTAGTTCCAACGGAATTTCCCGGTACACAAAAAAGCTACTGCAAAATGGTCTCTTTCCACTTTGCAGCAGCTTTATCTTACTCAGGCTCATATTTCTGTCCGTCAGGCATGACATTCCCCCGTTTACAGCATATTCAGTTCTTCCTTTGCACATGCCATGGCAGAAGCGATCACCTTGTCCATGTCGTAATACTTATATTCTCCTAAACGTCCGCCAAAAATAACATGTTCTTCTTTTTCAGCCAGTTTTGCATACTTCTGATACAGTGCCTGGTTTTTCTCATCATTGACCGGATAATAAGGTTCCATACCTTCCTGCCAGGTAACAGGATATTCTCTGGTAATAACCGTCTTTGGCTGGGTACCGAATTCAAAGTGCTTGTGCTCAATGATGCGGGTGTACGGAGTCTCGCGGTCCGTGTAGTTTACTACAGCAACGCCCTGGTGGTTTTCCTCATCCAGAACCTCAGACTCAAAACGCAGGCTGCGGTATTCCAGCTTGCCAAACTGATACTTATAATAAGCATCAATGGTTCCTGTATACACGATCTTTTCCCCTAAACCATCGTAATATTCCTTCTTTTCCAGATAATCTACGCCGGTTTCAATATCGCAGCCTTCAAAGAGACGGTCAATGATCACATTGTAACCGCCAATAGGAATTCCCTGGTACAGATCATTGAAATAGTTATTATCATAGGTATAGCGCACAGGAAGTCTCTTGATGATAAAAGCCGGAAGTGCTGTGCAGTCTCTTCCCCACTGTTTTTCTGTGTAGCCTTTTACCAGTTTTTCATAGATCTCGCGGCCTACCAGGCTGATGGCCTGCTCTTCTAAGTTCTTCGGCTCGCCGGTGATCTCTTTTTTCTGCTCTTCAATGATCTTTTTCGCCTCTGCCGGAGTGGAAATATTCCACATCTTGCTGAAGGTGTTCATGTTAAAAGGCATGTTGTACATTTCACCTTTGTAATTGGCAACCGGACTGTTGGTATAACGATTAAATTCTGCCAGTGAATTTACAAACTGCCATACTTCTTTGTTGCTTGTATGGAAAATGTGGGCACCGTATTTGTGTACATGGATACCTTCTGTATTTTCACAGTACACATTTCCGCCAATATGATCCCTCTTTTCCAGGACCAGGCACTTCTTTCCCTTCTGCTTCGCAAACCAGGCAAAGACACCGGAGTACAGTCCGCTTCCTACTAATATATAGTCATATTTTTTCATTTTTATGCTCCTTTTTTATACCACGACATAATCCGAGTATACCGCATCTGGCATCATCAGGCAATCAACAGATTTTCCCCTTATGTGCAGACTTTTTATATTACCACGGAAAAATCCCCAGAAATCCGGCTCTGATCAACACCAGAACGGTCAGATGCACCGGATAAAACCAGTAAAACACATATTTAAACTTCTGTTTTCCCCGTTTTCCATTATAAAACCAGATGGGTATTGCTGCCAGGGCACCAACTCCATAGTTCAGATCCAGTGTTTCCAGGCCGCCAAGGACTGCCGCTGCCACACTGCGCCCTGCCCTGCTGTAATGAAACTCATAAAAAGCTGCAATAATGATGATCCCGATATAATCATAATCTGACTGAATCAGCACTGCTGCCATACAGCCCAAAGCTACTGCAAATATCTTTCCCGCTTCCACTGCAAGGGGAGTTTTTTCCCGAAACTGTGCCTGTTCCATGCCCCATAAAACAGCCAGTCCTATGAGAAATTCAAAAAATACATTCTGGTACCCCGGATAAAACCAGCGGTTGGCTGCCGCCAGGTCAAAAGGCAGTTCTGATATGAGGGCAAACAGAAACATCTGCAGGGCGTAACGCCTCCGGCTGTGTGTATGGTAAAAGCCCTCTACCAGAAGAAAAGCATAGATCAGGAATGCAGGCCGTCCCAGCATACGCATTCCCCGTTGAAGCACATACAGCCACTGGCCATTTCCATTTTCCAGAAGTTTTTGAAAACATTCTGCTCCGCCCTGATAATACAACCCATATTCCACGACCACTGCCCCAATATGGTCAATGAGCATGGAGATCATGGCGATCCATTTAAGCGCTGCGCCACTTAAGCCAAAGGTACTTCCTGTATCTGCAGAAGCACCTCCCGCATAGGCATACTCCATTTTATTTTTCATCAAAATATTTCCTCAACACAGCTAAAAGCCCCTGATGTTCATTGTCAACCGGAGTTACGAAAGGAGCCGCCGCTTTTACTTCTTCCGGCGCATTGGCCATGGCAAAACCGGCACCTGCTGCATTTAACATATCAAGGTCATTCTGCCCGTCCCCAAAAGCCAGGGACTGCTCCACAGGAATGTCATATTTTTCACATACAATCTTCACTCCTGCTGATTTACACACGTTTCCGTTCATTACTTCCAGATAAACCGGCTTGGATCTTGCAATGGAAAGCTGTGGATACCGTTCTTTTAAGCGGTTTTCTGTACGGATCACCGCTTCTTCATCCCCCATAAACAGAAACTTATGAATGCCACCCTCTTTTCCAAAAATCTCCCTTATATCTCCGGTTTCCGGTATCAGATGGGTAATTCCCTGTTCCTGGATCACCCACGGATCCCTGATATCGTCCACTACCCAGTGTTCCCCACCGTATATGCCGCAGACTACCTCCGGAAACTCTTTTGCAACCAGACTTTTGATCTCACATGCCAGGTCCAGATCCAGCAGGCAGCTGTATATTTCCTGATCATCCGGATCCAGAACCAGACCGCCGCTGTAGCACACCATAGGAGCATGGATCCCCAGTTCTTCCCGGATGGGGCGCATTCCTTTTGGCATACGGGCTGATACCAGTACAAAAGGAACTCCCTGACTGTCCAGACGGCGCAGTTCCTCTATAGTCTCCTCTGGAACCTGGTTTTCATTGTTTAAAAGAGTGCCGTCAATATCGCTGAAAATGATCTTATATTCTTTCAAGTTGTTTAACCCCCGCATTTATAATGTAACATTTGAGCTGAAACCAGTTTCTAATTCTGGAACATATCTCCTGCCAGCGCCCGGATCCTTTTTGCCAGAAATGCCGCCATAACGCAGAGAAGAAAATCTTCCACCACTGTGATCAGAAAACAGTTGATCACCACCAGTTTCCATGAGATTGGCATATGGATCACATAATTACTGATCCCATAAAAATACACCATTCCTGAAACATAATAAGCCATCATCCCCCAGAAGGCACTGAACAGATCCCAGGCAGTACCTGCTCCCGGGCGAAGGGAGGACAGCTTTCCTGTGATCCAGGCAGCAAATACAAAGCCCAGTAAAAATCCGAATGTTGGACGGATCAGATAAGCAGGACCGCCACCTGCCGCAAACACCGGAATACCGGAAAGGCCTACCGCCAGATAAATCCCCACACAGATTGCACCTCTGCGGGCTCCAAGCAAAAATCCTGCTAACAGGACAAATAAAAACTGCATGGTAAAATGCATGGGAAAGGGCTGCACCGGTATATTGATCTTAATATAGGCCCCTGCTGCGATCAGAGCTGTAAACAGACCGATCTGCGCCATTTCCCTGGTTGTCAGCGCCTGAGAACGGGCCACTTTTAATTCATGCATAAATGATTTTCCTCCGTAATGTATGATATCCTGAAACATAAAACATTGTAACATTGACCATAACCTAAGTCAACGAAGGAGTTCACTCTGGCTCTGCCCGTCTTTAGGATTTAGCACTTTATTTTTTGAGAGTTAATGAAATATATTTTATCCTCAAGTCAGCATATTTGCTGGCTTTTTTCTTTGTTTTAAAAACTTGACAAATTTTCTTTTTTATACTTGCTTTTATGGTGCTATGGTGCTATACTATAAGAGGGTGACTTTTATGGCATATTTTCTTAAAAAAACTAACAACAAAAATTGTATCTGGGGCTGGCCGTCGCGCTAGCGACTTGGTACAATATGATGATATGGCATTTAATTATATCATCGCTGATGCGAAGGGGAGATGGAAACAATGATGATCATGGATAGCAGCAAGCCGCTGTATCTGCAGGTGGAGGCAGATATTAAAAACCGTATCCTGTCGAAGCAGTACATGCCGGGAGATAAGCTTCCGACGGAGAACGAGCTAAGTGACCAGTATAATGTGAGTAAAATCACGATTCGAAAGGCGATACAGAATTTATCCGATGAGGGATATGTCAATAAGGTCCAGGGAAAGGGCACCTTCATCAATTTCAAGAAGGACAAGCTGTATCTGAATAAGACCAGCGGCTTCAAGGAAAGTCTGTCGAGCCTTGGACACGCGTCCAGACACGATATCATCCAGGCATCGTTCCTGAACGCGGATGAGGATATCGCAGAGAAGCTGATGATTCCGATGGGGACGAAGGTCGTCTACATCGAGCGTCTGGTCTGGCAGGATAACGAACCGATCGCGATCGATAAGATCTACATCGAGGATGCCCGCTTCCCGGACTTCATCACGACACTTTCGAAAGATCGCTCGTTCTACCAGGTGATGGATGAGTGCTATCATATCCGGCCGAATCATTCCGTCCTCGAAATCGACGGAAAGGCTGCGCAGAGCCACAGCGCAGATACTCTGAAGTGCAACGTCGGCGACCCGCTGTTTTCGATTCATAAAATCAGCTATGATCAGGATGGTAAGCCGATCCACTACTCGCTGACGACGGTCCGCTGTGATCGCGTCACCTATGTCGTTTCCACAAACGACTCCACGGTCATGGACGAGAAGATCAAGTCGAACTGAGCTTCGATCCACAACAGAAGGACGCTTCAGCCAGAACCAGCACAAACACAATCACAGATTTATCTCCATAAAGTTCAGAAGGGGCACCGACACATCTCGTGTGGTTGCCCCTTCGCTTCGTTTATTTATCGTTTATTTATCTTCTGTTTTTCGTGCTATGAACGGCGTTACGCCATCTCACAAATCTTACTGCGCACGCTGAGCACCATAGATGGTGCGACACTCAGCTCATCGATGCCCATCTCGACGAAACGCTCCGTCAGGGTCGTGTCAGCACCGAGCTCACCGCAGATGCCGGCCCACTTGCCCGCCTTATGCGCGCCATCGATGGTCATCTGAATCATCCGAAGAACCGCCTCATGATGTGGATTATAGAACTCGTCCAGCTTCTCATTCTGGCGATCGATCGCAAGTGTATACTGCGTGAGGTCGTTGGTGCCGATGCTGAAGAAATCGACGAGCTCTGCCAGCTCCTCACAGATCATCACTGCTGCCGGCGTCTCGATCATGATGCCCTGCTCCGGAATCGCATACGGGATTTGCTCCCGCTTGAGTTCTGCCGCCACCTCTGCGACGATCTCACGGATCCGAAGCACCTCATCTACGGAGATGATCATCGGATACATGATGGCGAGGTTTCCGTACTTCGCCGCACGAAGCAGTGCGCGGAGCTGTGTCTTAAACACATCCGGCTGTTTCAGACAGATACGGATCGCGCGATACCCCATCGCCGGGTTATCTTCCTTTCCGAGTCCGAGGTAATCGACGTTCTTATCCGCACCGATGTCGAGCGTTCGGATGATCACCTTCTTTCCGCCCATCGTCTGTAGCACCTGACGGTACGTGTTAAACTGCTCAGTCTCATCCGGCAGCGCGGTCTTTCCGAGATACAGGAACTCACTGCGGAACAGGCCGATGCCCTCCGCGTCATTTTCCTGTACATATGCGACATCTGAAACACTGCCGATGTTTGCATATACGTTTACCTTCCGGCCACTCTTCGTCACCGAAGGACGTCCCTTGTAGTTTGCAAGCAGCCGCTTCTGCTCTGCCGCCCTCGCCTGCATCTCGTGTGCAGCAGCGATGGTTGCCTCATCCGGATCCACGCAGAACACGGCATCCTTGCCATCGACGATGCCCATCGTACCGGAATGGAGACTGTCGAGCTCCACCGGCACACCGATCAGCGCCGGGATGTTCATCATACGCGCGAGGATCGCGGTATGGGAGTTCGTCGAGCCATGGACGGTGACGAACGCAAGGATCTTACGCTTATCCATCTGCACCGTTTCACTCGGTGTCAGGTCATCCGCCACGATGATGGACGGTTCCATATGCGCCCAGTCGAGCTCCTCCTCACCACTCAGATTCCGGATCAGACGATTCGAGATATCCTTCACATCCGCGGAACGTGCCTGCATGTACTCATCATCCATATTCGCGAAGATCTCGGCGAAGTTATCTCCGGTGACCGCCACCGCGTACTCAGCATTGAGCTCCTCCGTCTCGATCATCGAGTGGATCGCATCTTGGTAGTCCTCATCCTCGAGCATCATCTGATGCACCTCGAAGATCTGCGCGTTCACCTCGCCAACCTCCTGAAGCGCCTTCTCATAAAGCGCGCCGAGCTGGGCCTGCGCCTGTTTCTTCGCATCCTCGAGACGCTGGAGCTCTGCCGCTACATCCTCGACATGCTGACGCTTTACGATGCCATCACTCTTCTTCAGAACATTGATCGGACCGATCGCCGTTCCCTTATAAACGGACTTTCCGATGTATTTTTCCATTTCCTGTCCCCTCAGATTCTATATCGATCGATGAATTACAGATTTTCCTGGAAGAACTTCTCGAGTGCCTCGAACGCAGCATCCTCATCCGGACCCTCGACCTGCACGGTCACCTCATCGCCCTGCTTGACGCCCATGCTCATGATGGCGATCAGCTTGCCGGCAGCTGCGGTCTTTCCCTTCGCCGCGAGCGTCGTAGCGCTCTGGAACTTCTTCGCTTCCTTCACCAGCAGTCCGGCTGGTCTCGCATGCAGTCCGAGTTCTTCCTTGATCACATATGTAAATTCTTTCATCTTTATCTATCCTTTCTTTTCACTGCGTGAGCTCATACGTAAGTCCCCTCTGCAAATAAGCGGGATTCCTGCATACGTCACCATGTCATCTAAGTCATCATGTAAATAAGTTCTCATTATAAACAAAACTTCCCGCACGGTATAGTACTTTCCGGATCTCGAATTCACTATGCATGCAGGAAGTCTGGATATTTTTTCAGGGGTATGCCACAGTGCCCTGTGGTATTTTAAAGAAGTGTATCGCTCTGTTTAGAGAATGCCCAGTGCACCCATGACCATGCCGAAGAGGACGATGCCGATCAGCAGGACGTTGGTATTGACCTTCTTCTGAACGAGATTGTAGATGCCCAGCGTAAATACGAACGGAAGCATCTTCGGGATGATGGAATCCAGCATATCCTGGATGACCAGATTCGTACCACCGGTGGAGAAGGTAAGCGGCGTGGTGACGGACACCATGCTGGCTACCATACCGCCGACGACGGCGAGACCGACGATGGATGCGAAGTGCATTACGCGATCCATAAGTCCTTCCTGGTACAGCTTCGCGAGGTATTTATTACCTGACCTGTAGCCGAAGAAGGTTGCATTGTAGGCAAACAGCAATGACGGAATCGCGAACAGCAGTACTGCGAGAATCGGTCCCAGGATGCTGCCCTGCTGTGCGAACGAAAGGCCGATACCGAAGGTGATGATTCGGATGGTTCCCTGGAAGAAGCTGTCACCGATGCCGGCGAACGGCCCCATCAGACTGGTCTTGATCATGGAGATCGACTCGGTCTGGAACTCACCCTCTTCTGAATTTGCGTTCTGCTCCTCCATGGAAGCGGCGAGGCCCATGATAAACGGTGTCAGCTGCGGTGTGCAGTTAAAGAACTCCATATGCCGCTGATACGCTTCCTTTTTTCTCTCCTCATCATCTGCATACAGCTTGTCAAGCACCGGTGCCATGCCATACATGAAGCCCATGTGCATCTGACGCTCATAGTTCCATGAGCACATAATCGCGAGGGAATGCAGGAAGACCTTACGTAAGTCTTTATCGCTTACCTTCTTTAATGCTTTCTGATTTTCCATTATGCATTTGCCCCCTTTCCATACAGAACCTTATCCAGGATGAATGCCAGGATCGCGGCGAACATGGTCACACCGATCAGGCTGAGACCGGAATATGCGACGATCAGGAAGCCGAGAAGGAAGTACGGGAACATCTTCTTCGACAGCATTGAACTCAGCAGCATCGCAAATCCGAGGGCCGATAAGAGGTTACCAGCGACTGTGAGGCCGTTCGTGATGACCTGCGGAATCGCAGCTACCAGGTTCGTAACTAGATCCGTACCGAAGTAAACGGTCAGGAAGATCGGGATGAAGTAAACCAGCGCGTTGAAGCCGAAGGACCACCAGAGGTGGATATGAATCGCCTTCTTGAACTGTCCGTTCTCGATGGCCTTATCCGCTACATGAGAGAACTGCGCGATCACCATACGCATGATGACACTCAGGAACTCGCCAATGACGGCGACCGGAACGGCGATGGTCAGTGCCGCTTCCGTGGAGGCACCGGAAAGAATCGCAAACGCAGTGGCGATGATACTTCCGAACTGCATGTTTGGTGGTCCGGCTGCTCCGATCGCTACAAATCCCATGGAAATAAGTTCCAGGGATGCACCTAAAATTACACCCTGTCTGACATCGCCTAATACGAGGCCTGCCAGTGTACTCAGGATCAGTGGTCTGCCGATGTTCTGACGTCCGATCAATCTGGAGTCGATGACACCGACGATACCAACTAAACCGAGTAAGATCGCTTTAATCAGCATACGACATCTCCTTTTTTAATTCTCAAATGATGCATGCTCGATCGGGGAGGATGGCACCATCTGAATATAGATCTTCTTTCCCATCGAAATCAGTTCCTGGGTGGCCTTCAGCTCTGCTTCATTTAAGTACACGGCCTTACCGTACTCCTTCGAACCGGCCTTCTTCGCCACACCGCCATAATTGATTTCGGTCACCTCTGGAAGCTCCTTCGCAAGCTGAAGTGCTTCTGCCGGTCCCTTTACGATGATCATGATATTCTTGCTGGCATTCTCATCCACCAGCTTCCGAAGCTGTGAAAACGGAATGATACTAAGCTCACAGTCCACCGGCTTCGCGATGCTGAGCGCCATCATGCTGATCGGATCATTCGGAACCTTATCATCGGCGACGATGATATAGTTGGTGCCTACCTGCTTGGTCCAGGAAAAAATCACCTGGCCATGTAAAAGACGATGATCTACACGAACTAACTTAATCATACATTTCCTCCATTTAAAAAGTTGTTGTACAGTACGATGCTCTGGGCTGCACTCTTACAGGTATCATCGAGGTCCAGCTCCTCCCATGTCGTACCGCTCTTCTTCATTGCCATGATTTCCAGTACCAGCGGGAGATTTACACCCGCGATCAGTTTTCTCGACGAGCTCATGAATGGTAAGGCGGTATTCGCCGGCGATCCTCCCGGAAGGTCCAGAAGGACGACCAGATTCCGATCCTTATATCTCTCCTCGATCGTCGCACGGATTGCTTCTGAAAAGTCATCCAGTGACTCTCCGTTTTCGAACGACAGCGTCCCGAAATCATCCTCGTCGATATCCAGGATCAGCTTCAATGCATCTGCATATCCCTTGCACAATCCTGCATGTGTAATCATCAGCACATCAAATGCATCTTTCATGTTTCGTACCATCCTTACTTAATTCTTCTATGATTGGAACAGCCTCTGATAAAGAGGCGATAATCTTTATGGCCTGTCGCTTCTGGACTTCCGTCGGCGGCATCAGATCCGGCACCATGATGACCGGGATCCTGGCATTCCAGGCTGCCTGGACGCCCACCTTCGAGTCTTCGAAAACCAGTGCATCCTCCGGTGCTGTATTCATCTTCGCAAGCACCTTCAGGTACGCTTCCGGCGAAGGCTTCCGCTCGACGACCTCATCACCACAGCAGATATAGTCAAAGTACTGTATGAGCTGTAAGCGAGTCAGGCGCTCCTCCGTCAGTGATCGACTGGTGGCGGTCGCTACCGCACACGGAAGTCCGGCCTTTTTGATGCAGTTCAGGAGTTCCACGGCACCCGGTTTTGCGGTGAGCTCACGCTCCAGACGCTCTACTCCATGCTGACGGGCGACTTTCATGAATTCCTCTGTGGAGCAGCGTCCACGGAACAACTCTTCCATGTAATCATACACCGGCTGTCCACTGCGACCAACCACATTCAGAAAGTCCTCTCTCTTCCAGTCGTCGATCCCGAAGTCTCTTGCCGTATCATACCATACATCCTGCCATACCCTCTCTGTATCGAGCAGCAGTCCATCTACATCAAAAATAACCAGTTTAAGCGACATATATTTTCCTCTTCCTACTGTATCTTAGTACTGCATCTGCCACATATAACGACGAACATCGAGTGAGTGACCACGCTCGAAGGCGATCGCCTCTACGAAGTGACGGATCACCACGCCGGTAAGGATGGCTGCAACATATGGCTTCGCCTCATCAGCTACCGTAGAAAGATCGAGATCCTTCTGATCGAGTACGAGCAGATCCTCTGTAAACTTCTTTGCGAAGTTCTCTACACGCTCATCGAGGTGTCTGGTGTGACCGATGGACTTTACAAGCATGAATGGAACATCATAATCGGTTACCTCGAACGGGCCATGGAAGTACTCACCGGAGTGGATGCATCCGGAGTTGATCCACTGCATCTCCATGAACCAGCACATCGCGGTGGAGTAAACCTCACCATAGTTGATGCCGCTGCCGATGGTGTAGATGGTCTTCTCACGCTTGTTGCGCTTCGCCCATGCCTTCGCCTGTGCATCGTACTGTGCCTTCGCCTGTGCAGAAAGATCGGTCAGCTTCTCGAGCTCCTTCAGGCATACATCCCACTTCGCATCTGGAGCGAGTACGGAAAGAAGGCTGAAAAGTAAGCCGTAAAGGATACCCTTATTCTTATCAGAATCGCTTACTTCCTTACCCCAGTCATAGTGAACAGGATACTCTGCTGCCTCCCAGAGTGGAGAACCCTCGAGGTTGGATAAGCAGATCGTAAGGGCGCCCTTGGAACGTGCAAGCTTCGTTGCCTCTACGGTCTCCGGTGTGTTTCCGGAATGTGAGCAGGAAATCACGACGGAGTTCTCATTGAGACGCTTCGGCGTATCCAGAAGTTTTAAAAAGATCTGTCTGCATGCTTTTCCTGGATAAAATGGATTACTCTCATATGGAATTGCTGCAAGGATCGTATTTTCCGGCATAAGTTCCTTTACATCTCCCAAGTCCGAACCGCCACAGTGGGAACTGATCAGTACCCTGCACTCATCTTCCCCAGGCATTCCCTTTATATCTTTTAAAAGTTCTTTTAATTCATGCTGTTTCCATTCTGCCTTTGATGTTACAATGAAGCGATTTTGCATCCTCGCATACACATGAAAGATCGTTTTCTGGTCCAGGCACCCAAAATCATAGACAATAAAATCATATAAAGGCTTATAATCCAGCTGAAACTTCTGCAGAGGAACATGGTAATAGTAATCCAGCGTTCCGATTGCAAATTTTGTGATCCCATCTACCTGTTCTTCCTCCCGCTCCCGGCGGCAGAGTTCTTCAAAGCATCCATCCGCATCATCCAGCTCAACGATCGCAGTGCGTTTTCCTTCATGCGCCAGTGTATTGGCAAGAAGAATGGAAATGGTTGTGCATCCAACGCCTATGTTGGTAGCCATAACCCCGATTTCACAGGCCTGTCGTTTCGCTGGTTTACATTCTGTCGGTTCCTCCTGTTTTCTTTTTAAAAATCGCCGTATTGCTTTATTCTTCGGCTGCTCCTCCCTTTCCGTATCCGTTTTTTCACCCGCCTCATCTTTCTCTGGCTGACCGGAAGGCTTATAAAGGTATGCATACTGTTCTTCCGCCATCTGGCAGATCAGGGCAAATCTCGGTTCCCGTTTTAACATTTCACAAATAGGATCCGGGAGCTGGCAGACGATTGATGCCACCTGACTGGCCGGGATTCCATTTACCAGTACGGACATACGCTGGATCAGATCCGTGTACGATCCGTCATATTCTAAAAGATACTGGATACTGGCATTCACATCCATATTACGATACTGAACCACATGGTCCCCTCCGGCAACCCCGTAATAAGCCCGGGCCTCTTTTTTCGTCCGGCCGTTGCAGTACCATTCTGCAATTTTTTCAAAACTGGCATCTTCCTGGTAAACAGCCGTATATATCCCCAGACTTTCAATTTCTTTCATGTAATCGCTGCCGCGCATCTCGGAAACGACCACGAACACCTGAAGATCGCCTTCTGCCGCGGAACAGATCTGATCAATATCGCGGGGGGAGAGCTTTTCCTGATCCTGATACTGGCTGAGTACCACTGCACGAATTTGTGGATTGGCCCGGACGGACCGGATCACACTGTCTTTTCCGGAACGAAATTCTATTCTGTGGACCGTGACTCCGCGTTTGGCAAATACACTCCGAAGTTCTTCTGCTACCGAATCGCCGTCCCCGCTCATTTCCGTTGCGATCAGAAGGTCTAATTCCTTTTCCATACTCACCTCTTTCTGCCAAACAGTCTTCGTAAAAATCCCCCGGAGCCCTTTTCTGGCTTCTCCAGTTCTTCATCTACCGCGACTGCTGCCCTGGCAAGTGTTCTGATTTCTTTTGAAAACAGGGACCCTTTGTCACTTGATGCTGCTTCCCCGACATTCGCAAAACTTCTGGTATCCTGGTTCGTATGGATGATACAGGTCGGTTCCATATTGAGGATCCTGGCCACATGGGATATGCCAAGCTCACATTTTTTATCATCAAGCGGCACCTGGTTTATAACCATTCGGATATTGGATTTTTCTATCCGAAATTCACCGAGTGCATCCAGAAAATTTCGTGCATCCTGTACCGTGGAGGTGTCCAGGGAAAGGATCAGCAGGATCAGATCCGATTTTTCCAACGGAATGACGGTCGTATCTTTTAAGGTGTTGCAATTGTCAATCAGGATCAGGTCATAATCGCAGCGCCGCAGATTATCCATAATCGCCTCTGCAATGTCACAATCCAGACGCGCCGCTTCCATTGCATTATCACTTCCAGCCAGGATATGGATCTGTTCATCATATTCGATCACATACCTGGACACGATATCTGCAGGCGAATATGCCGGAATATATCCCAGACGTTCCCGATCCTTACAGATCCGTTTCACCCAGTCCATTACATTGGGCGATGGGCAGATACCAAACGCACTGTCCACATCCCCAAATTCCCAGTCTGCATCGACCACCAGGATTTTAAACTGTCTCCCATTTTTCTTCATGCTCGATAGGACATGGGATAATTCTCTTACAATGGTAGATTTTCCCACACCGCCTTTAGGAGAATATACAGAGATCATCTGTTGCTGCAGGGACACGTTTGTAACCGGCTGACTTAAACCGATCTGTTTATAGGTGCGCCGAACTGCCCTGTTTATCGTATGCATCGGCGCAGGCTCCTCCTCCACTTGCGTGCGTTTGACAACTTTCTGCGGTTTCCTTGTTTCTGGGGCGGGTTCTGTCATAGCTTTTCTACCGTCGGTCCCAGCGCGCTGCGGTTCCTGGGTCTGAGTATCCGGCAAAGGTTTTGGCATTTTTTCTGGTTTGGCCGTGGCCGGTTCCGAATGGAATGCTTCCTCTGCTTTCTCTACGGCCTCTACAAAAATCTCTTTGCCCATTTTTTCTGCAGCATTTTCGTTGACCATTGGAGCAATTTCTTCTTCATCAGCTTTTTCTTCTGCTACTTCTGGAACCGCCTGCGCGGCCCCGCCATTCATCGCAGAAACAGGTTCCTCCGGTAAAGCATCCAGCGGCGCATCCTGTTTTATCTGCTCTTTTGTACGGCCATCCGCACTACTAAATAAATCCTCAAATTCACCAAAGAAGTCATCAGGAAGGACCGCATCCAGTTTTTCCTGAACAGACGGCTCTTTTTTCTCCTCTTTCTCTGTTACGGATGCATTTTCCTGAACAGGCGGCGGAGCAGCGTCCCTGCTTTCTGGCAGTCTTTCCTGTTCTGCCATTCTGTCCAGAGTTTCATGATCCGCAGCCGTCTCCTTTAATAAGTTCGAAGTCCGAACTGGTCTTGCCATAATCTACCTCCAAAAAATTACATTCAGAAACGGAAGATACTCCCGCAGCTGTGTGATCAGCGCGATCCCGATCTCCACCATTTCTTTACGCGGCCCCGGGAAACATACGGACGCAAGCCCCAGCAGGCAGAACCCGACAAAAATAGTGGCTGCAAGAAACCGGACAATCTGACCGGCTGCCTGGATCATAACAGTAAGCGTATTGGAATGCTCCACAATGATGATATCCGTTGAATCCTGCAGGCCATGCTGCGCTTTCAACCGTTCCGTCTCCAGACTTTTTCGTTTCAACCGTTTCTGTTTTCTCTTTTGTGTCCTTTTTGTAAATACGTTCATACTCCTCCGCTAAAACAATAAATGTTTACTCCTTAAATATTTTTCCATCCGGCCACGCTCGTCTTCCCGCAGCCGGTCTTCCACTGCCTGCTGATATGCGATCTGATCCACACGCTCCGGAGCATCCAGACTATCCAGTATCGTGTTCGTATACTGCATAAAAGCTGTTTCAATGATCTGCTCATTCGCAACCGCACGCTCCTCTTTTGTGGCATTTACCATGCTGTTTTTAAGCCCTGAATAAACCTGCCTTGCGCTCACCGCGCTGTCCGTATACGCATGGTGCATGGTTCTGCGAAATTCCGGCTTCTGGATTTCTGCCTCATAGAATTGCTGCATGATTGCCGCGTCTTCATCCGAAACCGTGTCTGCATAGGTTACCTGTGGCCCAGACTGTACTCCCGCATCTTTTCCTACTGCTTCCACATCTGACTGGTAAGACGGCTGTTCCTTTGATCCCGGCCCGGAAACCGTCTCTACAGATGACGGATTATTATCCTGTGACTGGGATACGGTCGTAACAGTCGGCTTTGATGAGGAATGTACATTCACTTCCAACATTTTTTGCGGTTCTTCTTCGTAAACATTCAGTCCTTCCGGATTGTTTCTGTAGGCTTCTGCCTTGTCTTTCAGGATCGTTGCTCCTTTCTGCAGCAGCGGGCCGCCCCTTCTTACAAGTTCGACACCGCCTTCATACACCGGTTCGGCCAGAACTTCGCCTAAAACACCTCCGGCATTTGCGCCCATTGCGCCGCCTATGGCTGTCATCTGCATCTTTGCTGCCGGAGAACTGAATGCGGTCATGGCCATCCCGGCCGTTGTTCCAAAGGTCATCCCGGCCATGGTGCCTGCCGCGGTTGTCGCACCTCTCACCCTGGTCTTTGCGGCTCTTTCCCGGTACAGCGCCGCTTTCCGTTCCAGGGATATATTCTTAAACTGCGGAGACTCAAAATTATCAATGGTCGCATATTGATCCAGTATCTCCTGTTCTTCTTCCGAGATGCCATTTCCAATTCCGCTCACACCGCCTCCAAAGCTACTTCTGGATGGTGAAATCGCACTCCGGGCCCTGGCCGATAGAGCATCAATACGGCCAATTTCTTCCTTTGTCCGGGCATTCTCACCGCGGAGCCTGGACTGTTCTTCCATACGGACAGAGCGCGAATGCTCCGCTTCTCCAATTCCCTGATTCAGTTCCCGGATCCTCGCATATCCGTCCGCCGATGGGGTATCCCCTCGTTTTTTCTGTTCATTCTGCTCCGCCTGGATCGCCTGTTTTTCAGCCTTCATGGACGCGATCTGTTCATTATCCATGGCAATTTCTTCCCCAATGGACGCGATTTTGGAATCATTGGAACGAATATTTTCATTTAAAGAATCCTTCTTGCGCCCAAGTGCATCAATACCACTGGCAATATTCTGTGCGGTCGCTGCAGCCTGGGCATGCGGGCTTTTTTCATGCATCTCCTCTTTCGGTGTGGGCTGATAGCCAAAAGCGAAGGACGTTTCCGCATCATCCGCATTCAAATCCGGATTATTGCCTATGATATCTTCCATTTCACTCTGGAGTTCCTCGCCCTTGTTTACATCTTCCAGGTCTTTCTTTTTCTGGACATCCGCCAGATCATCCGTCATATCCGCGTTCCTCTTATCGGATTTTGCGTCAGAGGATGCATGGGCCAGCGCACCGGCCGCTGCTCCAATTCCGCTTCCAATGGATCGCATCAGACTTGTGGCCCCCATAATGGTTCCAAACCCGGCAAGCTCCATTCCCATTCCATTGCCGATATGAAGAAACCCGCGGATGACGCCCCGCGCCGGTATGATACAGCCACAGATAATGAGTGCAATCAGGGCATAACCTTTGCTTTCCTGGGCCGTCCCGATGATCATAAAAAACATAGGGATAAGCAGCAGGCAGGAATCAATCACGGGATTTAATAAGATCCCCAACACCTGCCGCACCCAATTAGAAATCGTTCCTCTCTCTATCATTTCGAACAGAGCGGCAAATGGGAATAACAGCACCAAAACTACCATGCAGACTGCCGCGGAAATATAGCAGACTGCCAGATATGCCTGATAAACAACCGCACCTACATATAACATGGAATTGATAAACACGACCTTTCCATTGGGTTTGGCCATTGCGCGGAACTGGCTGATCAGGTTGTAGTCCCCTCCGGAGCCAAAGAAAAATGCATAGGAATTATCCCCCATGTTGACGCCGGAACCAACACTGTCCGCCACTTTAAGGATCAGAGACTGACTGCCTGTCATAATCGCATGCAGCATGGCATCTCTCAGGTATAAAGCAATACCCAAAAGCTGGGGGAACAGAATAAAACCGATACTGCTGGCAACAAACAACTTTGTCATACCAAGCAGCCGTTCCTTGACCCGTGGATTGCCATTTGAGTAGAGAAAACCAACCAGGTAGTATAAGAATACGGGCACCATGAGTGTAAAAACCAGGTTCCGCAGGTACCCATACATCGCCATACCCACCAGGCCATATATGTTGCCGGTCCCCATGTCAAAGGAAAACAGTGCCACATCCCCGGTGCGGGCAGAGGCACCTCCCACTCTTCCGAATATGATCGCATTTAAATCACACCCAAAGGAAGTCAGCAAAAAATTCAACCCATCACCAATTCCAATGCAGAACTCCCCAAGAAGTTCAGCAAAAATTCCTCCGTCCAGCATGTCCGGTGTACTGGAATCAGGTGCGTCCCCGGCGGAATCGTAAATACTCTGGTCCGCCCGGTCTGTCCACGGACCATCCGCATATGAGGATACCGGTGCCATGCACAATGTAAGTACAAATATAAGGAGCAGAAGTCGGATTGTTTTTCTGTTGATGATCTGCACATGTTTCATCTGCTTCATGCCCCCTGTTTCATCCTTGCGTGCTCTGCGATCTTTTCTACATCTGTTTCCACTACATCAAACTCACTGTCTTTTAAATAATCCGCCTGGATGAATACCGCGCGCTTTGTCGGAATATCAACCAGACACAATTCACCATATTTTTTTGCTTCAGAGGTGCCGCCCAGATTGAGTACCGTATCCACCTGGGACTGGGTAAGGTTCGTGGTATCTTTGATGTACTGCCCATCCAGGTAGTTATGACGGAACAGCATAAAGGTCTCCGTAGACTTTAAGATCTCCTCTGTATCCTGGTATTTTGCAAAATCCTTTACGGACTGAAGAATCAGCCATGGAGCCGTATGACGTTTACGCGCCACGCGGTATAAAGCATTTTCAAACATGCGTGCTCCCTCAAATTTCAGGATACGGTGTGCCTCATCCGTAGACACAATGAGTTTCTTTGCTTTAGTCGGATTGGTAGAGTTTTTCTTGATAAAGTTTTCCTCGATATAAGACTGTACGACCATGATCATATTAATGCGCTCCGTCTCATCCGTGATCTGCGACAGATCGAAGTTATGGAACGGCAGCGACATATCAATAGAAAGCGTGGACTGGCAGTCCAGGTATGCCTGACTGCCATGGATTTCCCGCAGATAATAGATTTTGCCTTCTTCATGATTATTACAGATATGGGCACCTCTCCCGGTTCTTTTTAATGTGGACAGCTCTTCTCTTGAAAATTCCTTCATGCAATGGGGACAGTAATACATCTCTCTCACACGATCCTCAAAAATATCCAGAAGCAGGGAAAACGCGTTTTCCTTGAAGCTGTCCGTATTTTCCCGCGCATCCAGTAATATCGCCCGGTAAAAATCATGCATCTGGGGCAGCCGCTTCTTTCTTCGTCCCGCCCCAAAGGATCCGCCGGATGCCGGTACTGTTTCATAAAGAGACGCCGCATCCTTGTCCCGTAGGCCGCAGTCAGCATAGATTTTCCGCACATTTTTTGAAATAATGGATTTAATACGGGAATATTCCGTCGGTTCAAATTCACCGACCATGCCATTGGTCGTAAAGCTGGTTGCCAGTACCATCAGGATATTCGTCATGTCCACGATCTTTTCTTCCAGATATAGTGTTGGTATCTCCTCTCCGGTTGCACGGTTATACTCATACTCATCACTGATCTCGAAAAAATTAAGTTGGGAGTCGGAATAATTGGAGATCAGATAATTGACTCCGCCTACTGCTTCTGCCACTATGGAATACTCACCTCTCTTTCCATCGCCAGGGAGCGGCTCATAATCAATATTTGCGATATGCACCCCGAAATCCACCTGCCTGGAAAACAGCTGTTTCACGGTTGCCGACTTTCCGTATCCGGACTGCCCCGCGATCACGGCTCCATAGGAGAAATGGGTCTTATCAAACGGGTCAAACGTAACCGGCATTCCAGAATAGATAGATCGGCCAAATACGCAGCCCTTTTCATGGAAATATTCACTTGTGGTATGGTTAAAGATCAGGGATAAATAGGCCTGGCTTAAAATATGTCCCTTGATCGGCTTTTTACTCACATTCAGATTTTTCCCGACAGATATTTTGGCTTCAAAAATTTCATTGAGCGGAAGGGATGTTAAAAAAGCCTCCTTATGCATCGCATAGCAGGAACGGAAACCGATCCCCTTTCCCCTGGAAATAAACTCTGAGATCCGCTCCGTTAAAAGTTTTAGGCTTTCCGCACGGATCAGAAATAGAAAATATGTTTCAAGCAGGGTTGACTGGTCAGAGTCGATCTGTCTGGCCCACCGCTCTGCATCCGCAATCTTTCCATCCAAAATTCTGATCCTGTTTCTGTCCCGTTCCCCGGACCGCTCCATATCCAGTGAACGAATCCGACGATTGATCTTTTTCTGGGATTCTTCTAAGAGCGGGTCTATGATGACCGTGGACTCCACAAAATCCATATTGAAGATCCCGGCGAAGCTATGGGCAAACCGCCCCTCCACTGGAAGCTTGTCGATATAGAGACCGGCATAATAAAGTTCAATCCCGTTATCATCCAGTGTCATGTAAGATACCGGCATGGTATTCACACCATCCGGCGCAAGCACCTGTAAAATCCCGGCACGCTCTTTTATGGGCTTTGGCGCATTCCTCGTCCCGCTATGGAAAACAGTACCTCCTGTTTTGTCTTCCTCCTCTTCTTTCTTCTGCTTTTTCTTAGACCAGATATGCACGATCAGTAACGTCACGCCCGACAAAACACAGATGCACAGGCTGAGCATCATAAGAAAATCAACCATTTTGCAGTCCTCCATATAACATTTCATCAATCAGTTCATCTGTGAAAGATTCCTCTAAATCCGTGTCCTCCCGGTATGGCATGATCCGGCTGTCCCAGTTAGACTCCAGCAGATCAGCATAGTGGTATCTGTTTCCAGAAATCGGGTGATAATGCGTATGGAGCATGTTAAAGAGTTCCGCTTTACTGCAGGGCACCGCTTTTACATCACACTCCACCAGGTTGTTAAGCAGCTTTTTGATATCTTCTTTTAAATGTTTTGTAGCTTCCTGATACAGCTCTTCTTTCGTTAAGATTGCTGCCAGATCCGGCGGAGCGCTCCAGGAAAGTACATATGTCTGAATAAGGTTCTGCCTAGCTGCATCCGGTCCTGACACTTTCGCGATATAGGCCAGCTGGCTTTCCACATGGCGGATGCGCCAACTGTATGCTTTTATCTTTTTCTGGAGCATGAGCAGCTGTTTGGAGCGCTCCCGGGTTTCTGCGGAATCAAAATCACTCTTTACTGTTTCAAATTCTTTCCGGAGAGCTTTATAATCTTCATTCGTCTCAAAAAGCATGTCCTGAAGACCGGTTAAGATCTTTTCATATTCCCGGACAGTGCCATCCATGTTAATGTCTTCCCCATATATGCGGTATGTAACCCTGGACGTAAATTCTGAAATAAAGGCAGCATAATTATTTTTGACCCTTACTTTTTCGCCAATCGGCTTCGTATAAAAATCGCTGCCACCGCATTTTAACACCACAACAAATTTCTTCCCGCCATTTGTAACGATGAACCCCGGCCCGATCTCATCAATCGGTACCAGTTCATCCGTCTGGGCAAACCGCCCTCTTTCTTCCGTTTCTGCCTTTTTTGTCTTTAAGTTCTTTTTTCTCATCCGGATAAGCCAGATGGCAGCTATTCCCAGGACCAGAATGGTCAGCCCTAAAAACGCAGCCGTAAGCCTGGTAAGATGATTGATACTTTCCATCTTAGAATTCTTCCTCCCATTCCGTGTTTTTGTAATAAGTTCTGCGATTTAACCGATGCGCAATCAGACTGATAATGAGCTCATCGGCAGTACGTCCACCAAATGCCAGCAGGGAACTGCCAAAATCGGGGACCGGAAAAGTGACCCCGGTAAAAAGTCCTGCCTCAAGCATCACGCCAAACCACACACCCAGAAAAGCCAAGTGGATCATTGCTGTGATTTTAAATAGAAGATAGGCAACTACCCCGCCGCCCAGGCACACCAGTAATGATTTGTTTGAAAAGATCCACCATTTTGTCACATCCGTAAAATCCGGTGGTCTAAGTTCTGTCAGCTGATCCATGCCACTCCTCCATTTCTAATGCTGCAGCATTCCCAAAAACAAATTGATAAGTCCTACAAAACAACTGATACAGAAAAACACGATCACTTTCGTTCCCACCACGTCAATAAATTGATGTTTCCCCTGACCGGTATCATTTGCTGCCAGTTTAATACCTGCTATGATCAATGACAGAACCATTCCTCCTATGGACAGATACAGGCATAAACTGTAAAAGGAAGCGATCGGGCTCTGTAACGCATCGCTGTCACTAAATCCAAAATCAGATACCTGATCGTATGGATCCAGCTCAATCTGCCCATCTCCCATTCCAAAATCCATATCCGACAGTCCTGCGCCGGTGGAAGACTCTGTGATTTCTGCCGCTTCGGTTGATTCTGCCGGTTCCGCATAAGCACTCATTTTCATCGCACCTACCAGCAGAAAGGAACTCGCTAAAACAATTCCGATCCATGCACCTGGCCTTTTTTTTCTACTGGAACGCATCGCCAGCCGCCTTATAAACCAGACTTACAAAGAAGATTGCCCCAAACGCACAGATCATGCCCACGAAGATCCGGAATATCTTCTGCTTCGTCTGCTTTGCGTCAGAAGTATCACCAAATGACAGTTTTACACCTGCATAGATAAACAGCAGCACAAAAAGGCCCACTGCCACCACAATCGCAAAAGCATAGCCGCTTCGGAACACATCCTGCACCTTCGTGATTGCTTCCGTAAAAAGTCCTCCGCTTGTCGCATCTTCTTTCATCCAATTTGCATCCTGGACCGTCTCCGCATAAGAGCAGATCGTCATCATTCCACTTAAGACTGCCGCCTGCATGGTCAGAAGTGCCTTCCTTCCATTTTCTTTCCATCTTCTGAACATTCCTGATGTCCTCCTTCATCTTTTCTATTGGTTATGAACAGTTTCTGCTCATATCCAGTGCCCCAACCTGATTGGAATACTGGATATACGCAGAAATTCATGGGAAACTGCCGCAGATGCAGCAGCTTTCCCATAAACAAATAATTTACTCTTCGGAATCTTCTACGGAATTTTCTTCCATTTCATCTTCCTGTGTTTCCTCTTCCTGAGTTTCTTCCTCTTTTGTCTGCTGATTGCCCGGGCCCGTATGCAGCGTTACCAGATGAATGAAATGGTTTTCATCATCCTTGGTCCAGATGCACCAGCCCTTATAAATTTTCACATCCTCCGTATATGGTTTCAGAAAATTCATAAACAGGGAGAGTTTCTCGTAAAAGCACTCTCCGCTTTCCGCAGTCGTCTTGACATCAATAGCTGATACAAAGTTATCATTCTTCATGTCAGAGATGCTCATCATCTGTCCTTCAAATGAAACTTTTACCGTATCAACCTTCTGGGCACCTGCATTCATAACGCTAAGCGCGCGTCTTAAACTGTTGCTGTTTGCCTGAAATTCATACTGCACGGTTTCCGTATTTCTAAAAGCCGCTTCATACATCCGCTTATCAACAGCGCTCTGTATATTCAGGCGAAGCTGATAGATCGCATCCGGCCACTTAAGAGCGATACCAATGATGTTTTTATGCTCCTCATCAAACTGGAATGAAATACCGAGCTGATTATAGCTTTTGTTGCATGCCAGAATCTTGATCAGAGTTCCAGGGTTGATCGTCAGATAGGTCGAGATTGCATCCACATAGGGCTTATAAACTTCCTCTTTCACCTCAGACCGGTCCTTACTTTCAAAACGAACCATTGTGGGAGATAAATCCACCGTCAGCATCGTGTTCTGGCGATCCGTTGACGCCATTTTCAAGATCGGGCCCTCTCCGGATAATACCGGAAGGAAGCCGATCCCGCTTTTCGTAGTCGCCATATGGGGTAAATACTGTGAGATCTTCTCCAACGGAATGCTCATACTAAATGCATCCGTTTTCGGATTTTTCACTTTGGTCGGCTCTTCCACGAAGCTTACCGGGATCTGAATCGCCGGCTTTTGGGAAAGCAGTGTCACCTGCTTTTCCTCAAACTGCATATACACAATGTCTGTCTGCTCCGCAACAGCTCTGACCGAACCAGCAAACCGCGCCGGCAGATAGACCGAAAGTTTCTCAACCGGTACCACCTCGCCCTTTTCATCAAGGCCTTTGATCTTAGCCTCAAATTTGACACTGGCCGTGGTTGTTTTTCCTTCCACGGAAAACATGCACGGATAGCCCTTTACATTTGCCTTATTGCTTGCCAGAAAACTGATAACCCCCTCTTCAATCGTGATCTTATCCATCAGCTCCAACATCTTTTCACTGGTAGCTGCAACGATCATTATCTTACTCATATGCTTCTCCTCTCTCTTCCACTGAATTTTCCAGATCATCTGTTGAAATCCGCTCATGCGTCTGCATATCCATTTCATACATTTCCAAAATCATCTTTTTGGCTTCATTCATGGTGCCGTCCATATCCACCTGGCCACCATCCCACTCTGAAAAATCGGAATGGTATAACTGGTAATCATAGCCGTCTTCTGATACCTGAACATATAAATAGCCCTTATTACCCAGTTTCCAGGCACACTCATCTTCCGTAATCTCCGGTTCCAGAGCACAGGTTGCCTGGCATCGTTCCAGACGTTCTGCCAGTTCGCAGATATGGTAGACCTCACTGCCGAAACGCAGATGATATTCATCCATATATCTGCAGGCCACAATGACTGTACTGTTCGGATACTTCAACTCCACATACGCACCATCCGGAATCTGAAACAGCTCCCGGTAATTCGGATCAATGAAGCGGATCATGCGTGTCTCATCCGCTTTATCATTTTTATATTGGTTCATAACGTCCTCCATTTTAGAAATCAAACAAAGAAAAAATATTTGCCATACCTGCCATGGGTTGCTTTTGTGGCACTGTCACTGCCAGTTCCTCGTTTTCCGGCTCCTGCAGATCCATAAAATCTTCATCCCACTGGCCGAACAGATTTTCAAACATCTCATCTTCCTTTGCTTTTTTACGTCGCTCCACCTCTTCTTTTCCAAGCAGCTCCTCATATACCTGCATCGTTACATAGGACTCAGCCTGTTTGTCCGAGCTATGGAGCACATCAAACATCTTTTGCAGGGCACTTCCAGACTTTACATCCTGGTCTGCCAGGCTTGATGCCAGCGCGACTCTCGCATCAACACCCTCTGCCATGGCAGAAATCCCTTCCACGGAGAACTTTCCCTGAATAGCTGCCGTTGCTACCTGCTTCTCAGCAATCAGCTCAATCACTTTCGCCTGCGCGGTTCCTTCGTAAGCCATATAGTACGTTCTGCATTCCATGGTCTGGTTCATCCTGTAGTGACGTCTGGAAGCCTGCCAAACAGTAAAAAGGCTATATCCAAGCTGATAAAAGATCAGGGTCGGGTAGTTGTATTTCTTCCCACCTTCCGTCCAGCACAGATCTACGCCCGTTTCAATGAGCTTTGGATTGGTGATAAATACTTCCACGCCATCCTTTGCCTGCTCACGGATCCAGTTTTCCCGTTTTAATGCTCCCGGGCTCTCCGCTTCCATAACAACAGCAAAGATCCCAGCAGCTTCCAGGATATCCCGAAGCCGGTGAGTAACGTTCCATTCATTTTTACCAGAGCATTCAGCAAATACTACGGATTTTCTTCCTTCCGAGAGTTCTGATTTTATCAGTTCAATGAGTTTTTCTTCTTTTGGCAGAAGTTTTTCTCCCGAACGGTATTCATCGTGCTGGGCGGCTCTGATCAGAATGTCTCCATCGACCGGATTACGGATTTCTTCATTTCCATATGGCATATCAGGATAAAAAAGCCCGTACTGTAATGCCTGGCTGAGCAATGCAAACCCGCCGCTTTCTCTCCGTTTTGCATACGAAGTCAGCCTCGATACCAGAATGGAATGATCCCGGGCCACATCTCTTGCCATTGGAACGGTCACAACCATCTCCTTTAGATCCGGCAAATAGGATGACATGTCCGAAAGATCCAGAAAAACGGCACAATCCAGCAAAAAGTCTGTAAAGATCGTTGGGCTGATTCCCGGCTTTGTTTTTGGTGACGACAAGCTTCGGCCGCGGGCAGATACCTTCTCCGCAAGCTCCTCGTTCGAGGAAGATCCTGCATATTCATAGCGCTGCTCCACTTTTCCGTATTGCTTGGAAAAATTCGCAACATCCGTCCACCGGTACCCCTTTGATGTCATTTTCCACGGTGCCAGCCGGTAAATCAGATAATAAAGATCCTCAGCCTTTCCGCCAGCGATGGTTCCAGTCAATGCAAGCTGTTTCTTCGTTGCCTTGATCAGGCAGTGCATTGCATTTCCCTGGGCACTGTCTCCGTCCTTACACACATGGCACTCATCAAAGACAGCAATGTCAAAATACCCTTTCATGTATTTTTTAATGAACGAAGCAGGCGAGTATTTTCTTACCCCATCTCTTTCTGAAACGGATATCGGTTCCGTCTCATTCTCTGCGTAATACTTTCTTGCATATTCTTTATGTACCCAGACCGTAGTCTTTCCTTTTTGGGCTTTGTTTCTGTAGCAGGTTGCCCGGTACCAGGGGCTGATTTTCTTTGCACCGATGTTTTTCACATGCGGCATCCATAAAGATTCCCCGCACCAGATACAGTTTGAATTCCGCCCTGTTTTATACGCAAAGTCATTAGCTGTCAGTCCGCAGATTCCGCCGGATGCTGTATAGGCAGCAAGCACTTCTCCACAATACGGGCATTTCATTCCGTAGATCGTCTCAATCTTAGTTGTACTTTTTTCAAAATCCTTTCCACCACAGGAAACGCATTTTCGGACGGGCATATTATCTAATCCGCAATCCGGATTCGTACACTTTTTCATGTACGCCATCTTGGCAATTTCCTTTTTCGGTACCGGCTTCAAGCTATAGGAGAGCTTTGCAAAATCTTTCGAGAGAATATAAAATTCTTTTCCAACCCTCTGACTTCCGCGCTTTCTAAGCTCCAGTAGCTGGGAGAAATCGGTCACGATCGTTGCCTTTGCATATGGGATCTGGCGCTCGATCTCCCCTTTCCATTTTTCAAGGAGGTGACCGGGACACATAACGAGATTCCTGTACTTCACCAGGGACTCATCCATATAAATATCCTTGAGTGCTTTATGGCTGCGTCGCATTTCCTTCTGCACAAAATAGCTTTCGCAGATTGCAGCAGCCTGCGCTGTCTTTCCGGTTCCCATGCCCTCACAGATGATAGAAAACGGTGCGCCATTTAAGAGGTGTGTAGTAACACCATTCACCATGGCTGCCTGCTGTGGATAGAGTCTGATGGAATTTAAGGTAAAAGCATCTACTTCACCTTTCAGTTCACTTTCCGGATTCAGAAGCTTTTCAAGATTTTCCACGAGTGTCGTCCCGTACTGGCGGAAGTATTCATCCATACTATTAAAGTTGATTGGACGCTGTTCTTTCTTTGAAATCCAAATCTGTTTTTTCTGAAACAGAACCTGGATAGCAGACTTTAAAGCCTCATAATCAAAGGTTGCAAGATCATATATCTGCATTTCTCTCAGATCATCCGTACCCTGCAGAGAATATTCCGTTTCAATACACTCCGTATGTAGCCGGTTGGAATAGGCATTGATCAGTCCTTCTTGCAGTGCATACGAAAGAATTGGCTTCCCCCACCACTTAAGCAGCGGCAACGGGTATTTTTTCATCAGGATTTCATAAAGTTCCTCTCCTGCAGTTTCTTCTTTTGAAACAAACAAATCGTTTCCAATCGCTGCGTTTAAGATCACTCCATGATAGAACCGTTCTTTTCCGCGCATTATCGGCACATAATAAGCTTTGTAGGAGCCAAATACGTTGTACCTCTCATCCGGACCATTTTTGTTCAGCCAGATTGTGTTGCTCTCTGAAGTACACATCGTACTTCCTATTGCCTTTGCTTCCTGCAGCGTCCGGGTAAAATAACTGATGTAGGCCACCTTAAGTCCGCGGATCAGCATTCGCTCCAGATATGCCTCAAACATGCCGATTCTGATCATTCCGTTTTTCATCACACTGCCCTCCCCTATGCTAACTCTCGGATCGTCCCGAAATTATCGATTACATGCAGCGTGATCTGGTTGCGTGTTGTGACTAAAACAGAATGAACATCTCCTTCATCGTTAAACTCCGGAGTTTCAATCTGAACCGGCTTTGCCTGTCCTCTCTGCAGGTGTAAATCGCCGCGGTCTTCATTTCCGGCCAGGCCCTGTCCGCCTCCCGCAATCGCAGATAGATACAGCAGATCTTTTTTCAGCGGAACAATTGGCTTTCCAAGACCAACCGACTGGTATGCATTGGTCTGCAGAGCTTTTTTAAGCACTGGCACCAATGCACTCGTGTTATGAATCAGGATTGCCTCGTCGAATTCCTTCGTGGTAAAGAGCTCAATCTCGCTCTCCAGCGACACTGGAACTTCCATGCGTGTATCTGGGTCTTTGGGAATGTACGGAATATCCTCAAGCGGTGCCCCAGGATTTGCACTCATCCACTCCTCATACTCTTTCCGGTATAGCCCGATCGATGCACGCTTCTGGCCAATAAAAACCACCTGTTTGTATTTCGCAAACTCCTCATCGTCAAAACGATAGAAGGCCACAGGCTTAAACCTTGCCAGCAGAGACTTTGCAAATTCATCCAGGTTCATTGTGGTAAGGGAAACAACCAGGACAAGATATCCTTTCGTTTTCATTAACTGGAATATGCGTTCAATAAATAGTCTTTCCAACCTTGTTGATCCATCATCTCCACCTACGCCATATGGCGGATTGGCAAAACATAATGTAAATGCCCGGTTCGATGCCCGGATCCCGCCAATGAAATCGGCACATACTGGAAATTCAATCTCCTGCTTATACTGCTCAAAGGTTTCCCGATTCAGTTCCACGCCAAATGTATGGACAGAACCGGCTTCATCTGCTCTCTCGCACTGACTTAAAAATGCCTTCAGTGCTTCTGCATTGCCAAACGATGGTTCCAAAACGCAGCATTCTCCTTGCAAGCGAAACAGCCTTCCTATTTTAGCGGCATGCACCGGATCCGTGTAGTAAGCCCCAAGCTTACTGTCATTAAATACCGTTCTTGAGAACGTATTCTGTTTGATGATTTGCTCCATCACCGTTTCCTCCTTTTGGAATAGTCTTAAAATAAAAAAATCCCAGTTATCGCTAACCGGGATTTGAATATAAAAAAATAGACTACTCCCTCCAAAGACCCATTTGGGCTCACCCACCGCCAAAAGCGGTTTCTTTGAAAAAAATAATCTAATGCAGTAATTATAACAAAGCAATTCTAAGATTGCAATATCGAAACTGGCAACATACTCGCTGCACATCCTGATAACTTATTAACCCCCGCTTCAATTTCTAAAAAATTTGAAGTGGGGGCTTTTGATGATCCTGACTCGTGGAATATGTTGCGCCGGCATCTGAAATTTCAGGCAGCCATGCCCTCTCTTCCTGCCAGAATATGTTGTAGCTATTGAAAATCTATATGCCCCCAATCAATGCATCCGTCTACCTGGTTCTCCAGAAGGTAACGTATCAGTTTCACGCAGGTTTCCCGCGGGTCTGCATCGATCTCATCACGAACATCCATCAGGTAATCTTCATACCAGTCATAAGGATAAATGTCCCCGTAAGTTTCTCTGTAGTCTTCTTCTGGATCTTCGTCATACACCTCTTCCGGATCGTGATCAAACGTAACCGCAATATGCTCAAGCTCATTTATATCTGCCTCGTGGTCGTAGAGGTAGTAAAGGAATGAATCACTACCGCCCATTCCGCTATAGGCCCGCGAAAACCATTCGCCTGCAAGTTCCTCCTCATCTGATCCATTTCTATGCCATCCGCTCAAATCACCGACAAACGCTTCCAGAAGCTGCTCCGGATGCTTAAAACCAGCTTTAAAGGTATAATGCAGCAGAGCATGATACTGCTCATCTGTAAGCTTTGGGCTTATATCTCTGTCTGCTTTTGTTGCAAGGTCGGCCGTTCGCTGTTCTCTGTCTAATATCATTTTTTCGTGTCTCCCTTTAAGCATAATATTTTCTAATGCTGTATTGTTTATTCTCTAGGTGTGCCCCTCCAGTCGATTTTTTGACCGCATCCATGACAATAATTCGCCAATCTCGCTGCATTTGGTCCCCATCCTAAACGGGTACCACAACTGGAACATGTATACAGAGTACCTTTTTTATCATCATGTAGGGCTGCAAGCGGATGAACCTCCATTCCCTTTTTGATCACTCTCTTTGCAACTTCCAAGGCTTCATAAAATTTCTTTACTTCTTCCTCTGTTCCATTTATTTTAACATTCATTTTCTGAATCACCTGTAATGCCTCATTTTCCATCATCTGACATACACCTCCGCACTTCATTTTTGCAAAATATCTGTAAACTAACATAACTTTCACGCAATTTTACATTTTACAATAAACATCTATTTCGTTAATCAAGCATATATTTATTTTTGATAGGCAAAAAGAGCCTCCCCTCAGGGAAGCTCTTAGGGAAATATCTTTTAATGTATTGTTTTTGCATAAGAAAAGTTTTGTAGCTCTACAATTTTAATGCATTATAAATATCATTAACGTTATAATCCGGAGCAAAGTCAGGTGCTACATTCATAATTTTTTGAATTAAAGGAACGTCTTGCTCAACAAGATCATTTGCAACTTCCTCTGCAGAAGAAAATTTCTGCATTTTTACACAAACTTGCTTAATTAACTGTATAATTCGGCCTTTTTCTATGCCTTCCTCATGTGCCTGGTTTCTCATTATTTCCATTTCACGACACATGAATCTCCACTCCTCTCTCATCTTCTTTAAAATATCGGGCACGGTCTGCAAGAACCTTGTTATACATATCCTTTGCATCTGTACAACTAAAATCATACTTTAGTCATGAAGTCATCGTCCAATAAGCGGAGACCTCTAACTCTTTGCAGATCTTCCTGATGTTTCTTCTCAAAATCCATTAATCTTCCTCACTTTCTCTGTAATATTTTATATAAACAGGGAAAGTCTCTCCAAAGACATTGCCCTGATCATACCGATCTCAGGGCAATGCCCACTCATTTAAATTATTCTACTCCTGTACTAATGCCAGAACCCACGCTCCAGCCACTTCCTGATCTTAACGATCTGTTTTTGAAAACTAATAATGTACAATATTATCTTACCATAACTAAAACAAAGTCTCAAGAATTCCTCCGATATTTCACCATTACTCTGTACCTTGTATCAACTTACATAAGTATGGATATGGGTAATCCATTAAACTGTGATTTTTCCATTTAAGAGTTTATGCGGACAAATATAGACTGCATTTATTCCGCTCATATTCTAATCTTTGATTTCCTACCGCTGATCACTCTCCATTTTAAGCTACTAAAACTTAATTTGTTGATTTTTGTATTCTGCTTTAGTATAATAATAATAATTTCACATGTGTTTTTACTATTTTTAGTAATAACAAATTTTGTTATTATGAAAGAGGTGATATTTTGGATTTCAGGAAATATAACTTTATGGGTAATAAAGAAGCAGACGAAAATGTTCCTGATCAAGACTTGAGCAGCACCACCGAATCGAATTTTGATGATGTTAAAACTGACACTTCGGAGCCTGATAGTCAGGATAATTTTTCTACTGTATACCCTACCGGTACTTCAACTGATACTGAACAAAGCGATCATAACGGCTCTGTCATTAATGAACAAGGCGGACATAATGGTCCTATTGTAAGCGATATAGATGGCTTATATACGTATGGCCAACTTGCCAAATTGTTAAATAAACCAGAGAATAATCTGCGGTACTTAATCAATACTTTCCGTGATTATATTCATCCTGTTCCAGTTACAACTTCAGCAAGTGCTAAACGTGCAAATTTCAAATATTCAGAGTCTGATTATGCTACCCTCAAACAAATTATTGCCTATAAAGAGAAAGGCATTCAAAATGCTGAAATCATGAAGCTTTTAGAAGATAATCCGCCTGATAATAGCAATGATAATGAGGATGATCAGATTGATATTATTGGAAAGCGATTCCTGGCTTTATATAAGAATAAACTTTCTGAACGTGATCAACAGATTATTAATGAATTTACATTGGTTAACACCAGAAATCAAAAAGCTATAGAAAGCCTGCTCCAAAAAGTTAGCGATGTTTTTTTAGATCAAAGGGAATTTTATGAATCTGCACTTTCCGAGACGAAAAAACAGAATGATATTTTAAAAGAGCAAAATGACAAATTGCAAAAACAGTTAACTGATGCGCAAAATATTATATCGTCTTCAAAAGAAGCATACGAACGCAACAGTCAAGTTATTAATGATGCACAGGAAATCATATTGAGACAATCTGAATATATTGAAAAATTAAAGGATGATCTTTCACATGATGATGATCAAGCTTCAGAAAAGAAAGGCTTTTTTTCAAGATTATTCGGGCTTTAACCTAATATCATCTTACAAGTTTATATTCTATACCTATAAAAGCAATCATACCTAATGATTGCTTTTTCTTTTAATTCACTTGATTTCCGCCACTCTCCTACTCTCATCATTATTCCAGCTCAAATCTCTTTAAATCGCACAGACAAATGTTTACCATTTATTCATCAATCGAGCTTTTATGATAATAATAATTTATTTTTATCTTTTTGTATGTATAATACATTTATTATTACTAAATATGATAATAATGTTATTACTATATTTGATAATAATAAATATTTTTATCTTTTCCTTTCAATCCAAATATAGTAATAATATTATCATTATCATTTCGTAATCTGCAGATCATATTCTTATTATCAAACTTGATAACTCATTTATTATGTTTTTGTAGTAGTTATTCCTTTTCATGTTTATTATTATCATTTTTGTGAAATTAATTCATTTTCATGTATGGTAAATTTCTTCCATAGATCACGATTAGCTTAATTCAAAAAGCAAATCTATAGACATATTTTATTGACAAATGCATTTTATAAATCCGCAAAGCTCATCATTTATGTTTTATCAAAAGCAGGAGAGTAGAACTGCCATTAAAGCACAATTTTTGTGCAACTAAAATGCCATTATTACGCAATTATTATGCCATTTCACAGAGTAAAGGTTATGACATGCCATTTATGCGCCATTAATACGACACCCTTACGCCATTTTAATGCAATCAAAGTGCCACCAGTACGCCATATTTGCGCCATTTATTGAATTATATTTGGTTTATTTCCATTGGAAAATTGATAATAATATTGACATTTTCATAAATAGACAGTATTATAATAGTAACGTCATTACTATTTTTGATAATAATAAATTGACGCAGTAGTTTTTAAGCATCGAAAACATAAGATATGATAATAAAATTGATGTTAATTAAAAAGAAAGGAAAAGCTGCCATCTATGCAATAAGAGAGAGCTGATGGGCAGCAGGAAAAGGAATGGACCAGAAATTGTATTTAAGTGTTGACTGTGGATTTGATAAATTTAAGTGCTGTATCGGAGACTATTTACTTGCCTTTTCATCTAAAATGATTGATGTCACTAACTCTATTAATGCTTTATCAGTAGCAGACGGCGACAACACCTATATAGAATATAAAGGATCTGTATATATGTTCGGTGACAGCATCGATCAAATCATCAGTATGAAATCCAATTTAAAAATGTATGCCGAAGAACTTAATAGTTACCGAAACAAAAACCGCTTCGAAGGCAGAACTTTTCACATCAGCTTACTCGCAGCAATCGGATATTCGATAATGGCATATGATACAATCTATAATCCGGAAAAAGATGTTGATAAACATCTTTTTAGAAATCTCGATAAGCTCCAATATTTTATCGGCATCGCCTTACCTTATAGCAGCATGAATGAGTGGCCTCATATCAAGGAATTTTTGAAGCAGCACCATCATTTCAAAATCCGCCGTGGTAGCAAATCCTGTACTTATGATTTTGACCTGGATCTTTCAAACGCGAATTTCTTGTGTAATGCACAGGTAATCACCGCATTTCTTTTCCAGGGTGCATCATCAGACGGTAATTTAACTATTGATAAGACCGCCTTACCATGTATCATGATGGATGCAGGATATAAAACAGTTGGCTTATTTGAACTGGCAAAGAATCTGTCAATTAATCCAGAAACTGCGTTCAGTGATACAGATCATGCAATGTTCAACATCGATTCATACGTTGAAGAGAAAGTAAAAAAAGCCGGAAGAGAGGACTTTAGTTATCTTCAGGTACAGTATCATGCCAGAGGCGAAGGTAATCCAACGGTTCGTAAGAACACAAACGTAATCAATGTAAGGGATATCTACGAAAAGGTTCTGGCAGAAGAAGCTATCAAACTGTGCAATCTATTAGAAAATAAATATTCATTGGATGATGTTGAAAATATGTTCATAACCGGCGGCACAGGAATCGCATATTATCCACACATTAAAAAATACATGACCGAACATCACGGACTTACAAAAGTGGTGTTAACAAATCGTGCTGATGACGGATCCGAAATTTCTCCAATGTACGCCATTGTAATCGGATTGCATAAACAGTTAAAAAACAGGTACAAATAAATGGCTAGCTACATTCAAATCAACATCAATACAGCTAATGCACCACATTTCGCTACGTGGTATCATAACCGAAGCGGTCAAGCAATGTCTTACTTGACCGCAGCTGTACTGAATTTCGCAATCACGCAACAATTTCTCTTAATCGGGTATGCACCTAAAGACATTTCCATCGAAGAGCTTCCAAAAGTATTTCAGATCCGCATTAAAAGCAATGAATCACTTGTCAAATGGGAAAGTGATTTAAAAAGGGCAAGCCTCAACAAACGCCGCACGATTGAGTATATACTGGAACAATCCATCAGTACAGATACACCCATCAATTATACACAAGCAGAAATGGATATGAAAATAGCTGAGCTCACTTTCGGATCAGCAGTACGAGAAGAGAAGAGTAGCGTGATGTCTTCATATGTACCAGTAGTAAACGAAAATCGTACGGATAATAGTTTCACGGAAACCATGGCGAAATCCACGTCTTCCGTGAAACAGGATGATTCAAAAATTGTTCCTGAAAATAAGGATACCGAAACTTCTTCAGGTAGTACTACCGAAGAAAATAATTCCGATAATATATTCATGAACAGTGCATTTGCTGGCCTAGAATAAAAGGGGTGGTGACCATGCATATAACAAAGAAAAAGCGGGACGCAATTATCAAACTGCACCGCCAGGGCGAGTCGATCGAACTTCTGACTGCCATTAGCGGTCTCAACCGAACCACCATTACATCCATTATCAAAAAGGACGATAGCGAAAAGCTTCTACGCGACTTCAATATAGTAAGTAAAAGCTTATCATTTGAGCGTTGATAAGCAATTCAATCAGGTAAGAATTTACAAAGCTTGTCTGATGTGATAGAATACCTATTACAAAACCGCTTTCCGGCATAACATAATCAATCTGCAGAATTGTTGCAGCCGATTATGTTATGCTTTTTTTGTGTCCAAAATTTGAATTTGAGAAAGGATTTAAGATGAGAAAAATTAAATTAGTTTCCTTTATTTTCCTCATGTTCATGTTCGTACTAATGACAATACCGGCATACGCTGCCGATACCAAAAAGATCACCAGTGTAAATATCCAGAGAGTTTATAAAGCAAAAGAGGGCGAAATCAATCCAGATCAAGTATCTTTTAAGCCAGGCCGTTCCGAGTACACCATCACTTATCAGGGAATGTATGATGTCAACGATTTGCCCATCGGATCTTATATGGACTATAGGATTACCCTGAATGCCAAAAAAGGTTATGACTTTGAATGGCTCAAAGAAAGAAATTGTCTTTCAGATTCCGGAACGATACAGGGACTCTCTATATCAGCTGATTATTCATCCTGCAGTTTTATCCTGCATGCTTACCCGCTTCCAATGGTTTTAACTCAACCACAGCAGCTGCGCTGGAACGAAACAGTCGCAGAATGGGATCCAGTTGAGCACGCCGATTCATATCATGTAACTATATATACCATCGAAAAGGATGGCCGCCTTACCCAACGTGGAAAAGAGCTCACATGCACCACAACCTCTATCAACGCCAGAGAAATCCTATATTCAAAACCAGGGGATTATATTTTTAAAATCGAAGCTGCCAGTGACCAAACGTACCTATATACCAGTAAAAAAGCAGAGCTGGCCTATAATCATTCAAAATATCTATCTGCCGAAGATATCGGCTATTATACAGGATACTGGCAGAAGAAAAATGATGCGCAGCTCTATAAGCTCGCCTCCTCCGAACGATCTGAATACGATAGCGAATACCTTATTAGCGGCCGATACCTCATAAACGGAGACTACTACACTTTTAACGAAAGCGGTGAGCGACTGACTGGATGGCAATCATTCAATGGACAATGGACCTATCACGATGAAAACAGCGGAAGAGCAGTTCGCGGGTGGTTTTCAAAAGCAGGCAAAAAATACTTCTTTGATCCCGCGTCATCCATTATGGCCACCGGCTGGCGGACGATCGATCATCAAAGATATTATTTCGATCAATCTGGAGCCATGGTGACCGGCTGGCAAAAAATCCATGGAAAGATATATCTGTTCCATAAAAACGGATCCTTAAACCTTAACACAGTAGTGATCCAGGGGAAAACCTATAGTTTTCAATCCGATGGCAGTCTCATTCAGTAACCAGTAACATATTTTCAATGAAAAGGTAGGAATGCATTTATGCTCAGTTTGATCTTAAAAATACTACGCGATAAAGTAGGCGAGTTGTACAATTCCATCAATCGAAAGATGCAGCCCTTACCATTTGGGGATGATCAGGACTATATCCTTGATTCAGGCACTGTAACTGTATCCGATTTCTGGAAGGATTTTAAAAAGTATGGCCAGAACCCAGCTCTAATCGGTGTATTTTATGCATTTTTGTTTCTCAACATAATAATAAATTTATTTATTATTATCATGTCCATTTCAAATCTTTCCGATCACCTCTTAGGAAATCATTTACTATCATTGACAATGGCACTTTTCTGGCTATTTGTGCCTCCGGTTATCTGGATGTATTCTACCAGATATGTTTTTTGGAACTACCGTCTGTACAAATATGGCAGCCTCATCCTCTTAACATTTAATGACCTGATCATCGTCCAGAAATTTATAATGTGCAGCCTTTATCAGCCCCTTGTCCGTTTTCTTTCAATCATTCCAGTGGGAGAGTACATTGGCAAGGATATGGTCATGCAGCTGGGCATTTTCTTATTTGCCGGGCTTCCGCCCCTGATTCCTATCTATATCGGGTGCAAGTTATATGGCACATTTTCTTCCGATCTTGTCCTGGATGAAATCGATCGGTTTAAGCTCGATCAATACATAGACTTCCGGAAATCCAAAGAATTTGCTTATGATTTTAAAGCAGTCCGTTATCTTTCAACGGGTTCCCAGTTTGTTGTAAAAGAGTTGGACCGATTTTTGCATATGTACTGTGACGGTACAACCGGTACTGCAAAAACATCCAGTGTGCTCACCGTTGCCATTGCAGACGATCTCGATCAGAAAGTATATAATGAGGATTATCAGAAAAAATCTTGCTACGCAGCCCTGAAAGAGGGGAAATTACGGATTTGTGTTCCATTCAAAGGAACCGATTTTTCCATCAATTACTTTGAGCCGATACTATTAGAAAATCCAAGCGCAGACAAACAGATTGAAAAAGAAAATGCCAGCAGAAGAGAACTGTACCGACACCTCAAGTTTGACTCCCAATCCGCCGGCATCACCGTGGTTGCGCCCAACGCAGCATGGGCGAATCAGTGCTACCATATGGCCAAAAACCGCAAGCTGAAGATCCATAGGATTGACCCCATTTTAAAAGACGGAAAACACAAAGAAGGTTTCACCGGTTTCAATCCTTTTAAAATCGATCCCACACTGACCGGAAAGGAGCTGGCAACCACCATCACGGCCCAGGCCTCCAATTTTGCTACCGTAGTCCAGTCCATTTATGACCAGTCTGGAGTATCCGATCCTTATTTTTCAAGCCTGAACGAAACAGTGACCGTCAGCATAGCAGAACTATTAATGCTGACTTACCACCTGGTGCACCCCGGTCAGGTTCCCAAAGCGTCCGATGTGCAGATCCTGATCAACGACTGCAGCCGGTGCCGTCCATATCTGGAGGCACTCGTTAAGCACTATTCCGTTCACAGTCTCCGAGGCAATGGAAATGATCGCACAGAACAAATTGCTGAGGTTGTGGATGTAGGGCAGTGGCAGCAGGTATACACCACTATCAACAATGACCTTCTGGGCGAAAATAAAGCAAATATGTACGATCGCTGCAATGGCCTGCGAAACCTGATCAATAATTTCCTAAACGATCCTCTGGTCCGCGATGTTTTTGAAGCAGAAGAGACCGTTGATATTGATAAAGCCCTGGAATACGGCGAAGTCATCATATTAAACTATGCCCTTGAGCGAGGCGATTCTGTGGCAACCGGTTTCGGCCTGTTTTTCCTTCTTTCCTATGAAACAGCCGTTCTCAGGCGGCCTGGCTCAGAAAATGACCGTATCAAAAATTTTATTTACATTGATGAGCTTCCTGTGCTCCTGCATCCGAAACTGCAAAGTTTCTTTACTCTGTTCCGCCAGTACCGGGTTGCTGTTATTTGTGCCATCCAGACACTGGATCAGGTAAAGAAGATACAGCTAGACAGTATTATGCTCGGTAACTGTGCCCATCAGGTTATATTCGGACGCGTAAGTACCACAGAAATGGATATCTTTTCTAAAATGGCAGGCGAGACCCTGGAACACGTCACCCAGGAAACGGTCACGGAAACAGCAATTACCGCAGAGCGGCCGGCTTACTCATATTCCAGACGCTCCACACCTACCTTATCCGAACGTTTTTCCGGAACGGTATTCCGGTATTTAGGCTTTCAGGAAGTTATTTTCTTTTCCGTAAACAATTCCTCACCGATTTATCCTTTTAGAGGAAAGGTGAATTTTTTGCCGAAGCCGCGAGAGAAGAGTGCTCCAAGACTGAAGATCGAATGGGAGCCATTCATGCAGGAACCGCTGCATCCACCCATTTTTGAAAAACGATACAGCGTCGCTCACATATCCTCAAACGGATATTTCTCCTCCGGCAAACCAGGAAATTATTTCTTCGCAGGAAATAAAAAATCCATTCCAGAACCCCAGGTCCAGACGGATCTGACCACAGAAACAACTGAAGCTGTCTCAGATGCAGAAGATCAAACGCCGATAGATCCGGTCCAGGCCATAAGCACCACAGAACGCACCGATGGCATCTTCTTCGGTGAATGAAAATGAAAGGAACGCGGATACCACCGCATATACCATGTCCTATTCCCCATTTCGATTTGATAGCGCCACAACCATTAAATCCATTCAGGTCCCTAGATCATCAGGAGCATGGCAATCCATCACAAAAAATGAATTGTCTGATCTGGAACTGCTCATCCTATCCATAGTCTATGAGATGCAGTATTGCACTGCATCTCAAGTAAGAGATTTTCTATTGTTTAGTGGGTGCGAAAACAGATTCAAGCGTTTTTCCGACGGAAACGGTAATCCCTATCGAAACCCCATACATGCTCTGATACGCAAAGGATTGTTGATCCCACTTTCCATATTTCGCGGCGGAACAGCAAGCGGACCGTCTATCCTGCAGTTAAGCTCATTTACAAATAAATTAATGGAATTATTATTCCCGCATCCCAGAATTTTTGATCATTTTCCAAACCGTACTGCAAATGATCCATCCACAATTTTAGCAATTTTGGTTCGGAATAGCGCCTGCATCAATATTCTGAGAAGCAATCACCAGATATTCCTTGCGCAGGCCATGGAGAACTCCCCATCCATTCCCCATATCTGCCTTAAGACGCGTTTGAATGGACAGATCTTAGTATTTCCCTATCGTTCGAATAAAACGGCATTAAAAGCGGAACTAGATCGTCAAAATGCCACTTCCTATCAGGCATGTATAGTAATTGCCGAAACTTTGGATGATGCACAGAGATTGAACCAATTTCTAAACAGCAGCCGTTATAAAATACCATTGCTCTTTAGCACCGATGCTTCGCTGAAAAACCCAGAAATTCCACTTCTTAAGCACTTATACCAATTTGCGGATGGGCATATGGAGTGCCTGGCACTTTCTGATACTTAAGACAGATCGAAGCTTACACCAGTAACTGTTTCCATACCACAGGAGGACAAAAATTACGATGTATTTGATATTTTTCTTACTTTTCTTGTTTCTTGCAACGCTTCTTTTCTGCATTGTACAGAACAAATCCCCATATGACCAGGCTATTGATGATTCAGCACAGGAAACCTTTCTAACGCAGTATTGTACCCATCGCAATACTAAATATCGCTGATTCCTTCTGTTTTCGTCCGTGCACGGCAATGTGGTGATAGACGATGAAGGCCTGGTGTTCTTCACAGTGTTTAATGCCTCTTTTTTCTATTGATGCAACTCGCAAATAATGATAGAATTGGTGAAGCAGGATCATGCCTGACAAATGGCCCACCACTGCGTGTATCATTCGGAGCATGATCCTTTCTTAAATACGGGCCTTAAGAAGGATATGAATATGAAAATGACTCTAAGAAGTCCCAGAGCCGGCGTTGTGGTTGAGCGGTTCGGGGACAAAAGAAAATATCTATACAAAATTGTTGAGAACAACCCACTGTGCTTAATCAAACCCTGCACAACTTTACTTCCCCTGGCGGAAATAAGCCCTAATGCAAAGATCATCGGCCCGGACGGCCAGCCTGTCCCTGCAACCGGCGAATACTATATCACTGCAGAAACCATGGATCCGTACCACATCGTAACAGATTGGTTTTAGCAGCTCCAGGTAAAAGACATATAAGCCCAATGGACTTTGTATGTCTTTTTTTAGTTCTGATGACCATAAGATTAATACCTTTCTCTATGCAGACGTCATTGCTGCAGCGCGGCCTCCGCATAAATTGATGTACTTCCGGGAACTATTACTCCATAAAGGAGGACTGCGAAGATGTCAATGATCAACAAAGAAATAAATGATTTTTCTGTTCAGGCTTATCAGAATGGTGAATTTAAAACCATAACCAAAGACGATATCATGAAAGAATGGAGTCTCTTTTTCTTCTATCCGGCAGACTTTACCTTTGTATGCCCTACGGAGCTGGAAGATCTGCAGAACAAATATCCCGATTTTCTAAAAGCAGGCTGTGAAGTTTATTCAGTCTCTACAGATTCTCATTTCGTACACAAAGCATGGCACGCTTCCTCTGAGCGAATTGGTAAGATCACATATCCAATGCTGGCCGATCCCGCGCATATATTATGTAAGGACTTTGGGGTATTAATTGAGTCCGATGGAATGGCCGAGAGAGGAAGCTTCATCGTAAATCCAGAGGGAAAAATCGTTGTATACGAAATAAATGCGGGCAATGTTGGCCGTAATGCAGATGAACTGTTCCGTCGCCTTCAGGCATGCCAGTTCGTAGCAGAACATGGCGATCAGGTATGCCCGGCCAAATGGCAGCCCGGCGCAGAAACCTTAAAACCAAGCCTTGATCTGGTAGGTATGCTCTGATGGGAAACGAAAATTTCTATGATGTAGTAGTAATCGGCGGAGGGCCGGCCGGACTGACTGCCGCATTATATCTGGCACGTGCCCGCTATCGTGTCCTTATCATTGAAAAAGAGAAATTCGGCGGCCAGGTCACCATCACTGATGAAGTGGTAAATTATCCCGGCGTTGAGAAAACCAGTGGGAGAGCATTAACCGAAACCATGCGCAGACAGGCCGAATTTTTTGGAGCTGAATTCCTCTTAGGGGAAGTTACAGCGCTAAAAAAAGAAGAAGCTGCATCCGACGCAAAGCTATGGGAAATCGTTACAGATAAGGGAAGCTTTAAGAGCTTTGGAATCCTGCTTGCAACAGGCGCCCATCCAAGAATGATCGGTTTTCCAGGTGAAGCAGAATTCCGCGGCCACGGAGTCGCTTACTGCGCAACCTGTGACGGTGAATTTTTCTACGGGAAAGAAATCTTTGTAATCGGCGGAGGATTTGCAGCGGCAGAAGAGAGTGTATTCCTGACCAAATTTGCAAGTCATGTGACAATACTGATCCGGGACGATGATTTTTCCTGCGCAAAGGCTGTTGCAGAAGCAGCAAAAAATCATCCTAAGATTACTGTCCTGACAAATACCGAAGTTGTTTGTGTTGATGGCGACCACATGCTGCGCAGGATCCGCTACAAAGATAGAAAGACCGGAAAGGAAACTCTCTTTGATTCTGCCAATGACACATTCGGAGTATTTGTATTTGCGGGTTACGAACCAAACACCGCACTGGTAAAAGGACTGGTAAATCTGGATCCTCATGGATATGTGATAACCGATAAAAGCCGGCAGACCAGCTGTCATGGAATTTATGCAGCCGGCGACGTATGCCAGAAAAATCTTCGTCAGGTAGTAACTGCCGTGGGAGATGGTGCCACCGCCGCCACAGAACTGGAAAAATACGCGGCTTCCATGCAGGAAATGACCGGTATTCATGCAATACCGGCAGTAAAAAAAGAAACGGCACCGGACGATAAGAACTCAGATAGTTTTTTCTCGCAGGAGATCATAAGCCAGTTAAATACAGTATTCTCCAAAATGGAACGAAAATTGCAGCTTGAACTGCATCTGGATTCCCGGCCCGTAAGCCAGGAATTAAAAAAATATATGGCAGAACTGACAAAATATACGGATAAATTGGACGTGAGTGAAAGTGTCTCTTCTACAGGTACAGGATCTTTGCTTCCTTTTGTGGATGTATTAACCGAAAGCGGAGAAAAGACAGGACTGACTTTTCACGGCGTCCCCGGAGGGCATGAGTTTACGTCTTTTATTCTGGGATTATATAATGCTGCAGGCCCCGGGCAGCCACTCGATCCTAAGCTCAAAGAAGAAATACTGGCAATCCATCATCCTATTCATCTGCAGATCCTGGTATCACTATCCTGCACCATGTGCCCGGATCTTGTAGTGGCCGCACAAAGGATTGCTTCCCTAAGCCCGTTCGTAACAGCAGAAGTATACGATATTGCCCATTTCCCGGATTTAAAAGAAAAATATCATGTAATGAGCGTTCCCTGTCTGGTAATCAATCAGGATAAAATCTCATTTGGTAAAAAGAAAATACAGCAGATATTGGAATTGATCTGACCGGTCCACATGCCCTAACCTTCCCAGAAATGTTTAACCTTCGGCCTTGGCAAAGACTTTTTCCCTGTGCCGAGCAGAATTTCAGCGCGGTTGACAAGCATTTGCGAAGCAGATATAATGAAACGGTACTCATTTTTTTCAAATATAATTCGCTATGTGAAAGGCATACGATCCCATCCGGGATTGATATGCCTTTTTTTATGCGAAAAATGATGCCGACAGGCAATCATTTGCGTCAGCAGGACTGGCATACTCCGCTATATGGCGGTAAAAAGCAAACAAATATCATATTTACAGGAGGAGAAGAGCATGAGCGATGCATGGAAAGGGGTAAGCAGGGCCAGAAAGTGCCCCATTTGTCAGCATGAAGACTGGTGTGGCTATTGGACACCGGAAGATTACGGTGGTGAGCTCATCTGCTGCCAGCGCGATAAAGAAAAGTGCAATATGATTGGTTCCGATGGTCAGGAATATGTGTTCATCGGAAGTTCAAAAGGTTCTGGCAGTTCCATCTATGAAGAACGCAGCCAGTACGAACTTCTCCGGAAAAAGAAAACCGGACTGAATTACTCCCATATTGCCAAACCTCAAAAGAGGGAGCTGAAACCCGTTGATCAGATTGTGCCTCAAAACAATGAAAACTGCAGCAGTATTTACACGTATATGCAAAATCTGCTGATCCTTGATCCGGCACACAAGGCTTATCTTCATAGCCAGGGCTGGACGGATGAACTGATTGAAAAGCATCACATTGTGTCATTTCCGGAAGAGGACAGCCTGCGGGTAAAGTACCATAACCGGTACCGTACCAGGAATATAACCAGAGCCAGGCTTGCGGAACTGATTCTGCAGAAATTTGGATCGAATTCCCTAGAAGGAATTCCCGGGGCGTATTTAAAAGGAGAGCAGTGGACCTTTGCCGGCCCAAGTGGACTGGTATTTCCGATGTATGACCTCGATGGGAACACCTTTCGTCTTCGGATCCGGAAAGATTTTTCTGACATTGATGCAACCGTGATCACCTCCGGCCAGGATCGTTTCTATTATGCCGAGGGTAAAAAATATTTCATCAGCATGAAAGGAGTTTATTTTGTAACCCCTGAAGGAGAGAAAGAATTTCTCCCGCAAAAGGGAAAATACAGAACCTTGGCTTCCTACTATCAGGATTCTCAGGCTGCAAAACGTGGAGTATTGGCCAACATCTATAAAAAAGGCTGCGCGGCTGCAAACCAATGCAGTTTTTACGGCCTTCCTTACACCCAAACGTCTTCCCTCTGGTACATAACAGAAGGAGAACCCAAAGGGCTATTTGCATCCAACGCCTTATCAGCTCCGGTGGTAACACTTCCCGGAGTCAATTCCTATTCTCTCATTTTAGATGACGGTGTTCTCTCTCAAATGAAAGAGATGGGAATGAAAATGGTTGTTGTTGCATTTGATGCAGATAAACTTCACAATGAGCGGGTTTTATCCTGTGAAAAATCACTGGCAGACGGACTAAAAACCGCTGGTATCCCTGTCGTGATTGCAAACTGGAAAGAAGAAAATGGGAAAGGTATTGATGATCTTCTGGCATCCGGCCGAACACCTCAATACTGTATTTATTAGGAGAATTATTCCATGAAAGGTCCATCGCATTAGCATTTTGCAATAAGATGAACCTTTCATACCAACTCAATTCTTAATCTTCTTCAGGGATCCCATATATAAGGGTAAATTCCACCTCATCGGCTCCTGACCATTTATTTACAGCAATGTGATCGGCAAAAGCTATTGCCATATGCATCCTTTTCTGTTTTGCAGTAATATCAACACCGCACTTACTGCTTAACGTTGCTGTCATATCGCCGCATCCATCCTGATCAATCTTCAGGCAGCATCCGGATACGGCTGCAAATTCATTCAAAATCGGGAAGATGGCTTCGTTAAACCACTTCTTAAACTTCATGGCTTTTTTCTCATCGTTTTCCTCTTTTATTTTTTCAATAGCTGCCTTAGCAGATACTGCTTCCTCATAAGACAAGCCGTCCACCGCATCATACAAGTCATTCGATGTTTCATTACTATAGTCAAATTCCTGCATATCTTTTTACCTCCTTGCTAATCAGTATACAATATTGTGTATATATGCACAATATTGATTTATCCGTAAATCGGCTATGATTGTTCCCAGGAGGACTTTTCAATGGTTGATTACAGCCCGTTATGGGACACGATGCAGAAACGCAAAATCACACAGTATACCCTGTTGAAGGATAAGGTCCTTGATAATCATACGCTCGACCGGCTTAAAAAGGGCCAAAATATAACCCTTGTAACCCTGGAACGCATATGCAAATATCTGTCCTGCACCCCCAATGATGTCGTATCATTTACAGATGAACCATGAAATATCTGCCAATTTTTTGAGTGCTTTTAAAAGTTTACGTTTGCGCTGTGAACGTAAACTTTTTTGATTATAACAGCTTAGCAGAAAACAAATTGACCCCCCGAAAACAAGTCCTTATACTAAAAATGTTCGAGGTATCTACAAAGGCTGTATCGCTTAATCCAGTTCATCTGCTTCGTACCAAAACCGTTTTATATAGCTCGCCCAGCCAATGCCATCCATATATGAAAGGGACCATTGAACCGGGTAAGCATGATTGGTCGTAAGGCAGTGAAACAATGATAATCGACAACCTAGAAAGTGATAAGAATGACGTCCATGAAAGGACAAAATGGGGGAAATCATTTATGTACAAAGTAGTAATCGCCGATGACGAAGTGCTGATCCGTATGTACATTCGAGAAATTTTGGAAAATAACGGCTATGAAGTGATAGGAGAAGCGGAAGACGGCCTGGATGCAATTGCCATATGCCGACAGAAAAAGCCGGATTTTGTTATCATGGATATTAATATGCCTGTCATGACCGGTCTGGAAGCAACCAAGGTGATCAATGAAGATAAGCTGGCTGGATTTGTCATCATTTTGACGGCTTACCGGAATAAAGAGATTGCGGATCAGGCGGTAAACACCGATGTTATGGGCTATATTGTAAAGCCAGTGGATGAGGATACCCTGATCCCAGCAGTAAAGATCGCGATCAACAACTATAAGCAGCGCGAAGCCATGGCAAAAGAATTCCACAAAACGCAGGAAGCCTTAGATGGCCGAAAATATTTGGATCAGGCCAAAGGGCTTGTCATGGAGCGGAAACACATGTCCGAAAAAGAGGCGTACTCTTATATGCGCAGCCTGTCCATGGACAAGGGCATTTCTATGACAGAACTATCCAAAATGCTTTTAAAGGCTTACAGAGGCTGACGCGGGGCAGAGAGGAACATCTATGGAACAGGAAAAAATGAATCTTCTAAAAGGCATGATACAAACCGATGCAGATAAAAAACTGGTGCAGCTGGTGGAAGATGCAACCAACCTTACATCCAGTGACATCTGCACGCTTTTGGAAGTGGCCCATTCCCTTCCTTTCGTAGGCAATCTGGAAGGCGGAGATACCTACATTAACGTACTTACAAGAGAACGTGAATCCATGGTCATTGCCCAGTACAGGCATCCTAATTATGATCTGTATAAGCGCAGCATTATAGGAGAGATCGAGCGCAGGGAAGACGAACCGGCGGTTTACCGGGCACTGGAAGAGGGAATTTCCGGCCGCGGCCTAATCGGTATTATTGACGAAGGCAGAACCGTTGTTCGCCATACAGTAAGCCCGGTACTTAACAGTAAGGGGCATGTCATTGGTGCATTGACGTATGAGTACCCCAACGCGAGCTCTGAAACAGAATCCATCCGGATTATCAATAAGAAAGGGGATCCTGATCATTTTAGCAGCCAATTAGGAAAAGCAAGTGATTATCTTCAGGATGCCATTCTGCTTTATAATGCAAATGGGGTATGTACTTTTGCCAATCCAAAGGCAGAAGTGCTGTACCAGGATAAGGGAGTCGAGCTACCGCTTGTGGGACGCAGCTGCAGCGAGCTTTCTATTACGGATTTCCGGTGGGCTGATCTTACCGAACACCAAGGTGTAGTCCGAAAAGAAATACATACCCCCAATTTTATCATGGATGCGATCATCAGCGGCATCTGGGAGAACGGGGTTTGTCAGGGTGCAGCCATCATTTTTCGTGATAAGACTGTAGTTCACCAAATGGAAGACGAGATTGCCTACCGCGCAGCACTGGTCCATGAAGTTCACCATCGGGTAAAAAATAATCTCCAGACCATTATCAGTCTGATCGGCCTGGAAGCAGCCCATACCAAAGATGAAAAGGTAAAATCATTTGCAAGAACCATTAACAACCATGTGCGCAGCATGCACATCACTTACGATCTGCTTTCCCATACCGGGAATGAAAATGTCAGCTTAAAGGCTCTGATTTCCCAGATTACAGATGTTCTTCTGGAAAACAACTGTCTGAAAGAAGAGTGCAACATTTCCACACAAATCGAGGGTGATGATGTGACGCTGACAGAGACAACCGCATCTACAGTCGCTCTCATCGTCAATGAACTAGTGCAGAACAGCTTAAAATATGCCTTTAAGGACCAGGAACAGGGACTGATCCGGATGAAGATTGAAAAAGGCGCTACCTATTCCTGGATCACGGTAAAGGATGACGGCTGCGGTTTTGATAATAAAAAGGTCTCCAGGGCAAACAGCGGACTGGGGCTTCGCCTGATCAGCAGCCTGGTGCAGTCAAGCCTGAAAGGGGAACTTTTTATTGAATCCGGAGAGAATGGAACCAGCGTGCGTTTTTCTTTTTCTACTCCCCAACTACACAATGTAAATTAATCAAAGTGTCAGAAAATATATTTGTTAAACTATTGACAAAATAGTATGTGAGTGATATCATGAAAACACTTAAAGCGTGATATCCCTTTAACACTGAAAATTCAATCAAATCTGATATGCAACGGCGTATATCAGCACCACAGAAAGGCATCGAAGCCCAGAAATTTTTTACGGAGTTTTTGGGCTTTTTTATATGCTTATGATCTGCGTGGATTTTCGGACGTTACCTGGAGTGCGGCCCGGACATGGCTTTAAATCCTTTTCGGGTCACACCCGGCGACGGTCATCAGACCGTCGGCAAACTTACGAAAATGAAAAGGAGTCGTTTCATAATGGAAAACAATCAAAACAAGGGCGGCGGTTTAAACAAGAGCTTAAAGCTTATCTTTGTTTATACCGTTGCTACGGGGTCAATCTTTACATTCGTAAACTATTGGGATTCTGTCTTTTACGGATACTGCGGCAGCGGTACATTCTTGGCATTTGCGTTAATGACGGTGGCCATTCTTCCTGTTGCTCTCGTATACAGCGAACTGGCATCTCTGTTCCATACTTCCGGCGGTGAGCTGATTTATAATACCGTTGGCATCAACAAACACGTTGGTTTCCTTGCTTCCTGGCTGATCATGGCCGCATGGATCTCCGTTCCTCCGGCTGTTGTCATGGCGATCATGACCTGGGTCAATAAAACCTTTGCCCTGGGACTGGGGACCTGGCAGATGGTAGGCTGCGCGGCACTTCTTTTAGTGCTGTATTTCTTCATGAGTATCCAGAACGTGCAGTTTTTGGTTAAGGCCCAGGCAGGCATGCTGTTTTGCAACATTACTGTTACAATTTTAACAGGATTTATCCTTTTATTCTCCGGTCACTGGCATATTTCCAACTTTGGAAACATTTTCCAGTCCACGCTGGATTCCGTATATGGCATTCCCGGATGGATCATTGGTATGGCACTTCTGATCACACCGTATTTCGGATTTGAGACCGTGCCTCAGATGGTAGAGGAGGGTGACTTCCCGATCAAAAGCTCCAAAAAAGCAATCTGTGGTTCCATTCTGACCTGTGGCTGCATTTACGTATTCTATTATTTCTGTGTAGCCGGCCTGGATGGATTAAGGGACGTATATACAAACTTTGCACAGGATGGTTTCTTAACCATTGCCACCATGCAGAACGTACTGGGTTGGACCTTCTGGCCGATCATCGTAGGTATCCTTTCCTGCCTTTTAGGTATGGGCGCTTCCTTACTGGGATTCTGGATGTCT
>OGZF01000147.1_pt1 | contig 70379 bp, 54 predicted proteins | sample 1576771 | NCBI WGS metagenome assembly OGZF01 (sample SAMEA3541536, study PRJEB24748) | human gut metagenome | biome: human gut; feature: human-associated habitat; material: faeces | place: China | collected 2012
GCGAGAGTGCAAAGCACGTAGCAATCTGGTATCAAAGGGGTCAAAATACCTTTTGACCCCAACATCATGAAATTCCACATTCAACCAGGGTTTACACGAAAATGAATAAGGTAAAGTTGAGATTGGGCGAGAGTTCATGAAGGGGTACACCACCACGGGTGTAATTCTTTGTGGACTCTTTTTTTATTTTTAAGAACTTTTCCGTTTTGAAAGGAGGTTTTTCCATGATTACAGTTAATGGTAAAGAAGTTACTCTGACCGGACCGCTCAGTGTTGCGGATTATCTGGAACAGAACAATTATCAGCTCAAACGGATCGCCGTTGAAATGAATGGTGATATTTTACCAAAATACAGCTATTCTGACACCATGCTCAAAGACGGGGACCGTCTGGAGGTTGTAAGTTTTGTAGGAGGAGGCTAAAAAATCATGCATCATACACTTACAAAAGAAGAAATCTACACCGCCCTTGACGAGCGGCATTCCCCGGAGACCCAGAAGCTTCTCTCGGCAGGAAATGTCGCGATCGCAGGGCTTGGCGGCCTTGGCTCTAATGTTGCTTATGCGCTTGCACGGATCGGTGTCGGCCATCTTCACCTGATCGATTTTGACGTAGTTGACATTACCAATTTGAACCGCCAGCAATATTTCATGGAGCATATCGGAATGTACAAGACGGATGCCCTGAAATCCCTGCTTCTGAAGATCAATCCGTATCTGGATATCCGCACAGATTGTATAAAAGTTACAGATGATAATCTACAGGAATTATTTGCAGATGCAACAATTGTCTGCGAAGCTTTTGATAATCCGGAAGCCAAAGCAATGCTGGTCAATGGAATTCTGGAACATTTCCCAGAGAAAAAGCTCGTATCCGCAACCGGAATGGCCGGCTATGGAAGCAGCAATACCATTATCACAAAACGGATCATGAAAAACTTTTATCTGTGTGGTGATGGCGTGACAGCACCAACTTACGGTCATGGGCTGATGGCGCCGCGTGTTGCCATCTGTGCCGCACATGAAGCCAACATGATCACGCGGCTGATCCTCGGTGAAGAAGAAATTTAAAAACATAAGAAAGAAGGAACTTTATTATGAGTACAAATGAAGATAAATTTATCCTGGGAGGTCATGAATTCACTTCCCGTTTTATTCTCGGATCTGGTAAATTTTCTCTGGATCTTGTAAAAGCCTGTATCGAAAAAGCAGAAGCTCAGATCATCACACTTGCCCTGCGTCGCGCAAATGAAGGCGGTCTTGCAAATATCCTGGACTATATTCCGGACAATGTAACCCTGCTTCCAAATACATCCGGTGCACGTAATGCTGAGGAGGCAGTCCGTATCGCCAGACTTTCCCGTGAAGTCGGATGCGGCGACTTTGTAAAGATCGAAGTCGTTCATGATTCCAAATACCTGCTTCCGGACAACTACGAAACCATCAAAGCAACAGAAATCCTTGCAAAAGAAGGCTTTGTTGTCATGCCGTATATGTACCCGGATCTGAATGCTGCAAGAGCACTTGCTGATGCCGGAGCTGCCTGCATTATGCCGCTCGGCTCTCCAATCGGTTCCAACAAAGGGCTCAGCACAAAGGATTTCATCCAGATCCTGATTGATGAGATCGATCTGCCGATCATCGTTGATGCCGGAATCGGTCGCCCTTCCCAGGCTTGTGAAGCCATGGAAATGGGTGCTTCCGCTGTCATGGCAAATACTGCTATCGCAACTGCTGGAAATGTTCCTGCCATGGCAGAAGCTTTCAAAAAAGCCATTGAAGCCGGACGCAGTGCTTATCTTTCCGGACTGGGACGCACCATCGAAAGAGGCGCAAGCGCATCCTCACCTCTGACAGGATTCTTAGAGAATTAGGAGGCAGTCAAAATGGAAAATTCACATATCAACGAAAGTATTTTAAGTGAGGAAATTCTGGAGGACCAGAAGAAAAACCGCATTGATCATATGACTTACCTTCCGGGAATGGAAGATATCGGATCTGACGTAATGGATCAGGTCATAAGTGCCATGAACGCTTATGATTATGAAAAATATACCGAAGCTGACGTAAGACGCGCCATTGCGCATGACATCCGTACACCGGAGGATTTCGCTGCACTTCTCTCACCTGCCGCACTTCCTCTTCTTGAGGAGATCGCACAGGCTGCACAGGCAGAGACACGAAAACATTTCGGAAACAGCGTCTACATGTTTACTCCGATCTACATTGCAAACTACTGCGAAAACTATTGTATTTACTGTGGTTTCAACTGCCACAACAAGATCAACCGTGCACAGTTAAATGAGGAAGAAATTGAAAAAGAAATGGCAGCCATCGCCAAAACAGGTCTTCAGGAGATCCTGATCCTGACCGGTGAAAGCCGCAGCAAATCCACGGTGGAATATATCGGAAATGCCTGCAAGATCGCCCGTAAATATTTTAAAGTCATCGGACTTGAGATTTATCCGGTCAACTCGGACGAATACGCATTCCTCCACGAGTGCGGTGCCGATTATGTAACCGTATTCCAGGAGACTTACAATTCTGACAAATATGAAACCCTGCATCTTGCCGGACACAAACGGATCTTCCCATACCGTGTCAATGCCCAGGAACGTGCACTGATGGGCGGCATGCGCGGTGTCGGATTCGGAGCACTTCTCGGACTTGATGATTTCCGCAAGGATGCCTTTGCAACCGGATACCATGCTTATCTCCTGCAGAGAAAATACCCACATGCCGAAATCGCCTTCTCCTGTCCGAGACTTCGTCCGATCATCAACAACGACCGGATCAATCCGATGGACGTCCATGAGCCACAGCTCCTTCAGGTAGTCTGCGCTTATCGTCTGTTTATGCCATTTGCAAGCATTACGGTATCCACAAGAGAATGTGCGCGTGTAAGAGACAATCTGGTACAGATTTCTGCAACAAAAATCTCTGCCGGAGTCAGCACCGGAATCGGAAGCCATGTGGATGATATTGAGGATAAGGGAGATGACCAGTTCGAGATTTCTGACGGACGTTCCGTAGATGAGGTTTATCAGGCACTTCTTTCCAACAATATGCAGCCGGTTATGAGTGATTATATCTATGTATAGAGATCTTATTGCCGTAACAAACCGCCATCTCTGTTCCCGTCCTTTTACAGAACAGATTACCCGTGTCTGCAAGCTGCATCCGAAAGCTCTGATCCTGCGTGAAAAAGATCTGCCGGAAGAGGAATATTTTTCTCTTGCCCGGCAGGTGAAGGAAATCTGTGAACAGTTTAAAGTTCCGTTTATTCCGCATTTTTATCCAGCCGTTGCGAGAGAACTCGGCTGCGACAGGCTACATTTACCACTTCCACTTTTGCTTGAAAATCCGAAAGTGGTTTCCGATTTTCATACAGTTGGAACTTCCATCCATTCTGTTTCTGAAGCAGTCGAAGCGGAAAAGCTGGGAACTTCCTATCTCACAGCAGGACATATTTATGTTACCGACTGCAAGAAAGGGCTCCCGCCACGGGGACTTCCATTTCTGCAGAATGTATGCCAAGCTGTACAGATTCCGGTTTATGGCATTGGCGGAATCAAAATTGATGAAGCACAACTGCACGAACTGAAAAATGCCGGTGCTGCAGGAGGTTGTGTGATGTCAGGGATGATGCACGTCTGACCGGTCATTCCTCAAAATAAAAAAGGCACTATGCAGGGTAGCATATCAAACTGATATTGTCACCTTGCACAGTGTCTTTTTTATTTCACCCGAAGTTGCACTTCTTTGCCTTCTTCTACTTTTATATTTCTGTCTGTCCGTACAATAATATGTTCATGATTCATTGTTTCAACATAATACTGTCTGTAAAACCCAAGAAATTCTTCCTGTCTTACAATTCCTTTCACAGAACCTTCTGCTGCAAATTCCAGTTCCTCCGGTCTGCAGCATATTGTATTTCCATGGATATCAGTAAAACGGTTGGATATTCCAAGGAAATCTCTTGCAAAATCATTCTGTGGATGCAGATACACTTCTTCCGGCTTTCCAATCTGAACCAACTTTCCCTGATCCATAATAGCGATCTGATCTCCAAGTACCATTGCCTCTTCCTGGTCATGCGTTACAAAAACCATTGTAATTTCATATTTCTTCTGGATTTCACGGATTTCTTCTCTCATTTTTACCCGGAGTTTCGCATCCAGATTACTAAGCGGTTCATCCAGAAGAAGCACCTTCGGTTTTGTGATCAGAGATCTGACCAGTGCTACTCTCTGCTGCTGTCCTCCGGAAATTTCCCCGATCGATGACCCGGCATATTCTTCCATATCTACTATTTTCAGATATTCCATACCCATTTCTCTGGCTTCTTTTTTTCGGATGCCACGGAACTTCAGACCATAGATCACATTTTCCAGAACACTCATATGTGGAAATAATGCATAGGACTGAAAAACAGTCGATACCGGACGTTTTTCCGGGGCCAGTGTAGTGATATCCTGACCATCAACCAGGATCTGCCCTTTATCTGTTTTTAAAAATCCACTTATCATTTTGAGTGTTGTCGTTTTTCCACAGCCGGATGCTCCCAGAAGACACAACAGTTCTCCCTTCGGAAGGGAGAGTGATAAATCTTTTACTACTTCTTTTTCACCAAAACTTTTACTTATGTTTTTCAGTTCTAAATACACGTTTCTTTTTCCCTTTCCATGCAACAATTATCGAAAACAGCACATTTACTGAAATTGTGATCACAATAATAAATGTCGCAATCATAGATGCTTCTCCATACCGACCTGTGTTAATGCAATCAAATAATGTAAATACTGCAATCTTCTGTCCCGGTGTCACCAGGAAAATAACTGCTCCTGCCGTAACCATCGCACTTGTAAAATTATTGATAAATCCCGTTGCAAATGCCTGCTTTACATTCGGAAGAATGACATCTTTCATTACCAGAAATTTATTCGCTCCAAGATCCCGCGCTGCTGCATCAAGCTCTGTACTGATCTGCAAAAGGGAGGATGCCGAAGCCTTCGTTGTAATTGACATCTGTTTATAGATCATATTCAAGATAACAATGACCGCTGTTCCGGTAAGTTTTAACGGTTCATGATTAAATGCCAGAATATATCCGATTCCAAAACAACTTCCCGGAAGCATATACGGAAGTGTAATAATAAAGTCCAGTACTCCGCCAAATTTTATCTTTCGTCTTTCAATATAATACGAAAGTAAAATACCGATCAGACTGCCGACTATTGCTACAATAAGCGCATATTCCACACTTCGGATAAATGTATCCATATTCCGTTCCAGAAGTGCGTCCAGATACATCGTTGTAAATGTGATTTTCCCACGTAAATTTCTACTGAAACTGTTTAGAAAAATGGATCCGTATTCAAGCGCCATCATTACAAAAAAGATACCTGCGCCCAGCCATACAATCACTGCTGACAGCCCACGAACCCGGAATGTATCTCCCGCTTCTACCGTCTTATTACTGTTTCCGCTGATGACTTTTTCATTTTTCTGCATTAGATAGCGGTACAGGATAAAAACAAGAATCGTCGGGATCAGAAGCAGTACATTAAGTGCCGCACTCTTATCCAGTCTGGAATATCCGATTACCTGCATATAAATTTCCGTCGAAACTGTTTCAAAACGTCCACCTATCACAACAGGCGTTCCAAAATCAGCGATCGACCGGATAAACGAAAGCAAAAAGCAGCTGAGTAGTACCGGTTTTAACAGTGGTACAACAATTCTCCACAATGTATACCCAGAGGATGCTCCAAGATCAAAAGATGCTCTTACGAGCGACATATCCATTTTCCTCAGCATTCCGATAATCATCAGTGCATTTAATGAAGAAAAGAATAACGTCTGCATTACAACAACACCAAGCCATCCATACGGGTTCAGCGAAAGTCCGAACACTCCTTTTGTGATCAGACCGTTTCTTCCGAAAAGCTGGATATAAGCGAGCGAAGCAATAAACGGCGGCGAAACCATGCTGATCAGCAAAATCGCTTCCAGAAATTTGCCCAGTTTCTTCCCTGCTGTCCATACACAGATTGATACAAGCAGCCCCAGAATTGTTGAAAAGAATGCGGATAAAACACCTACAAAAACACTGTTTTTTACAAGCTGCAGATTGGCACTGAAGATGCTCTTGTAAACTTCTGTCGAAAATCCCTCTTCTCCCACAAAACTCTGTCTGATCATGCAAAGAAGCGGATACAGAATAAAGATCAACACACCTGCTACCAGCACTGCTAATATAAAATAATCTAAAATATCATAAAAATGGGCATCATAAAATGATGCCCGTTTTTCTCTAGGTTTTCTATTCTTCACCTTTATCTCCCATCAAAGTATTCCACTTATCAAGAATTGTAGTTCTTTCTGCTCCAAAAAGTGAAAGATCTTCTTTCATCAGTTTGCTCTGGTCAAAATCGAGTTCAAGTCCTTCTATACTTGGTTTTACTAATAAACAAGTATTTTTATGATCGATTTCTGCAAGCATCTTCATATTTTCATCATCTGAGAAGAACCATTTGATAAATGCTTTTGCTGCTTCTGTGTTTTCTGCATTTGCAAATGCTGCAACACCTTCCGGAACATATGGCATTCCATCTGTCGGATATACAACTTCAACATCTGCCTGTTCTTTCAGTTCATCTAAAGTTCCATCAATATAAGTAATACCGATTCCAACTTCACCGGCTGCAGTCTTAGTGCTCGGATCAGAACCACGTTTTGAGTAATAATCTACATTCTTATTCAGATCTTCAAAGTATTTCCAGCCTTCTTCTTCTCCCTTTGTCTGAAGAAGTGCATTTACTACTGCGTAGTTTGTTCCTGAAATAGCCGGGTTAGACATCAGAACTTCACCCTGATATTCTTCTTTTGTAAGATCATCCCAGGACTTTGGAGCTTCAAGTCCTTTCTCTTTTAAGATATCATTGTTAACAATAAATCCTACAACTGTAACACCTTTAGAGAACCAGTAATTATCACTGTCCTTATATTCCGGTGCAAGATCATCTGCTGCATCAAAATCTACCTTTTCAAGAAGGTTATTATCTTTTGCATCCATAAATGCATCGATTCCGCCCCCGAACCACAGATCAGCTGCCGGTGTTCCACCTTCTGCTTTGAGCTTTGACAATACTTCTCCAGAAGACATGGAAATAAATTCTACCTTCGGTCCTACTTCTTCTGTAAACTTATCAAATAATGGCTGATAAGCATCACCTGTTGTAACAACCTTCAGAGTTCCTTCCAGTTTCTTTGTCTCTTTGTCGTCTTTCTTGGTTTCTTCTTTTTTTGTAGTCTCTTCCTTTTTATCTGAGCTTCCACAGGCTACCATACCTGCTGCCATTGATACTGCAAGGAGAAGAGCTGCAAATTTTTTCATTTTTTTCATAATATTCCTCCCTTTAACATATCTCTGATATTATTCCGACATGCTTTTTACATTCTAGCACCAGATATTTTAATTTTCAAATTGTTTTTCTCTATAAATAATCATTCTTATAGTTTTTATCTATTTATTTTATTTTTATTTTCTATAAAAGAAATGCATGTGGGATACTGTACTGTCTTTACCGTTTTATTCAGTAAAAGCATTTATATCCTACACGCACTTCGTTTTACTCTCTTTTATAATTATCCCGCCAGATGAAGCACTCCGATCAACAGAATACCACACAGTCCATAGTAAGCTACAACCGCAACAAGGTCGTTGATGGTCGTAATAAGTGGTCCGGATGCTACCGCCGGGTCGATATTGATCTTCTTGAAGAACAGAGGAATCAGTGTACCCACCGCACCGGAAATTACCATTGCCACCATCAGAGACAGACCGATACAGCCGGATACCGCATACGCGAATGCCCAGGTCTTTCCTTTGAAAAGTGCAATATAAAGTCCTAATACGAGGAATGACAAAATTCCAAGAATCGCACCATTTGAAAATGCGATCCGCATCTCTTTGAATACCAGTTCTACTTTCTGCTTTCCTGTCAGTGATTCATCCATCAGAACACGGATCGTTACCGCCAGTGACTGGGTACCGACGTTACCTGCCATGTCCAGGATCAGTGACTGGAAACACATAATGATCGTCAGCTGGCTTACTACCTGCTCAAATACACCTACAACAGAAGATACAACTGTTCCCAGTGCCAGCAGAACAAGTAGCCAAGGGAGACGTTTTTTCATGCTCTCTTTGAGTGGCTCTTTCAAATCTTCTTCTGCAGTCAGACCAGCGAACATCGCATAATCTTCACCCATCTCATCATCGACCAAATCTACAATGCTCTGGGATGTGATAACACCGAGAAGTTTATTATCGTTATCCAGGATCGGAATAGAATTTTCCGAATAATCTTTCAATTTTTCGATACAGTCATCAATCAGCTCATGACCGTATACATATGGATATGATGTCACGATCAGATCCTCAAGACGTGTATCCTGTCTTGCCGTGATCAGATCCTTCAGATCCATCGCACCGTAGAAGGTGTGATCCGCTGTCACCATAAAAATTGTAGAAATATTGTCATTTTTTGCTGCCTGACTGACAAGTTCGGTCATCGCCTGCTTTACAGTAAGATTCTCTCTAATCTCAATGTAATTCGTGGTCATTCTTGAACCGATCTCTTCATCATCGAATGCAGCAATAACTGCCATATCCTTTCTGGCTTCATCATCCATCAGCTCTAGCAAAAGAGCTCTCTTTTCTTTTGGAATCATCCGCAGTACATCTACAACCGCATCTGTTTCCATTCTGGAAAGAATTGCTGCTGCTTTCCGCACATCCATCTCATCCAGATATTCAGCAGCCTGCTTTTCATCGATATACTCGAAGATATCCGCAAGCATGTCCAGATTCAGAATCCGGCACAATTTCCGCCGCTCTGCAACGGAGAGATCCGGGAATACATCTGCAAGGTCATTCTCATGGTAGTCTTCCAGTTTGTTTCTCATAATTCCCGGAGAGGCATTGCTTCTTACAATGCCCAGGATCTCAGCTCTGTAGTCCTGATAGTCCTGATAATCCTGTGTATTTTCCATAACTTTCGCCCTCCTTATCCTTTTTCCAGCACAAAAACATGCAGAATCAAAGTCTAAAATTCTCCACATTTCTGTCTTTCATCCAATATTCAATTATGAATGTCAATACGGGAAAACAGGATAAGAAATGCTATACGAACAAACAGAATGAACTGCTGCCATTTTCCCATCCTGCGTATATACTTCGCCCATGACTATCACAACTGTCCATTCTGTTCACCTGCCTTTTGTTTGAATTTGATTAAGAAGTTTTCAACTTCCTACGCTATTATAATACCTTAGTCTACAAAATTCAAACCTTTCTGTTTATAAAATTATTTTTTTATCAACTTTTTTCTTATTTTTAACATGAAATAAAAATCAACTGTTTTTTCGCTCCTCTTTACTCCTCTGCTTCCACTCATACATCTGTAAATCCGCTTCTTTTACACAGCTTTCACAATCATTCTTATCCGGATCAAATCTGCTGTAGCCGACAGATACATACGGAATCCTTCCCTCATAACTCTGTCTGTTCATAAGTCCTGTTATTACATCTGTCTTCACGATAATACTGCTATAATAAATATAACCATCGCCAGGCAAATATAATCCGTCCGTGCCTTACTGCTTATCATCCCAAACATAACACCAGAGTTTAAGAAAAAGAGTATCGTTCCCAATACAATACGATTACTATTCTGATATCTCCCTCCGAACTTCCATGCCTGAACAACAAAATATAAACTACAGCCGAAATAAAAAGCAATATATGCCCAATAAAATCTTTCATGATAATAATTGCTCTGCGCATCAATATAATAAATCTATCCGAAATATACGGATAAAATTTCAATCAGTGCATATCCACCTACCAGAAACGCAAAAATTCTCTTTTCTTCTGTCTTTCAATCAGGTCATTTCTTCCAATCATAAGGCTCATGACCAATATCGCTAATATAACCAAATAAATCTGGACCGTATACTGTTCCATCTTTTTACAACTATCCTTCCGCTTTATTATCATTACATTATATGCGATTTTGAAGAAAACATGAATATTATTTATTATTTTCTATCAAAAAAGGCAGAGATTTCATTCTGTTAAAATCTCTGCCTTTTCATGTTGCTCTTTATTTTCTAAAAACAATTTCAACAATATCACATTTCGGATATATCACTGTTCCGCGTTCTTTGTTTTTCCATTCTGCTCCGCAAACCTCTTTTACATCATGAACATTTACCAAAAGATATGTAATTTCTTCATTTTCCCCTGAACTGCACAAAACAATTTTTTCATCCTTATATCTGGCAGTAATATCCAGAACCTCATTTCCTTTTTCATCTGGAACAATACATTCCGCAATCTTGTCTTTTTCTAGTGGATATACCAGAATCTGTAACTGTTCCGGGTAATGATATGTTGCCGTTTTTTCATTATTACCAATTGGAAGAAGCGTGTTCTCACGGACAAACAACGGCAGAGAATCAAATCCATACACTTCTGTATACCAGCGTCCACCTTCTTTTTCTTCTCCGCTGAGCAAATGTGTCCATCTTCCCTTCGGAAGGTAATACTCACCAATACCTTCTTCATTGAAAATCGGTGCAACCAAAATCTGCTCCCCAAGCATATACTGTTGATCCAGATATCGCACTGCAGGGTCTTTTTCAAATTCCATGATCATTGGTCTCATAACAGGTATTCCAAGTTTATTTGACCGTACAGCCGCTTCGTAGATATACGGCATCAGACGAAGTTTTAATTTTGTAAACTTCCGACACACCTCAACTGCCTCTTCATCGAACGTCCACGGAACCCGGTAACTCTTGGAACCATGCAGTCTGCTATGAGTAGATAAAATTCCAAACTGCAGCCATCTTTTATATACCGTAGGATTGGCAGCTTCTTCAAATCCCCCAATATCGTGACTCCAATAAGAAAATCCCGAAAGAGTAAGAGAAAGGCCTCCTCTTAAAGATTCTGCCATTGACTCAAATGTACCTGTGCAGTCACCACCCCAGTGAACCGGGAATTGCTGTCCGCCTGCTGTCGCACTTCTCGCAAACACAACTGCATCTTTCTCGCCACGTTCTCTTTTTAAAAGCTCAAATACTGCCCGATTATACAAAAATGTATAATAATTATGCATTCCCCATGGATTGCTTTCATCATGATACTCTACGTCTATCGGAATTCGTTCTCCAAAATCTGTTTTAAAGCAGTCTACTCCCATATCAAGTAATATTTTTAATTTACTTTGATACCATTTTACAGCTTCCGGATTCGTAAAATCCACGATTGCCATTCCCGGCTGCCAGTTGTCTACCTGCTTGATTCCGAACCTATCTTTTCTTAAAAGAAAATATCCTTTTTCTTTTCCCTCTGCAAATAGTGTAGAATTCTGAGCAATATACGGATTGATCCATACACAGATTTTCAGTCCTCTTTCTTTATAACGTTTCAGCATTTCTGCCGGTTCCGGAAAAATTTTATTGTTCCATTCAAAATCGCACCAGTGTAATGCTTTCATCCAGAAACAGTCAAAATGAAACACTTCCAGCGGAAGATCTCTTTTTTCCATTCCTTCAATAAACTCTGTTGCTGTCTTTTCATCATAGTCTGTTGTAAATGAAGTACTCAGCCACAAACCGAAAGACCACGCTGGAAGAAGTGCCGGTTTTCCTGTCATATCCGTATAATTCCGAATAATTTCTTTCATATCATCCCCGCCGATTACATAATAGCGAAGTTCTTCTCCTTTTACCGAAAACCCTACATATTCTACTTTCTCACTGGCAACTTCAAATGAAACATTGGAAGTATGATCAACAAAAACGCCATAACCTCTGTTGGTGATATAAAATGGAATATTTTTATAGCTGATCTGCGAAGCTGTTCCTCCATCTTCATTCCAGCAGTCAATCTGCTGTCCGTTCTTAACAAATGCTGTAAAACGTTCTCCCAATCCATATACGTTCGTTCCTGCTGTTAGAAGCAACTCATTTAACATATACGGTTCCCCGGTTTCTGCCATATACTCTTCTTCTGGATATTTTGTTGCATACCCTCTGTTGTAGCGCATATAACCGACATTTTTAAAAGCTGCACCGGTAAGAAGTTTCCCGTTTCTCTCAAATCGGATATAAAATTCTTTCAGTCCTACCCGAACCGTCATTTTTCCACTTTTTAATACAGCTTCCTCCTCAGAAATTATAACTTCCGCTTCCTGATGTTCCAGAAAAAGTTCAAATCGTGGCTCTCTGTTTTCATACCCTAGAAAATGTGTGTATGTCACCTGAATCCGATCTTTTCCGGCTGCAGTAAATTCCATTACCATTGTACCGACATCCAGTTCATCCGCTCTTCCCAGGATTGGTTTAAACGTTGCAATCACACGCATACCAGCCGCTATTTTTTCTGCATAACCGGCCTGCACAGCATACAAAGCATTGGCTCTTTCATTTTTTTCCCAATATCCTTCTGTAAATTTCATACTCACAGCCTTTCTTAACAAACAACTGCTTTTGCGTAAAATCCCCGTGTTTTTCCATCAATATAATCATCTTCTGAAATGCTGACTATATCAGAAAGTCGAATATCTTCGCAAGAAGCTCCTACCAGAAGTTCAATTTCACCCTTTTCTACTTTCCACTTCATTTCTTCGTCAAGGAAGGCGAATTGTGACACCTTTATTTCAAATACAACTTTCTTCTTTTCCCCTTTTTTCAGGAATATTCTTACAAAGCCTGCCAGTTCCTTTGTTGGTCTTACCATTGATGCAACCTTGTCTGAAAAATATAATTGTGCGACTTCCGCGCCATCATATTCTCCTGTGTTTTTCACTGTAAAAGTAACTTTCACTGTATCATCCGGATTTATGTTTTTCTTATCCGTCTGCAAATCTGAATAGGTAAATTCTGTATAACTTAGACCGTGTCCAAAATAATACAGCGGTTCTGCCGTATCATTGATATAACCATTTTTATTGCGAATCATCCCTGTATGTCCGGCTGATACATATCCGCTTCCTCTTGGAAGACCATAGTATACTGGAAGCTGTCCTACATTTCTTGCTACTGTAACCGGAAGGTGTCCTGATGGTGACTGTTCACCAAACAATACCTTGCACAGTGCCTGACTGCCATATTCTCCCGGCTGCCATACTTCCATAATCGCATCAAAATGTGATGCCACAAATTCATTTGAAAGCGGTCTGCCATCATAATGAAGAACCACTGTCTTTTTATGCAGATCATAAACCCTTCTTGCAAATTCTTCCTGTCGTCCCGGCAGATCAATATCCGTAGAATCTATACCTTCTCCAACCGTTGAAGTTACGCCCCATCCATTTTTTCCACCAATAGTCAAAAGAATCACATCTGCCCCTGCTGCCACCTGTAGTGCTTCTTCCATGCCACCTGTATTGTCTCCAGAGCAGTTAATTCCCTGTGCATAAACCACTTCCGCTTCTGGAAGATATTCCTTCAATGCTGCACATAATGTTCTCGAGTTTGGAAATTCCTTTTGAATCTTACGATTTACCCGTGGTGATACTTCTCGAATCTCACCTTTATATTTCTGTTCAACATCATAAATAATCAGTCCTGGCTCTTCAAATTCCTGCCCATCTTCTTCTCTCGACATGGTCATATCAAGTACAGCCGGATAAGAAAATGTACCAAAAAGACTTCGAATATTATCCGCATGAGGCCCTATTACCGCGATTTTCTTAATTTTCTTAGAAAGTGGAAGTGTTTTATTTTCATTTTTAAGCAGTGTAAAACTTTCTGCTGCAATTTTTTCATTCAGTTCATCTGCTGATTTAAGATGAAGATATTTTTTCAACTTTTCAAGATCCGGATAAGGATTCTCAAATAAACCAAGTTCAAATTTCTGTGTCAAAACACGCCGTACTGCCTGATCTATTATATCCATAGAGAGTCTGCCGCTTTCAATCGACTCTTTCATTTTATAGCTGAATCCTTTTGATCTTGGATACTCTACATCTAATCCAGCCTGGATTGCACGGATTCCGGCCTCTTCAAAATTCTCAGCGACAGCAAACGGATCCACCAGGCGGTCAAGTGACAAATAATCAGAAACCACAAAACCCTGAAATCCCATTTCTCCACGCAGAATATCTGTCAACATCTTCTTTGATCCTACAACCGGTTCTCCATTCACTGAGCAATAGGAATTCATTACACTTTTCAGTCCTGCTTCCGTGATCGCGCATTGAAACGGCTTACAGTGTATCTCCCGCATATCTCTTTCTGAAACAATATTACGCCCCATATTAAGACCGCCCTCTGTGATACCGTGACCTGCAAAATGTTTTGCAGTCGCCAAAACCCCTTCTTTCAGCTCATCTCCCTGAATTCCTTTTACAAAGGCAGATGCCATGGCTGATGTAAGTGCTGCATCTTCCCCGTATGTCTCAGTAATACGTCCCCATCTCGGATCTCTTGTAATATCTACTACCGGTGAAAGTGCCTGTCTGAACCCAACATAATACATTTGTTTGCGAATAATATCTGTCATTTCGCCAACCACTTCCGTATCAAACGTTGACGCCTGCGCTATTGCACTCGGAAATACATCCGCCTCCGTAAACTGTGCCCCAGCACTCGCCTCACAGTGAATCAGTGCCGGTATTCCAAGACGTGTATGATTTACCAGATATTTCTGCAACTTATCCGCATATTCCACAATTGGCTCTACCGTATCTGCTACTGTAAATGCACCTACATTTCCAATGCCATTCGGTATATAATTTTCAAACTCCGGAATATCATCAGCAATAGTTACCAGACATGTAATCTGGTCAATTTTCTCTTCAAAAGTCATTCTGTCCAGCAGATCCTCCACTCTCTCTTCTACGGGAAGATCTTTATTCCTGTATTTTTCCATAGTAGTCCCCTTTACAGCACTCCCCTTGCCTTTTGTGCCATCACATCTAACAAGGGGAGAATTTCATTCTTTATTATTTACTTAAATAATCTGCTACATTATCTTTTGTTACAATTTTAAATGGAATATTGACATCTTCGATATCTGCCGGATCTGTTCCTTTTTTCAGTTTTTCAAAAATATCTGCTCCTGCTTCTGCCTGTGCCTTTGCATCCTGAAGTGCAGTCATTGTCATTTCTCCATCCTGAATTGACTGCAGAGCATCATCACTTCCGTCAATTCCAAGTACCTGAATACTGTCAAGTTTTCCTGCTGATTTAAGCGCCTCTACAACACCAAGTGCTCCATCATCGTTTTGGCATACAATTGCATCAATCTTGTCATAAGAAAGAAGACTGTCTTCTGCAGTACTCATACCAAGGTCTTTTGAATTTTCTACGTTATATTCATCAAGGATTTTGATATTTGGATTTTTCTTAAGTGCTTCTTCCAGTCCTTTTTTACGATCGACATACTGCTGATCATTTGGTGCACCGGTAAAATACAAGATTGAAGCTCCATCCGGGAATGCATCACACAGATACTCACCCTGTGCTTTTCCTGCATCTTCATTTGGCGAACCCACATAAATATATCCGTCATAGTCGTCTCCACCAGATACAGAAGTAAGGAATGATACATACGGAAGTCCTGCATCTTTTGCCGCCTCAAGTGCCGGAATTGAACCGTCAAGGTCATTACTGATTGCAGATACAACATTTGCATTCTGCACAATAAAATCATCGATCTGTCCGTTCTGAACATTTGTATCACCGCCTGCATCTGTTACTGTGATTGAAATTCCTTTTGCTTCTGTGGCATCTTTCAGATAAGATCTGAACTTTGCACAATAGTTATATGTATCACTGTTATTTGCAAATCCTACCAGATAATCGCTTTTCCCTTTTGAAGAACTACTGCTGTCCTTTGTATCATCTGCTGTTCCACAGCCGACCACCATTGTTGCACACATTGCTGTTACCATTAAAATTGAAAGTAATCTCTTTTTCATTTTCCTTCTCCTTTTACTTATTTACTCTTTTTGTTTTCTTTTGTCTTAATATCGATAATAACTGCGATTGCAATTAAAAGACCTTTTACAATTAACTGATACTGTGTTGATACATGAAGCAGGTTCAGAATGTTGTTGATAAGACCTACAATAATTGAACCGATCAGCGCTCCTGTAACCGTTCCGATTCCACCAAGGAAACTGGTTCCACCAACAATAACTGCAGTGATCGCATCAAATTCATATCCCTCACCAACAGACGGCATACCTGCCATCAGTCTTGCCATCAGTACTACACCCGCAAGTCCTGTAAGTGCACCACTAAGTGTAAAGATCAGACGTTTCATTCTGTTTGTATTGATTCCGGATGCAATTGTTGCCTGCTCATTTCCACCGATCGCATAAATATAAGTTCCAAACTTTGTTGATTTCATCAGAACAGCGATCACAATTACAGAAAGGAGCATAATGAGAACCGGAACCGGAATCCCCAAAATAGAGCCATGTCCTAAAAATCTCGCTTTGTTCACACCCCCAATTGTCTGACCGTTGGTGTATATCTGAACAATACCCTTTAATACATAAGTCATTGCCAGTGTTGCAATAAATGGCTGAAGCTTATAATAGGTGATCAGAAAACCATTAATCCATCCACATACGCATCCAATTACAATTCCTACTAGAAGAGCCAGTGATAAATGTCCTGTTGATGCAAGAACTCCGGCCGATACACAGGCTGATGTCGTACACAAGAAACCTGCTGACAAATCAATCATTCCTGATACGATCAGCATTGTTTCACCACATGCTATAATTGTTACAACTGAAATCTGTTTTAAAATATTGAGCAGGTTCTGAGGTTTCAGAAAGTTGTGATTGATCACTGCCGATGCAACAAACAGAATGATCATAATAATTACGATTCCGTACTTTCTGTAAAGCTCACCTGAAGATAATGCTTTTTTCTTATTCATCGCCTTTTGCCTCCACTATCATCTTCATAATCTTATTTTGTGAAATTTCATTCCGATCCAGAATTCCAAGCATTTTTCCTCCGCCGACAACACCAACTCTGTGACTCATTGACAGTACTTCCGGCATATCAGATGAAATCAGGATGATTGCCAGTCCCTGTTCTGCAAATTCTGTTATCAGAGAATATATTTCCTGCTTTGCACCTACATCAATTCCTCTGGTAGGTTCATCCAGGATCAGAAGTTTGATATTTCTTACCAGCCATTTTGCAAGTACTACTTTCTGCTGGTTTCCACCACTTAAATTTCCAACCAATGTATTTGCATCTGGTGCTTTTACAGATAATCTTTTACAGATTTTTGCAACTTTCTGCTGTACTTTTTCCTTATCCCAAATGCCACCTTTTGCAAATAAATCTCCATTTGGAAGAATGATATTATCACTGATTGATCTGACACCGACAAATCCATAAGTTCTTCTGTCCTCTGTTACCATTGCGATTCCATTTTGGATTGCATCTTTTACAGATCGAATTTTTATCGGCTTTCCATCCAGGATGATTTCCCCTTCATTTGCCCTTGCAAGCCCAAAAAGAGTTTCAACAATCTCGCTTCGTCCTGCACCTACCATTCCTGCCAAACCAAAGATTTCTCCTTTATGAACCTGAAAAGATACTTTCTGAAACACATCCTTTCTTCCTAAATTCTTTACTTCAAGGCGAATATCTTTTCCGATTTGCGGTATCGGAGGGTAAATATCCTTGATATCACGTCCCACCATCATTGCAATCAGTTTATCTGTATCTACATCTTTGATATCTCCAGATGAAATCCATTTTCCATCTCTTAATACAGTATAGCTGTCACACAGTTCAAAGACCTCTTCCAGTCGGTGTGATATGAAAATAAACGCAATTCCTTTTTGCTTTAATTCATTTACCTTACTAAAAAGAATCTCTGACTCTTTTGAGGTAAGTGCAGATGTAGGTTCATCCATGATGATCACTCTGCTGTCCCGCGATAAAGATTTCAGGATTTCTATCATCTGACGCTGTGCCACATTTAGATTTCCCATCTTTTCCCTCGGATTATAATCAAGTCCCATTTCATCAAGTAATCTCTGGGTTTCCTTTAGTCGTTCTGCTTTATTCACAAAGACTTTTCCTTTTTTCGGCTCACGTCCCAGAAACAGATTTTCTGCAATGCTTAATTCTGAAACATAGTTCAATTCCTGCGCTACAATAGAAATTCCATATTTAAATGCATCCTTTTCACATTTCATATGAATCTCTTCACCTTTGCAGATTACGGATCCACCATAGTTTGAATAAGTACCGGACAGTATCTTCATTAAGGTCGATTTTCCAGCTCCATTTTCTCCTACAAGTGCATGAACTTCAGAAGCCCGTATCTTCATATTTACATTATCCAGAGCAACTACACCAGGAAACTCTTTCCGAATATTCTTGAGTTCGATAATTGTTTCCTTCTCCACTTTTCCTCCTCCTTTGTGTTAAATCGTTTAACTTGTTTTTATTCTTGCCTATCATTTTCGACATGGTTATCATACCATTTTCACAAACAAATATCAATATTCCATTGCTATTTTATGCATTTTCGTTGTTAATGCACAAATCAAAACGCTTCAACAAAATGTTGAAGCGTTTTGATTTAGATAGTTTTATATGGTTTAGATTTTTAAATAACGGTAACCGGCGGAATCGACTTTGTACTTCCTCTTACCAACAGCCTTGGTGTATACAAAATTTCTTCTCTTTCTTTCAGTTTTTCTTTATTATCAATCAGCTCAACTACTTTTTCGCCCAGTTTTTTCCCCATTTCAATAACAGGAACCCCTATTGTTGTCAGCGGAACCTGCATCACATCCGCAAACGGAACATTATCAAATCCAATAATTGAAATATCTTCCGGAATTGAAACACCATACAGTCTTGCAGCTCGATAAATTCCAAATGCCATTTCATCATTCATCGAAAAAATCGCTGTTACTTTCTGTCCCAGTATATACGAAAACGCCTCATAACCGCTTTCCATCGTGTAATCTCCAAAGTACACTAAGTCCGGATCATATGAAATTCCACTTTCCTCCAGTGCCTTTTTATATCCATTCAGGCGCTGCATCGTAACATGAAAACTTTGTTTTCCAGCCACGCATCCAATTCTTCTGTGTCCGCATTCTATCAGATGTCTGGTTGCCATATAACCGCCCTTTTCATAATCGAATAAAATATCTACCCCTGGACAGTCAAACCCATATTTTTCCATTGTAATGACCGGAATACTAAGATTTCTCATCGCATTTTTCAAAAAATCAGGTTTTTCCATATCATTCATTTCCATTGATTTTGACCAGATTAGTGCTCCGATATTATCCGCAGCAATATCACGGATAATATCTGTATCGATAGTCTGACCGTCTTCTATAATGTGACATACCAGAGAATATCCGTTTTTTTCAAGCACTCCGTTAATCGCCATGAAAAGCGAAGAAATATGCGTATTTCTCAAATCATTGAAAACAATGCCTATCAGACGGCTTTTCTTATTTGCAAGACTGACCGCTGCATTATTCGGACGATAATTATGTTTTTTGGCGATCTCCCGCACTTTCTTTTTTGTATTTTCCGAAACCCGTGACGGTTTATCTGACAATGCCATAGATACCGTTGCCACCGATACACCGCACTCTTTTGCAATATCTTTAATTGTAATTCCCATATTTTCTATTCCGTTCCAGTTATTTTTCTGCTTCTTTCCCCACTCGTATTTTATTTATGCATCCGATCTCGCATAAGAATTCTTCATCTGATTGCTCAGTTCGTACAAAACCTTAGACAGTGTATCCGAAGTTTCCTTCTTCACCATCTTCGCAATCTCCCGGTTCGCTTCCCGTTTAATCTGCATACGCTTTGCTATATCACTTTCTTTCGTAAGATCGTCATCATACCGGTTTATGATCTGATGTGCCTTTGCCATCACATGTTCCTGGTAACGCTCAATATGGAAAATAGACTTTTTATAAGAAGCATCTGCCATCGCAGCGATCATTCTGCTTGACCAGTAGAAGTTCTCTGTTGAAACTTCCCCTGTCGTATTTGCAAAATATTCCGGTGTTTCATCAATATCTGCATAGAATGGAGCCATTACATTAAATGCATTTGATGCAAATGCCACCCATTCAATTGCGCGGGAATCTTCCGGCTGATCCGGTCTCATCTGGATCAAAGACATAAAATCATTTCGATTGATACCAATGGAGCGATAAGCACCATTCATTGATTTGTCCCCGTAAGCTCCATACGGATCATAAGGTGTTCCCTGATAATGTGAAGACAGAACATATTTTACATCTTCTACTGTAACCTTCTTTTCCGGAACCATACACCACGGAATATCATCGGATACTGGTGTATAATCTGCATCCGGTCCGTCCCAGCTGTATGAATTTGGATTCAGGTAACGTTCCATAAACCAGGCTCTCGGTGTATTGTATACATGATCCGAGTCATCATGGCTTCCAAAAGCATCTCTTGGATTTAAGGTTCCATCCATGGACGGGTTCAGATGATATTTCTCAATGAATTCCTTCATATCCGGAGAACACATATAATTTTTCTGCTCACCAAGTGCATCTTCCAGATCAAATTCATCCATTCCAAGCTGGTTCGGCATCACCACATAAACCTCATCCGGCACTTTTCTGGCAATCCAGTGATGTCCGCCGATTGTTTCCAGCCACCAGATCTCATTTACATCCTCGAATGCAATCCCATTCATCTCATAAGTACCGTATTTCTCGAGAATACTTCCAAGTCTCTGCACGCCTTCTCTTGCGCTGTGGATATAAGGAAGCACGATATATACAATGTCCTCTTCCCCGATTCCACCTGCAATTTCTTCCTGGTCGTCTGACTTCGGCTGATATGTAACCAGCGGATCCGCTCCAAGCACACGTGGATTGGATGTGATCGTTTCGGTTGCCGTCATTCCTACCTGCGCTTCATTTACCCCGCTTGCCGCCCAGATTCCTTCCCCCTTGACTGCGTTCGGCATGGCGGTATAACGCATCGGATTCTCCGGTAATTCTATTTTCACATGCGAAATCACTGATTCATATACCTTCGGCTGATCTTCCGGATGAATCACCACAAATTTTTTCGGCATATAAGCGCCTGACGGTGAATCATCATTCCTTGCGATCATCGTGGAGCCGTCATACGATGCCTTTTTTCCAACCAGTATTGTTGTACAAGCCATTTTATCTTCCTCCTGTTATCTCCTGACAAAATCTTTTCGTCTAATTGAAATTATAGAATCATTCTTTCTTTTTTTCAACCACCAGACAATTTGTATATATTTTAAATTTTTCGTGGACGAATTCGTAAAAACAAGGTAAAGTAATTTTATAAACTTTACACTTTACTTGAGAGGGACTTCCTTATGAATAATGACAAGGATAATGCAACTTTATATGCTGAGCTGGAAGCCGAACGTTTTATGACAGATCAGATTTCCCTGCTTCATGAAGCAGAGGATCTGGCTGACGGTATCAATTTTATGCTCAAATCGCTCGGAGAATTTACAGACGCCGACCGTGCTTATGTATTTGAAACCAGTGAAAATCATACTTCTACCAATACTTATGAGTGGTGCGCCGCAGGAGTCACCCCGCAGATCCGGAATCTGCATGATATTCCTTTTGAAAGCATGCCAAAATGGATCGAGGTTTTTCTTCATGGTGAAAATATTCTGATCGAAGATCTGGAGGCTTACCGTGAATCTATGCCTCTGGAATATGAACTGTTAAAAGTTCAGAACGTTTCTACCCTGATCGCCTTTCCTATTTCTGTACACGAAAAGCTGATTGGTTTCGTTGGCGTAGATAATCCGGATATGGAGAAATCCAACCTGCTCCACCGCCTGCTGTCCCTTCTTGGAAAATATGTCGGAACCATGATCAAAGATCATAAGAATGAGCAGATGCGCCTGGAGGTTGTTGCCTCCAAATCCCGTCTGGATTATCAGCTGGAGATGGACGAAATTCTTCGTGGCGCACAGATCGGTATCTGGACGCTTGAGATGGATGGCGTTAAAGCTCCCCGGCTGCACCCAAATCCTACAATGTGTACTCTTCTTGGTGTGTCACAAGAGATGTCTCCTGAAGAAGTTTATCAGTTCTGGTATCACCGGATTCCTCCCAAATACATAACCCCGGTGCTTGATTATATACAGAAGGTCATTCACGAAAGTTATTCAGAAATCACATACCCATGGAATCATCCGTTACTTGGACAGATCTGGATACGATGTGGCGGTATCCTCTATCCGGATTATCAGGGAAATGGAATATGCATCCGTGGATACCATCAGGATGTCACCCGTAATATCGAAAATGAACGTAAATATCAGAACCTGACCGCTGCAACCAGTCAGATTTATCATGCAATTTACCATATCGATCTGATTCAAGACCGGATTGAAAAGCTTGCCGGTGCCAACCAGAACTATACACCGACCGGAGTTGTCACTTCCGCCACTGCGCAGTTAAATGATATCCTTGAGAAAATGGTTGCACCGTCACATCACGAGATCATGCAGTATTTCTTTGATCTGACAACGGTAAATGACCGGCTGCACGGAAAGCTTTTTATAAGCCGGGAGTATCCATCTCCACAGGGGATCTGGCGCCGTGCCACCTTTATCGTCCAGAACCGCGACACTGATGACGATGTTACAGAAATTCTTTATGTAACCCAGATCATCGATGATTACAAGCAGAAAGAACTGGCTTACCAGCAGGAGCTGGTTAAGGCGGTCGAATCCGCAAATCAGGCAAATACAGCCAAGACCGACTTTCTCAACCGGATGTCACATGATATCCGCACCCCTCTTAACGGAATTCTTGGAATGCTTGATATTGCACAGAAAAATGAAACAAATCCCAAAGCACTGCTGGAGTGTCATGAGAAAATGCGTACTGCTGCTTTTCACTTAAAAGCTCTTGTCAACGATGTCCTGGATATGCAGCGGATGGAAACAGACCGATTCTTCCTTGAACAGATACCATTCGACATCCGCGAGATCCTTGACAATTGCTGGAGTATGCTGGAGGCACAGGCTTCCCGGCTTGATATCACTCTGAAAAAAATAAAACCGGGCAGTTTAAAATATCCTTATCTGATCGGAAGTCCATTACATATCCGTCAGATTTTCATGAATCTTTTAAGCAATGCAATTAAATACAATAAGCCCGGTGGTTCGATCTCTATACACGCAAAGATCATCAGGCAGGTACATCAGAATGTTATTTACAAATTTATAATTTCTGATACCGGTATCGGTATCAGTCCGGAATTTCAGAAGCATATTTTTGAACCTTTTGCACAGGAAGATACCGGTGCCCGGACGATTTACAAAGGGACCGGGCTCGGTATGGCGATCGTTCACAGACTGGTACAGGAAATGGGCGGTACGATCCAATTGAAAAGTGAAAAAAATGTCGGCTCAACTTTTACTCTGATCCTGCCATTTACCATTGACGAGCATCAACCTTCCGCCTCTGCGGAAACTGCCACTGACACTCCGGCAGATCTTACGGATCTTCATATTCTTGTTGTAGAGGATAATGAACTGAACCTTGAGATTGCTGTTTTCTCACTGGAAGCCGCAGGACTTAATGTATCCACAGCCATCAACGGACTGGAAGCCGTCCGGCTTTTTGAAAAATCAAAGCCATATGAATACGACATCATTCTTATGGATATTATGATGCCGGTTATGAATGGTCTGGATGCCGCAAAGGCGATCCGCGGACTTTCCCGCCCTGATGCCCCAACGGTTCCAATCATTGCCCTCAGCGCCAATGCTTTTGCGGAAGATATCCAGAAGTCAAAGAATGCCGGAATCAATGAGCATCTCGCAAAGCCACTGGAAATGGATAAGGTGTTGAAAGTGATTGCATCATATTGCAAGTAGCAGAAAGAAACAGATACTCGCTATGTATTGCATATTTTTTCAGAGTTTCTGTTTTATAAAAAATCGGATTATCAGGCGATCTGTCATTTCCCCGATAATCCGATTTTTATTTTACTTACATCTCAAATGCTTTCTTTATACTGTCATAATGCAGAAACTTTCCTTCTGCCGCAAATGCCTTAATTTCATCTAATGTTGCAAACATATAACCATCTGTCTCCGCCTCCTGAAGATGGAGATCTTTTTCATCAATATCCATCACAAAACGATACACATCTACGAAATAATTATCTCCTTCCCCCGGATTCTCTCTCTTGTAAGTGAAAAGATAACCTCCGTCTGCCCGGCTTGCATCCAGTCCTGTTTCTTCTCTGACTTCTCTTAATACAGCATCGTAAGACGCTTCTCCCGCCTGCGCAGCACCGCCGGATACCTCCCACCAGCCCGGTGCCCAGGCTTTCGTCATTACCCTTTTAGTGATCAGAAATTTCCCGTCCGGTCTTGCTACAACGCCAAGAACAGTAAGGTGATACTCCCCGTTCTTCAGACACCAGTCATTGCGCTTCATCGTTCTTCCTGTTGGTTTCTTGTCTGCATCTCCTGTTCTTCTTGTCTGTAGTTTCTTATGTCATTATAATATGTCTTTCAGAACTTCACAATCCTTTATCGTCAGTTTCTCTCTGCCTTCCAGTTTTTCCTTACACTCCTTCTCTCTGTAAATCCTACAATATCTTTCAACAGTATAATCAGTTCAAATCCGCTCCGGTACGGATAATCTCTTCCCCAGATATGCACTATTCCCTGAAAAGATGCGAACTCCCGTCCCATTACTTTTAACCAGAAAACAGCTGCATGCTCCGATTTTTTTACCAGCTCCAGTTCCTTTCCCGCTTCAAGATACCGTCTTCTTTTCTGATTTCTCCTGACCTGTGCTTTCCGCAGTAATACACCATTCTGCTCGCAAGTTTCATCCAGATACAGCAAAAGCCCGTCAAATCCTGTGAAATTGATCTGTGCATCCTCTCTTTTGGCATCCTTCCAGTACAGAATATTTCCAGACGGAATCCTCCCTTTTTCCCAGTACATCCGGATAAAGAAAAGCTCCCCGATATGTCTGTTATCATCCAGCGACCGGTCTTCTGTTTTTTCAGCAAATACTGTCTGCATTTTTATCCCCCTCATTTATATTTATCCTCTTCTTTTTTTCTTCCTTTTCCAGCACAAGATCACGCCTGCCACAAACAGATTCAGTCCGATCACAGCGTACCATCCCCGATACGTCTTCTCGCCTGTCCGGATCGGCTCCGCTCTCTCCGTCACCTCACAGCGTACGCCCCGCACCAGAAGCCGTTTGGTATTGATACCGTAAGGCGTACATGTCAGTAATGTGCAGTAATCCTTCTCCTTATCCAGGGCAAGCAGTCCCGTTTCCTCCGGTTCTACAATATCGATCCGATCGATTTGATAGAAAATCGTCTGCCGGAGCACTGTAATTGTAAAATAGTCTCCCACCTTCAGCTTGTCCAGATCCGAGAAAAGTTTCGCCCCCGGCAGTCCTCTGTGGGAAGAAAGCACCGCATGTGTTCCCTTTCCGCCTATCGGGAAACTGCTTCCTTCCACATGTCCTGCGCCATTGCAGATTGCAAAATCACCCGTTCCATGGTAAATCGGAAGTTTCAACCGGATTGCCGGAATTTCCAGATATCCCATCACACCGTCAGATGTCATATTCAAAAGTGTTCCATAACTATCAGCATTTTTGTCATTCGGCACTGGGTTATTCTGTTCCAGAAGCATCACATTATACGCTCTTGTCTGTGCGATTATTTCCTCTTCCTTCCTGGCATCCAGCTTCTCCACTGACCTTTCATATCCATCTACCACCCTGCTTTGCCGACCGGCATTCCAGATCTTTCCGACTTTTGGATAGAGCATGACCGCGATTCCCACAAAAAGGATTCCTGTCCATATAAAAAAGAAAATTCTTCCCCTTCGTTCCGGCTCATTCACTATCATACAATTCGTTTTCGTCTTTTTGCATTCAACAGGACAACTCCTGCAACAATTGCAATCAGTACTCCACTGACCGTAAAGATCATTTCACCTGTTCCACCTGTCCCCGGAAGAAGTTTTCCTGATTTATTTACAACAACTTTTACCTTTGCTGCAAAATCTGCATTTGTATAAGTTACCTTTGTCTCCGTCTCGCTTTCTGTAACATTTCCGTTTTCATCAAGATATGTACTGGCGTCCGTCCTTGTCGCCCTGATCTTTTCGGCACTTACCAGAAATGACTCCGTCAGCTTGTTATATCCTTCTGGTGCTTTTGTTTCTGTAACTCTGTAATCACCCATCTTCAGACCTTTGATCACCACAGCTCCATCACTTCCGGCTTTCACCTTTCCGGTTCCGGTCTGTCCGCCTTTTACAGTATACACACCGCTTTCTTCTTCTGCCTGAACCGGGAACGGCACTTCAAATTCCACTCCGGTAAGTGCCTCTCCTTTTTCATTGACCTTCTGGATCACAATCGCATAGGTATCTGTTGTTGTAGAGTCCTCTATCGAGCTTTTTCCCGGTTCCTCTGTCGTATAATTCCATGAAAATCTGGCACTGTTCTTATTTCCTTCACCGTCGATCACTGCTTTATCGTTTAACACAGCCGTATAATCAATGGTAATTTTTGCCCCGGTATCATAAAGATTTTTCCAGCCATTTTCTCCTTCATCCGCTGCCCAAGGGATCGTAACCGGGAAAGTTGTATTTTCAAACTGTTCCAGCGGTTCTTCTTCAATCATCACAGATGTGATCTTTGCTGCATCAAATCCGGTCGGAAGAGTATCTTCAATGATGAATTCCTTGATCTGCTTGTCTGCAACATAATTCGAGGTGTTAATCTGTAAACGGAAATGAACCGTTTCACCGATACTGACATTGTTTTCCTTTACCTGTTTACCATCGTCAAGTACAATACTTTTCCCTCCGGCATTCCCGTCATTCCCCGGAGTCCACTGCGGCTCCTTACTGTTTTTGTCCACGATCTGCGCGTCTTTTGCAACACTCGTTACCATGATCATACCGCCATCTTTTAAAGTGCTGGTGATATAATAGTAGCCGTATGGAAGACCGGTAAATTTTAATATAGAGCCATCGGAAGTTTCACTGCATATCTTTGTTCCATTCTCCTTAATCCATTCAATTGCACCTTCTGAAAGCTGTTCGTTAGAATCTGTTTTATATGCTTCTTTTTTCGCCGATATGTTTCCTACCGAATCTTTCTCAAAATACGGATTATCTACAAAATTTTTTGTACTATACGCTACCGAAGTCCCTTCCGCATTCACTTTTGCATCAAATACTTTATAGATAGAATATACAATCCCTTTTGATGCATTCTCAATCGTAATACTGCCATTACCTCCTGCCCCCGATACACTTTCCTGTGCAAATGCCGTCATCGACATCCCCACGATCGTTACTGCCATTACCAAAACGGATAACAGCCGTCTCAATTGTCTCATTCTTTTTCCTCTCTTTCTTTTTATTTTCGGATCCTTTCCTCATTTTACACATCCATACAACCGATTTCCGTTTCTTTTCCGTCCAGAAACCGTTTCTTTTTCATCCTTTTTTCGTTTCTTTTACAAAATCTTTTGAACCATCTATTTTTTATTCCTTTTACAGCAGACATTCACAATCAAAAAACTGTACAAAGAATGTGTAGTCCAATAAAATCTCTTCAAAAAAAATCGGGAGGCTGTCTGATAACAGTCTCCCGATTTTTGCTATATTCCCCATTATTCTTTTTGATTCAACAACGTTCCCAAAGTGTTTTCCGCCCAGCTGTAATTCGTCATATACACTCCTTTGAACAGCTTTTTATGTTTTTCCTCATCCTCCAGGTAGTCATACAGATCACACTCCACATGCTCTGTACGGATACGGCTCTCCTGATTTACCCGGTGCAGGACTCTTTCGATTCCGTATGCATTTAACGTTCTCCGAAGTTCTTTTATCACTTTGCGAAATTTATCTTTTATTCTTTTTTCTGTACATTCATCCTCCCATAAATAACTGATCGCATCCCCCGTCGTCACAAATCCTCCTCTTCTGTCAACCAGAAGTGCCAACAGTTCTTTGGCTTTCTTACATGAAAAAGGAATCGTTTCCCCATCCACAAAAATATCAAAATAACCGAATGTGCGGATTACAATCCTTTTCCCTTCCATCTTTGTCAACTCACTGTACATTCTCTTTTCCCCCTTCATTTAATGAGAATCTTTATCATCATACACTATCCAAATGAGCAGACTCAACATTCCATGCCAAAACATTACTTTCGTAACTTTTTCACACTATTCGACATTCCACTTTAACACTCTCTTCTTCTGAAATCTTTCATCTCTTTTCCATCTAACGCTGCATATTCCAGAACATCATCTGTGTTATATACAAGCTTTAATGAGAAAAACGGCTGCTCATTTTCAAGGAGTTCAAAAAAGATCCGATCCCCTTCCCACAATTCCAGTTCTCCGATCTTAGACTTTTCTACCCATTCCAGTTCTCCTTCATCACACGCAATCGGCGTTCCTGTAAAACCATCTGCCGTATAAAGCGACATATATTCTACTACATCTTCGCCATATACAAAGGTTACAATCCCACGATATCTCCAGGATGTCAGCGTGTATCCCGTCTCTTCCCATACCTCACGAAGAATACATTCCTCCGGGCTTTCCCCTTTTTCAAAATGACCGCCTACTCCGATCCACTTGTCTTTATTGATATCATTTTCTTTGACAGTCCGGTGAAGCATCAGATATTTTCCATCCTGTTCAATATAACAAAGTGTGCTTAATTTTACCATTTTACGTTCCCTTTCATACACAAAATATTTTATGAAAATTATAATCTATCTTCTGGTATTTCTCAACTACCATGACCTGTCTTTTTCCACCATTCCTCCTTCTCTTTAATTGCAAATATTGTCCGCAAATAGTATAATGATGTTTAAAGATTGTGGGAATTGCGTAGCAATGGAGCAATCCGGTTACATCAGTAAGTGGCAAAATTCACTTTTGACACTCACATCGTATAATATCTTCAAATAGACCAAAATTGTAGATAAGGAGTCTCTGTTTTGACAAAAGAAAACTATAAAATAAGCAAAATCCAGATCGGATTTTACTATCTTCTGATGTTCCTGATACTTATCTGGTTTCTGGTAATACAATTCACAGGAATTAACAATCACAATGCCAGAATCCAATCCAGCGACATCACATATCGTGGTACTTTTACCTGGATTCACTCCGATGGAAGCAAAGAACAGATTGCCGTCCCCGGACATTACAATGTTCCTGCAAAAGAGACTATGGTCATTACCACAACACTTCCTGAAAATTATACACAAAGTTCACTTGCTATACGTTCCTCTCTGCAGGATATCCGTTTCTATATTGACGGAGTGCTTCGCACTGAATACTCAACCAAAGACCATCGACTGACTGGGAAAAATTCTGCCAGCTGTTATGTTTTCTGTCCTACTTCAGCAGCAGATGCAGGAAAAGAACTCCGTATTGAGCTGACTACCAATACCTCTAACTATTCCGGTGTAGTCAATGAGATCTATTCCGGAGACAAGAGTGATATCTGGGAATATATTTTTGAATCTTACGGGCTTGAGACGATTATTGCTTTCTTTATCTTGTTCGCCGGTATCATTACCATCCTTTTCAGTATCGCACTCGGAATTGTCTATGACAGAAAATTCGATATGGAATATCTTGGATGGTGCATGACCATGGGAGCTACATGGATGCTCGGCGAATCCAAGCTCAGACAGCTTATAGTTCCGAATCCATCTGCACTGGGGACTTTATGCTTTGTGATGATCATGCTCGTTCCGATCCCGGTACTTTTTTATGCAGATCTCATTCAGCAGGGGCGTTATAAAAAGCCTTACTTTTACCTTGGCTGTGCGGCATTTGGTAACTTTTTGATCTGTCTGGTTCTTCATCTGACTGGCATTGCTGATTTTATTGAAACTCTGCCGGGCGCCCACGTGATTCTTGCAGTCACCTTCTTTCTGATTTTCCTGACCTTCTGTCTGGATATGCGAAAGAAAGAATACCGGAAAAACAAATTGGTGCTGATTGGCCTGATCATTGCAATGCTTGCCATCGCCATCGAATCCATTTCTACATATTTTGTAGTTTTGATTTCCGGTCTTTTTATTGGTGTCAGCATGTTGATCCTTCTTTTCATTAACATTATCCGTACAATAAAGAATGTGCATACCATTGAAATGCATCGTCAAAAAGAGGAGCTTTTGAAACGTAAACGGCAGATGGAAAAAATTTCCTTACAGATGATGCAGACTCTCTCTACAACCATCGAGGCCAAGGACGAATACACCAGAGGGCACTCCCATCGTGTTGCGGAATACTCTGCACTGATTGCGCAGGAAATGGATTGGAATCGCTCTGAAATCGTCAATCTCCGACATGCAGCTCATCTGCATGATATCGGAAAAGTCGGCATCCCTGATATTATTTTAAACAAGCCATCCAGACTGACAAACGAAGAGTACGCTGTTATTAAAGAACATACGGTTATTGGTGCTGAGATTTTGAAAAATGTTTCGATCATCAATCATGTAACCGAAGTTGCCCGATCTCATCATGAGCGTTATGATGGCCATGGTTATCCGGACGGTCTAAAAGGTGAAGAAATTCCGATCCATGCGCGAATCGTTGCTGTTGCTGACAGCTATGACGCAATGAATTCCCGCCGTATTTACCGTAATTCTCTTCCAAAAGAAACAATTTATGAAGAAATACGCAAAAACAGAGGAACTCAGTTCGATCCGGAAATCGCAGATATTTTTCTCAGACTGATGGATGAGAATCGTCTGACGATCACAGATACTTATCTGGAAATTGATGACGAGCCAGCTCTTCCTGGCATGGAATTTGAAATCAGCAACTTCATTTCCAATGTTATGAATACGATGAAGAGCCAGGAGGAATCAGAAAATTTTGATCTTCTTACCGGACTCCCTATGCGAAATACCGGTCAGAAAATGATCGCACAGCTGATGCAGGAACACAATGGCTGTCTGATCTTTATGGATATGGATAATCTGAAAAAGATAAATGATATCTACGGTCATAAAGCCGGCGACCGTGCACTGAAAGCACTTGGAGCTCTCCTCTCCGAGCATATCGGAAATTCGGTTGGCTGCAGGTTTGGTGGCGATGAATTCCTTCTTTTTGTACCGGATGCCGGTAAAAATGAAATATCCGAGCTTATGGAAACTCTGTTTTCCCGCTTTGATTCTGAGAAGAAAAAAGATTTTGAGATCCGTGTTGCATCCATTTCTGCCGGACTTTGCATGTGTACCAAGGGAGATTCCTTTGACGAGTGTTCTTCCAAAGCAGATAAAGCACTCTATTATGTCAAGCAAAACGGAAAACACAATTTCTTTTTCTATCAACAGATGGACAATACCGTATTCCCGGTTTCCAGCGTAGCAAAAGATCTTTCCCTTGTGGCAAAAGCACTTCGCAACAGCGGAAACTATTCCGGAGCACTTAATCTTAATTACCGTGAATTTTCTAAGATTTATGAGTACATCAACCAACTTGGAGAACGACATAAATACCATTGTTTCCTGGTCATGGTCACAATGGAAACCGCTCCGGATTCTATGATGTATATTGAAAATATTGAACAGGCACTGGAATACATGGAGGAAGCGATCCGTCACAAGATCCGTAGGATTGACGTGTGTACACGGTATAGTGCCATGCAGTATCTGATCATTTTATTTGAACCAGATGAAAGTCAGATTCCAAAAGTTATGGACCGTATTTTTATTCAGTATTATAAACTGTACGATAAACGGAATTTCATTCCGAAGTATGAATATCTTCCGATGAATGAACACTCGGAGGAAACAAATCCTCAAAACACTTCAGATCACCTTAACCAAGATATCCATCCAGTATAGAAATTTTACTACCTGAGACTTTTATCTGCTGTGAAATGCAATTTTCCAAACTTATTAAAAAATGAGGAAAACAACCGGTTTTCACTTCGATGTTTTCCTCATTTTTCTGTATTACTTGTTTATTCTTTTCTTCCTCTGACCTTTCCGGTCAGCAGTGCCACCACGATCACTGCGCCTGCAAATATTGTCTATAGAAATCCCAACGAAATTTTCCGACTGTTTTCGAAATTGCCGTTTCAGCAGACTTATGCTACGATATCCATACGCAAACAAACTTCTTCTTGTTTGCAACCTTATCTATTCAACCCAATCTCATTTTCGGAGCCAGTTTCCGGCAACTTTTTCCGACAATGAACGACAACTGAAAATATCCGGATTGAGATCGCCTCTTTTACATATTCCCGTCATATGTTAATATAATCATATAGCCTTTCTCCTTTCGGAACATTTTTATCTAATGAAAGGAGAAACAAATGAACAAAAGAAAAGAATTCTCAAAACTTAATCTGTTGGACAGATTTTTATTCGATGAAGCAATGGAAGATTCAGAGAATATGAAAACGGTACTGGATATTATTCTGGGGCAGGATATCCCACTTAGATTGCCACCACATTCTGAAAAAGAAATACGGACTTTTCCGGATAACCGGCAGGTCCGATTAGATGTCTATGCATGGGATGACGATGATACTGTGTACGATACAGAAGCGCAGAAGGAAGATACAAAGAATCTTCCCAAACGCAGCCGCTTCTATCAGGCGGTACTGGACAGTAACCTGCTACCGCCTGGAAGCGTTGATTTCAATAAACTAAATCGAGCTTTTATCATTCTGATCATGCCCTTTGATCCATTCGGAAAAGGATTTTACAAGTATACTTTCCGAATGAAATGCGAAGAATGTCCAGATCTTAATCTGCAAGATGATGCAACACGTATTTTTCTGAACTGCCATGGCACGCATCCTGAAATGGTATCACCGGAACTGATAGAGTTACTTCATTACATGGAAAAATCAACGAATGAGGTCGCGGGTTCGTGCACAAGCCAGAAGATTAAATTGCTCCATCAGAAAGTCTGTCAGATCAGGTCGAACAAGAAAATGGAGGCGAAGTTCATGCGGGCATGGGAAGAAAGAGAAATAGAACGGCAAAAAGCCTTTGCTGAGGGTGAGGAAGCTGGAATCGAGACGGGAAAAGCTCAAGGAAAAAATGACCTTTTAAAAAGTCAGGTCAAAAAGAAATTAGAAAAAAAATATTCCAAAGAACAAATCGCAGATATGCTGGAAGAAGATGTCGCAACCATTGAAACAATTATTAATGAATTACAATAGCTAAATGCTGGCCAGAAAGAGAAAAACTATCACTGATATCTTTTCCTGCATACCAGATCACGACAGCAAGAGATCCCTGCACCATTTACGGCACAGGGATCCCTTTAATCTCTTTCAGTTCCATTCCAATTAGCTAGAAGCACTCCAGAAATATTTCCAGAATCTCCTCATGTATCATCTTCTTATAACTTCCATCCACCAGATAACAAGAATCCGCAATTTCTTTCAGATCCTCTTTTTTCTCCACGCCTACTTCCCGAAGTGTTGTCGGAAGTCCGATCTCTCTGATAAAATCAGCCAATGCCTCTACGCCAGCTTCAGCCATCTCTTCATCGGTACGTCCATTTCTTGGAATTTTCCATACATTTTCCGCAAACCGGGTAAATTTCTTTGCGCCTGCCTGACAGATATGCCGATAATAAACCGGATGCAGCACAGCAAGTCCACATCCATGACTGCAGTTGGTATAAGCACTGATCTGATGCTCCATCTGATGGCATTCAAAATCACATTTTTTGCCGAGCTTGATGATCCGGTTCTCCGCCATGGTAGACAGCCACATCAGATTACTTCTTGCTGTATAATCCTCCGGATTTACCAATGCCGCACGAAGACTTGTTATCACGCCGCGCATCAGAGCTTCCGAAATATCATCTGATACGTTATCCTCGTCCGGCTCACTGAAATAAGTCTCCATAACGTGAGACAGGATATCAAAGCTTCCTGCCACCATCTGTTTTGTCGGAACAGTATAAGTGTAAGTCGGATCCATTAATGCAAATTCCGGATTGCATTTCGGATAATCCCGGTCTGTCTTGATCATGACCTCTTCATTGGTAATAACTGCTCCCCCGTTGCACTCACTGCCTGTTCCGGACGCTGTTACGATCACGCCAAGTGGCATCGGTTCAAAATCCACAACACCCTTCTTCGCCCAGTACTCATCCCACACATCTTTCTCGCTGACCGCTGCCATGGAAATTGCCTTGCTACAGTCCATAACCGAACCGCCGCCGACTGCAAGGATCCAGTCCACCTGTTTTTCCTTTACCAGCTTTGTGCCTTCAAGCACCTTCTTATAAGTCGGATTTTCCATGATCCCCGGAAATTCAATGATCGTTTTCCCGGCTTTTTCAAGTGCTGCTATGACTTCCTCATAAACTCCATTTTTCTTGATCGAGCCGCCGCCATAGGCAAGCAGAACCTTATCCCCATGCACCGCAGCGATTTTCGGCAGATACTCACCGACACATCCTTTCCCGAAATATACTTTCGTTTTATTTTCAAAAATAAAGTTATTCATCCTTTTTCTCCTTTATGTAATTTAAGCAAAATATGTTTCGGCAGATTTTCTTTTTTCAATGATCTATTCCGAAACATCCCTCTTTTTCCACAGATACTTATATTATAGTCCCTGAAAAAATTTATCGTCAACATCTTTCCGGTTTGCACACATTCCAAAATGGAACCCGCAATTTTCCCGACTAACTTCTTTACATGGTTTTCCATACCATCATGTAGTTTATACAGGTTTCTCTCCAGCAGTTTTTATTCAATTTGTAACTGTTCAGAGCCAAGCAAAATTTCATAAAACAGGTGTAAAATGCTTGCATTTTTAAGACTGTTTTTGAAATTTTATTTGGCGGATACGCCACACTGACGAAATGCGTAGCATTTTGGAGGTTGGCTCTGAACAGTTACTTCAATTTTAAAAAAGCATGCAAAATAAACAGATATATGGTATGATAGAAAGCAAAAAACAGAAAGTACAGGAGGGTTAACATATGTATATTACTTGTCTGGATGTCGAAGGAGTACTTGTACCGGAAATCTGGGTTGCATTTGCAGAAGCAAGTGGAATTCCGGAACTGAAAAGAACCACAAGAGATGAACCTGATTATAACAAACTGATGCGTTGGAGACTGGATACTTTAAAAGCGCATGGTCTCGGGATCAAAGAAATTCAGGAAACAATTTCCAAGATTGATCCGCTTCCGGGCGCAAAAGACTTCCTGGATGAGCTACGTTCCTTCACCCAGGTAATCCTTCTCAGTGATACCTTCACCGAATTTGCAATGCCGCTCATGGAAAAGCTTGGTCATCCGACACTTTTCTGCAACAGTCTGGAAATTGCGGAAAATGGTGAGATCACAGACTTCAAGATGCGTGTGGAAAATTCCAAACTAACAACCGTAAAGGCACTGCAGTCCATCGGATTTGAAACAATTGCAAGTGGGGATTCTTACAACGATCTGGGCATGATCCAGGCAAGTAAGGCAGGATTCTTATTCCGTTCAACCGACAAGATCAAAGCGGATTATCCGCAGATCCCAGCCTATGAAACCTATGAAGAGCTGCTTGGCGCAATTAAAGATGCAATGAAATAAAAGATAATTGCATATTGCATAGCGATATGCGTAAAAAACCTTACCGGTTTTCAGTTTTTACGTCTGAAAATTGGTAAGGTTTCTCTTTTTTATGCAATATAAAATAATGTCCGGTGATTACAAACACAGCCTCTACACACTGCACTTCTCATATGCAAACAATGCAGCTCCAAGCGCACCACAAAGCTGTGCCTCGTCGCAAATATACAATTTTGCATCCAGCTTTTCTTCCAGTGCTTTGATGATTCCAGGATTCTTTGCCACTCCGCCTGTCATCATATATTCTCCCGGATTCTTTTTCCCAAGACGTGCCGCCAGTGCTCCTACTTTCGAAGCAACCGACACATTCAGACCATGGATGATATCTGCCACATCTTTATTCTGAGCCACAAGTGATACCACCTCTGACTCAGCGAACACCGTACACATACTGGAAATCACAATATTTTCCTTCCATTCCAATCCTTTTGTACTCATCTCTTCAAGAGAAAGTCCCAAAGTCCGTGCCATCATTTCCAGAAACCTTCCGGTTCCTGCCGCACATTTGTCATTCATCAGGAAATTCTTTACTGCGCCATTTTCATCGATGCTGATCGCCTTGATATCCTGTCCGCCGATATCGATCACCGTCCGCACATTCGGGTTCAGGTAATGCGCACCTTTGGCATGACAGGTGATCTCTGTAATACTGTCATCCCCGCTTTCAATATAAGCACGTCCATATCCCGTCGTGACAATTCTGACGATTTCTTCTTTCTTAATTCCTGCCTTCTCTATGGCAAGATCCAGGCTTTTCTCCGCACTCATCATCGCTCCGCCGCCTGTCGGAATGATCATCGTAGATTTAATTTTTCCGTCCTGATCCAGAATCACAACGTCTGTACTTGTAGAGCCACTGTCGATCCCTGCTACATAATATATTCCTGACTCCATCTTTTTTCTTGCCTCCTCACTGATTCCTTTTCCCGGATCCATGTCTTCCGATCCTTCAATCGTTTCTGCAAACGCCTGGATTCTCGTCAGTAACTGTCCAGCGCTCTGACTTGTAAAATCCGTCTCGATTTTCAGAAGCGGTACTTTGATATTCTTTTTAATGCTCGCATATTCAAATCCATAATAATCACAGAATTTGATCGTATGATAAATAATTCCCTTCAAGTTTGGATCCAGATACAGCTGATTTCTCCGAGTGTTGTTATTCATTCGGAAACATGGGATCTGGCAAAGCAGGGCATCCGCATAAGCCAGAAACATTTTTTCTTCATCCATCTGTCTCATCTGCTCCGGAACAACTGCAAGCTGTCTTCCGCCGGTGCAAGTAAGATTGTTCACGTCCATCTGAATATTATCCCGGATCATTTTTTCAAGAATACCCGTTACACGCACACCCAGCAGACCAATGTATGGCTTCATTTCTGTCTCATTTTCTGTAAATGAATTTAAAAATGCTTCCTTATCAAAAGTTTTTCCGGAAAATTTTTCGTATGCTTTTTTCAGGCGCATGATTGCCTGTGCATACTTTACCTTCTCACATTCATTATCTTCATGCGGAAGGTCCAGCATATATAAAAATTTGCATTTTCCGGTGCTCTCTACAATATCATAAACTCTCCGCGCAGAATCACAGCAGTTCACAAGTACAAGCTGCTTGACCTTTCCTTCCAGAACTGCCTGAATCACAGATTTCCCAAAGCCGCACAGATTTGCGTGTGCGATCTGATCCGACATTTCAAAGTTCTCCGGCATTTCCTCCAGTACGGCACACTCTTCTCCAAATGCATTCAATAACTCTACCGGCGTATATTTACAGACATAATGTATCATCTGACCCAGCCCCCTTTCCGTGATTTGCGGCATATTTTTCTGCTTTATTTACCTTCAGCATCTCCATATAAGCCTGAAGTCTTGTAGAAATCTGTCCATCACTGCTGTTTGCCGGATTACATCCATCTCCATCAAGGATCATGGTCGGGATCCCTGCTTCCTCAAGCGATCCTTTGATCAGACTGGAAGCTCCGATCGTACCTTTGCATCCCCAATGTGTAAAAAGGATTCCTCCATCCACATTTGTCTGCTCCGCAAGCTCTTTTGCCTTCTGGATTCTCTGCTTGACGCTTCCATTGTAAATGCAGTTCACCATCTTTTCTGCCATGGACTCATACGGATCTTCATAATGTGTCTTCTGAAATCCGTCTGCCACAAAGTCACAGGCACTGATATGAATCTGGTCACTGTAATTGAAAATATCCTTTACCGGTTCCTGCAAAAATGGCATCATATGCATCCAGAGAATATGCAGACCTTCGCTCTTCGGTGCCTTTTTCACATCTTCCAGAAGCAATTTCGTATACTTGACTGCCTCCTGCGAACCCGCCATGAGGTGGCACATGAAAATCGCGTACAGCTCATTGGTCAGGCTCGTGACCGGATCATGTTCTTTGCGCAGTGCCAGCTGTTCATGATAATATGCGGCTGCCTGGTTGCTGTTATTGACCGCCTGCCGTACTGCCTCTTCGGAAATCTTCTTTCCAGTAACATCTTCTAAAAATGCTTTCAACTCCCGGAGCTGATCTGCCACATATTTTACAGAATCTTCGTTCTTGTCATACGGTACATCTATAAAAAATCCCGGAAGCATATTTTTCTGCTTCAGATACGGGAAGGTCATCATATTGCTGTCACATGCCAGATTTGTGTAGATCATACATTTTGGCTTTGGCACAAGTCCGGATAGTGCCGCTCCAAGGAAAACTCTGTGATAGGAGCACATCGTTTCCGGAAATCCCTCTTCTTCTGTTTTTCTCAAAAATGTCTGCTCACATCTTGTTCCCGCGATAAAGCAGGACATTGCTTCTACCGAATACGGAGTCAGCCCTGCCGCCGTCAAAAGCTCTCCCGGAACAAAGATGCTGACCATCGCTGAATTTTCAGGCTTTGAAAGTGCCTGGATGATATTTTTCATAACAATTCTTGCTACATACTGTCCCGATTTGGGCAGCTTTTTATCTGCAAAAAAGAGCAGTCGTTTCTCCTGAAGTCGGTATCCTGTAAGAAGAAGCCTGCGCGCCTTCCCGGGATCCTCCAGAGACATACTGCTCACTGCGTTACCAAATTTTTGTATAATGTCCATTATAGAATTCCTCTCTGTTTTGCCTTTACTTGCTGTCTGATATATTATAGCAGTTGTGTCGGGAAAGTAAAGAGGAATCTATTGACTTCAACGGAACCAATGGAACGTACTTTTTTCAAGATATAATATCTGCTCTTCTATCTCTTACTCAAATTTAATAGCTATCTCAAGAAATTTTCATTGACTCTCGAGTGCGCTTCTATGATATGATGATACCATGATCCAAAGTATAACAATTATTATTTCTTTACTTCCGGACTTCTTCCATACTTGCTTTACGGAAAAATTCCGCGAATATCAAATCATTACAAAGGAGATTTTTATCATGAGAGAAACTATTTTAGGCAATCATCTGCAAAAAATTCCTTCCATTGCAGTCGGATGCATGCGACTTTCTGAAAAATCGAAGGAGGAAATGAACCATTTCATTCACTCTGCATTGGAACAGGGCGCATATTTCTTCGATCATGCGGATATCTACGGCGGAGGTATGAGTGAGACTGTGTTCGGCGAAGCCTTTGCCGGCGATCCCTCCCTGAAACGGGAAGATATTTACCTGCAGTCAAAATGCGGCATCCGTCAAGGTTGTTATGATCTCTCAAAAGAGCACATTTTGAAATCCGTCGATGGTATTTTAAAACGGCTTCAGACAGATTATCTCGATCTTCTGCTGCTTCATCGTCCGGATGCACTCGTAGAACCGGAAGAGGTTGCTGCCGCATTTGATGTTCTGTTTGAGAGCGGAAAGGTCCGCCATTTTGGTGTTTCAAACCACAAACCGATGCAGATTGCACTGCTGCAGAAGTATGTCTGCCAACCGCTCGTTGTCAACCAGGTTCAATTCAGCATTCCGGTTTCCAATCTTGTTGCAAATGGCATGGAAGTCAATATGGAAACCCCGGGTTCAATTGACCACGACGGAAGTCTGCTCGACTACTGCCGCCTCCACGATATCACCCTCCAGGCCTGGTCACCATTTCAGATGCCGGCATGGAAAGGATGCTTTCTCGGAAGTGACGAATACCCGGAACTGAATCAAAAGCTTCATGTACTGGCTGAAAAATATAATGTCAGCGACACTACCATTGCGGCTGCGTGGATTTTACGCCACCCGGCAAATATGCAAATCATTACCGGAACTGCAAGCGAAAGCCGCCTGAAAGAAATTATCGCAGCATGTGAGATAACACTGACTCGCGAAGAATGGTATGAGCTGTACCTGGCTGCAGGTCATCCGCTTCCATAAGGATTTTCGGCATTATATTTCTGATTTTATATTCTTGCTGACTTATGTTATTACCCGCACCGTTGGTGCGGGTAATTCTATTTCCGGAATAAACAGACAGTTAGCAAACTGAAGCTGCTTTATCAGTTGGCCACGATTTTCTAAGTGCCACATAGGAAATCACAAAATTGGCAAACCAGCCAGCCGGTACAGCAAGCCAGACAAATTCGATACCAAAACGAGGTGCAAAAATCAAAGCAACTGCCAGGCGGATTGCAAGGTTTACCATATTGGCAACGAGAAACGGGCGCATGACACCAAGTCCACGGAGTACTCCATCTGTTGCCATCTTGATACCCATAAAAATGAAAAAGTAACCAAGCCATCTCATATAATCCCCGGACACCTGATATGCCAGGGCGGTTCCGTCTTTCCCCAGGAATAATGAGGAAATCTGGGTATGCAGCGTTTCAATGACTATAAAAGCAAGAACTGCAAAACATAAATCCAACACCAGTGCCGCATGATATCCTTTTTTGATACGTTCCATTTTCTTTGCGCCAAAATTCTGGGAAACATACGGTGAAACTGCATTTCCAATGGATACAAAGATCAGTGAAAAAACGTTCTCTACCCGCATCGTTGCCGAATAACCGGCAAGTGCCTGTGTACCGAATGGATTTACAACTGCCTGTACGATCATCATGCCAATTGACACTGTAGACTGCTGAAGGACAGATGGCACAGCAATCCGAAGCATGGAATGCAATTCCTTCCCATCAAACCAGTCAAAATGACTTTTATATCGACGCATCCGGCTAAAGAAAATCAAAAGTGAAAACACTGCCGAAATCCCCTGCGCAATGAGGGTTGCAAGAGCTGCACCAAATACCCCCAAACCAAGTCCGGCCACCATCCAGAGATCCATAAAAATATTCAAAATAGAAGAAAATATCAACAGTCCCAATGGAATCTTTGATTCACCGATCGAGGTAAACATTGTTGAAAGGATGTTATACATAAACAGAAACGGAAATCCCACAAAATAAACACGAAGGTACAGTACTGCTTCATCCAGTATATCAGCAGGTGTCTGTAATAAACTCATCATCGAATGGGAAAAACAAAAGCCAAATATACCCAGAAGTACGCTTAGAATCAGGAAGCTGATCAATGATGTTGACACAATTGTTTTCATTTTACTATAATCTCTGGCTCCAAAATAACGGCTCACGAGCACTCCTGCACCTACACCGGCACCCAATGCTATACAAATGAAGACATTCGTAAGTGCAGCACAGGCACCGACTGCCGCAAGTGCAGATGAGCCAACAAACTGACCAACGATAATAGAATCAGCCATATTATATACTTGTTGAAAAAAGCTGCCTAAAATCATAGGCATTGCAAAAACAGTTAATGCTTTAAGAGGCGCATCTGTAATTAAATATTCATCTTTTGACATTCTCCAGTTCCTCCTACTGTTTATTTTTTTCGTACTTCCTCAATTCCTCCAGTGCCTCTCCACCCATAGGATACAAAGTCACAATATTAAAAATCGTCATAAGTCCGATTCCCACATCGCCAAGATCCCATACAATATGATAAGCCGCAATTCCTCCGATAAAGAGCATCACAAGTGCAAGGATTTTATATGCTGTCTGCCAGCACCACTTATCCCCTAAAAGATATGCCACATTTCCTCTTGCATAAAACAGGATTCCAAGAAACGTTGAAAAGCTGAAAAGGAACAACGTAACCGCAATAAAGATCACGCCAAATTTACCGAGATGATAATTCATTGCTGTCTGCAAAAGCTCCATTCCTTCCAGTCCTGCTATCATCTTTTCTGGTACAAGAAGCATGATCATCGCCGTACAGCTGCAGATCACAATTGTATCTATAAATACACCCAATGCCTGTATAAATCCTGCTTTTACAGGCGTATCACATTCTGCAGCCGCAGCTGCGCATGGTGCTGATCCCGAACCCGCTTCATTGGAAAATAACCCTCTTTTTACACCATTCATAAGAACTGCTCCGAACCCTCCGGCTGCTGCCTGACGGATCCCAAACGCTTCCTGGATAATCCGCTCAAATACACCCGGAAGGCTTCGGATATTCAACAAGATAATGACTATTGTAATCACAAAATAGCAGACTGCCATGATTGGAACCAGAATATCCAACACCTTTACTGTGGCATTTTTTCGCAGTACGATCACTGCAGCAACGACTACCAGAATCACCGTCGTAAAAATTGGCGGAATCCCAAATGCATTTTCAAAAGAAGATGCAACCGAATTACTGATCACCTGACTGATCCCGGCCCAGCAGATAAGCCCTGAGATTGCAAAGAGCACCGCAATACAGACATGTTTCTTTGTCTTTCCTGTCCGTCTCTCTACATAATGATGCATATAATATGCCGGACCTCCGCGGTAGCCTCCGTAAAGCGGATCTTTCTCTTTATAAAGCTGTGCAAGCGTTGCCTCGATAAATGCGGTTGAAGAACCGATGACTGCTGTGATCCACATCCAGAATACCGCACCGGCACCACCTGCGGAAACGGCAGCGACTACTCCTACCAGATTTCCCATTCCGACTCTTGTTGCAGTTGAGACGATCAGTGTCTGAAAAGTCGACAGACTGCCATCTTCCTTCTTTTTCCCGGTAAGCGCGCGAACCATATCTCCAAAAAGACGAACCGGCAAAAATCTTGTTCTGATCGTAAAATAGATTCCTGTGGGAATCAGCAAAATAATAAGCAGTGACACACCAAAAGAGGAGCCTCCCGGAAGTGGTATCCTTAAAAGATCTCCCCATAAAAATTGGTATACTGCCTGAATCCATGTAGTTAGCATTTCTCTTGTTTCCTTTTCTTTAAATTATTGTTCTCGTTTATCTTATCACAAAGCTATTCTTTAAAATACAAAAAACACGGAAATATTCCGTGTTTTTTGTATTTACATCCTCTTTTTAGATTATTCTCCCCAGCGAAGTCCTTTTCCGGCTTCTACTGCCTTATCATAAATCACTTTTGCTGCTACCAGATCCTGCGCAGCAACTCCTACGGTTTCATATACGATAATTTCTTCGTCATTTTCACGTCCTTTGATCTTTCCATTGATCACATCTCCAAGACTTCCAAGCACATCTTCTTCTGTAATGATTCCGTCTGCGATCGGAATCAGAAGATCTCCCGTTTCTGAAAGTGCCGCCTCTTTTGAATCACAGATAATCTTAGATGCTCTCGGCAGAACAGCCGGATCCAGCTCATGCTTGTGCGGTTCATAGGTACCTACGCAACTGATGGTTGCACCGGCTTTTACCTTTGTCCCGTCAAATACCGGTTTTGCCGAAGGCGTCACTGTGATGATCAGATCTGCATCTTCGATACAGTCATCCGAATCCTTGACCGGTATGATTGTTGCACCATATTTGACCAGTTCCTTCTGCATTTCTTCGGCAAATGCTTTGCATCTTTCTTCATTCAGGTCAAAGATCTTTACTTCTTCCAGCTTTCTTGCTGCAAGCATTGCCTCAAGCTGAGCTGCTGCCTGTCCCCCTGTACCGATCATTGCACCTTTTTTACATTCCTTTTTTCCAAGCAGATCGAATGCTGCACCGGAAGAAGCCCCCGTACGAAGCTGTGTCACATAAGTTCCATCCAGCATCGCGATCACATATCCTGTCTTTCCGTCAATCAGCATAGTCTGCGCCGGTGATGTCATCAGATTGTTATCGATATTGTGTGGAAAAATGTTGATCACCTTCATGGCTGCTGCATCTAATTCCGGAGCATAGGCCGGCATAAACAGAAATGCGCCGTCATATTTTCCATTGATGACTGTACGAAGCGGTGTATCTACCGTACCATCGACAACCATCTTAAATGCCTGCTTATCCGCTTCGATCATATCTTTCATTGTAATTACACTTTTAATATCCTCTTTTGAAAGCAATAACATACCCGTTCTCTCCTTATCCATACCAATACTTTTATTCGTGATGATATCCGTAGTCTGCATCCAGTGCCCATGGCTGCATTGCACCGCCTTCTTCTGCCGGTCTGCAGTTCTGTGCGTAAATATTTAAAACACCCTTCTGCTGCTTAAGTGGCGGACGTACCCAGAATTTTCTTCTTTCTGCTAAAATCTCATCGGATACGAGAAGATTGACGGTTCCCCCTGCAATGTCCATCTCAATTTCATCACCATTTTCGATCAAAGCAATCACACCACCGTCATAAGCTTCCGGAGAAACATGTCCGACGATTGCTCCGTAGTTGAATCCGGAGAAACGCGCGTCTGTGATAAGCCCGACCTTTTTATCAAGTCCAAGTCCGATCAGCGCATCGATACTAAGCATCAGCTCTTTCATACCCGGTGCTCCTTTACAGCCTTCATAGCGAATAACAAGAATGTCCCCCGCAACAATCTCGCCTGCCATAATGGCTCTATATGCATCCTGATCGCATTCATACACTTTTGCCGCACCTTTGATGTATTTTACTTCTTCATATACTGCTGTCGGACGTACGATCGCCCCTGCCGGAGAAATATTTCCCCGCATGATTTTAAGTCCCGGTTCTTTTGCAACAGGATCTTCCAGCGAATGAATGACTTTATTTGGCGCGCTTTTCACAGAATCGAGGAGTTCACCCCAAGTTGTATCCCCGTAAATCGTCGGCGCATCGGTATGGATTTTACCGGCAAGCTGCTTCATGACCTGCTTTACACCGCCGGCATAATGAAAATCTACAACTGTATACGGTCCGCTTGGAATCACTGCATTGATGCAGTAAATTTCCTTCGCATACTTTTCAAAATCTGCCAGTGTAAGCTTGATACCAAGTTCATATGCGTATGCCAGGATATGCAGTACCGCATTGGTTGATCCTGCAACTGCCATATCAAACATGATCGCATTTTCCAGAACATCTTTGGTGATCAGATCTTTTGGTGTCTTTCCGGACCTGGCAAGCTGTACCATGTATTTTCCTGCTGTTCTTGCAGCCCGAAGTCTTGCATTATCTGATGCAGGAATCGTAGATGTTCCCGGCATAACAAGGTTCAATACCTCACCTAACATCTGCATCGTGTTGGCTGTTCCCATAGAAGGGCATGCACCAAAAGACGGGCAGACGCTTTCTTCCATTTCAAATAACTCAGCTTCGGAAGCACCTGAAAATCTTGCCGCATCCAGATCTGCCTCTACAACTGTCTTCCCACAGTAATTTCCGGCCTGCATTGATCCCCCGGTCACTACCAGAGCCGGAATATCCAGTCTGCACGCTGCCAGATAACATCCGGCAATGATCAGATCACAGGATGCCACACAGCAAATCGCATCGAAATTATGTATTCTGGATACAAATTCGATGGACATTGCCACGATATCTCTTCCTACCTGCTCATACTTCATCTCATCCGCACCATTTGCCACATTTCCGCAAGTAGCCGGGATTCCGAATTCTACCGGGATTCCTCCTGCTGCCCAGATTCCCTCTTTTACAGCTTCTGTCACCTGGCGAAGATGCGCAGTTCCGGGAGAACCTGCCATGTAAGAATTCGGTATTCCGATATGCGGTTTCTGACGGATATCTTCATCCGAATATCCTGCCGCCTTCATCATAACACGGCGGTGTGCCGCTTCTGTTCCGTTCCAGTAATTGTATCCCATTATTCTTCTCCTTTAATTCATGATACACTTAAACTCCTTTGAATTTCATTCCCCTGTTCTATGCTATTCCAGTTTCCGGTCATTGAAAAGTCTGTAAAACTGATATCAGACTTCACTTTTTCTTAATACATTGTTAACTCTTTGATTTGCGCTTATATTTTCACATTTTCTTATGTTTGATTTTAAAAAAATTTATGTAACTGTTCAGAGCCAACCTCCAAAATGCTACGCATTTCGTCGGTGTGGCGTATCCGCCAAATAAAATTTCAAAAACAGTCTTAAAAATGCAAGCATTTTACACCTGTTTTATGAAATTTTGCTTGGCTCTGAACAGTTACAAATTTATAATAAAATCCCACGGATATTGATTATCTTCCTTATATTAAGTAAGATAGTAAAAGAGCATTGTTTATCAACACCACGGGGGGTTTCATCATGTCTAAATACGATGTGATTCTTGATGTCTATGAGAATCAGAGCATCTCAAAAGCTGCTCAAAAACACAACTACACACAGTCAGCTGTCAGCCAGACTATCCGCAATTATGAAAAAGAGATTGGTCTTAAGCTGTTCAAGCGTTCAAAAAACGGAATGGAAGCGCTTCCCGGGACAGAACCCATCTTTGAAGAACTTATGCATATCCGCTCCGCCAATACACGGATCAATCAGATTGTCTCAAATATCAACAATCTGGACAGTGGTTTTATCCGCATCGGAACGGTGCAGAGCATTGCCTATAACTGGCTCCCCGGAGTACTGAAAAATTTTTCTGCCGAATACCCGAATATCACCTTTCGGCTCTATGTTGACGGATTTCAGAACCTGACGGAAAAGCTTCGCAAAAAAGAACTGGACTGTATCTTTGTTTCGCAATATGTCGCAAAGGATTTCCCAAATCTGCCTGTCGGCACCGACGAACTGGTTCTGGTTACTTCCCTGGACCATCCTCTTGCCGATCAGCTGACGGTATCTTTTGCCGATATTGACGGACAGGATTTTGTTCTCTCCGCCGATGATTTTGATTATGAAACCGGAAAATTATTCCGATTAAACCATATCACGCCTAACGTAAGATTTCGGATCAATGAAGACTATACCGCGATTAAAATGGTGGAACAGGGCTTTGGCATCACTGTACTTCCCAAACTTCTGCTTCATAATATTCCATTCAACGTCTGTGTCCGTTCCTTTACCGAACACTTCCGCAGGAATCTGTCCGTAGCCTATCTGGATACACCTGAACTCTCTCCTGCACTTGATAAGTTTCTTACCTTTGTCACCAAATGGGCCAAAGAATGTAAGCTGATCTGATTTCCTGTCACGTACAAAACGGCACAAAGTTCTTCTATGACTTTGTACCGTTTCTGTGCGTAACTTTATTTTGTTTATTTTCTCAGACCATCTCTGAGCGCATCCAGATTATTTCTCTATAATTCCGTATTTATAACCACTTTCTTTCATTAATTCAAGGTATGGTTTCGGATCAAAATATTCCGGTGCATAGACTCCAGCTTCTTTCCAGATTCCTCTTCCGATCAACTCCAGTGCAAGTGCTGCTCCAAATCCTGTCTGGGCGGTAACAGCCTGGGTTCCCCATCTTTCGATAGACTCCTGATTATCAAATGGCTGATACAGGAAGTATTCTTTTTCCTTTCCGTCTTTCTTTCCGATACACTGTACTCCGACCAGCATTTTTCCGGTCATCTCATCTCCGATATCTTTTGGCTGTGGTGCACACGCTGCAACCACATCTCGTGGAACTACTTTCACATCCCCTACCTGCACTGGCTTGATACTGCGAAGTCCCAGCTTATCCAACACCTTGAGTGCCGTGATCAGATTCTCATCAAGACTGATCTTGAAGGTTGCCTTTTTCAATCCATACTGGCTTAAGTAGCGTGCCATCGTCACAACTTCCTCATGCTCTACCTTTACCAGAGTATTTTTTCCTACTCCTTCCGGCATCTCATAGACTTCCTGCCCTGCAAATGCTTTTTCTACGATAAATCCGCCCTTCTCCTTATCATACTCAACATTCGGGTTCATTACCTCATCCAGCACGGTCCACACGTTGAATCCAAACATAATGTCATCCGGATCTGCTCCCGGAACAGACAGATTTCCGCCGTCTTTTACATGAACTTCTGTTATTTCATCCAAAAGCTCTGTCGCCGCGTATTTTGCAAATACATTTACAACACCCGGATCGATTCCCATACAGATCACAGCCATATTCCCCTGCTTCTTCCAGGCTTCATGACGGTCAAAATTGTATTTTGTCATCGGTTCAGTATAGCTGTTCTCAATACCAAGTCCGTAAGCCGGATCTTCCATCGGAACCGACCATGTTCCCATGCTTCCGTAATCTGCACCCGTTTTAAATGCAGCGTCAAAAATCATATTACTTGCAAAGGGCGGCGCCGCATCCATCACAAAATCAATTTTGTGCTCCCGGATCATTTCTGCCATTTCCTCTGTATTTGTCGCGTCGATCTTAGAGGCTTCAAAACGGGAATCCCCCTTCAGCATACCGACAACTTCCTCTGCTCTTTTCAAATCATAGTCACAGACCAGCACATATTTCAGCCATTCTCCCTTTGGGTCTCTCCACTGCATTACTTTTAAAATACTTTCACCGACAGCACCGGCTCCTACAAGCATCATTCTCATCTTTTTTTCCTCCTGCTTTTCTTTTTTTTCTGTCAAATTTTATTCAAAAAATGCCCTTTCCCTTCTTCCTCGGATAATACTTTTGTATGCCACCACGTACTGCCTGCTAACAGTCTCATCTCATATTAGTGCCCATATAAAAAGGGCAGAAAAAAACAGATACACGAAAAAAATCGTTCATCTGTTTTCTCTGTCCTTTTACCAGTTGGTTCTAGCCTCGTAGGTGGTGCTTTCTTTGCACACTCTCCAAAGATTCGTCAGGTCGCCTTCCTTTTTGCCTGTCAGTTTCCACGAAAGGAAGATGTTACCCTACGCTTTGCTTCTTCGGCCCCTTGCGGTGTCTAGGACGTCCCTCATCCGACATATTCTTGATAAATTTAAGTTTACCCTTTTTTATCTGTCCGGTCAAATCTTTTATTTCTTTCCTCCGAAAATAGCCCCCATAAAACGAACATAAGTATAAACAACAAGTGCTGCTGCAATAATTGTCTCGATCAGAACTACATACTGAAGGAATGGCATTGGATGTCCCATATTTGCTGCACATGCCATAGTTTGTTTACTTGCGATCGCACTGATAACAAATGGGAATGTGAAGGCTGCATAGTTTGGAAACACTGCCTTCCTGTGCGATCATCAGAAATATTTTCAAATCATGAATATCCATCTATTTTCTCCCTCTTTTACTCATATTTCTATTATAACACACTTCGTTTGTTTTTCCTAACCACCCATTCAACACTTTTAACCGAAAATTAAATCCAGTTACAGTCTCCACCGGTAATTGCAAGACTCAGAAGTCCATCCATTTTCCCTACTTCTTCTTCACCGATGATCTTTTCCAGTAATTCTGCCGTGTCCAGAGCATCTTCCATGGATTCGTCCGGTCCGATCTCATAGTCGATCTCTGCCTCACATTCCGGACAAGGGATTCTTTTCATTGTCTGTAAAGACAAAAAGCGATTGCCACATTTCTTACATTCATAAAATCCGCACTCTTTCGTGCCGTCTGGTACATAGTACATCGTATTTTAACTTCCTCTCCACATTTTAGTTTTTATATACAAAACATTCTCTCTTTTGTATGATCTTCCACTGCCTAGTATACACTATTTGACATATAAAAGTATAGTGTTATCCAGTTCATGCCCAAGCAAAAAAAGGACCATTTCCCATTTCTCAGGGAAACAGTCCTTTCACTTATCTTCAATTATTCTTCGACTTTCACCGGATTGGTCACACTTACCTTATGATCATACCAGACTCCTTTTTTTCCGATCAGAGCCACATCAAATTCTTTATCCAGTTCAGGAACCGGAATATCAAATCCATAAACTTCTTCTGTTGCACCGTCGCTATAGGTTACCGTATCTGTTGTAGGTTCCAGAAGTTCTGCACCATCTTTCTGTGCATCTTCGGATGTTCCTTCAAACAGGTTGACGATATTCTTAGAAACCAGACTGACATGAATCGTCATCTTTCCGTCTTTTACGGTAAGTGTTCCTTTTCCGTCATTCGCTTCATTTACATGAAACATTCCGCTGTCAGTCTTGAACTCTGCTGTGTAGGTTCCGTCTTCAAGCTCACACTCTGTCTGTTCCTCTGTTTCCTCTTCTTTAGCAGAAGAGCTTTCTGCTGTCTTTGCTTTCGTATCTGATGTGTCTGATTTTGCACCGCATCCGCTCATCATTCCCACTGCCATTACAGCGGATAATACCAATACTAACAGTTTCTTTTTCATCTTATAAATCCCTCTTTTTTTATTTATTCTGCATCAATTGCAGCCTGTGTATGTGCCACATAAAGCTGCTGGATCGCATCGATCTCACCAAGACCTGCAATCTGTGTATCAATACTGTCAAATACTCCGGATGCTTCAAACTGGCTCTTCCAAGAATCGTCATCATCGCCTGCCATATCGTTGTTTGCATGATCTCCTGCTACAACCATCAGTGGACGAAGGATTACTTTCTTGTATCCTGCATTTTTGAGCTTTTCAATTACTGCTTCACAAGCGGTATCTTCCGGTTCGCCTTCTACGGTTCCGATAAATACATTCTCATAACCAAGCTGTTCCATCTGTGTCTGCATCTGTGAATAGCTGATCTTTGCTGTATGAGAAGTTCCATGTCCCATAAATACAAATGCGGTTCCCTCTTCTTTTGCCGCATCCAGGCTGTCAAATCCAGCTGTCTTTACAGCTTCTGCTGTAATTGCTTCTGCAACAGCTGCTTTATCCTCATTGATCGCTGTTTCATCCGCTCCGACTTCACCGAGAAGTGGTTCTGCAATTTTTACAGATTCAAATTTATCTTTGTAGTTCTCAACTGCTTCTGTCAGTTCATCATACTCGGCACCATGCATCAGATGTGTCGGCTGTACGACCAGGTTCTTAACCCCGTTGTCGACTGCTCTTTCCAGTGCCTGATCCATATTGTCGATCTTCTCATCATCACGGGCCTGTACATGGTTGATGATGATCTGTGCTGTAAATGCTCTTCTTACAGACCAGTCCGGATATGCCGCCTGAAGTGCTTTTTCCACACCACCGATATCCTCTGCACGGCTGTCATTGAAAGATGTACCAAAGCTTACAACCAGAATTTCATTTTCTCCGATGTTATCTTCGTTCAGCGGATCATCTTTCGATGCATCGCCTGTATCCCTTCCAAAATAATCCGGATCAGCGTTCTCGCCTTCTACCAGTTCTTTCTGTGCATCAGTAAGCTTATCCCAGGCTTCTTTTGCAGCCTTACACTGTTCATCTGTCTTGTCTGTTCTTTCCTGTACATAAATGTCATCGATCAGCTTTGCCACTTTGTCTGCTGCCTCCTGATCGCTGTCTTCGGATGTTTCTTCTGTCTTTGTAGAAGAAGTGTCCTCTGTCTTCTTGCTTCCACATCCAGTCATCATAGACACCGTAAGTGCTGTTGCCAATAATGCTACTAATACTCGTTTCTTCATCTTGATCCTCCCTGACTTTTTTGTCATACTTTCAGGAATCGGAATGATATTCATTACACTTTACAGCATATTTTTTGTAAGCAAAAAAATCCCCCGTATCTAAATTTAACGAGGGCGTACAAAAAAGAAACTGACATTTTGCCCTCTGCAAAATCAGTCTGAAGTTTCTATCTTTCGTACTGCCAGTTACTCGTGGCATGAACTTTCCGTTCCTGTACTGCGAAAGGCAGGTCTCCCGACTGATTGCTCAGACGCTTGTGGCTTTCCTTCCCGGTCTCCCAGTGGTATGACAGCCTAAGCTTGCAAATTACGGTGACGAGTTCATACAGGACTTGCACCTGTTTCCCTTTTCACCAATCCAGACGTTCCATCTGATTGACACCTTACGCATCTGTATTTATTTTTCTGAAACAAGCCTATTCTAGCACAGGCGTATGAATAGTGTCAAGAAAGGCTTGTCTGCTTCAGCACCGGCATCCGGAAAATCTGCACGATCAGCGGAATCACCATAACAAACCACACAATCGGCTCCGCAATGATAACCCCCGTGTATCCAAGATGTGGAACCAGTGTAAATGCAATCACAATTTTCCCAACCATTTCAAGCATGCTTGAGACAATCGGTGTAATATGGTCATCCAGTCCCTGCATGGCATTTCGCACAATGCAGATTACTGCTGTTACATAATAAAACAATGTATCAAATTTCAGATATCTGGTCGCATTTAAGATCACATTTTCATTATGTGTACCTGTTACCAGATAGACCAGCTTGTCTCCGATCGTGTAGCTTGCCACGATCACAAGTGTACACCAGATACAAGTATAGAAAATCGCAAGCCAGATCCCTTTTTTGATCCGGTCGATCTTTCCTGCTCCAAGGTTCTGTCCACAATAGGTCGCCATTGTATTTCCAAATACTGTAAACATGATCATGAACATTTCAGTCAGCTTCCGGGCCGCTGTCTGTGCTACGATATAATCATTTCCAAGTTTATTGATCGCTGTCTGAAGCGTCAGGGAACCGATATTGATCAGAGAACTCATGAATCCCATGGACATTCCCGCACCCAGCATATTTTTCACCATAACCGGATTCGGATCTTTGAAATCTTCCCGGCTAAGTCTTAACAGTTCATATCTCTTTACCATATAAATCCAGCACACAACAAAGGCGATTGCCTGTGCCAGTACCGTTGCGATCGCAGCTCCCCGCACTCCGCTTTTCAGCACTACGACAAAAAGCAGATCCCCAACAATATTCAGTGCAACTGAGATTGCCAGGATCACAAGAGGCGTCACGGTATCTCCGAGTGACCGGAGTGCTGCCGCACATGCATCATAGAGAAATGTCGCCACAAGCCCTGCGATGATCACGAAAATATAGCTTTTCGCCGTCGCCATCAGATCTGCCGGAACATTCAGTATATTTAAGATCGGCTGTAAAAATAACAATCCGAACACCGTAAAAAATATTGCAATTCCTGTACCCATGGTCAGCGACATTGCGAATGATTTCTTCACATTTTTATAATCTTTTGCGCCAAATTTCTGTGCGATGATAATGGCGAATCCACCGGAAAGTCCCTGCAGAAATCCTACGATCAGATTACTTAAGGTTGTGGTCGCGCCGACAGCCGCCAGCGCGTCCTCTCCCAGGAAAGTTCCGACAATTCTGGTATCCACAAGACTGTATGTAAGCTGCAGAAGATTTGCGAAAAAGATCGGCAGCGCAAAAGCCAATATCAGTGTGGATGGTTTTCCTTTTGTTAGATCTTTCATATTTTAAATTTCATCCTGTCTAATTTTTCTTGTCCATCAATCCGAACTGTATCGTAACGCAGGTCGCAATAATCAGTCCAAACATATAGAACGAATATTTCAGTACATTAAGCGGTGATACATCAGCAAGTGCCGTAATCATCAGCATACCACCATCATGTGGCATCAGTGCAATAAATGCGCAGGCAAAGATATCCACCAGACTGGCAAGTCTCTTCGGTGCGATCTTATATTTTTCCCCGATTTCTTTTGCAATCGGACAGGTAACAATGATTGCGATCGTATTATTTACCATAGCTGCGGAAAGGATACCTGACATCAGTCCGATTCCATATTCCGCGCCACGTCTGCTCTTGATCTTGCTGCTGATCGCGCCCACCAGCCATTCAACACCGCCATATTCACGTACAAGACCGATGATACCGGATACAAGAATGGCAACGATACTGATGCTGAACATATCACTCATACCACTTCCAATTGCCTGGATCCATTCAAAAAATCCACAACTTCCGACACAAAGTCCAATGATACCGGATGCAAGTATTCCGATAAAAAGGACTACCGCAACATTAACTCCCATAAGTGCCGCAATGAGAACTATGAAATACGGAAGAACTTCAATAATATTGTAACTTCCTGCTTCAATCGCCCCACTTCCTACTCCGCCAAAAATCGAGTACAGGATTATTGCCACAATTGCCGCCGGAAGAGCAATGAAAAAGTTCATTTTAAATTTGTCTTTCATCTCAGAACCACATCCTTCTGCTGCGGAAATAGTTGTATCTGAAATCATGGAAAGATTATCACCAAAATATGAGCCTCCGATAACTGCTGCACCGACGACTGCCACATTCAGGTGTGCACCCTGTGCTACATTAATAGCAATTGGCGCCATTGCAGCAATCGTTCCCATGGATGTCCCGATTGATGTAGAAATAAAACAACACATCAAAAATACGCCCGGAACCAACAGTTTCACAGGAATAAAATGCAGACAGAGATTTACAACTGAGTCTTTTCCTCCCATTGCCGCCGCTGCTCCCTGGAATCCGCCAGCCATCAGGTAAATCAGAACGATCATCATAACTCCTGAATTTCCCATGTTCATTGTAATAATATTCAGCTTATCCTGTACACCCATGCCACGGTTAAGGAGAAGTGCTACCGCACACCCTGCAAGAAGTGCGACGTGACGCGGGAACTTTCCGAAGGGTTCGTCTGCTCCAAGCAGTGTAAATGTAATCCCGCACCCTACATAACATACCAGAAATACAATCAAGGGAAGAAATGCCACTGCCCCCAGATTTTTCTTTTGTTTGTCCATCTTTTTTTCCTCTCAATCCTTTTTTATATTATTTTGCTGCCAGATGCTTATCCAGTGCATCTTTCAGCTGTGTCAGTGCCTGCTCTACAGTCGCACGAGGGCAGGCAACATTGAATCTCTCGAACTGAGCGGTCTCCGGTCCGAAGATAATTCCCGAATCCAGCCACAGTTTTGCCTCTTCAAGCATCAGATGTTCCAGTTCTTCATTACTAAAACCATATCCGGAAAAATCAACCCATACCAGATAGGTTCCTTCCGGCTCTACCATCTTCGCTTTCGGGAAATTCTCTTTCACGAACTTGCTCATATATTTTACATTTTCATAAATATACTGCACCAGTTCATCTACCCACTCGGCCCCTTTAGTATAACATACCTTAACTGCAAGCTGTCCCATCAGGCTTCCCTGGCTGTAAGCTGCCTGTGTATTTGCCCACTGGTATTTCTTCCGCAGCTCTTCATTTGGAATAATGATATTCGCCGGCTGAAGACCAGCTACATTAAAGGTCTTTCCAGGGGAGCTGTAAAGCGCAAGGATCTGACGGTACTTTTCGTCCAGATTCATACAGCTTGTGAACGTATGTCCCGGGAAAATGAAATCACAATGCATTTCATCCACCATCCAGATTACATTGTATTTCAGACAGATTTCTGCAACTCTTTCCAGTTCTTCTCTTGTCCAGACCCTGCCGACCGGGTTGTGCGGATTACAGAAGATCAGCGCTTTTACGCCTTCCTCCTGAATCATTTTTTCCATCTTTTCAAAATCAATTGAATAATGATTATTCTCATAGCGAAGCTGGCAGTTTACCAATCTTCTTCCGTCATTTTTTATTACTTCACTGAATGGATAGTAAACCGGCTGCATAACCATCATGGCATCTCCCTCTTCGGTAAATGCTCTTACGCTGGTTCCAAGTGCATAGACAATCCCAGCACCAAGTGTTACCCACTCCGGTTCGATCGTATATCCATAACGTGTGGAGAACCAATGGTTCATTGCTGCAAAATATTCATCCAGCGGATCCGTATAACCAAAGATTCCATGGTCAATTCTCTTGTGGAATTCATCCAGAATTTCATCCGGCAGACGGAAATCCATGTCTGCCACCCAGAGCGGAAGCAGATCATCTCTTCCCTTTCGTTTCATTCCAAAATCATATTTCAGACAATCCGTTCCATGTCTGTCAATTACTTCATCAAAATTGTACTTTCCCATCTTATGCCTTCCTCCTTTTCGCAAAATTCTCTCGTTTTTTATACCTCTTTTTGTTAGACATGTCAATGTTTTTTCTATGGAAGTATAAAATAGAATGTACACTGACCCAATAAAAATAGCTGTGGATTGAACCGACTTCCAATCGTTAGAATTTAGGTCTAACTTTTGGGGCAGGTTCAATCCACAGCCATTTTTTCTTATGATTCTTTTATTTTATCGTATGCAAATATATGCCATATACACTGCATACATTCCAAGCATCGTAGCGCCTTCTCTTCGGTCGATCATTTTTGAAGTCCATGCAAACACCAGAACAACCAGACTCATCGCAATCAGTACAACCGTATCAATGATATTATCGGTAAGAAATTTCACTGGACTGATGGCAGCTGCAACTCCAAGTACCAACAGGATATTGAAAATATTAGAACCGATCACATTTCCGAGTGCCATATCCACTTCATTCTTTCTTGCCGCAACAATCGATGTTACAAGTTCCGGAAGACTGGTTCCCATCGCAACGATGGTAAGTCCGATAAGTGTCTGACTGAGTCCGAATGCGCTTGCAAGTGTTGAAGCACTGTCTACAACAAAATCACCGCCAAACTTGATTGCGATCATGCCGCCAACAATAAATAATGCACATTTCCAAAGTGGCAGGATCTGAATTTCTTCGTCTACTAATTCTCCCTCTTCGAGCATCATCTGACTTTCCTTGTGTGCTGCTCTTGCTTTCTTGGCAGAACCAATCATCCAGATCAGATAAGCTGCAAAAATAAGGAGAAATACACCGCCATCTAAATGTCCTAAAAGCATCCCGACATATCCAAGCACCATCAGCAAGGCCGCACAGATAATTGATAATGGAAACTCTTTTTTCAATGTATCTTTTTTTATCGTAAGAGGTGCAAATAACGCACAGGCTCCACAAACAACCATCAAGTTGAAAATATTCGATCCGACAACATTACTTACCGCAAGTGAGTTATTTCCTGTCAGGGATGCCGTTACACTGACCGCACATTCCGGAAGGCTGGTTCCCATTGCAACGATGGTCATACCGATGATCATCGATGGAACATGAAGCTGCTTCGCAACAGAAGAACTTCCTTCTACAAAATAATCTGCTCCTTTCATCAATAGAGCAAACCCTATAATTAAAATAATGATTGATTTTATAAGTGCCATGACCAAAACCTCTCTTTTAAATACTTCCTACCAAATTGCAACTTCCACTATAAAACAAGAAAATTTGGCTGTCAACTCTAAAGGCAGGGATTCGTGATATTTCACAAATCCCTGCCTTTTACTTGTTCTACCGAATAAAATTTGTCGGAATCTTTGCTTCTTTTTCCGGAAGTCCAAACTGCTCTTTTCCAAGTGCAATACTCTTCATAAGGAAAGTCATATTTCTTGCAAGTGTACGCATCGTCTGCCTTCCTTCCTCATCCTTTTCGGCCTCTCCCGGTGCTGCTCCATGGATGCTGTTCCAGTACTGGCTGGATGCAACCGGCATTCCGGAAATGGTAAAATATTTGTTCAGCTCATCAAATGTCGCAGAACATCCGCCACGTCTTGCACAGGCAACGCTTGCTCCCACTTTCATCGTTTTATCAAAATGACTGCTGTAGAACAGTCTGTCAAGACAGGCGATCAGAGTTGCATTTGCAGACGCATAGTACACCGGACTTGCGATTACAAGACCATCTGCTTCTTCAAACTTCGGAGCTAACTCATTCACTACATCGTCAAAAACACATTGTCCTTTTTCGTAGCAAGAACCACAGGCGATACAGCCGCGGACTGCTTTGTTACCGATAACAACTGTCTCAACTTCTACTCCGTTTTCTTTGAAAATATTCTCCATCTCTTTTAATGCAATGGCTGTGTTTCCGTTTGCTTTCGGGCTTCCGTTGATCATAAGTACTTTTAAATTTTCTTTCATGATAATGATTCTCCTTTTCTGACAATTTACTACTTCTATTCTATCACTTTTTTTGGGTTTTGCAGAAAATGTTGTCAGGCGAATAAGAAAATAAAACGAGACAAATCCAATTGTTGTGCAATGGAGAGAAGACTCAGAAATTGTGGAAGCCTTTGCTGACACAATTTTCACTCTCAGAGGCTTCTCGGAATGCCCTGCGCAACGGATTTGTCCCGTTTTATTTTCTTATTCGCCGTCAATCTTGACAACGCTTACTTTCCTTCCCCTTCCGGGAAAATAATCTTATTTACGAAGAAGAATACCACCATCGATACACCTCCATTCAACACTGTCGTTCCAATATTGTATAACCATCCCGGCACAAACATCCCGGCTACCGCAACCCAGATACAGTTGATCGAGTTTACGATACAGGTAACAATACAGAATGCGATCAGATACCAGAATGCCTGATACCATACTTTTCCTTTACTGCGGAATACAAAATTTCTCTGGATCGGAAAGTTAATACACTCTCCGACTACCATCGCGATCATGTACGCACAAAAATAAGGAAGTCCGCCATGTGCGGCGTCATATCCGATGATGTTCCACTTGAAAGTCTCACCGAATAAAGTAATGTCAATTCCCGGAAATCCGAAATCTACTTTTGGAAGTCCTGCAAATGCCAACGGCAGGAACAACAAGAGTAAATATTTGAGCACTGTGATCAGGTTGCTGACGATCACGAACAGACCGCCCTCCCGGATCCATTTGGAGGCTCCGGGATGCTTGTCTGCGAAGTGCTGCCATGAATTTTTAATACTGTCTATCATATGCAGTCCTCTTTCATACATTCTTATTTTTTCTTTTTCGCAAGCTTTTCCTGTTTCTTCTTTTCATAATAGCCTTCTGCTTTTAAAATTTTTCTCTTTTTCACATCTTTCCAAAGAGCATAAGCCATCCAGAGAATTAAAACAGCAGCCAGAACATAAAGTATCTTTACGATCTTCTGAACCAGATTCGTCTGCTTTGTAATCGTCGGTCTTAATATATCCGTATTTCCTGTTTTTTCTGCATAATTCATGTTTGTCACACGAGCATTCAAATAAGTATAGATAATATGTTTTGCCGTTTCACGAAGTGCTTTCTGATAAGAAGCCGACTCTGTTTCTCCATTGATCGGACTCATCATATTCATCCAGATATCTCCACCTGCACGAAGCATCTGTCCACCGTTCATATATTCTGCATGGTCAGAAAAATCTGTGACAACCGTTCCTTTGAATCCCCATTCATCACGAAGAATTCCAGTCAAAAGTGCTTCACTTCCGCCAGCCCATACAGCTCCGATACGATTATAAGAAGTCATAAGTCCGGTTGCGCCATAATCTTCAACCAGGATTCTGAATGGCTTCAGATAAACCTCACGTAATGCCTGCTCTGGCATCCACAGATATACAGAATCACGGTAAATTCCGGACTCTCCATCATTACAGATAAAGTGTTTTATATACACATACATACCTGCACTCATAACACCTTTTACTTCATTTCCGGACATCAAGCCAGAAAGTATTGAATCCTCTGAAAAATATTCATAGTTTCTGCCATTAAGTGGAGAACGATGGATATTAACGGATGGACCATATAAACCACCATATCCAAAGGCTGCTCCTTCCTGTCCCATCTGTAATCCCTGATTAAATGCCAGATCTTTATTCCATGTCTGTGCCAGTACTGTTGCATTTGCGAAACCAGTTCCTGATGCATTCATTCCCTGTGTAAACGATCCAACCTGGTTCGGTCCGTCAAAATCCAACGCAATTGGCTTTCCAACACTTTCAAATGCCCCTGTATTTACATATGCATAATTTACAGCTGTCTGCATTTCTTTGATTGTCAACTGATCCAATACATCTTCCCACTTTGGATCATCATAATCAGATCCAAGTTCTATTCCAAGCTCTGTAAGCTTACCGTTTTCTTCTACCTTCAGATTATTCTTTGCACCTGTTGTGATCGGCTCATCATTTTCATCGATCCAGTCATTTGCCATCTCATCGGTATACAGATTCAGTTTTTTGACATTTTCTGCCATTTCCCTTGTTTTGGTATTTTCTTTTGGATATGTTCCTGCAAAATCCGAACGTGTTAAATATATAATTCCTGATTCACTTTCCGAACCATCCAGACTGACTCCGTCTACTGCGTCTGCACCGGTAAATTTATTCGATACCGTATTTCCGGTTGTTCCGTCTTCCTGATATTGAATGTTATCCTTAAGATCAATATTAAACTGATTTTTTACAGTATGGGAATCTGTTCTGATAGAAAAAGTATAGGTACCCTCATCCAGCTCATACCCCGCAAAACCATTCTTATTATTATCATAAGCATCATAACTTGCCATATCCTCTGCTGATACAGTTACAACAACTTCTTCTGATTCTCCCGGTCCAAGTAATTTTGTTTTTGCATAATCACCAAGCTCTACCGCGCTTTTTTCGATTCCGCCCTTCTCATATGGAGCTGTATAATAGAATTCTACAACATCTTTTCCTGCTTTATCTCCTGTATTTGTCACTTTTACTGTAGCCGATACTGATCCATCTTTAGCTATCTCTACGCTGTGATCTTTCAGCTCCCAGTCAAAAGTTGTATAAGAAAGACCATATCCAAACGGATACTGTACAACCCCTTCGTATCCTTTTCCATGATCATTCTCTACTTGGTTCCAATAGCCTTCTGCATCTGCAGTTTCATACCATTTGTATCCAACATAAATTCCTTCCGCATAATCTTCATAGGATACCTGATCATACTGAAATTCTTCTCCAAGGTTACCATTACTGGTTCCATTATACGGATAAAGTCCTTTTCCATTAGAATAACTTCCTACACCATTTTCCCCAGCATTTGCATAACTGGCTGCTGTATTAAAATCATAAGCCCATGTATCCGCTGTATGTCCACTCGGGTTTACATCTCCCCACAGGATTTCCGGCAGTACACTCGCTGCATACTGTCCTGTATATCCGGCGAGCAGGCATGCATCAATTCCATCAATCGTTTCAATCTGTCCAAGCGTCATTACATTTCCGGTATTTAACACAACGATCACATGTTCAAAATTCGCTCCTGCATAAGTAAGTAATGCTTCTTCTTCCGTTGATAAATCTAAAGAAGTTCTGGTATCGTCTACAACAACTTCTCCATCCTTTTTATTGATCTTATACTGCTTCTGCGGATTATCATTACTCTCACCAGTCGGGCGACCAATTACAACAATTGCTGTATCTGAATAATCCTTTGCATTTTGCAATAATTCTTCTGTATAGGATTCTCCATCATTGATATCCGGCTCATATAGACGGCTGAAATCTTTCGGCCAGCTTGACAGTGCATTTTTGTACTCTCTTTCACCACAGAAATCCTGATACATTTTTTCCAGTTCTTCATTATATTCAATTCCATAATTTTTAAGCGCTGTAAGAATTGTTTCATCAGTACTTATAATCTGTCCAGAGCCAGAGCCACCTCCAAGCCACTGTGTAGAAGCCCAGCCAAATACATTGACCTTGTTTACATCTTTCGCTAATGGCAATGTTTCATTTTCATTTTTCAGAAGTACTGCTCCTTCCCGTTCGATATCCATAGACAAATCTTTCCCTTGATTTAAGATATCCTGCGTCTTTTTTTCTGTAATATCAATATCCATATCACCCATAAATCCCTGGAGCATTCCATTAAAAGGCATTGTAATCTGTGGAATTACAATAGCTGCTCCCAGAAAAATCACTCCAAATGCCATTCCAAAAGAATGTCTCACAAAATGCGGTTTTCTTTTTCTTTCCGCTTTTCGCTGTTTTCTTTCTTCTTTCGTTTTCATAACCTCTTTCCTCCGTTTTATTTATCTTATGTTCTTATCCTATCACATCATTTCTCCCCTGGTAAAAATCTGCATAATCTGCACTTTTTCCGCACAAACGGTTTCTGTGCTATAACTTTTTCACAAAATAAGCGCCATGTTTTTATGCATTTTCACATAACCATGACGCTTTTTTACAAAATCTTTTTTAATTCTCTTTTTTATTTTCTTTCATCGGAATCAGAATTTTCAGGTCAAACCAATGATCCTTCGTATCAATACTGACCGCACCTTCATATTTATTGACCGTATACTTAATACTCTTCAGTCCATATCCATGAGATGATTTTTCTTTTTTGGTTGTGATCAGCGAACCTTCTTTATACTGCAATTCCTCTTCATAATAATTCTCAAACCGGAGAATCAGAAAACTTTTCTGCCTTGATACCGTCACATGAATCAGGCGTTTCTCCTTTTCCGGGATCTTCATTTCGCACTCGATCGCATTGTCAAGTGCATTCCCGAAAATGCTGCAGATATCCATGACATCCATAAAATCCAGAAGTGTTCCGTCTGCCACACAGGTGAATGTAATCCCATGCTTGTTGCAGTACAGGCTTTTCGTTGTAAGTACCGTATCCAGAACTTTATTTCCCGTCTTGTTCTGCGCTTCATACTGGCGGATTTCCTCCTCCATCCGGTTCAGGAATTCTTCTCTTTTCTTCGGATCTTCCTCACTTCTGAGCACTGCGATCTGGTGTTTCAGATCATGATATTTGTAATTGATCAGGTCAATGCTTTCTCTGGACTGCTTATACTGCACATACTGGTTCTGAAGGACATTCTGCACTGCTTCCAGCTCCTTTTTCACACGCAGTTCCCCACACTGGATCAGATGCGCATACAGAATCGCAATTCCTCCGATATCGACTAAAGTTCGGATATTTCCGATTTCAAAAGAATACGTTCCGGAAAATGGTGTATTACTTGTCAGGAAACTCAAATTACTCACTGCAAATACCGCAATAGCAATCAGCTGTGCAGAAAATAATTCTTTCGGACTGATATTCATTTTCCCATCTTTCGGCAGATGTGTCTGCATGATTTTCAGCAAAACAAATGCAATGCATCCATAAATTCCAATCAACAGTAATGCCCTGATCCAAAGTGCCGGCATCTGTCCCTTCCAGATAAAACACACGACCTGCCATTCGATTGATGCCAGGAACTCCGCCACTACAAACGCGATCATCCCAAAGTAAATTGCATCTGTACTGCCAATATCACAGCATCCATAAATAAATCCGATCATCAAAATTACCGCAATGACCATACACGGAATCCAGAAATAAATCATCAGATTCCCTGTCACAACAAGGAACACGCTCTGAACCACCAGTGCCCCTGCCATCAGCGGAATCGTCTTCTTAGCCATTCTTTTCTTCAGTGGCAGAATGAAAATCATACATGCCAGCCACTCCGCAAGTGCCGTATAAAACCGTGGGATATCCGGCATTATCGTATCCATCATTTTACAATCTCTCCCCAGTATTTTGTCAGTTCTTCCATAAATTCTTTTTTCCGGGCACGGCTCAGCACCAGCTGTTCCCCTTTTACCGTCGCACATCCATCCTGGATCCCGTCCACATGCTGCAGGTTGATCAGATAGCCTTTATTTCCACGGCAGAAATTCATCCCCTTCAGTTTTTCTTCCATTTCCTTCATCGTTCCGCTGGTCTCATAATCTCCCAGGATCGTATGCAAGATCAGAGTATGTCCCTGACTTTCGATATAGTAAATATTAGCGATATTGACGCGCACGGCACCGCCTTTGATATTCACCATGATCACTTTCTGTTCTCTCTTCTTCATTCGTCCGATCGCCCGGTTCAGGCGCTGGGAAAAGGCAAAATAAGAAACCGGCTTCAACACGTAATCCAGGGCATCCACTGCATATCCACGGATCGCATACTGTGCCATGTTCGTGATAAAAATAATGACAACCTCGGTATCCATCTTGCGGATTTCTTCTGCCGCAGACATACCATCCATGAATTTCATTTCCACATCCATCAGGATCAGGTCGTACTGTGACTGATATTTGTGTACGATCTGGTCTCCATCTGTGTAAACTGTAATATCAAACAATTCTCCGTTCTCTTTTTCATACTGATGCAGAAAACCCTGTAACTGCTGCGCATACAGTGCTTCATCTTCTACGATTGCAATCTTTATCATTGGTTTCCCTTCTCCTTTCCCATTAAATACGCCAAAGGGGGACTTGCACTTAAAATTATTTTAGTACAAGTCCCTGTCTATTTCTACTTTTTTCTTTTAGTCTCGCTTTACTGCTGCCCGGATCAGATGCCCTGTTCCCTTAATCCGGTGTCCGTTCGCCATTTCGGTCAACGCTTCTGCCATTTCCATCGTCACAAATCCACCGGTCATCTTTGCGTATCCACGGATCGGCATATTATAGTTAAACAGTACATTTAAGTTTGGTTTACCCTGCCATTCGCTGATCTTCAACAGGATTCTAAGTACACCATAGAACAGCTTTCCAAAAATCCCTTTTCCATAATACAGTTGGCACACAGCATCGTTCATTCGGATCTCGCCGCTCCAGCTTCCATCCGGAATCTCTCTTCCGTAAAGACGGGTAAATTCTTCATCCGAAATGTCTTTGATCTGTCCACTGAAATATTCCGGCATTTCTTCTTTTTTGTAGCCGCCATTTTCTACAGTTCCCACTACATCCAAAGTATCTTCCAGAAGCATATGTTCAGCGTTCTCACCGATCATGATCTGATAAGTTCCGGATTCAATTTCCCAACTGTCCGTTCTGGTATCATAGAACCGGAAGCTATTATCATCAAATAAAATCTGGACTTCTTTTTCCTCTCCCGGTTCCAGTTCCACTCGCTTGAAACCTTTCAGCTCGCGGACCGGACGGAAAATGGTATCGGATTGCTTTCCTACATAAAGTTGTGTGATCTCAGTTCCTGCCACATTTCCTGTATTCTTAACAATAAATTTCACGCCTTCGGAAGATACCTTCAGATCCTTATACTCAAAATTCGTGTAGCTGAGTCCAAATCCAAATGGGAACCGTGTCATTTTTCCAATCGTTGTATAATAACGGTATCCCACATAAAGGGATTCTCTGTATTCACTGCTCCGTTCCTTGCTCGGATAATAAGCATATGCCGGCGTATCTTTGTAATGAAGCGGATAAGTCTCATTCAGCTTTCCGGACGGATTTACCTTACCTGTCAGCACATTCATCATCGCAGAGGCGCCTGCCTGTCCACCCAGATATCCATGTACGATTCCTTTTACATATGAGTACCATGGCATTTCAATTGCAGATCCTGCGGAAAGAACAACAATTACATTAGAATTGACCGTCGTTATTTCATCCAGAAGCGTATCCTGCGCATATGGCATATCCATATGGGTACGGTCAAGTCCTTCCGATTCACTGATCTCATCCAATCCACCGAAGAAGAGAACCACATCTGCCTTTCTTGCCGCTTCAATTGCTGCTTTCATCAGCTTTTTATTCGTTTTCCTATTACGGATATACCCCTGCTCGTAAGCAATGACATCCACGCCGCTCTCACCGATCACGTCCATGATTGCCTCCGGCTGTTTGGTCGGATTCACAAGGGAAGAACCTGCTCCCTGATATCTTGGTGTTTTTGCAAAATCTCCGATCACGGCAACTTTTGTCCCCGGTTTTAATGGAAGGATCTGATCCTCATTTTTCAGAAGAACAATGCTTTCCTCCGCTGCTTTTCTTGCGAGCTTATGATGTGCTTCTATATCAAACTGCTTTCCTTTTGCATCCTCAGTTGCCTGATGGGTTGCAAAGATTACATTTAACAGCTCATCCAGTCTCTGGTCCAGCACAGATTCTTCCAGATCTCCGTTCTCCACTGCACGGATAATGTCACGCATACCGGATTTCCCGGTTCCCGGCATTTCCAGATGACTTCCGTTCTTTACACCCAGCGCATGATCGTTGCTTCCACCCCAGTCAGAAACTACAAAGCCATCAAATCCCCATTCATCCACAAGGACTTCCTGTAGCATATGGCTGTTTTCATTTGCATAAATACCATTCACTTCATTATAAGAAGACATGATCGATTTTGATTTTCCTTCTTTGACTGCAATCTCAAATCCGGTGGTATAGATTTCACGGAATGTTCTTTCATCAACTACAGAATTATTCGCCATACGGCGAAGCTCCTGGCTGTTTGCCGCAAAGTGCTTTGGACATGCGGCGATTCCTTTACTCTGGATTCCACGCACATAGGCTGCTGCCATCTTTCCTGCGTGATACGGATCCTCTGAAAAATATTCAAAGTTTCTTCCGCACAGTGGACTTCTCTTGATATTCAGTCCCGGTCCAAGGATCACATTGACTCCCATGGTAACTGCTTCTTCCGCAAGTGCCTCTCCGATTTCTTCTCCAAGTGCCTCATCCCAGCTGTTTGCAACGCCTGCTGCCGTCGGGAAACAGGTCGCCGGAAGGCTGGCGTTTAATCCAAGATGATCCCCTGCTCCTGCCTGCCTTCTCAGCCCGTGAGGCCCGTCTGACATTGTCATCGATGGAATTCCATATTTTTCAAAATCTACCGTCTCCCATGTATTTTTACCTGACATCATCCGTGCTTTTTCTGCTAATGTCATTTGTTTTATGATATTCTCATACTTCATTTTCATTTTGAAACCACCTTATTTATTCTATCTCTGTTTCTTTTCCTGCTGAAAATAGCATAACACAGAAAGCAGGCTGTAAAAGCCTGCTTGCATAAATGGTTGAAAATTCTTCACGAACTGCATTTTTAATTACATTTTTCAGTTATAACTTTTTTATATTTTGCTTTACTGCGCAGTTGAAAAATGATAATATTTATCAACATAATACATTTAACCGGGAAGCCGGGGGACGTGCTGCACCCGCTCCGAGCCTGTCGGAGGTGGTGCTAATGAGTACATATGAAGAATTACAACTCATCGTATCCGTTGCGGTACTTATTGTTGCAATACTTAATTATACACATAAAAAGTAGCCGTCCTAAACTTTTGGCGAGTTGACGACTACTTTCTAAACTAGATTATTTTCGCCGGAGTGGGTAAATTGCGGTTACCTTCCGACTTTCCTGTTAAGTGTATTATAAAGCACATATATAAATTTGTCAAATACACAAAAATAGTGCAATAGCAATGCTACTACACTATACACTAAAGTGGAGAATACGAGATTCGAACTCGTGACCTCCTGCTTGCAAGGCAGGCGCTCTCCCAACTGAGCTAATCCCCCATATGACGTTTGCGACTTAATTAAAATATCACAAACGTCCCTCTTTGTCAACTGTATCTGCTGATTTTATAACAGCTGTATCATTTCTACAGCTGTGTTTATTTTGCTCAAATATTCTCTACTATTTCTTTTCCGTATTTTTATACGCCGTCTCATAGAACACTTCCTGTGAATCCAGCTTTTCTTCATTGATATCACGATCTACATAATCGCCGTCTGCAGTCAGTTCTTTTCCTTTTTCATCATCCTTCATCATGGTGTCAAACATCCAGTCCAGTCTTTCACGCAACGTATCATCCAGAACCGGAGCTGCAACCTCCACACGTCGGAGCGTATTTCTCGTCATATAATCAGCTGATGCAATATACACTTTTTCTCTGTCCGGCGTTCCGAAACGATAAATACGGGAATGCTCCAGAAATCTTCCAACAATGCTGATTACTTTAATATTTTCTGTGTATCCTTTGATACCAGGAATCATACAGCAGATTCCACGGACGATCATTTCAATCTTCACACCCACCTGTGATGCTTCCACAAGCTTCTCAATGATCACTTTATCAGTCAGTGAATTGATCTTGATTCCGACATACGCATCTTTCCCATTCTTTGCGTGACGTATTTCCTCATCGATCATATCGAGTACTTTATTCTGGAGACATTTCGGTGCAACCAGCAGGATGTGCGTTTCCTCTATCGTCTCACCTCGCATCAGGCAGGCAAATACTTCCGCCGCCTCTTTTCCGATTTCCTGCTTTGCTGTGATCAGTGACAGGTCTGTATATAAAGTAGAAGTCTTTTCATTATAGTTACCGGTTCCGATCTGAGTAATATATTCCAGACCTTTATCTGTCTTTCTGGTGATCAGGCAAAGTTTTGAATGTACCTTGAATCCATTCAGACCATAAATTACACGGCATCCGGCTTCTTCCAGCTTTCTGGAATATTCAATGTTACTTTCTTCATCAAATCTTGCACGGAGTTCAACCAGTACCACCACTTCTTTGCCATTTTCCGCTGCCTCAACCAAAGCATCTACGATCTGGCTTCGAACTGCCAGACGGTACAAGGTCATCTTGATAGACACTACAGAATCGTCTCTTGCCGCTTCATAAAGCAGGTTGGTAAATGATTTAATATTTTCAAATGGATAAGATAAAAGCACGTCTTTCTGCTCAATCTGTGCGATCAGACTTTCTTTTTCTTTCAGCTGCGGTGTCATTCGCGGACTCCTCTTCTGATAGAACAGCTTTTCCTTTTCTGTTCCCTGCATTCTCAGATAATTCTGGATTGCAAATACAAATGATAAATCAAGTGGTACTCTCGACATAAATACGTGGTTTTTATCCATATGGATATATTTGCAGATCTCTGCGATCAGCTTTTTATTGATCTTTCTGGAGAATTCCATACGGACAGGATTCATACGTTTTCTCTGCTTTACCAGATTTTCCATAGCATCTCTGTAGTCCATATCTTCATCATAAATGGTTTCTGTATCAATATCTGCATTTCTTGTGATACGCAGAAGCGATTTTTCTTTGATTTCGTATTTTTTAAATAATTTCGGCAAAAAATGAAGGATCAGTTCTTCCGAAAGCATAAAGGTTCCCGGTCTGGTCGGAATGTCGATCAGACGCTTAAACACATTATTGCTACACGGAATGATCGCAGTTTTTGTCTTTCCACCCTTCGTTGCAAGCAGTGCAACCGCATAGATCTCTTTATTCTGTAAGAATGGAAACGGCTGCTGTTTGCTGATGATATTCGCAGACAGATATGGTGCAATTTCATTATCAAAGTAAGTTTCCAGTAATTCCCCTTCTTTTCCTGAAAGCTTGTTGAAATTGATAATCCGGATTCCCTGCGGCTCCAATTCTCCCATTAACTGCTCGTAAATAACTGCTTTCTTTATATCAAGCCCTCTTGTTGCATCAATAATCGCTTTTACCTGCTCTTTGCTGGTCATATTGGTTTTATTCTCACGGACTACTTCCGATGATTCCATCTGATCCATCAGTGTACCTACCCGCACCATATAAAATTCATCCAGATTAGATTGATAAATAGACGCAAAAGTAAGTCGTTCTGCTAAAGGTACTCTCGGATTCCCTGCTTCATTTAATACCCTCTCATTAAATTTTAACCATGACAGTTCCCTGTTCATCATATATGGTTCTGGTTTTAACTGCTTCTTTTTCATTCGTCTACTTATCTCCTTTTGCTAATTTGAATATTTTATAGCTACGCTTAAGAATTAATTATACATCTGAATACGCTTTCATATCTACCTTCTTAAAGAACTGTTTTTGTAAAATTCATGTAAAATGATGCTTATACCAACTGACTTCCATATAATTCCCGGTCGGTAATCTTTGGTCATCTTCATTTCAATACTTTGCGATATCCCAAATATCCTGAAATCACACCGAACAGAATTCCTCCAAGAACATCTGTCGGATAATGTACATACAGATATAACCTTGATATTGCGATCAGACATGCCAGCACAAGCGCAAATTTCCAAAGCTTCTTTTCACCTGCCAGGTACAAAGCTGTTACCGAAGCAAACGAAGCTGCCGTATGTCCGGACGGAAAAGAATAATCATGAAGCTTTGCTACCAGAAGGTGTACACCTGTATTCACATCATATGGTCTTGTCCGTGCTACAAGATTTTTCAAGACAATATTGCAAAGTAATACATCTACTACTAAAGCAACCACCATAACCGCACCGCTTTTTCTCGTTTTAGGAATCAGAAGCAATACTATGCTCAACACAATCCATATAATTCCTGCATCCCCAAGTCTTGTGATAAATACCATGATTTTATCCAGAAAAGGCGTATGCAACGTCTGGATCCAATCCAAAATACTTAATTCAATGTTCATAAATTTCCTCCTGCTTTCTTCATCAGTATTTTTACTTTTCTATAGAATAACATAGATTACAGTTTATATGAATTTTTAGAATTACAAATTTTTTACAAACAATCTTTTGAAAAATGACGGTTACACAGGGCGTAACTTCAATCGTCCCGGATTTCAGGCAATGCTTGCAGAAGCCGAAGCCTGGAAAATCGGCACAATTATCGTCAAGGATATGAGCCGTTTCTGCAGAAACTATCTTGAGGTCGGCTTTTATACCGAGATTCTGTTCCCCAAGAAGCAGATACGCTTTATTGCAATCAATAACAGCGTGGACAGTGACAAGCCGCAGGATAACGACTTCACCCCATTCCTCAACATAATGAACGAGTGGTATGCCAAGGACACCAGCAACAAAATAAGCCGAGCAAGAAGCGGTGGAAAAAGCCGACACCGTAACGGCGAAGCTGAAAGACGATTCCAAACTTCCCCAGACCGGTGATACAAGCAACCTTGCACTGTGGATTGCCCTGCTGTTTGTCAGCAGCGGTGCTGCCATTGGTATAACGGTTGCCAGCAGGAAGAAAAAGCATAACAAATAATTGAATAGTGTTCCCTTGCTCCATCTTCCGAGCAAGACAAAAGCGTCGTAGCAATACGGCGCTTTTTTGTTACCC
>OGZF01000154.1_pt1 | contig 68606 bp, 51 predicted proteins | sample 1576771 | NCBI WGS metagenome assembly OGZF01 (sample SAMEA3541536, study PRJEB24748) | human gut metagenome | biome: human gut; feature: human-associated habitat; material: faeces | place: China | collected 2012
TATTCTATGTATGCCATTCGCTATAAAGAGCTGGTCAAGAAGGATGAAGGCATAAGAATCGTCCAACAGTGAATGCCGACTGAAAATGGCTTTTCCTTCACAAAACAGGTGGAGGAGAGGCCATTTTTTCGTTTTATGGGGCACAAAGGTCAGAAGAGTGATATTCCGATGTCAAATCAGTTATAGAGTTGCAAGTCAAAATCCTGCTATAATTCAACCATCAAAGGTCACGCAACACGATACGTGAAAAGGAGAAAAAGTATGAAGAAAAAAGTGTTAGCAGGCATTCTTGCAGCAACTATGGTATTTTCCTTGGCAGCATGCGGAAGCACAGGATCCAATTCTGATTCCGGTTCCTCCGCAGCTTCCGGAAGTACAGCAAAGACAGAGGAAGAAGGCGAGCCGTACACCGTAACCATGGTACTGCAGGGAACTACACAGCCGGATGAAGAGAGAATCGAAGAAAAAATCAACGAGATTCTGGAGCCGGAGCTGAACGCAAAGCTCGATATCGTTGTTCTTCCGTGGGCAAGCGCATCTCAGCAGTTAAAGCTGATGCTTTCCGGCGATGAGAAAATTGATCTTCTGTACACAAGTGCATCAACAGCTGTACAGTACATGCAGTCCGGACAGATCATGGATATGTCTGAACTGATTGACAAATACGGCACAAACCTGAAAGATATCTATGGCGAGGATATTGCAAAAACCAATCAGGTTGGCGGATTTGTCTATGGCGTTCCAGGTCAGATCGAGCGAGGTAGCATTCCGGCTATTTTCATGAGAAAAGACCTGGTAGAGAAATATAACATCAATACCGATGAAATCAAAGAGCCGAAGGATATGGAGAAAGTATTTGAGATCGTACAGGCAGGCGAGCCTGATATGACTATGCTGTTCTCCTGCAACGGCGGTGATACGCCTATGGGACGTCTGTTCCGCGGTGATGGACTCGGCGATACCAACACCGGCGTTCTGATGGATCAGACCAACAGCACAACCGTAGAAAACTACTTTGCAACAGACTGGTTCAAAGATACCGCAAGCATGCTGTATGACTGGTATCAGAAAGGCTATATCAGCAAGGATGCCGGAACAAACACAGAAAGCTGGAGAACCGTAGTCAAAGCAGGAAACGTGTTCTCCCTGTTCTACGCTTATCATCCGGGTACCCCGGTTGAGTTCCAGAGCTCTACAGGATATGAGTTTGAAATTGTACCATTCTATGATAAGCAGATCATCAACTCATCCGCTTACGGCTCAGTTATTTATTCTATAGCACAGAACTCCGAGAATCCGGAAAAAGCAATTCAGGTTCTCGATTACATCTATGGCAGCCCGGAAGTCATGAACCTTCTGAACTGGGGCGAAGAGGGAGTCGACTACGTAGTAGAAGATGAAGAAAACGGAATCATCAACTACCCGGACGGCGTAACAGCAGACAACGTAGGCTACAGCTATAACTGCGGATGGGAGCTTCCGAACCAGTTTATCGCATACAAATGGGATGGATCTGACCCGCAGCTCTGGGAAAAAATGGAAGAATTCAACGCTTCCGGTATTAAGTCGAAAGCACTGGGATTTGTCTTTGACAACAGTGAATATGTGGATCAGGTAGCAGCTCTGAACAACGTAATCAGCCAGTACAGCGGCGCACTTAGCAGCGGCTCCGGAGATCCGGACGAACTGCTTCCGCAGTTCCTTGAGGCGCTGGATGATGCGGGAATCGATGATGTCATCGCTGCAAAGCAGGAGCAGCTGGATGCATTTCTTGCAGAGAAATAGGCACCATAATTTGTAAAAAGAACACGACCGGAGCGGAAGAAAATCCGGTGTGATACAGTAACCGAAGGCTCCACTCTTACCCCCAAAAGATGTGGAGCTTTCTCTGTGAAAGAACCTGAAAAAACAGCCCTCATAAAAGGAGACACGCTTTATGAAAAAAGCAGAGGTTAAAAAAGGAAAAAAGAAAAACGCGCTGAAGGAATACTGGCCGCTTTATCTGATGATGCTTCCGGCACTTCTGTATCTGCTGATTAACAACTATATTCCAATGGCCGGTATGGTGATTGCGTTTAAAAAGCTGAACTTTGCAAAAGGTATCTGGGCAAGCCCATGGGCAGGACTTAAAAACTTCAAGTTCCTGTTTGCTTCCAGGGATGCATGGGTTATTACAAGAAATACGCTGTTGTATAACGTTGCATTTATTCTTGTAAACATGGTAATCGGAATTGCCATTGCGATTCTGATTACGGAGGTAAAAAACATAAAGCTCAAAAAGCTATATCAGAGCGCGATTCTTCTTCCGTTTCTGATGTCCATGGTTATCTTAAGCTACATCGTATATGCGCTTCTGAGTGCGGAAAATGGTCTTGTCAACAACTCCATCCTTCCGTTGTTCCACATCGATCCGATTCAGTGGTACCAGAAACCGAAATACTGGCCGGCGATCCTGATTATCGCGAACTGCTGGAAGGGCGTAGGATACGGATGCCTGATTTATATCGCATCCCTGATCGGTATTGATCCTTCCTTCTATGAGGCTGCAAGGCTGGACGGCGCAAGCAAATGGCAGGAGATCACAAAAATCACACTGCCGAGCCTGGTTCCGACTATCATTACGCTGCTGCTCCTCAGCATCGGAAGAATTTTCTATTCCGATTTCGGTCTGTTCTATCAGGTACCGATGAACTCCGGTGTTCTGGTCTCGACCACAAATGTTATCGATACCTACGTATACCGTGCCCTGATTGAACAGGGAAATATCAGTATGTCATCAGCAGCCGGTGTATACCAGTCTCTGGTAGGCTTCTGTGTTGTGATGTTGAGCAACTGGATTGTCCGCAAAGTAGACAAAGACCAGGCATTATTCTAGGAGGATGGAAGTATGATAAATTCAAAAAAAGCAAAACGTTTCCAGTTCTGGATTAATGTAGTACTCATTCTGATTACCTTATCCATTGTACTGCCGTTTGTACTCGTATTTATTTCCTCACTGACCGATGAAAACACACTGATCCGCAACGGATATTCGTTCTTCCCGGAGAAATTCAGCTTCTATGCGTACTCCTATATCATTCGTCAGGGCGAGAAAATCCTGAGAGCATACGGAATCACCATTTTTGTAACCATCGTCGGTACCGCTGTAAACCTTGCCATGTCTTCTCTTTTGGCGTATCCGCTCTCGGTTAAAGGACTGCCATACCGCAGAGCAATTACCTTTTTCGTATTCTTCACGATGCTGTTCAACGGCGGACTGGTGCCGACCTATTTGATGTATGTAAATTATTTCCATATCAAAAATACGCTCGGGGCATTGATTATTCCGGGTCTCCTGTTAAGCGCAAACAACGTGCTGATGATCCGAAGTTACTTTAACACCAGTATCCCAGACGCGCTGTTCGAGGCAGCCAAGATCGATGGTGCCGGACACATGAAAATTTTTACCAACATCACCCTTCCGCTTGGAAAACCGATTCTGGTAACAATGGGACTGTTTTCCGCACTTGGCTATTGGAATGACTGGACAAATGGTTTATATTATTTATCAGGAAATGACGGTCAGAAGCTTTACAGCATCCAGAACCTGCTGAACCAGATGATCACCGATATTCAGTATCTGTCAAGCGGAAAAGTAATCGGAAATATCGGCGCGGAGGTGGCAAAGCTGCCGACAACCTCCATCCGTATGGCAATCGCATTTATTGCCATGCTGCCGCTGTTTATCATCTATCCATTCCTTCAGAAATACTTCGCAGAAGGTATCACACTTGGTGCGGTAAAAGGATGATTCACATGCGGAAATGAAAAAAGAGAAACACGTTTGTGTTTCCGGCATACAGCAGAAAAACAGTACAGACTTATGAAAACATGAGGTGTACTGTTTTTCTGCTGTATTATAATAGTCAGTAAAAAAGATCAGTTCGTAAAATCAAACATGGAAAGATTCCGAGCGTGCCGAAACAGAAAAAAGGAGGAAACTTCATGCGTATTTCAAAACAGAGGAAAAAAACAACACTGGCGCAGCAGGGGCGTTATCTTTTAATCTGCCTGCTGAGTATGATGCTGCTTTTTCTGGCTGGGAGCATGATTATTCTGAACCGGACGCAGCGGCAGGTATATGAGCGGTTGGAAGAGATTTCAAAGCTGTATACGGATGAGCTGGACAACCGTTTTTTTCGAATCAGCCGAGATCTGTTTTCGACCGTAATGGACAGCTCCAACCCGGATTCTGATTTCTGGAAATATATGGATCTGATGGAGAAGGATCAGTATGAGGAATATGTTATCACACAGCTGCGAAAGAAATATGTATCTGCAGCGTGGGATTTTGGAACGGATTACAATGTTTTTCTCTATACGAAGAAGGATGAGAGCTTATACCAGCTGAGCATTTCCTCCGACGGGTTTTATGCCATTGATCCGTATCTGCAGGAAGCGCTGAAGCGCCGGATCAATAGTCTGTCCCAGCAGACATATGCAGTCAAGAAAAAATGGACCGTGATGCAACAGGGCGATGAGGTTTATATGCTCAAGGTAGCACAGAATCAGGGCGTCGGACTCGGCTGCTACGTCAATTTGAAGACGATTTTGGAACCGTTCTCTAAGCTGTCTCTTGGGAAGAGCGGCTATGTCAGTCTCGTTGACCAGAACGGAAAAAACATCGTAACAGTGACGGAAAAAGGAATTGTAAGGGACAGTTCGAAGCTTGATACCGGCAATTATACCTTCCGGCAGGAGCTTTCACAGTCACCGTTTGAAATCCAGATTAAAATCTCCTGGACGGGAGTCCTAAATCTGATGACGGGAAGTGTGTTTGCCCTTTTAGGCGTTGCATTTCTGATGGTGATGGCCGGTTCCGTGTTGCTGTTCCATCTGAAAACAAGAATCCTGAAGCCGGTCGCTATGTTTACGGAAAATCTTCAAAAATATGACAATGGGGATTTCCTCTATCAGATGTCGGAAGGAAATCTGGTAGAGCTGGAGCAGATTGACGATAAATTCCGAAACATGATTCACCAGATCCGACGTCTGAAGATCACGCTGTATGAGCAGGAGCTGGAAAAACAGAAAATCGAGATGGATTACCTGAAAATCCAGATCCGTCCGCATTTTTACATGAACTGTCTGAACTTTATTTACAGCATGATTGACTTCGGTCAGTACGACCATGCAAAATCGATGAGCCGTATTACGTCCGATTATCTCGCCTATATTTTCCGCAATACATGCGAGATGGTGCCGGTGACGGCGGAGATGAACCACTGCGAAAATTACCTCAAAATTCTGCTGCTGCGCTATTCAGAAAAATTCACCTATTATTTTGAAATCCATGAAGAAGTGAAAGACGCGGTAATCTTCCCGTTTCTGATTCAGGTGTTTGTAGAGAATGCGGCAAAACATGCCCTGACGCTGGAGACGGTTCCGCTGATTTCCGTAACGGTTTACCCGGAGGACCGCAGCGAAGAAAAGTATGTCAACATTTATATTTCGGACACCGGAAATGGCTTCCCTGAGGAGACGCTGCAAAGGCTGAAAGCAGGGGAAGATATTTCCGAGCATGGAAAGCATATCGGGATTGAAAACTGTCTGAAACGATTCCGTTATTATTATGGTGATACAGGAGAGATTCATTTCGATAATAGCCCGCTCGGCGGAGCGATTGTAGATATCCATATTCCATACAAGACAGGGGGAGATGAACATGAAACTATTGCTTGTGGATGATGAAGAGTACGTGATTGAAAGTATAAAAAGAAATCTTGATCTTACAGAGACCGGGGTGAGCGAGGTGTGCACTGCGTTTTCCGTACAGCAGGCGAAGAACATCATGGAAATGGTGGACATTGATATTGTAATCAGTGATATCGTGATGCCGGGCGGAACGGGATTCGACTTTGTGGAGTGGGTCAGGAAAGAGGAGCTGAAGGTCCAGGTCATATTCCTGACAAGCTATGCAGAGTTTGACTATGCCAGAAGAGCGATACAGCTGAACAGTGTCGATTATCTGCTAAAGCCCATTGATTTTGAAAAGCTGAAGGAGGTCGTACAGCGTGCGGCGGAATCTGTTGCGAAAGAAAAGAAAATACAGGATCTCAGGCAGGAAAGCATCAAGTGGAATCAGAACAGAAAAATTCTGCAGCAGGATATCTGGAAAAATGTGCTGAAAAACGGTTTCTCCGAGGAAAAATTCTGCGAAACGGCAGCACAGCGCCAGCTTCCATACGGACCGGGACACTATTTCCGGCCGATTTGTCTGATGCCGGAAATAAAGAGCAATAAGCGGGAAATTTGGGATACGGCGACCATGGAATTTGTGATCGAAAATGTGCTGTCGGAACTGTATGAGGAAACGGATATTGCGGTAGATACTGTTTTTTATCAGGAACTGGGCATCTACTGGATTGTTACACAGTCAAGGGAAAAAGCATTTCCGCAGGACGGCGGGCGGGACTATGAAATTCTGCGGCAATTTGTTGCGTGGATGAATGAAAAAATCTATCCGGAGCTGTGGTGCGGTGTCGGACAGTGGGAATCTGTACTGGGGATGCAAAAGCAGAGCCGGAATCTTCAAAAAATGTGGGAGGGAAGCCTTTCCGTGCGGAACGAGGTGCTGTTTCTGAACGAATTTCGGGCTCCGCAGACCAGCTACGAAAATAAGGAGCTGGATTTGTGGAAAGCTCTGCTTTCGGAGGAAAAACCGGAGGAGCTGCTGGATCGGCTGCAGAAATACCTTGACCGGACGGAACGAGAAGGAATGATTACCAGAGAATTTCTGGTAGCGCTTCGTACCGATCTGACCCAGGTGGTGTATGCATGGCTTTTGGAACGGGAGATCAAGGCGTACGCGCTGTTTGCCGATGCGGATATGGAAAATCTGCATCGGAATTCTCTTTACGGAAGAGAAGAGATGATGGAATATACCGGGGTACTGGTTCGGAAAGCAGTGCAGTACAGACAGTACATCAACAAATCAGATTCAGTTACGAGCCAGGTATGCGCCTATATTGATGCACATTACCGGGAGGAAATTCACCGGGAGAAGCTTGGGGAGCTTGTCTTTTTGAATACCGATTATCTGTCCCGGATTTTTAAAAAAGAAAAGGGTATTTCGATCAGCAATTATATTATTCAAAAGCGGGTGGAGGAGGCGAAAAAGCTTTTGACACAGAGCTCACTGCCGATTAATACGGTGTCGCTGTATGTGGGGTACAGTAATTTCTCGTACTTTACGAAGATGTTTAAGGATAATACGGGATACGCACCGCTGGAATACAGAAGAAACTTTGGAGAACGATAACAAAACAGCAGTAAACAGGTCAGAATAGTGAAAGAAAAAGGTCAGACCAGGGGATATTTTTTCGGATCAGATGTGGTAAAATTTCAATTGGAAAATTAGCTTTATAAGGAAGCTGGATATCCGATTACGAGAGCGGAACTTCAGGTGACTGCAAAGAGCGTATTAAATACGATTCTCAGGTTGGCATATTAAAGAATCTATCAATAATAGGAGCCATGACTATGGATATACAAATAATTAAGCGGGAAATGGAACGTGTCCCCTGGCAGCATCTCCCACTCCATAGACTCTCTGAGAAAACCCAGAGAGCACTCCACACAAATGCAGCAATATATCAGAGGAGGAAGAAATGACTGAGCAGAAATTAAAAGAGCTTCTGGCCGACATGACGCTGGAAGAAAAAGTAAACCAGATGAGCCAGGTGGTGGGTGCCTTTTTCAATAAAGATATGGACATCACGGCGATGGGACCGATGGCAGATAAAGGCTTTACACCGGAAAATGTAGCGCTTTCCGGTTCTGTTCTGGGTACCCTGGGCGCAGAAACATTAAAGGAAATCCAGAAGAATTTCGTGGAGCAGCACCCGCATCATATCCCGATGCTGTTTATGCTGGATGTCATCAACGGCTTCAAGACCATTTTCCCGATTCCGCTGGGACAGGGCGCAACGTTTGAACCGGAGCTGTCCGAAAAGTGTGCGGCAGTTGCTGCAAAAGAGGCAGCCGTTTCCGGCCTTCACGTAACCTTCGCACCGATGACCGACCTGGTTCGCGATGCAAGATGGGGACGTGTCATGGAGTCTACCGGTGAGGATCCGTATCTGAACAGCTTGTTCTGTGCCGGAATGGTGCGTGGATTCCAGGGAGACGATCTGAAGGAGCCGTACAAAATTGCTTCCTGTGTGAAGCATTTCGCAGGCTATGGCGCACCGACAGCAGGAAGAGACTACAATACTGTAGAGCTTTCCGAGCATACCTTCCGTGACTTCTATCTGCCGTCCTACAAAGCCGGCATCGATGCAGGCGCAGCGATGGTAATGACGTCCTTCAACACGGTAAACGGTGTTCCGGCAACCGGAAACAAGAAACTGATGCGCGGCATTCTACGTGACGAGATGGGATTTGGCGGTGTTCTGATTTCCGACTGGGCAGCGATCGAGGAGATTATTTACCACGGCTACTGCGCAGACCGCGAGGAGGCAGCAGTCCGCTCAGCCGAGGCAGGTGTTGACATTGATATGATGACCGGCATTTACTGCGAAAACCTGTGCCGTCTTGTAAGAGAGGGTAAGCTTTCCGAGGATCTGATCGATGAGTCCTGTATGCGTATTCTGGAACTGAAAAACAAACTGGGACTGTTTGAAAATGCGTATAAAGACGCAGACGAGACGAAAGAAAAAGAGGTAATTCTCTGCAAAGAGCACCGCGATCTGGCAAGAGAAGCCGCAAGAAAATCCTTTGTACTGCTGAAAAACGAAGAGAAAATCCTGCCGCTTGGCAAGGAGAAAAAAATAGCCTGGGTCGGACCGTATGTCCACAGCAGAAACCTGATGGGCTCCTGGTCCTTTATCGGAGATGCAAAGGATGTGACAAATCTGGAAGAGGCCGTAAAAGCGCAGGCAGATACGACAAACATGAGCTTCCATGCAGGTTCCCCGATGCTTGGTTCTGACATCCGTCTGGAGGGCTTCGGTGAAGCGATGGAGCAGTCCCATACACCGGAGGAAGAGGAGACAATGCTTCTTGAGGCTGTAAACGCAGCAAAGGAGGCCGACGTTGTCGTTCTTGCGATCGGTGAGGACCGTCTGCAGTCCGGCGAGGCAACCAGCAACGCGAATATCCGTATCCCGGAAATCCAGCAGAGACTGCTTGAGCGGGTTTCTAAAGTCAATGAAAACGTTGTCGTTGTTCTCTTCAACGGCCGTCCCCTCGACCTGCGGGATGTCGTATCGAAAGCAAAAGCCGTTCTTGAAGTATGGATGCCGGGTACCGAAGGTGCCAATGCAATCGCAGACGTCGTTTTCGGTGCATACGCTCCAAACGGTAAGCTGACCATGAGCTTCCCGTATTCCGTAGGCCAGGTGCCGGTTCACTACAACGAGTATTCTACCGGAAGACCGCATGTACCGGGCAAGGACAAAGACCGCTTCCGCTCCAAATACCTCGATATCCCGAACGCACCGCTGTTCCCGTTTGGATATGGCCTTGGCTATACGAGCTTTGAAATTTCGGACGTAACGCTGGACAAGACGGAGCTTGGAATGGAGAATGAAATCAAAGCCTCTGTGACCGTGAAAAATACCGGTGATACGGCAGGAACTGAAACCGTACAGCTTTACATCCACGACGTGGCTGCATCCGTGGTACGACCGGTCAAAGAGCTGAAAGATTTCCGCAAAGTAACCCTCCAGCCCGGAGAAGAGCAGAAAGTCGAATTTACGATCAATGAAAAAGAACTCCGTTTCCTGACTGAGAACGAGCGTGTAGAAAGTGAGAATGGCGTCTTCGAAGTCTTCATCGGAAGCGATAGCACGACAGAGAACAAAGCAGAGTTTGTACTGAAAAAATAGGAATATATAGGAAAATGTGAAAAGCCAGCCCAAAAGAGCGAAAAGGATTCGCCTTTCGGGCTGGCTTTTTCATTGGCAGAGCTGTCGGATCCTTTTGCCCTGCCCCGATAGGGACATAAAAGCGGCAGTATAAAAAACCTACGTTTTGATACCCTTGTTTTTAACCACTATTTCGATTATAGTATAAGGAAGAAAGCACGAAAGGTGGACAATTATGAAATGTATTGTACTGGCAGGCGGAAGAGGTGACAGACTCTGGCCGCTTTCCCGGAAAAATTATCCGAAGCAGTTTATCTCGTTGGATGGCAGTCATTCGATTTTTCAGGATACGATTGCCAGAAATATGGCATACTGTGATGAGTTTGTAGTGGTGACAAACCGGGAGTACCAGTTTATTGTAGAAAATCAGCTCAAAGCATTTCAGGGGCTGACCTGGAGATTGGTTCTGGAGGAAGAAGCGCGTAAGACGACAGCAGCAATTTTGCTGGCATGTCTGGAATTTCCACTTTCAGAGCTTATTTTTATTGTACCCTCCGATCATCTGATCCAGGGGGAGGCTTACAAGGATGCGATCAACGAAGCGGGTGAGCTGGCGAGAGAAGGCAATCTTGTTACATTTGGAATGCCGGTCCGGACGGCGGATACCCGGTATGGTTATATCTGCTGCGATGGGAATCAAGTGGAAAAATTCGTGGAGAAGCCGGATAGGCAGCAGGCGCAGAAATACCTGCAGGATTCCAGGTATCTGATCAACAGCGGTCTGTTTTTATTTAGAAATGGGGACTTCTTGCAGGAAGTCAGGCTGCATTCCCCGGAGATCATTGGAGCGTGTGAACGTGCGTTTGAGGATAAGCTGATCGAAAAAGGCAAACATATCTTTTACCGAAGAGAGGTCCTGGAGCAGATTCCGGCGCAGGCGATTGAAGAAACAGTATTTGAAGAGACGGCACGCTGTATGGTTGTAAAGGCCGGATTTGCCTGGCAGGACGTTGGAAGCCTGGAGGATCTCGGAGAAGAAGGACTGATTTCTGAAAAGGATTCCAGGCAGGCGCAGTATAACTGCGATAATACGCTGATTATCAACCGTGGCAGCCGCAGCATTGTTGTGGCGAATCAGCTGGAAGATATCACGATTGTCAATACAGATGATGCGGTTTATGTCGGCAAAAAGGGCGCTTCTGAATCGTTAAAGGATCTGCGGCGGGAAAATCCGGCACTGCAAAGCTACTTTGACATGGGGCAGGTGATCTATAAGCCCTGGGGTACCTATGAAATCCTTTCAGCGGCGCGCCAGTATGTTGTGCGGAAGGTTATGCTGACACAGGGACGCACGATCTATGCCCACAAGCATGCGAGACGGACGGAGCACTGGATCATCGTCAGCGGGCGTGCACGGATCATGCTGGCTGGAGTGGAAAAAGAATACGGCAGCAACGACAGCATGGAAATTCCGGAAAATACCGTCCATCAGATTTCTAATATCGGTGACGTACCCCTTGTCTTTATGGAAATTTCCACCGGTGAAGAGGTTATGGAACGTGACCTGATCTCTGTGGAGAGCCGGGATCTGAATGAAGCGGAGCTGGGTTACAGGACAGAACCGTTTGTAAAAATGCAGCCTGCATTTAAAGACTATCTGTGGGGCGGTACCAAGCTGAAGGAACACTATGGCAAGCATTGTGACTATGACAGTATTGCAGAAAGCTGGGAGCTGTCGGCACATGAAGCAGGACAAAGCATTGTAGCGTCCGGACGCTACAAAGGCCGTCTGTTTGCGGATTATCTGTCGAAGATCGGGCGGGAAAACTGTGGCTGGAAGTGTCAGTCGATTGAGCGTTTTCCGATTTTGGTCAAGCTGATTGACGCGAAAGAAAACCTTTCTGTCCAGGTGCATCCGGACGATGACTATGCCCTTTCCCGTGAAAATGAGTACGGTAAAAACGAAATGTGGTATGTCTTAGAGCATGAAGAAGGCGCTGGAATTTACTGCGGCTTCAAGCAGGATATGACGCGGGAACAGGTGCAGGAGGCACTTACGGACGGCTCGATTCTGTCGCTGCTAAACTGGATTCCGGTCGAGGACGGGAAAGCCTACTATATTCCGGCAGGTACGGTGCATGCCATCGGCAAGGGCGTTGTCGTCTGCGAAATTCAGCAAAGTTCCAACTGTACCTATCGTCTGTACGACTATGACCGTACCGACCGTTACGGTAACCGCCGCCAGCTGCATGTGGAAAAGGCGCTGGAAGTCATGGATTATCATCGATACGAGCTGCCGCAGTTCCAGGATGAGACGGTAGTGAAGGATACTTATACCTGCCGGATCCTGAGCAGATGCAAATATTTTGAATGCGCAAGCTATCAGATTCACGGTACGGCAGAGCTGCCTGCCTATTCAGACTCCTTCAGCAGTCTTGTATGTGTCAAAGGCAGCGGAACTCTGTACAAGCAGGATGAAAAAATGCAGTTTTCTGTGGGCGACAGCTTCTTTGTTCCCTGTTCCGGAGAAAAAATCCGGGCGGAGGGAGACTGCGAGCTGATTCTGACGCATATCTGATGGCAATAGAAAATCAGGACGCTTTCGCTGTCCATAGCGAGGAAGCGGTATCAGGCAGTTTTACGATCGCAGCAAAAAATGCCGGAAAAGAGGACATCATGCAGAACGTATATGAAAAGCTTATCAGCTGTTACGAAAGCATTCAAGAAAAGATTCCGTTTACACCGAGGGTTGCGCTGGTGCTCGGTTCGGGGCTTGGCGATTATGCGGAGAAAATCCGGGTGGAGGCAGAGCTGGATTACCATGAAATCGATGGTTTTCCGGTCTCAACTGTGCCCGGACATGCAGGAAAATTTATTTTTGGATGGATCGGATCAGTTCCGGTGGTGTGCATGAAGGGAAGAGTTCATTTTTATGAGGGCTATCCGGTTTCGGATGTGGTGCTGCCGATCCGGCTGATGAAGCGGATGGGAGCGGAGCTTTTGTTTCTGACAAATGCCTCTGGCGGGATCAATCCGTCGTTTTCTGCAGGGGATCTGATGCTGCTGACGGATCACATTTCTCTGTTTGCACCCAATCCTTTGATCGGGCAGAATTTTGACGAATTGGGAGTACGGTTTCCGGACATGACGCAGGTATACGACCGGAAGTTGCAGGAAATTCTGAAAAAAACAGCGGCAGAGCAGAAGATCGCTTTGCAGGAGGGTGTGTATGCGCAGCTGACGGGACCTTCCTATGAAACACCTGCAGAGGTGAAACTGCTGCGCAGGCTCGGCGCAGATGCAGTCGGCATGTCGACTGCGGTGGAAGCGGTCGCAGCAAACCATATGGGAATGCGTATCTGCGGAATTTCGTGTATCAGCAACCTGGCAGCGGGCATGACAAAACAGCCCCTCAGCCATGAAGAAGTGCAGGCAGCAGCAGACAGCGCTGCACCGAAGTTTCAAAAGCTGGTGACGGAGAGCATTCAGGCTTTTTACCGGGAGTGAGGGAAAGATTGAAAAATATCATTTTTCAATCACGAGATTTGTGTCTGCGCGCACTTGACACAAACTCGGCATGCGCAAAAAGCGTGCGCAGAAATGAGGGGAAGTATGGAACAAACACAGATTGACGACGCACTCTGCAGGCGTCTGATCGCAGCTGCGCTGGAAGCCAGAAAGCGTTCCTATGCGCCGTACTCCCATTATCATGTCGGGGCGGCGCTTTGGACACAATCGGGAAAGCTCTACACCGGCTGCAATATTGAAAATGCAGCCTATACGCCGACCAACTGCGCGGAGCGCACTGCGTTTTTTACAGCAGTCGCGGCGGGAGAACGACAGTTTTTGGCGATTGCAATCGCAGGAAGTCCGGCGGAAATAGATGAAAATGGCGGAAGAAAGATCGGAAAGCTCACACAGGCAGCCTGGCCCTGCGGGGTATGCAGACAGGTGATGGCAGAGTTTTGTGATCCGGATTCGTTTTTTATTGTTGTTGCAGAAAGCGAGAGCGATTACGAAATCCGCACGCTTCGAAAACTGCTTCCGGAGGGCTTTGGTTCGGGAAATCTGGCGGATTGTATACAATAGATTGTGCGCTGAGCATTTTAATCTCCGGACCGGAATAGAATCTCAACGACAGGAGAAAAGAGGAACAAACTTCATTGGAATATGCAATTTTATTCGCGGCGCTCTTGGCGGGAGCTGCTGTTATGTTTTTAAAAGGACTCTGGGATCAGCACAGAGCGCAGAAATGGAACCGGGAACAGCTGCGAAAGTCCTTTGGAAAAGCCGGCAGGACAGAATATGCAGATGGAGAGTTAAATGGAATTGTCCGATATTTTGAAAAGCATCCAAAGGATTTCCAGATCGATGATATCACCTGGAACGACCTGAACCTGGATGAAATTTTCCTGCGGATGAACAGCACCTGCAGCTCGGCGGGACAGGAATATCTCTATGCGATGCTGCGCAGTCCGTCATTTGAGGAAAAAGAGCTGCAGGAGCGGGAGAAACTGTTGGAATTTCTGGAACAGGACGAGGAAACGAGAGTCCGGATGCAGGAGATTTTTTTCAAAATCGGAAGAACCGGGAAATATTCCCTGTATGACTATATGGACTTTCTGGACGTGCTGGGAGAGCGTAAAAACGGCAAGCATCTGTTGGTTGATCTGCTGTTTTTTCTTGCGATCGCAGCAGCTTTTGTCAGTCCGCCCCTTGGATTGTGTGGTGTGAGCATAGTGATGTGTTTTAATATCACAACCTATCTGAAAGAAAAGAAGCAGATCGAGCCGTATCTGACCAGCTTTCACTATATTTTCCGGCTGATCCGCGGGGCGGAGGAGCTTTCCGAAATTCATGTACAGCAGCTGGAGGGAAGACTCAGCAAGGTTCGAAAGCTGTTGCCACAGTTTGGAAAGCTGAACAGAAGTGCGTCACTTGGGATGCGTACGTCGAGCGGCGATCCGATGGGTATCGTGGCGGATTATATCAATATGATGCTGCATCTGGACATCATCGGATTCAACATCATGCTGCATGCGGTGCGGAAGCAGACGGAAAATATTGACCGACTTGTGACGATTGTGGGGGAGCTGGATGCGTTGATTGCAGCGGCGGGATTTCGGCATTCCCTGCCCGCCTGGTGCGTGCCAAAACTGACGGCAGCAGAAACGGTGGCGGACGGTGCAGCACATGGCGCTGCGGAATCCTCCGGGCAGCATTTTGAAGCGATGTCCCTGCAGCTGGAGCAGTTGTACCACCCGCTGCTCGCCGACCCGGTCAAAAACGATATCAAAACGACAAACGGCGTTCTCCTGACCGGCTCCAACGCATCGGGTAAATCCACTTTTTTAAAGGCAGTCGCCCTGAACATGATTCTGGCGCAGACGATTCACACCTGCTGTGCGGATCATTGTCAGAGCAGCTACTGGCGCGTGATGACCTCGATGGCGCTGCGCGACGACCTTGGCAGTGGAGAAAGCTATTATATTGTAGAAATCCGTTCCTTGAAACGAATTTTGGATGCAGCACAAAGCCCGGGTGCACCGGTGCTGTGCTTTGTGGACGAGGTGCTTCGCGGTACGAACACAGTGGAACGGATTGCGGCTTCCACACAGATTTTAAAGAGCCTGCATAAGCCTGGCGTGTGCTGCTTTGCGGCAACGCACGATGTGGAACTGACAGGACTTCTGGAGGCAGAATATGACAATTATCATTTTGAAGAGCAGATTGCAGACGGGGATATTTCTTTCCCGTATCTGCTGATGCCCGGGCGTGCGACTTCGAGAAATGCGATCCGACTGTTGGAAATGATGGGCTACAGTGAAGAAATTATTAAAAAAGCGGATGATCAGGCGGCGGAATTTTTAAAAACCGGTGTCTGGAAAGCGTGAACGTGCAGCGCAAAAACGCATGTCCGTGCTGCGCATGCTATGCAAAAAAACAAAAAGGAATGAAAAACAATGCAGAATGTAACACTATATACAGATGGCGCGGCAAGAGGAAACCCGGACGGACCGGGGGGCTACGGCGCAGTTTTGCAGTTTGTGGACAGCCAGGGCAATCTGCATGAACGGGAATTTTCTGCGGGTTATATCCGCACGACCAACAACCGGATGGAGCTGATGGCGGTGATCGCCGGTCTGGAAGCGCTGACGAAGCCGTGCCGGGTGGAAATTGTTTCCGATTCGAAATATGTGACGGATGCGTTTAACAAAAAATGGATTGACGGTTGGCTGAAAAAGAACTGGAAGGGCGCTTCCGGCCCGGTTAAAAACGTCGATCTCTGGAAGCGGCTTCTGGCGGCGGCACAGCCCCATGAGCTGCATTTTACCTGGGTAAAAGGACATGCCGGGCACCCGGAAAACGAGCGGTGCGATCATCTGGCGACGACGGCTGCGGACACGAATGCGGTTTTGACAGATCCCGGGGTACATGGTTGACGCAGACAGCTTTTCAATGCTACAATAGGACATAACAGAAAATTTAGCGAATGGAGACGGATCTATGGGAAATCTGGTTGCATTTATCAATTCATTTATATCGTATCTGCTTGTGTTTGTTGTATTTGCAGCTGTGATTATAGCTGCAGTGAAGGTCGGCATTACCGCGCGCCATAAAAAGGATGCAAAGGATGCGCAGAACGCGCAGAGTGCAGACGCACAGGAGTAAAATATTCGTTACAGTTCACTCGTACCCTTTTGCGTTCAGATTCCGTGCTTGCACGAAAATCTGAACGCAAAAGGGTACGAAGGGAGCGCCATTTTATGAGCAAAAAGAGCTGCGAAGCAGCGGAGAGCATCGAAGATGCGCTTTTGCGAATGGCGCGGGTGAACTGTAACAAATATTCTGCGCAGAATTGCACTGCGGTAGAATCAGGCGTAGTGAAAACACGAACCGGCATCGGGCACTTTGCCTGCTGCCGGTTCGTGTTGCGACTGCGGGAAGCGAGACAACAGGAGAAGAATATGAAAAGAATTGCAGCATTTGAAAAGGTGAGTTTTGCACAGTATGAAAAGGATTTCGCGGACGCGTTCCCAGGCCATGAAACGGCGGAAATCCGTGCGATTTATGACGATATTACAAAACCAAAACGGGCGACAGCGGGAAGCGCAGGCTATGACTTTTCTGCGCCGGTGGCGTTTGTGTTAAAGCCGGGCGAGACGATCAAAATCCCGACCGGAATCCGTGCGCGGATGGAGGAGGACTGGGTACTGTGCCTGTTTCCCAGAAGCGGACAGGGCTTTAAGTACCGTTTGCAGTTGAATAATACCGTCGGAATTATCGACAGCGATTACTACAATTCCGACAATGAAGGACATATCATGGCGAAGCTGACCAACGATTCCAACGAGGGCAAGGTGCTGGAAATCCATCCGGGCGAGGGCTTTTTGCAGGGAATTTTCATGCCGTATGGCATCACAGAGGATGACGAGGCGGACGGAGTCCGCAATGGCGGATTTGGAAGCACGGACAGATGCTGAGAAACGGGGAATGTATGAAAAAGCGGATTTTATTGCTGACAACCGGCGGGACGATCGCCTCACAGGATGGCGGGAGTGGTCTGGCACCGGTGCTGTCCTCCGACGATTTTTTGAATTACATAAAAGAATTTGAAGATGTCTGCGAGCTGGTTCCATACGAGGTCTGCAGCATTGATTCGACGAATATGGAAGCCTCGTGGTGGCTGAAGCTGGCGGGACTGATTCAGAAAAACTATACGTTATACGACGCATTTCTGATCTGCCACGGGACGGATACGATGGCGTATACGGCTGCGGCGCTTTCCTATCTGATTCAGAATTCTGTCAAGCCGATTGTCCTGACCGGCGCGCAGAAATCGATTCTGCAGGAGATCACCGACGCGCGGAAAAATCTGCACGACAGCATCCGGTGCGCACTTGACGACCGAAGCCGGGACGTTATGCTGGTGTTTGACGGCAAAATTATTGCGGGAACGCGGGCGAAAAAGACGGCGACCTTCAGCTATAATGCATTTTCCAGCATCAATTTTCCGGTGCTTGGGCAGATTCACGACAACACGGTGGTCTATTATATCCAGAAGGATATCTGCGGTCCGGTGCGTTTCTTTAACCGGATGGATCGGAAGGTGTTTTTGTTAAAACTGACGCCGGGGATGTCTACGGAGATCATTCCGCATATTTTGAGCGTGTATGACTGTATTATTATTGAAGGCTTCGGCGTCGGTGGATTGCCGGATCGTCTGCGTCAGGCGCTTTTGGAGGAAATGCAGCATTACAAGGCGCATGAAAAGATCCTGATCATGGCGACGCAGGTAACCTATGAGGGCAGCAGCATGGACACCTATGTGGTGGGGCGCGCAGCGCGGGAGCAGCTGCCGTTTCTGGAAACCTACGACATGACGCTGGAAGCGGTGCTTGCAAAGATCATGTGGATTCTGGGGCTGCACATGGAAGACCGAAAGGAAATCGAGTGTCTCTTTTACAAAAAGATCAATTACGATCTGTTTCGAAACGAGTAAACCCTTTGGATAAAACCGTATGCGGAATGGAGATTAAAATGGAGAAGAAGCGGACGAGGAGAATGAAAATGGTGATGCTCTGTTATGTGCTGGCGGCACTGTGTCTGGTATATTGTGTTGGTGTGGTTGCAACCAAGGCTGCCGGAACAAAATTTTACCTGATCTGGCTGGCAGGGGCGGCACTGTTTGGTATGTTCGGCTTTTTTGTACAAAAAGGGCTCTGGATGCGTTTGCCAATCGGACTGCGGGCGGGAATCGGTATGCTTGTAGGCGTGGGGATTGCCTGCCTGTGCGGGCTGCTGATCCTGATCGGCAGCGCATTTTCTGTAAAAGGGGAGCAGCAGCTTTCCTATATTATTGTGTTGGGTGCACAGATGAAGCAAAGCGGGCCCAGCGTCGTTCTGGAAAAACGGCTGTGTCGGGCATATACCTATCTGACAGAAAATCCGGAGACCCTTTGCGTATTGTCCGGCGGACAGGGCAGTAACGAGCCGGTCAGCGAGGCACAGGGAATGTATGATGCTCTGGTAAAAAAAGGGATTGACCCAAAACGGCTGATTTTAGAAGACCAGTCCACCAATACCGTAGAAAATCTGCGTTTTTCCAGAAAGCTGATTCCCCAGGAGGTTCAGAAGGTTGGCATTGTGACAAGCAATTTTCATGTTTACAGAAGCCTGCGGCTGGCAAAACAGCAGGGCTTTTCAGATGCGGTTGGGATTTCTGCGGATTCCGGCGTTTATTTCCTGCCCAATAATGTGCTGCGGGAATGTTTTGGTATCGTGAAGGACAGACTATATGGCAACCTGAAATTTTTTTAAAAATTTTCAAACTATGTGAAACCGGACGGCAGCTGTCTGCGTGTATGTAGATAGCAGGGCACAAAAGAATCCTGCGGCAGGACGATTTCCTGCCGGAAGGGTTGAAAAACTGTCGATTTTACAACACCATATAGGAAGGAATTTTCGGATATGAGAAAAAAACAGATGCTTGCACTTTTTATGAGCCTGAGCCTGCTGGCACAGGGAATGTTATTTAGCGGCTGCGGACAAAAGAGTATCGGGGAAGAGCCTGCACAGACCCGGACGGAAACGGAAGAAGCGCAGTCTGTGGAGACAACCGATTCTAAAAATCAGGATCAGACGACTGCGGATAAGACACAGGATCAGGATGTTGCGCAAGATGAGGCGAACGGCTTTGCGCTGCGCTTTACGGAGGCTTTGCTGAAGCAGAAAAAAGAGGGAGAAAACCTGATCGCATCCCCGTATTCCGCATGGCTGCCCCTGGCGGCGCTGGTAAACGGTTGCAGCGGGGCGACACAGGAACAGCTGTTAAAAGTCATCGGCGAAGCCGGAATTGACGCGGAAACGTTAAATCAGATGGTAAAGGCAGTCAATGCCGGGCTTTCCCAGGAGGAACGCAGAAAAAGCTACGAAGAATATGGAGAAACGTTTGAAAGCCCGCTGAAAATCGCAAATGCATTGTTTGTTCAAAAGGATGCAGTGGTAAATCAGACGTTTGCACAGCTGTTTTCGGACAATTACGATGGAAAACTCTTTTCCGTTGACTTTTCGGATCCCTCTGCAGCAAATGCCATCAACAGCTGGGCATCCGAGAAGACAGATGGAAAGATTACAGAGATTGTGGATTCCTTCGATGCGGATACGGTAGCGGCGATTGCGAATGCGTTGTATTTTTCGGATAGCTGGAGCAACCAGTTTTTAGAAGAAAATACGACGGAGGGCACGTTCCACGGCGCAAAGCAGGACGAGGATGCAGAGTTTATGAATCAGAAGCTGAGCGACGGCATTTATTATGAGGACGAGACAATGCAGGCTGTTGTGCTCTGGACGACAAGCGGAGGGCAGATGGTTCTGTGCCTGCCCAAAGACGGTTATAGTGCGGAAGAGGCACTGCAGAGCCTGACGACAGAAAAGCTGCAGAAAATCAGCGGGGCGGATTATCGCTGCGTACAGCTTTCTTTGCCCAAATTTAAGCTGGAAAGCAAGGTCTTCTCCATCAAAGAGGCGCTGGAAGCCATGGGGGTTCCGCTGATGCAGGCAACAGACGCTGCGCTGACAGAGGTGCTGGATAACGAAGCACTCTATATTTCGAGTGCCCAGCAGAGTGCAATGGTTGAGGTAGACGAAAACGGACTGACAGCTGCCGCAGTTACTGTGATGGGACTGGAAAAAATGGCGCTGATGCCCGAAACCGATCCGATAGAGCTTACCTTTGACAGCCCGTTCGCGTTTGTTTTAACCGGAAACGGCGAAGACGCAGGCGATCAAATCCTCTTTACGGGTGTGGTGAACCACTTATAAGGCGTAGCAGAGGTTGAAACAAAGCACAGGCTGGTACAATAACATTTTTTCATCAGAATAAAAAATAAAAAAGCCCGGATTTTCCAGATGCTGTATGGCAGGGAAAATCCGGGCTTTCGGCTGTATTGACTTTAATGAAGGAAAATAATATAATGATAGCATCGACAAGTCCCGTTTGACAGGGTTCCATTTTATAGAAAAGAGAAGAAAAAGAGGCATAGGAAAATGAAAAAACTGGAAGAATATGTAAGAAGTATACCGGATTTCCCGCAAGAGGGAATTATTTTCAGAGATGTTACGAGCGTGCTGGAGGATGCTGACGGCATGCACCTTGCAATCGATACCATGCAGGATCTGGTAAAGGATCTGGAGTTTGACGTAGTCGTAGGCGCAGAGTCCAGAGGCTTTATTTTCGGTGCACCCATCGCATATAACCTGCATAAGCCCTTTGCACTGATCCGCAAAAAGGGCAAGCTGCCCTGTGAAACCGTGTCTCAGGAATATTCTCTGGAATACGGCACGGCAGTAATCGAAATGCACAAGACCTCTATTAAACCCGGACAGAAAGTGCTGATCGTAGATGACCTGATCGCAACCGGCGGCACGACTCAGGCGATGATCTCCCTGGTAGAGAGACTGGGCGGCGAGGTTGCAGGCGTGTTGGTTTTGATCGAGCTGGCAGGGCTGAAGGGAAGAGAAGCAATTGCAGGATATCGTCTGGATTCCGCAATTGTATATGAAGGCAAATAATTGATTTTCGAAAAAGAGTTACAACGTAACTCTTTTTTGGCAGAAACTGATAAAACTGGACGATGGTAAGGTGTGCGGAAGATGGATAGAACGGAAGACAGATCAAAAGAGCCGAAAACCAGGCTGGTGCTGGATGACGGACGAATTGAGAGCATTCAGGAATTTATAAGCCCGGAAGAACTATATCAGGACCTGATCGAGCGGGTGCGCAAGTATCATCCTTCGGATGATATTTCCATGATTGAAAAAGCGTATCGGCTGGCAGATAACGCCCATCAGGGACAGGTGCGTAAATCCGGCGAGCCTTACATCATCCATCCGCTGTGCGTGGCGATTATCCTGGCGGATCTGGAGCTGGATAAGGAGACGATCGTGGCGGGACTTCTGCACGATGTGGTGGAAGATACCGTGATGACGGTCGAACAGGTCGGAGAACAGTTCGGAACGGACGTCGCCTTTTTGGTGGACGGCGTGACCAAGCTGCAGCATCTGCATCTTGCGGACAATTCCGGCAATAAGACAGAAGCACAGCTGGAGATGCAGGCGGAGAACCTGCGCAAGATGTTCATGGCGATGGCGAAGGATATCCGCGTAATCATGATCAAGCTGGCGGACCGCCTCCACAATATGCGCACCCTCAAGCATATGCCCCACGAAAAGCAGATCCGGATTGCGCGGGAGACGATGGACATCTATGCGCCCATTGCACAGCGTCTCGGTATTTCCAAGATCAAGGTAGAACTGGACGACCTTTCGTTAAAATATCTCGAACCGGACGTTTATTATGATCTGGTGGACAAGATCGCGATGCGCAAAAGCGAGCGCGAAAAGTATATTCAGGGAATCGTGGACGAGGTTTCCGAGCACATCAAAAAGGCGGGAATCGAAGCTAAGATTGACGGTCGTATCAAGCATTTCTTCAGCATTTACAAAAAGATGAAGAACCAGCATAAGACCATCGACCAGATTTATGATCTGTTTGCTGTCCGGATTATCGTAGATACGGTTAAGGACTGTTATGCGGCGCTGGGCGTGATCCACGAGATGTACAAGCCGATTCCGGGGCGTTTCAAGGATTATATTGCGATGCCCAAGGCAAACATGTATCAGTCTCTGCACACGACGTTGATTGGAAGCTCCGGGCAGCCCTTCGAGATTCAGATCAGAACTTATGAAATGCATCGTGTGGCGGAATACGGTATCGCCGCCCACTGGAAATATAAAGAAGCCTCCGACGGCAAAAAGGTTGAGGCACAGGAAGAAGAAAAGCTGGCATGGCTGCGTCAGATTCTGGAATGGCAGCGCGAGATGTCGGATAACAAAGAATTCATGAACATGCTGAAAAGCGATCTGGATCTGTTTTCCGACAGCGTATACTGTTTTACGCCGACCGGCGACGTCAAGACCTTGCCTGCAGGCTCTACACCTATTGATTTTGCCTACAACGTCCATACTGCAGTCGGCAACAAGATGATCGGGGCGCGGGTCAACGGAAAGCTTGTGACGATCGATTACGAAATCCAAAACGGCGACCGCGTGGAAATTCTGACTTCGCAGAATTCCAAGGGACCGAGCCGTGACTGGCTTACGGTAGTCAAGAGTACGCAGGCGAAAAACAAGATCAACCAGTGGTTCAAAAACGAAGTCAAGGAAGAAAATATCACTAAGGGCAAGGATCAGTTCAACACCTACTGTAAGGCACGTTCGATCAACCTGGGCGAAATTATGAAGCCGGAATATCAGGCAGCTGTCATGAAGAAATACGGCTTTATGGACTGGGACAGCGTGCTGGCAGCGATCGGACACGGCGCGCTCAAGGAAGGTCAGATCGCCAATCGGATGCAGGAGCTTTATGAGAAAGACCATCCGAAGGTGATGACCAATGAAGAAGTGCTTGCCTCCATTGCAGAAAATAATGCCAATCAGGCGAAGCAGATGCACCCCCACAGTAAAAACGGCATCGTGGTCAAGGGGATTCATGACGTGGCAGTACGTTTTTCCAAATGCTGCTCTCCTGTGCCCGGGGATGAGATCGTCGGCTTTGTGACAAGAGGACGGGGGATTTCGATCCACCGGACGGACTGTATCAATGTATTAAACCTGCCGGAGATCGAACGTGCCAGACTCATTGAAGCGGAGTGGGAGCCCTCGGATACTGGAGCAGATGGTGAGAAATATATGGCGGAGATCAATATCTTTGCACATAACAGAAACGGACTTTTAGCAGACATCAGTAAAGCACTGACGGAGCGCAATATTGATATCCAGACGATGAATACGAGAACGAACAAGCAGGGAATTGCTACATTGTCTACTTCATTTGAGATCAGCAGCAGGGAAGAGTTAAATCAGATCGTAGCGAAGCTGCGCAACATCGAAAGCGTCATCGATATTGAGCGTACAACGGGCTGACGCGATGCCGGCGGCAGGTACGAGCAGGTATTGGGAAAGCCGATATGGAATTGGCGGCGTTTCAACGTTTGCAATGCTATCGGAAAATAGCGATTTGCCGCTTGGCTTCTGGGAAAGGAAAACGAATGTCTGAAATTAAAATTGGGCGAAAGACGATGGGTGTCTGCGCAACAAACTGTTATTTTTTATACCGGGAAGGCGGGACAAAAGCGGTCGTAGTCGATCCTGCGGAAAACGGAGCAGGGATTTTCAAATTGCTCTCCGAAAAGGGCTTTACTGTGGAAGCGATTCTTCTGACGCACGGTCATTTTGATCATATTGGCGGCGCAGCAGAATTAAAAAAGGCATCCGGCGCAAAGGTGTATGCGCTGACAGAAGAGAAGAAAATCTGCCGGACGCCGGAGTTAAACCTGTCTGCACAGATGCCGCCTGTCGTGACGATCGAAGCGGATGAATGGCTGACAGACGGACAGATGGTGGAGACAGCCGGAATTTCACTTCAGGTTATTGCGACTCCGGGCCATACTGTAGGCGGATGCTGTTATTACTGTAAAGAGGGCGGTTTCTTATTCTCCGGTGATACGCTGTTTGAGGAATCGGTCGGCAGAACAGATTTCCCGACCGGTAGCATGAGCAGTCTGGTACGCTCTGTGAAAGAAAAACTCTTTGTCCTTCCGGAAGATACAAAAGTTTATCCGGGACACGGAGATATTACTACAATTGGAAGGGAGAAGCAGTACAATCCCTACTGCCAGTAAAAAGATGATTATTGTAACGTTAAATGAAGACAGATATGCCTATGACATCCATTCTCTGGTAAAGGCCTTTTATCCGGAGCAGGAGATCAAAGTTTTTGTAAAAGGAACCAAAGAAGAACGAAGTGACGCCGGGCTGCCGGCGTTTTTCGTGGAATATTATGAGACGTCCATTTGCGCAGGGATTGAAAATGGAGGGACTAAAACAGTCAATCTAAAGACGCCGGAGGACAGGGGGACGGTTAAAAACGATTTAAAACAGCTTTTGTACGCGCTCCTTTCCGAAGAAACAAAAAAGACGCTTCCCTGGGGAACCCTGACCGGTATTCGTCCGACGAAAATTGCGAAACAGCTTCTGGAACAGGGACAAACAGAACAGGAAGTCGCTGCCTATATGGAGCATACCTATCTGGCATCGAAAGAAAAAACGGAGCTGTCGATTGACATTGCCAAACGGGAAATGCAGATTTTATCCGGAATTCATTATGAGGAAGGATACAGCCTTTATATCGGGATTCCGTTCTGCCCAACGACCTGTCTGTATTGTTCCTTTACCTCGTTTCCGATCTGTGCATGGAAAAATCGCGTGAGCGATTATCTAAGCGCCGTGGAAAAGGAAATCGATTTCGTAAAAGAGACCTGCGCAGACCGCGTTTTGGACAGCGTTTATATTGGCGGCGGCACGCCGACTACACTGGAACCAGAGGAATTGGAACGGCTTTTTTTGAAGCTTCAAAATACGCTTGACTGGTCACAGGTGCGGGAGTTTACGGTAGAAGCAGGGCGCGCGGACAGTATTACGGCAGAGAAACTGCGTGTGATGAAGCGTTATGGTGTGACGAGAATTTCGGTCAATCCACAGACGATGAAGCAGGAAACCCTTGATCTGATCGGCCGGCGGCATACTGTGGCGCAGACGGTTGAGGCATTTCGGCTGGCGCGGGAGGAAGGCTTTGATAATATCAATATGGATCTGATCCTCGGGCTGCCGGGGGAGACAAAGGAAGATGTGGAAGAGACCATTCGCCGAGTGCAGGAGCTTGGACCCGACAGTCTGACGGTACATTCTCTTGCAATTAAGCGAGCTTCCAGGCTGAGCCAGTGGATTTTGGAGCATGGCATCAGCACGCTGCACAACACGGACGAAACGATGGCGATCGCTGCCCAGGGGGCAAAGCAGATGGGCATGGAACCGTATTATCTCTACCGACAGAAAAATATGTCCGGCAATTTCGAAAATGTCGGCTATGCAAAACCGGGGAAGGCGGGTATTTATAATATTTTAATCATGGAGGAAGTTCAGACGATCATGGCACTCGGTGCAGGAACCATCTCCAAACGCGTCTATGGCGATGGTAGAATCGAACGCTGTGACAATGTCAAGGATGTCGGGCAGTATATCGAGAGAATCGATGAGATGATACAGCGCAAACAGCAGTTATTCTCAGAAGAATAGTTGGATTTTCAATAAAATATTGTAACGTGTTATGGAAAAATGAGTACAACAAAACCGCACAGGTGCAACAATTTGTTACTCGTGACAGTAACATCGAAACCAAAGGACATTTCTAATTACTTAGGAATGTCCTTTTTGCGCATTTGTGAATGGTTTTAGGTGCAACAAACACATGAAATAATGAAATGGAGATCCATTATGAACAACACAGCGTTAGGAGCAGAAAAATAAAAAGCCCTTTTGGATTAAATTGGGCGCGGTTGCGGCTTGTCTCGCAATCGTGATTGCCGTAGGCGGCATACTTGCTCCTTTTTCTGGCGGCATGATTGTATCGGCTTACGCTTATGGCACAGATGAAGAAATTACTACAGCCGGAGCAGAGCCGCGCCAACCAAGCTCGTAAACACAATCATTGTAAATACCAAAGGAGAAGGACAGCAAGACTCTGAGGAATTTCTGGGTGAAAGCGGAAAAGCTCTATTATACAGCTTTAATCGCATATATCTGGTATGAAGCACCGGATGAGGAACAGAATTTTTCCATGCTGATTGATCTGGTGGATGCCAGTGAAGCAAGGGAAGATGATGAGAATTTCAAAAATGAGGTTGACCTGCTGTTCAATGAGCTGGTGCTATCCGACAAGCTCTTTGAGCATTGCGCCGAGATTGACGAAGCGGCACGAAACCGCATGGAGCTGATCGTGCGGTCACTGGCAGAGCAAAACGGTGTGACTGAGCAACTGAAAGCCGATAATCAAATGGAATGGGTGCGGCAGATGAACGCTTGCAAGGCACAGGCAGAGGAGATTGTGAAAGCGGAATTGATTTATGATTGAGCGAGGAAGTCCGGGCAGAAAACTGTTCGGACTTTTCTCATATAGTCCAAAGCTGCGGTAGAATTGTTCACAGGTTTTATGGTATAATTTGAATGCGAAATTGAGAAACAAATCGGTATTTCTTGAGGAAAGGCGATAGTATGAATTGGGGTGAGGCAGGTTATCAGAACTGTTTGGACTATACAAAAATGAATGAAGAAATGCAGGCACATAAAGAAGAAATATTGAAAGGATATGAAGAGTTGTCTACTTCAATTCGTGATTGCTTTAACCAGTAACAATTTCAGCTTTCTGTGCGGGCTTTAGGAAGGCGACCCAGTGGAGCAGGCAATAAGGAAGTGGAAATGCGGATAACTTCCAGCTGTGCGCCCAGCTAAGGGTGTGTAGTCAAGCCGGTGGGAATCCGGTTTATCCAAGGTTTAGCCAACCAGATAATAGCGAGCCTTGGGATGGTGCGAGTGGTGATACAGCATTTTTCAAAAAACACAGTAATATCAATGGTTTTAGGACACCCGAACAGCGAAATTACTTGTATTCCGCCCTCTTGAAACCGTCAATTTCAGCAGCTATTGCTCGGTTCATCTCCCGGTAAGGAGACGACATCCTTGCAATACTCAGTACATAGCGCGTCTGTTTACCCAAAGTGGCGCTTGGGTCGGCAGGCGCGCTATTTTTATGCCCGGATGCGGGCGAAGGAGGTGTTATTGTGAAAGCATATGGGAAGTCGTGGGGCTACAATGTATATGACTGCCGGTACTGCCTGTACCGAAAAGGGAAAATACAGGGCTGCGTCTATCCGGACGGCTGCTGCTGTCCCGTCCCGCAGAAGCCCGCAAGACGGAACGGCATAGAACAAGTTTACGAAGCAGCTGCGGACAGCGCCGCTCCCGTTTCGGAGTGCGAGGGCTGTCCCTACGGAAGGGCTGCCCCCTGCATCGGATGGTGTACCAAAGAGGTCATGCGCGCCTCAGGGCTTCCAAAGGAGCGTGACAGAAGCCATGTATGATTATTTCTACGGTGCGGAAGCGGAACAGTTCTCCTTTTACCGTATCCCCAAGGTGCTGTTCATGGAGGAACGGTTCAGAAGCGTTTCCGCAGAAGCCAAGGTGCTCTACGGTCTGCTCCTTGACCGCATGAGCCTGAGCTGCAAGAACGGCTGGCTGGATCGGGCGGGGCGTGTGTATATCATCTTCACCATCGAGGAGGTCATGACCGCCTTGGGCTGCGCCGACCAGAAGGCCGGAAAGCTGCTGCATGAGCTGGAGAGCAAATGCCGCCTCATCGAGCGCAAGCGGCAGGGGCTGGGCAAGCCCAACCTCATCTACGTCAAGAACTTTGTGGATAACCATGTGGATAACACATCGGGCAGTAGCACCCCCTCCCCGGAATCACGATTCCAGAACCGTGAAAATCACGATTCAGGAGCAGTGAAAATCACGGATCAAGAATCGTTAAAATCACGATCTAATAATACTGAGAATAATGATACTGATTTTAGTGATACTGATTCCTTTCCCTTCACTTCGTTCAGGAGGGATCACGGGCGGGAAACGAAAGGAAACGAAGCGGCTCTGAGAGAGCGGTACAGAGAGCTTATCGCGGAGAACATCGCCTACGACGCACTCCTGACAGACTATCCATACGAGCAGGACACGCTGGAAGAAATCCTGGAGCTGCTGGTGGATGTGGTCTGTACGACGAAAAGCTCCGTCCGCATTTCCGGCGACGATAAGCCCGCCGAGGTGGTCAGGAGCCAGTTTTTGAAGCTGAACAGCGAGCACATCCGCTTTGTGGTGGGCGGGCTGAAGGAAAACACCACCCGCATCCGCAATATGCGCCAGTATCTTTTAGCCACGCTGTATAACGCCCCTCTGACCATCGGGAACTACTACCGAAGCCTTGTCAGTCACGATATGTCGGAGGGCTTCATCTGAGCCGCAGGCCGCCGCCTGCGGCTTTGGCATTTTCAGGAGGTGATGCGACCGTGCCGAAACAGAAACCCAACGAACAGGTACAGCAGATACCGCTGTCGGAGATTCGTCCCTTCAAGAACCACCCCTTCAAGGTGACGGATGATGAGCTCATGCAGCAGACCATCGACAGCATCATGCAGGTGGGCGTCCTCAACCCCGCCATCATCCGCCCCGCACCGGAGGGCGGATACGAGATGGTAGCCGGACACAGGCGGCTCCATGCCGCAGACCTTGCGGGGCTGAAAACCATACCGGCCATCGTCCGAAATCTTGACGATGACGAGGCGGTGATCCTCATGGTGGACAGCAATTTGCAGCGGGAAACCATCAGTCCCATGGAGCGGGCGCAGGCGTACAAAATGAAGCTGGAAGCGTTGAAGCATCAGGGAAAACGGCGAGACCTCACTTCGTCCCAAGTTGGGACGAAGTTGAGAACCGATGAAATTATCGCCCAGCAAACAGGTTCCAGTAGAAATCAAGTACAACGGTTTGTTCGTCTCAATGAGCTTGTCCCTGAGATTCAGGAAAAGGTGGACAGCAAGGAGATCGCGTTCAGCCCCGCCGTGGAGCTGTCGTATCTCACCCGTGACGAGCAGAAGCAGTTTCTGGACGCAATGGACTATTCCCAGAACACGCCCTCGCTTTCCCAGGCACAGCGGCTCAAGAAGCTCAGCCGGGAGGGAAAATGCACGAAGGAGGCCATGCGCTCCATCATGTCCGAGGAAAAGAAGGAGGAACAGGAGCGCATCACGCTGAGCAGCGATACCCTCCGCAAATACTTTCCCCGAAGCTACACGCCCCTGCAAATGCAGCAGACCATTATCAAGCTGCTGGAGCAGTGGCAGAAAAAACAGCAGCGCCGGAACGAGCGCTGAGAAAGGCAGGTTTATCCATGAACGTAACCATCAACATCTACGGCGACGTACACATCCACTGCGACTGCTGCGACGGGTGCGGCGAATATGACGACAATTTCGACGACGCCCTCGAAGCGCCGCATGAAGCTGCACCGGATGCGGAGGACGGCGGCGAACAGACCGACCCGACCGCCGAAGAAGCGGAAGCGGCGGTAAAAGCATTGGCGGCGTTTTTTCTTCCGCTTTTTTCGGAGGAGACCGACGAGGGAGGCGGCGCGCATGAAGGAATTTGACGTAACCATCACCGAAACGCTGAAGCTCACCGTGTCCGTGGAGGCTTCTTCCAAAGAGGAAGCACAGCAGATGGTAAGCGACCAGTGGCACGCCGGGGATCATATTCTGGATGCGGACAATTTCGTGGAGGTGGAGTTTGCGAGCAATGACGGCAAGGAAATCTCCGCCGAAAGAGCGCCGGACGACACCCTCGAGGTGCTTATGGTGGAGCCGGGACAGTACCCGCGCGTGGAGCGCATCGGCTCAGACCTCGCTTCCTTGCAGAAGGCGGTGGACGGCTATATCGAAGCGATTTACCCATATGACGACCCCGTGGCGCTGATCTGCGGGGAGGAAGCCAAGCTGGAGGGCAAGCCCCTGAACCGCGCCCTGCGGGACGGGGACGGCGATATCTACGATATTGTGGCCGGTAAGTTTTTCCTCTGCGGTCTGGGGGATGGGAACTTTGCGTCTCTGCCGAAGGAGCTGCAACAGAAATATGAGGAAAAGTTCCGTCAGCCGGAAGCCTTTTTGAAGATGGGCAGCAAGATTATGGCGATCCCCACCGAGCCTGCCAAGGCTGCGGGCAAAGGCAAGACCGCTCCGGTGACAGAGCGATGATACCATCACTCCCAATGCGAACGGAAGGAGGAAAAACTCATGCAGGAAGAAATTGAAAACAGAACTGTCACTCTGATCATCTCCGCCGTCAAGCTGACCGCACGGGAGCTGAAGGCCGGGATGGATAAATATCTTTCCGAAAAGAAGAGCAAAGCCATGGAAAAGGCGCGTGCCGCACCTGAAAAGCCCAGCGGCAAGCAGACGGTGAGGCAGCTCATAGGGCAGAATCAGGGTGTATCCAACATTGAGATCACCAACAGCAATATCAAAGGCTTTGAGCGCATAGCCCGGAAATACGGCGTGGATTTTGCCGTTAAGAAAGACCGCAGCGTTTCACCGCCGAAATACTTTGTGTTCTTTAAGGCGAGGGATGCGGACGCACTGACGGCGGCGTTCAAGGAATACACGGCATATGAGCTTAAACGCGCCGCCAAAGCGCAGAACCGTCCCTCCGTGCTGGCGCATCTGCAAGCACTCAAGGCGAAGGTTCAGGCTATTACGCCGGGTAAATCCCAAAACCAGAACAGGGGCATCACGATATGAAGAAACCTCTGAATATCAAGAAGTTCCTGCTGCCCAATATCCCGTATGTCTTTATCGCCCTCTTTGCCACCAAGCTGGGGCAGGCGTGGAGGCTCGCCCCCGGCACGGACTTTTCGGGGAAGGCGCTGCACCTCATGGAGGGCTTTGCCGCCGCGTTCCAATCGGCGCTGCCCGGCTTCCACCCCATCGACCTGTGCGTGGGCGTTGCAGCCGCTCTGCTCATTCGGCTTATCGTGTACGTCAAGGGCAAAAACGCCAAGAAATTCCGCAAGAATCTGGAATACGGCTCTGCCCGTTGGGGCAGGCCCGAGGATATCGCCCCTTACGTCGATCCGAAGTTTGAGAACAACGTCATTCTCACCCAAACCGAGCGGCTCATGATGTCCAACCGTCCCAAAGACCCCAAGACGGCGCGGAACAAAAACGTGCTGGTGGTGGGCGGCTCCGGCAGCGGCAAGACGAGGTTTTTCATTAAGCCAAATCTCATGCAATTACACAGTTCATACGTTGTCACCGACCCGAAGGGCAGCATCGCCGTGGAGTGCGGAAAGCTCATGCTCCGTAATGGCTACAAGGTGAAGATATTCAATTCCATCAACTTCAAGAAGTCCCACCACTACAACCCCTTTGCGTATATCCACAGCGAGAAGGATATTTTGAAGCTGGTCACGACCCTCATCGCCAATACCAAGGGGGACGGGAAATCCGGGGACGACTTCTGGCAGAAGGCCGAGACGCTGCTCTACACGGCGCTCATCGGCTATATCCACTACGAAGCCCCCGAGGAGGAACAGAACTTCGCCACCCTCATCGAGTTCATCAACGCTATGGAGGTACGTGAGGACGATGAGACCTTTGAGAACAACGTGGATCTGGCCTTCAAGGAGCTGGCAAGCCGTGAGCCGAATCACTTCGCCGTGCGGCAATATAAAAAATACAAATTAGCGGCGGGCAAAACAGCTAAGTCGATCAATATTTCCTGCGGCGCGCGCCTTGCGCCCTTCGATATTCAGGAGCTGCGGGAGATCACCATGTACGACGAGCTGGAGCTGGACACACTGGGCGACCGGAAAACGGCGCTGTTTCTCATCATGAGCGACACCGACAGCACCTTCAACTTCCTCATTTCCATGATTTACAGCCAGTTATTCAACCTGCTGTGCGAAAAGGCCGACGACGTGTACGGCGGCAGGCTCCCCGTCCATGTGCGCTGCCTCATCGACGAGTGCGCCAACATCGGGCAGATACCGAACCTTGAAAAGCTCATGGCCACCATCCGCAGCCGCGAGATCTCCGCCTGTCTGGTGCTGCAAGCCCAAAGCCAGCTAAAGGCTTTGTACAAGGACAACGCCGACACCATCATCGGCAACTGCGACAGCTCCATCTTTTTGGGCGGCAAGGAGCCCGGTACGCTGAAGGAGCTGAATCAGGCGCTGGGGAAAGAGACCATCGACACCTTCAACACCGGTGAGAGCCGTGGACGGGAGGTTTCCCACAGCCTGAACTATCAGAAGCTGGGCAAAGACCTTGCCACGATAGACGAGCTGGCGGTGCTGGACGGCGGCAAGTGCATCTTGCAGCTTCGGGGCGTGCGCCCCTTCCTCTCGGATAAGTACGATATCACCCGTCACCCCAATTATAAGTATCTGTCGGACGCGAACCCAAGGAACGCCTTTGATATCGAAAAGTATCTCTCCACAAGGCTGGTGCCGAAAGCGGATGAGGTCTACGAGGTGTTCGACGTGGGCCGCGTCTGAGCGCACAAGCCCGCCGCCCTCATGCGGCGGCTTTTCATATAGATACGGATGAGAAAAGACGCCTCCTCGCTTGCAGGGTCGGAACGAATCCATGAACAAAATATTGAAAGGAGAAGCCGGAATCGGGGCTGCATCGCAGCTTTCGCTCCGGCTCCTGCTGTATCCGCGAGATTTCAACACAACCAACACCCAATGATTCCGGCAACACAAATATGGAATTTTTCAACTCTGCTGTCGGCGTTCTCCAGACCCTCGTCATCGCCCTCGGTGCCGGTCTCGGCATCTGGGGAGCCATCAACCTGCTGGAAGGCTATGGAAACGATAACCCCGGCGCTAAAAGCCAGGGCATGAAGCAGCTCATGGCGGGCGGCGGCGTGGCGCTCATCGGCGTCATTCTCGTACCCCTGCTCTCCGGCCTGTTCGGTTAATTGCCCGCACAAATCCTTCACGGCGTCCGCCCCCAGGGCGGGCGCTGCGGGAAAGGAGGGTAAAGCCCATTGGATTTGATATGGCAGAAATTCACCGAATGGCTGAAGGAGCTGCTGGTCAGCGGCATCATGGACAACGTGAACGGACTGTTTGACAACGTGAACAGCCGCGTGGCGGGCATCGCCGGACAGGTGGGCGCTACGCCCCAGGGCTGGAACAGCGGCGTCTACGGCATGATCCGAACGCTGTCGGACAATGTGATTTTGCCCATCGCGGGCGTGATCCTGGCATTTGTCATGACGCTGGAGCTGATCCAGCTCATTACGGAAAAGAACAATATGCACGACGTGGACACCTGGATGTTCTTCAAGTGGATATTCAAGACCGCCTGCGCCGTGCTCATCGTCACCAACACATGGAACATCGTCATGGGCGTGTTCGAAGCGGCTCAGAGCGTCGTAAACAGCGCGTCGGGCATCATCATATCGGACACGTCTCTGACGTTCAACGAGCATATCGCGGGATTTGAAGCAAAGCTCCTGGATATGGAGGTCTGGTCGCTGCTGGGGCTGTGGCTGGAGTCCGTGGTCGTGCATCTTTCCATGTGGGCGCTGACCATCTGCATTTTCATCATCTGCTACGGCAGAATGATCGAGATCTACTGCGTGACCTCCATCGCGCCCATTCCCATGGCGACCATGGCCAACCGGGAATGGGGGCAGATGGGCCAGAATTACCTCAGAAGCCTGCTGGCGCTGGGCTTTCAGGGCTTCCTCATCATCGTCTGCGTGGCGATTTACGCGGTGCTGATCCAGAACATCGTAGTGGAGAGCAGCGTCTCGGCGGCCATATGGACGTGCATGGGGTATACGGTGCTGCTGTGCTTCACGCTGTTTAAGACGAGCTCCCTTGCCAGGAGCCTGTTCCATGCCCACTGACGGAGGTGATGAAATTTGGCATACGTTCCCGTACCCAAGGACTTGAACGCGGTGAAAACCAAGGTCATGTTCAATTTAACAAAACGGCAGATTCTGTGCTTCGGCGGCGGCGCGCTCATCGGCGTACCGCTTTTCTTTCTGCTCAAGGGCCATATCGGCAGCAGCGCGGCGGCCCTTTGCATGATGCTGGTCATGCTGCCCTTCTTCCTGCTGGCCATGTATGAAAAGAACGGTCAGCCGCCGGAGAAGCTCATCCGCAACATCGTGCAGGTATGCTTCCTGCGCCCCAAACAGCGCCCGTACAGGACGAACAATTTCTACGACCTGCTGAACCGGCAGGATATTTTGGATAAGGAGGTCTACGCGATTGTCCACAAACAAAAACCCCGCAAGAAAGCTCACACGAGCCGAGCGAAAGCAGATCGACGCGGCGATTGCAAGAGCCAGGCGTCAGGATAAGCGAAAGAAGTCCGCCCAGGACAGCATCCCCTTTCAGCGGATGTACCCCGACGGCGTGTGCCGCGTGACGGACAATTACTACACGAAAACCGTGCAGTTTCAGGATATCAACTACCAGCTCAACCAGAACGAGGACAAGACCGCCATTTTCGACGGCTGGTGCGACTTCCTCAACTATTTTGATTCCTCCATCCGCTTCCAGCTCTCCTTCATCAACCTCTCCGCCACGCGGGATACCTACGCCCGACGCATCGCCATCCCCTTGCAGGGCGACTGCTTCGACAAGCTCCGCACCGAGTACACCGGGATGCTGCAAAGCCAGCTTGCCAGAGGCAACAACGGGCTGATTAAGACCAAGTACCTGACCTTCGGCGTGGAGGCGGACAGCCTGAAGGCGGCAAAGCCCCGATTGGAGCGCATCGAGACGGATATCCTCAACAACTTCCGCCGTCTGGGCGTGCAGGCGGAAGCCCTGAACGGGATGGAGCGATTGCGCCTGCTGCACGGGATGCTCCACATGGACGAGCCGCAGCCCTTCCGCTTTTCGTGGGACTGGCTGGCTCCCTCCGGGCTGTCGGTGAAGGACTTCATCGCGCCCAGCGCCTTTGAGTTCAAGACCGGCAGCAGCTTCGGCGTGGGCAGCAAGACCGGCTGCGTATCCTTCTTGCAGATTTTAGCGCCGGAGCTCAACGACCGGATGCTGGCGGATTTTCTGGATATGGAAAGCTCCCTTATCGTCAGTATGCACGTCCAGTCCGTGGATCAGGTAAAGGCAATCAAGACCATCAAGCGCAAGATCACCGACTTGCAGAAGATGACCATTGAGGAGCAGAAAAAGGCGGTGCGCTCCGGCTACGATATGGATATTATCCCCTCCGACCTCGCCACCTACGGCACGGAGGCGAAAAAGCTCTTGCAGGAGCTGCAAAGCCGCAACGAGCGTATGTTCCTTTTGACCTTCCTTGTGGTGAACGTGGCGGACAACAGGCAGCGCCTCGGCAACAACGTCTTTCAGGCGGGCTCCATCGCCCAGAAGTACAACTGCCAGCTCACGCGGCTGGACTTCCAGCAGGAGGAGGGCTTCATGTCCGCGCTTCCGCTGGGGTATAACCAGATCGAGATCCAGCGGGGGCTGACCACCTCCAGCGTGGCGATTTTCGTGCCGTTTACCACCCAGGAGCTGTTTCAGGACGGCAAGGAAGCCCTCTACTGCGGGCTAAACGCCCTTTCCAACAACCTCATCATGGTGGACAGAAAGCTGCTGAAAAACCCCAACGGGCTGATCTTAGGCACGCCCGGAAGCGGCAAGTCCTTCTCCGCCAAGCGTGAGATCGCCAACGTGTTCCTCGTCACAAACGACGATATCATCATCTGCGACCCGGAGGCGGAGTACGGCCCGCTGGTGGAGCACCTGCACGGGCAGGTGGTGAAGATCTCGCCCACCTCCACCGACTACCTGAACCCCATGGATTTGAACCTGAATTACAGCGACGATGAAAACCCGCTGAGCCTGAAATCCGACTTCATCCTGTCCCTGTGCGAGCTGATCGTGGGCGGCAAGGACGGCCTTATGCCGGTGGAAAAGACCATCATCGACCGCTGTGTGCGCTCTGTTTACCGGGAGTACCTGAGCGACCCCGTGCCGGAGAAGATGCCTATTTTAGAGGACTTGTACAACGAGCTTCGCAGGCAGGACGAGAAGGAGGCGCAGTATATCGCCACGGCGCTGGAAATCTACGTCACCGGCTCCCTCAACGTGTTCAACCACCGCAGCAACGTGAATATCGAAAACCGCGTGGTCAGCTTCGATATCAAGGAGCTGGGCAAGCAGCTCAAAAAGATCGGGATGCTGGTGGTGCAGGACGCGGTGTGGAACCGAGTCACCATCAACCGTGAGCAGCGCAAGTCCACCCGCTACTATATCGACGAAATGCACCTTCTTTTGAAGGAGGAGCAGACCGCCGCGTATACGGTGGAGATATGGAAGCGCTTCCGCAAGTGGGGCGGCGTTCCCACGGGCATCACGCAGAACGTCAAAGACCTGCTCTCCTCCCGTGAGGTGGAGAACATCTTTGAAAACTCCGACTATGTGTATATGCTCAACCAGGCTTCCGGCGACCGGCAGATTCTTGCAAAGCAGCTCAACATCTCGCCCCATCAGCTCTCGTATGTGACCCAATCCGCCGAGGGCGAGGGGCTTTTGTTCTACGGCAGCGTGATCCTGCCCTTCGTAGACCGCTTCCCCAAGGATACGGAGCTGTACAAAATCATCACGACCAAGCTCTCGGAGCAGGTGCAGTCAGAATAGAAACGAGAAAGGATGTGCGAATATGAATAGCGACCTGATGATCTTTGAAAACCCGGAGTTCGGAGCTGTACGCAGCATCCTGATCGACAGCGACCCGTGGTTTGTAGCAGCCGACGTGTGTAAAGCGCTGGAGCTTGAAAAAACAAACCGGGCTTTAAGCAGGCTCGACGACGACGAAAAGGGTGCTCATTCAGTGAGCACCCCCGGCGGCAGGCAGCGAATGTCTATCATCTCTGAATCTGGATTGTACTCGCTTATTCTCGGCTCCCGCAAGCCGGAAGCGAGAGCCTTCAAGCGCTGGATTACCCATGAGGTCATTCCCTCCATCCGCAAGCACGGCGCGTATATGACGGACAGCCTGTTGGATGCGCTGGAGGCGCACCCCGAGGCCGTGCCGGAGTACCTGAGCCGCCTGCGCAGCGAAAACGCCCGAAACCGGGAGCTGAACCGCCGTCTCCGGCTTGCCCTCCCCAAGGCGGAGTATTACGACGCTTTTGTTGACCCTGCGGACTGCACCAACATCCGTACCACCGCCAAGGAACTGGGCGTTCCCGAAAAGCAGTTTACCCGGTATCTGGAGGAAAAAAAGTATCTGTTCCGGGACAAGAACCGCAAGCTCTTTCCCCGTGCGGTCAAAAAGAGCGCCGGTCTGTTTCTGGTGAGGGACTTCTACACCGAGCGCGGCAAGCTGGGACACTATACCCTCATCACCCCGGCGGGCAAGCGGCATTTTCTGGAGAGAACGGATGAAATTCTGTTTGAATAACGCTTTTAACCCATCAGCAGTCCCATCAGGAGGTGATGAATATGGCAAAACGCTCACCAAGGCTGATTTTCACCGAGGAAGAACGCGCCCTGCCGGAGCTGGAACGAGCTGTCCGCAAGGCGGACAGGGCGGCGGATAAGCTGGAAAAGGCCGAAGCGAAAATTCCCAAGAAAGCCGTTAAGGTCAAAAAGCGCGTTGTGGACAGTGAGAGCGGCAAGGTCACGACGCGCCTTTTCTTTGAGGAGGCGGACAAAAAGCGTCCGCCCTCCAAGCTGGCGCACGCCGCAAGGAAAGCGCCGCTGGATACCGTCCGCAGCGCAGTCCACCGCAAGCTCCGGGAGGAGGGCGACGACAACCCCGGCACGGAGGCGGCGAACACCCTGACCGAGACGGCGGAGCGCACCTGGCGCATTGCGGAATCGGCGCACCGCTCCCATGCGGAAAAGCCCTACCGCAAAGCGGACAAGGCGGAAGCCGCCGCAGACAAAGCCAATCTCAAGGCGCTGAACAAACAGTACGAGCAGGAATACGGCAGGGCTTCCAATCCCTATTCCCGCTGGCAGCAGAAGCAGGCCATTAAAAAGGAATACGCCGCCGCAAAAGCGGGAAACGGCGCGAGGAATACCGTCAAAGCGTCCGAGACCACCGCAAAGGCGGCAAAGCGCGCCGCCGAGGGGAGCAAAAAGGCCGGCAGCTTTTTTGTCCGGCACAAGAAGGGCTTCCTCATCGCGGGCGGTATCGCCGCCGCGATACTGCTGCTCATGACCTGCATTTCCTCCTGCTCCACGCTGTTTCAGGGCGGGCTGTCCGGCGTTGCGGCCTCCACCTATCCGCTGGAGGATGCGGATATGCTGGCGGCGGAAGCCGCCTACTGCGCCATGGAGGACGAGCTGCGGGAATACCTGAACAGCTACGAAAGCACCCACGATTACGACGAGTACCACTTCGACCTGGACGAGATCGAGCACGACCCCTATGTGCTCATTTCCATGATCACCGCCCTCAAGGGCGGAGAATGGACGATTGACGAAATAGGCGGGATTCTGGAGACGCTGTTTGAAAAGCAGTATATCTTAACGGAAACCGTCGCCACAGAAACCAGATACCGCACCGAAACGCATATCGGCTATTACACCGACGAAAACGGCAATCTGCAAAGCTACGAGTACGAGGCGGAGGTTCCCTACACCTACTATATCTGCCATGTGGAGCTGGAAAACTTCAACCTCTCCCATGTGCCGGTGCATATCATGTCCCACGATCAGCTCTCCATGTACGCCGTGTATATGAGCGTGCTGGGCAACCGCCCCGACCTGTTCCCCGGCTCCCCGTATGTGAACCGGTACTACTATACCAAGTATGAGAAGTACGAGATACCCCCGGAAGCGCTGGCGGATGAACAGTTCGCCGCCATCATCAAGGAAGCGGAGAAGTATCTGGGCTACCCCTACGTCTGGGGCGGCAGCTCGCCGGACACCTCCTTCGACTGCTCCGGCTTCGTTTCGTATGTCTACAACAACTGCGGCCTGCATTGGAACTTCGGCAGGCTGGGCGCGGAGGGGCTGCGGGGCATGTGCGCCTATGTTTCCCCGGAGAGCGCCCGTCCCGGCGACCTGATCTTTTTTGAAAAGACCTACGACACCGCAGGCGCGTCCCATGTGGGCATCTATGTGGGCAATAACAGGATGCTCCACTGCGGCGACCCCATTCACTACGCTTCCATCGACACGAGCTACTGGCGAAGCCATTTTCTCCAGTTTGGCAGATTACCTTAACAACAACCATATCAACGCAAAAAGGAGGATGTTATGAACCCGCGACTTGAAAAGCTGCGTCAGGAGCGCGAGAAGCTGGCGGAAAAGCTCGCATCGCTGACCGCACGGCTCAAAGCCCTGGACGAGCAGATTCTGAAGCTGGAAAACACGGATATTGTGGGCATCGTCCGCGAGAACGGGCTGACCATCGAGCAGCTCGCGGCGCTGATGGCGATGCTGGAAAAGCGTCCCACGGCGGCGCTGCCCGACGAATACAGAAAAACGGAGGATTTTACGGATGAAGAATAAATGGAGATTTTTTGCCGTGACGCTGGCCGTCGTGCTCTGCATGACGGTCTTTTCCGTTACGGCCTATGCAGGCGGCGGCGATATGGTCGATTCGACAATGGGCGACCCGACCATGGAAACCCCAACTGCAACCACACAGCCGGAGAATACGAATACCGGTGAGCAGACCCCAAACGGACAGACCCTGACCGTGCTTGTGACCGAAAATGCGGACGGAAGCCATACCGTGACCATTGGGGATCGGAGCTGGACGCTTCCCGCCAAACGGGAGCAGGCCGGAAAGGTGGTCAACGTCCGCACCTATTTGAACCTGCGCACCGGCCCCGGCACGGATTACACCGTGATCGGGCGTCTGCTCAACGGCGCGGAGGTGAAGGTGCTGGAGGAAAGCAACGGCTGGTACAAGGTGGTCGTGCCGGAGCAGACCGGCTATGTATACGGCAAATACCTTGAGGTTCTCAACACCTCTGCGGGAGGCGGTGAGAACGATACGGATACTGCGGGACTGCCGGAGATACTGCTGCAATATTACGCCGCTGCCGGAGGTTCCGCGCCCTTGACCCCGGACGGCAACCTGACACTCATGGACGATATCGGCTCCGCTTTCGGCGCAGGCAAGCAGTTCATCACCGTGACGACCAAGGGCGGCAACACCTTTTATCTCATCATCGACCGGGACGATAAGGGCAATGAGAACGTCCATTTCCTGAATCTTGTGGACGAGGCCGACCTGCTGGCGCTGACCAAGGACGGCGAGAGCATCGTCCCCGCCTGCACCTGCACGGACAAGTGCGCCGTGGGCAAAATCAACACGGGCTGCAAGGTGTGCAGAACCAATATGAGCGAGTGCGCGGGCAAGGAGCAAGCCGCAGAAATTACGCCCCAGCCCGCCGAGCCTGCGGAGACCGCGCCCGAAAAGAGTACCGGCGGCGCGGGGCTTGTTGTGGTCGTCCTCCTGCTCCTGCTGGGCGGCGGCGGTGCGCTGTACTGGTTCAAGCTCCGCAAGCCCAAGGCCGACACCCGTGGGGCGGACGATCTGGACGATTACGACTACGGCGAGGACGGGGAAGAAGAGGATTACGAGTTTGAAGCCGAGGACGAGACGGACGCCGGGGAGGATGAAGAAAAGTGACACAGACAGTCAGCACAGAATCGCCCATGGAGCCGTCTCCCCGCGAGCAGCTTATTCAGATCATGAAGCGCGAGCAGGCGCTTTTCATCCGGCAGACGCTCTCCCAAAAGCCCGGATACCGGGGCGGCAAGAAAGCCTTTGAATACTTCATCCGGCAGAAGATCGTAAAAGCCGTGGAAGCGGGCTGCGGGGATGCGGAAGCGCTGCTCCGCACCCCCAAGCCCGTCAAATCCATCTACTGCGACTTCAAATACTATTTCGACGAATACAGCTACGCAAACTGCGACCTGTATGTGGAGAAGGCCATCGAGGACTGCGGGAACAACACCCTGCGCAAGGAGTTCCTGCGGGCAAAGGGCTGGGACGCGCCGGATGATTTCGATATCAACGATGAGGAGGAATAAAGGAATATGAACGAATACCGATTGGTTGTGTGTGAAAAGCCCTCCGTGGCAAGGAGCATTGCCGCCGTTCTTGGCGCAGGCAAACGCGGGGACGGCTTTCTTTCGGGCGGCGGCTATCTCGTCTCCTGGTGCTTCGGACATCTTGCGGAGCTTTCGGACGCAGACGCCTACGATGAAAAGTACGGCAAATGGCGAAGGGAGGACTTGCCCATTCTGCCGGATAGCTGGCAGTACACCGTGGCGAGGGACAAGCAGAAGCAGATGAACACCCTCCGCGCCCTCATGTACCGAGAGGACGTTTGCGAGGTCATCAACGCCTGCGACGCCGGACGCGAGGGCGAGCTGATCTTCCGCACGGCGTATAATCTCAACAACTGCCGCAAGCGCGTGAAGCGGCTCTGGATCTCCTCCATGGAGGATGCGGCTATCCTTCAGGGTTTTGACAATCTCCGCGACGGCGCGGAGTACGACAACCTCTACGCCTCCGCCCTCTGCCGCAGCAAGGCGGACTGGCTGGTGGGCATCAACGCCACCCGCCTGTTTTCCGTGATGTATCACCGCACCCTGAACGTGGGGCGCGTGGTATCGCCCACGCTTGCGCTGCTGGTGCAGCGGGAAGCGGAAATAAGCGCCTTTCAGCCGGAAAGCTTCTACACCGTCCATCTGGACTTTAACGGCTTCTCCGCCGCAGGCGAACGCATGAAGGAGCAGGTAGATGCAGAGCGGCTTGCCGGGGACTGCAACAGCAAAGCCGCCGCTGTTACCTCCGTCGTGCAGACAAAAAAGGCGGAAAAAGCCCCGGCGCTCTACGACCTGACCACGCTCCAGCGGGATGCGAACCGCTTGCTTGGGTACACTGCCCAACAGACGCTGGATTATCTGCAAAGTCTCTATGAAAAGAAGCTCTGCACCTACCCCCGCACCGACAGCCGCTATCTCACCGACGATATGGAGGGCGGCGTAAACGCGCTGGCGCTGTGCTGTGCGGGCATCTGCGGCACGGAGCCGCCCGCAGCCGTCTGTTCGGGGCAGGTGTGCAGCAGCAAAAAGGTCAGCGACCACCACGCCGTCGTTCCCACGATGGCGGCGGGCGAAACGGATTTGGAGGCGCTGCCCGCAGGCGAACGGAAGCTGCTGCGCCTTGTTTCCCGTCAGGTGCTTATGGCGGTCAGCGCGCCCTTCGTCTATCTGGAGACCGAGGCAAGGCTGGACTGCGGCGGGAACGCCTTTGCCGCCAAGGGGAAAACGGTGATTCAGCCCGGTTGGAAAGCATATGCGGATGCGGAGCTTACGGACAAGGCCCTCCCGGAGCTTTCCGAGGGACAGATGCTTTCCGTTTCCTCCTGCGCGGTCAAAGAGGGCAGAACGACCCCGCCAAAGCACTTCACCGAGGATACGCTGCTGTCGGCCATGGAGACGGCGGGCAAGGAGGATATGCCGGAAGATGCCGAGAGAAAGGGATTGGGAACCCCCGCGACCCGGGCGGCTGTCATTGAAAAGCTGGTGGCCACGGGCTTTGCGGAGCGCAGAAAGGCGAAGAAATCTGTACGCCTCGTTCCCACCGAAGCGGGCGTGTCCCTCATTACCGTGCTGCCCGAACAGCTCCAGTCCCCGCTACTCACCGCCGAATGGGAGCACAGGCTCAAGGAGATTGAACGAGGCGAACTCAGTGCAGAGGATTTCCTCTACGGTATTCAGGAAATGGTTTCCTGTCTTGTTCGGGACGCTGCCCCGGTGGACGGCGCGGAGGTGCTGTTCCCCTCCGGCAGACCCGTTGTGGGCAAATGCCCCCGCTGCGGCGCACAGGTCACGGAGAGCAAAAACGGCTATTTCTGCGAGAGACGGAGCTGCAAGTTCGGGCTGTGGCGGGACAACCGCTTCCTTGCCGCCAAGAAGATCAGCCTGACGAAGAAAATGGCTTCCTCGCTCCTGACGCAGGGACGCGCCTACGCCAGCGGCGTCTACTCCGAGAAAACCGGCAAGACCTACGACGCATTCATCGTGCTGGAGGACGACGGCGCGCGTTCCTCCTATAAGCTGGACTTCACGAAGTGATTTTTCTTTGGCTCCCGCACGGGCGTTTCGTTCCCCTGCGGGAGCCGCTGCTTTTACCATGACCCAAAGGAGGTATGCACGAAATGGCTGAAAAACAGACCAACAAGGAACGGCTCAAGGACATCACCGACAGCATCGAGACGGGCATAAAGGAGCTGTTTGAGAGCGACAAATACAGGCAGTACCTTGCCACCATGAGCCGCTTTCACAAGTACAGCGTCAACAACACCATGCTCATCTATATGCAGCGCCCCGACGCCACCCATGTGGCGGGCTTCAACAAATGGCGCGACCAGTTCGGAAGGAGCGTCAAAAAGGGCGAAAAGGGCATTAAGATCATCGCCCCCACGCCCTTCAAGAAGAAAATCGAGCAGCAGAAATTAGACCCTGACACCAAGCTCCCCCTGCGGGACGAGAACGGCGATATTATCACGGAGGAAAAGACGGTGCAGATCCCCATGTACAAGCCCGTGGTGGTGTTCGACGTGCAGCAGACCGCAGGCAAGCCCCTGCCGGAGCTGGCGGCGAACCTTACGGGGGACGTGCAGAATTACGGGGTATTCATGGAAGCTCTGCGCCGCAGTGCGCCCGTCCCCATCTTCTTTGAGAAGCTGGCGGAGAATATGGACGGTTACTTCTCCGTGGACAAACAGCGCATCGCTATCCGCGAAGGCATGAGCGAGGTACAGACGGTCTGCGCCGCCGTCCATGAGATCGCCCACTCCAAGCTCCACAATAAGGACGAAATCGGAGAAAAATATCAGGAGGTCGAGCTGTTCGGCAAGCCCGCGCTGTTCTCCAACGGGCGCATCGACCGGGATAAGCTGCCGGAGGGCTTGTATGCGTATGACCTGCGCGGCTCGGATTACGATCCGGGTATGCCGGTAACGCTTGAAAGCCATGTCACCGTCAATCACGCCGCCTCTGTCATCACAGCAGCGCCCATTGAGCTGCCGGAGCAGGGCTTTTTGTATCTGGGCGAGGACGGGCTGAACTTCACGGGCGGCGAGCAGACCGTGAAGGAGTTTTTGCACGCACACTACCCGGAAAAGGCAAAGCTCTCCCGCGCCGCCGAGGAGATTCAGGCGGAGAGCATCTCCTTCGCCGTCTGCGCCTATTACGGCATTGAGACAGGCGAAAACAGCTTCGGGTATCTGGCGACCTGGGCAAAGGACAGGGAGCTGACCGAGCTTCGCGCATCGCTGGAGACCATCAACCGAACCTCATCCTCCCTGATTACGGATATCGACCGCCATTACGCGGAAATCTGCAAGGAGCGCGGGCTGGATAAGGAGACGGAGAGCCTTGCCGCCCAGCCGGTGCAGGAGATCGCCGTGCAGGAGCCGGAGCCGGTCACAGCGCCGGACAACGGCTGCGTCCCCGACCCTGCGATTTCTGTTGAGAGCATGAACGCCTACGGCTACACCGATTCCAATATGCTGCCGCTGACAAAGGAGCGTGCGCTGGAGCTCATGGAACGGGACGTGAGCGTGTATATGCTTCACACGGACAACACCGAGGCCATGGCGTTCGATGCAGAGGATATCCGCAGCTTTGACGGTATCTTCGGCGTGGAAGCCTCCGAATGGGAGACGGTCAAAGACCGCCTTGCGCCGCCGGACTATGAAAAGGCGTTCCTCGACAACACCGCCGACAGCTTTGCCATCTATCAGCTTCGGGATAATGATAATACGGCGCAGCTCCGCTTTATGAACGCCGAGTATCTGGAGAAGAAGGGGCTTTCCATTGAAAAGGGAAATTACGCCGCCGTCTATGCGGGAAACCTTGACCGCAGGGGCGATACGCAGGACAGGTTGGACGAGCTGTATGAGACCTTCAACATCCGCCGCCCGGAGGATTTTCGCGGCCACAGCCTGTCCGTCAGCGACATCGTGGCGCTGAAGCAGAACGGCGTGGTATCCTGTCATTACGTGGATTCCCGGGGCTTCAAGGCGCTGCCCGACTTCCTAAAGCCGGAAAACTATCTCAAAAACGCGGAGATGGCCATGGAGGACGACTACGGCATGATCGACGGCGTTATCAACAACGGGCCGAAGCAGACCGTGGCGGAGCTGGAGGAACAGGCAAAGTCCGGCAAGCCCGTCTCCCTCATGGAGCTGGCGCAGGCGGCGCGCCGGGAACAGGCGCAGGCGTCACGGCAGGAGAAGAAGCCCTCCGTGCTGGCAAAGCTCTGTCCTCCCGTCAACGAGCCGAAAAAGACAGCGCGTTCAAAGCGCGCGGAAAGAGAGCTGCTATGATGAATTTTACCAACGATGAAATGAACCTCATGTGCATCTACCAAAGCGACAGCCGCAGCGGGCTGATTGCCGCCCTCACCGAAATGCGCGGATACCTGGACGAGGACGAAGCCGAGCTGCGGGAGCTGACCGACAGCGCCCTGCAAAAGCTGGGCGAAATCACCGACGAGCAGTTCGCGGAGCTGGAGCTGGTGCCGGACTTCGACACGGACGAATAAGGCGGATGCGGCGGGAGCGGCCTTCGGGTCGCTCCCGCTTTCTCACCACATCTCTATTGGACAAAAATGCGGGTACACGCAAAAATTTTCAACAGGAAGCCTGTGCATCTATCACTTGGGGCGCAACCATCCGAAGTTATAGGTGAAATGGCGGTTGATGCCATCACTCAGGAAAAAGTGTCAAAATCAGCACGGAAATCCCTTGAAAAAGTGTCAGCGAGGCGGTATAATATCCTTGGAAAACGCACAAGATGAGTATGGAGGTGCCGGTGATGCTGAAACGGAAAATTGAAAAGGATATTATGCGCTGGATTGAGAGCAGTGATAAGGCATTGCTGATTTACGGCGTCCGGCAGGCGGGAAAAACCTATATCGTCCGCGAGTGCCTGAAAGCGGCAGGCTGCGACTACATCGAGTTCAACCTGATCCGACAGCCGGAAATCGTAGAGATTCTGGACGGAGCAACGGGAATAGACGACCTGATTCTGAAGCTGTCCCTGTACAGCGATAAGAAAATCGTTCCTGGCAAGACCTTCTTTTTCTTCGATGAAATCCAGAGATACAAGGAGATTGTCACGAAAATCAAGTTCCTTGTGGACGATAAGCGGTTCCGGTATATCATGTCCGGTTCGCTGCTGGGCGTGGAAATTGTGAATCTGAAATCTGCGCCGGTCGGCTATTTGCAGACGCTCAATATGTATCCGCTGGACTTTGAGGAGTTCCTGCAAATATTCAATGTGGGAGAGCCCGTATTGGATATGCTGCGGAAAGCTTTTACCTCCAAAACGCCTGTGGATGAAGTGATACACGACAAAATCATGAAGATGTTCAATCTCTACCTGATCATCGGCGGTATGCCCGCCGCAGTGGAGAAATACCGCACCACCGGCAATATAGACGACGTGATGGACGAGCACAGAGCCATTATCGAGCAGTATAAGCTGGATTTCACGCAGTATGAGGAAGAAAACCGCAAGCTGATTATCACGCATATCTATGAGCTTATCCCGGCGGAGCTGAACGAAAAGAACAAGCGGTTCATGATAGCGGACATCAAAAAGGGTCTGCGATATGACCGAGTGGAGGACAGCTTCACCTGGCTTTGGAAGGCCGGCGTTGCCTTGGGCGTGTTCAACACAACGGAACCCACGGTGCCGCTCCTGCTGAATGAAAAGAGTACGCTGTTCAAGCTATTCCTTTCGGATGTGGGGCTGCTTACCACAATTTACGGCAAAGCCTGCAAGCTGAAGATTGTCAGCAAGGAGAAGGACATCAACAAGGGCGCTGTATATGAAAACGTGGTGGCGCAGGAGCTTCATGCCCACGGCTATCCGCTGTACTACTACAACAGCAAGAAGAAGGGTGAGCTTGACTTCGTGGTCGAGCATGTGGGGCAGGCGCTCCCCATCGAGGTAAAGAGCGGAAAGGACTATGAAAAGCACTCCGCACTGGATAACGTAATGGCCGTTGAGGAATACGGCATCAGGGAAGCCTATGTTTTCACGAACGACAATGTAAAGGTAGACGGGAGGCTGACGTACTACCCCATCTATATGGTCATGTTCCTGCAAGACGAGCCGATAGGTTTCATCGACATCTCCGTGGACAGGTTCAAGCTGTGAGCCGCAGTAAAGTAAGGAGCGACGCAAGAGCGACCTCAACCCACATTCTACTTCCCAAAATCGAAAAAAACTTGATTTTGGGAAGTAGAACACCGACTTAAAAGCGAAAGCGTCCCGAATCCAATGCAGGAAACGGGACGCTTTCCATAGTACCGACCCCTACATAGAGCGTCCATACCGGGCGCTCTAAATTTATGCCATGAAGGAGGAACAATATGCCGAGCAAGCTACAAACGTATATGCAGATGGCGGACGAGGCGCAGCGGCAGATCACCGGCAGCTACCGGGGCTGGACGGGCTTTCTCACCACCGCCGCAAGGCTGTACAAATACCCCTACGCCGAGCAGGTCATGATCCACGCCCAGCGTCCGGACGCCACCGCCTGCGCGGAGTACGACTTCTGGAACGAAAAGATGGGGCGGTATGTCCGCAGGGGCTCCAAGGGCATCGCCCTCATCGACAGCAGCGGCGAAAGGCCGAGGCTTCGGTATGTGTTCGACGTGTCGGATACGGGCGGCAGAGAGTTTCCAAAGAGCCGCTATCTGTGGGAATACCGGGAGGAACACGCGGACGCGGTAAGCGCCATGCTGGAAAGCCGCTACGGTGTGGACGGAAAAGGAGGGCTTCCCGACCAGCTTGAGCGCATCGCGTCTCAGCTTGCGGAGGAATACTGGAGGGACTATAAGCGGGATATCCTCGCCATCGTTGACGATTCCTTTCTTTACGGGTATGATGAGTTCAACGTAGGAGCGGCCTTCCAAAGCGCCGCCGCCGTCAGCATCGCCTACTCGCTCATGTCCCGCTGCGGGCTTGAAGCGGACGACCGCTTCGAGCATGAGGATTTCCTGAGCATCTTCGATTTCAACACCCCGGAAGCCGCCGCCGAGCTGGGCACGGCGGTGAGCAGGATCAACGGAGAGGTGCTGCGGCAGATCGAAGTCACCATCAAGAATTACGAGCGCGAGAAACTCGCGGAAAGGAGCCATAGCCATGACAGAACTGACCTACACCAAGAACGGGGACTACCTGATTCCCGACCTGACGCTGAGCGAAACGCCGGAGGAAGCGAAACCCCTGGGCAAGTACGGGAGACTGCGCAGGAGCTACCTTCAGGAGCACAGACCGGGGCTGTACAGCCGTCTGGTGCTGTCGGAGAAGCTGTTCCCGCACCTGCGGGAGATCGACGAGACGGCGAACCGGAGGCTGGAGCAGATGATGCCGGAGCTGATGAAGTCGGCGGGCGTGACGGAGGAGCTGAAAGCCCGCGACCAGATGAAATGGGTGGGGCTGATGAACAGCCTGAAAGCGCAGGCCGAGGAGATCATCCTCAGCGAGCTGGTGTACAACTGACCAATGACGCGCCGGAAGCGGAACCGGCGCAGCCTCCGATACCGCAGGCATACCAACTGAGCCTGTTCCCCACGGAGGAAGAGCAAATCGCATATATCGCAGAAGCGGAGAGCTACACGCCCTCCGCTTTTTCCATGTCCATCCCGCAGTCGGATATCGACCATATTCTGCGCATGGAGGGTAACGCCGACTATGCCCGCATGAAGATCGCCACGGAGTTCTCCAAGGGCAAGAGCGTGGAAGAAATCGCGGCGTTTCTTCAAAGCAGCTTCCACGGCGGCAACGGCGTCGTCACCGAAAACGGCAGATATTCCGCGTGGTACGCCGAGGACGGCATCCACATCGCCAATGGGGACGCGGCAAGATACCTGACCTCCGCAAAAGTCGTAAGCTGGCAGGAGGCGGCGGAGCGCATCGGGCAGCTTCTCACTCAGGGCGAATACGCCGCCAACGTGGAGCTTGCGGAAGCACCGGGGCACGAGCGCGCGGAGCTGGCGCAATCTATCTGGTATCTACGGCAGGATTTAAGTGAAAAGGCGCGGGCGCAGGGCTACCTCTCCTGCCTGTCGGATATGCGGGGCGGCGGTTTCCCGGAGGAAACGGCGCGGCTTGCCGAGCGGCTGAGAGACCCTGCGTTCCGCGAAGTCCTCATGGATGATTTAGCACAGCTCCGATCCGACTGCCGGGAGGACAGGAGCCTGCTGCGCTTTCACTACCACAAGCCGGACAAAATCGAGCAGGGTTTGCGGGAGCTGTCCCTGCCCCGCAGGGAGTACCGCACCGAAATGGCAGAAATCCCCGCCGTGCAGCGGTTCATTACGGAGGACGAGATCGCCGCGACCCTGACCCGCGGCAGCAATATTGAAGGGAGCAAGGGGCGTATCTACGCCTATTTCAAAGAGAAACACAGCCCCAGGGAGCAGGCGGATTTCCTGAAAGATGAATACGGCATTGGGGGACGCTCCCACGCGGTATCCGGCGCATCCCACAGCGGTGAGGATCACAGCGGCAAGGGCATCAGCCTGAAAAAGCAGGACTGTCCCGATGTGCAGTTAAAATGGAGCAAGGTTGCCTCCCGTATCTCCGAGCTGATCCGCAAAGACCGTTTCCTGACCCCGGAGGAAAAGACACAGTACGAGCAGCTTCAGCGGCAGACCGCAGCGCGAAGCGCAGCATGGAATGACTACAATGCCGTAAAGGAAGCCCACCCGGACGACCTCGTGCTGTTTCAGGTGGGGGATTTCTTTGAGCTGTATGGCGAGGATGCAAAGCAGGCGGCGGGGCTGCTGAATATGAACCTGACCACCCGCAATATCCCCGGTGCTGGCCGTGTGGAGATGTGCGGTGTACCGTCGCACAATTTAGAGATGTATGTGGAGAAACTGCGCGATAAGTATGATGTGACGATTGCCGAAGCGCCGGACTTTAGAGGTGAGCGCCGCGTCTATACCCTGCGTTCCGTTGACCATGAAGCGGAGGCCGCCATCGACGCGCAGGAAGCGGAGTTCGGTGCAGATGGCACAAGGGTGTTCCGCGACCCCGCCGCAGAGCAGGCTCAGCCCACGGTGCAGGAGCTGTTCGAGAGATACCGCCTGAGCGTGGGCAACGCGCTTTCCAAGGATGAAGCATTTCTCAACGCCTGCCGCAACTCCGACCGTCAAAACGCCTATCTGGAGGGCGCGGCGGCCATCCGGCGCATCGTCACAGAATCCGGCGATTTGCAGCTCACACGGCTCTATTTCGATATGCCCGCGTTCCACAACCGGCTCCATCAGGAGCTTTTGGACGAGCTGTACCCCACGATGGCAACCACGGTCACGCCCTCTCCCTACAAGGTGACGCAGGCGGATATTGACGCGGCCTTGCAGAGCTGGAACGGCAGGATTGAAAGCAAGCACGCAGTTGTCCGCTATATGAAGGCTCATGCCCGCGACAGGGATACCGCCGCATGGCTGGCAGCGGAATACGGCGTAGGCGACAGCTCCAAGCCGCTGCAAATCTCCGTGGGAAATTCCGAGCCGGTCACGCTGTCATGGGCGAAGGTGCAGCGGCGTATCGCGCAGCTTATCAAGGACGACAACTTCTACACCGAGCAGGAACAGGACAACTTTGACAATATTGACCCCATCGCCATCCGGGAAGCGCTTGCTGAACGCGGCATTGTAAATGGGCAGGTTGTGGATGCGGAAGCTAATCGCAACAGCCCCTTCATCCGGCAGGTCATGGCGGATGTGGATCAGATCGCGGCGCTGGAAGCGCAGGAAAGAATGGCACAGCAGAAAGAACCTGCCCTCGACCCCGCAGACCGCTTCCATGTGGTGAGCCTTGACCGGGGCTTCCGCACCCTGTATGCCGTGTGGGACGACGAGACCCATGGCTACTATGTGGACGCAGACGGCGTGACCGAGGAATTTACAAGCGAATGGCAGGCGGAGGCGTACCGGCTGGAGCTGCAAGGACAGGCGGAGCAGGCGCTTTTAGAGCGTGCAAAGGGGCTAATCTCCGACTTCTGCCGGAGTGAATACGACTCAGAGGCGGATTTCAGCGACCCGGCGAAGATCGGCGTCGCCTACACCACCGTCACCGACGATGAGATTCCCATTCAGGTGAACATCGACCTTGTGAATTACCGACTGGAGCGCTATCTGGATGACGCGCATCTGGAAACCCGGCAGTACGGCTCTTTGCAGGAGCTTATTACCAACGAGCTGGAAAACCTCGATTTCAGCGAGCTCATCCATGTTTCGGATGAGGATGTGGAGCAATACCGCTGGCATGAACCGGAAGAAACGGCTCCTGCCCCGCAGAGAGAACCGTTCCCGTATTCCGTAGGGGATACGGTGTATCTGGAAAATGGAAAGCCCTATATCATCGAGAGCATCGGCGTCTTTGATATTACCCTCAGCGACCCGACGCTTTTCTATCCCATCTCCCGTGCGGAGAGCAGGGAGAGCTTCGCGCGGCTCATGGAGCGGTATCCGCAGCCGGAAAAGACCGCCGCAGAGAATACGGCTGTCCCCGAAAAAGAACCAAAACCCGCTTACACAGAGGAAACCGTGGCGGTATATCCCGCCGACAAAAACAACCTTCCCTATGATGTGGAGATTCGCACCCTGCGCTTTGACGAGCCGGAGCCTCCTTCTTTTGATAATGTCATGGACGTCAATCCCATTTCCGTGCAGGTAGGCGGCGAGTGGCAGGGCTTTCCCAGTGCCGACGCTGCGGAGCAGGCCGCTTATGCGGACTTCAAGGCAGCAAGCCACCGCAACGCGCAGAATTTCCACATCACCGACGATGCCCTCGGCGTCGGCGGCGCAAAAGCAAAGTTTCGGGCGAATATGGCGGCAATCAATCTTCTGAAGGAGTTGGAATTTGAGGACTTGCAGGCCAGCCCGGAACAGCAGGAGGTCTTATCCCGCTACGTCGGCTGGGGCGGCCTTGCGGACGCTTTTGATGAAAGCAAGGATAACTGGAAAGCCGAATTTGCGGAGCTGTACGCCGCGCTATCCCCGGAGGAATACGCCGCTGCCCGCGCCTCCACCCTCAACGCCCACTACACCAGTCCCACCGTTATCCGCGCCATTTACGACGCGGTGGAGAACATGGGCTTCCAGACCGGCAATATTCTGGAGCCCAGCATGGGCGTGGGCAATTTCTTCGGTATGCTGCCGGAGAGCATGAAAAGCAGCAGGCTCTACGGCGTGGAGCTGGACAGCATTACCGGCAGGATCGCAAAGCAGCTCTATCCAAAGGCGGATATTACCGTGGCCGGCTTTGAAACCACCGACCGGAAGGACTTCTTCGACCTCGCCGTGGGCAACGTACCGTTTGGTCAGTATCAGGTCAGCGACCGGGCTTTTGACAAGCTCGGTTTTTCCATCCACAACTACTTTTTTGCAAAAGCGCTGGAGCAGGTGCGTCCGGGCGGCGTGGTGGCCTTCGTCACATCCCGCTACACCATGGACGCCAAGGACAGCGCCGCAAGGAAGTATATTGCCCAGCGCGCGGACTTCCTCGGCGCGCTCCGCCTGCCCAACAATGCCTTCAAAGCCAACGCCGGTACGGATGTCGTTTCGGATATTATCTTTCTTCAAAAGCGGGACAGACCCATTGAAATCGAACCCGATTGGGTACACACGGGTATCTGGCGAAACCCGGGAGCGAACGCGGACGGCTTTGCCATCAATCAGTATTTCATCGACCACCCGGAGATGGTGCTGGGACGGCAGACCTCGGAAAGCACGCAGTACGGCAGGCAGGACTTTACCGTTGCGCCCATCGAGGGCGCAGACCTTGCGGAGCAGCTCAGCGGCGCAATTCGGAATATCCGTGGAACCTACGCGGAAGCGGAGCTGCCCGATTTGGGCGAGGATGAGACCATCGTGGAGACCATCCCGGCAGACCCGAATGTGCGGAACTTCTCCTACACCGTGGTGGACGGGGAGTTGTACTACCGTCAGAACAGCATCATGACCAAGCCCGACTTCAACGCCACCGCAAAGGAGCGTGCCAAGGGCATGGTGGAGCTGCGGGACTGCGTGCAGAAGCTTATCTCTGAGCAGATGGACGGCTTTATTTCGGATGAAACCATCCGGCAGACGCAGGCGGAGCTGAATACCCTCTACGACGGCTTCACCGCAAAGTATGGGCTTATTAACTCCCGCGCCAACGCCATGGCCTTTGCCGAGGACAGCTCCTACTATCTGCTCTGCTCTCTGGAGGAGCTGGACGAGGACAAAAACCTCAAGCGCAAGGCAGATATGTTCACCAGGCGAACCATACGGGCGCACGAGGCCGTGACCAGCGTGGACACCGCTTCGGAGGCGCTGGCGCTGTCCATCTCCGAAAAAGCCTGCGTGGATATGGAGTATATGGCGCAGCTCACCGGCAAAAGCCAGGAGGAACTGATCGACGAGCTGAACGGCGTTATCTTCCTCGACCCTGTGCGCGGGGAGTGGCAGACGGCGGACGAATACCTCTCCGGCAACGTCCGGCAGAAGCTGCGGGAGGCGGAGCAGGCAGCGCAGGACAGCCCCGGCTATCTGCCCAACGTGGAAGCGCTGCGACAGGCGCAGCCCAGGGATCTGGACGCAAGCGAAATCGAGGTGCGGCTGGGCGCAACGTGGATCGACCCCTCGTATATCCGGGAGTTCATGTGGGAGACCTTCGAGACCCCCTTCTACCAGCAGCGCATGATCGACGTGAATTATTCCGCCTTCACCGCCGAGTGGAACATCAGGAACAAGAACGCGGTCAGTTACAGCAATATTGCCGCATATATGACCTACGGCACGGAGCGCGCAAACGCCTATAAGATTCTTGAAGATACCCTGAACCTGCGCGACGTGCGCATCTACGATACCAAGCACGATGCGGACGGCAGGGAGCGGCGCGTGCTCAACAGCAAGGAAACCACCCTCGCCCAGCAGAAGCAGCAGGCCATCCGGGACGCTTTCCGGGACTGGATATGGCGCGCCCCCGACAGGCGGCACACTCTGGTCGCAAGGTACAACGAGCTGTTCAATTCCACCAGACCCCGCGAATACGACGGCAGCCACATCACCTTTGCGGGCATGAACCCGGAGATCCGGCTGCGGGAGCACCAGCTCAACGCGGTCGCCCATGTGCTCTACGGCGGCAACACCCTCCTCGCCCACGAGGTGGGCGCGGGCAAGACCTTCGAGATGGTAGCCGCTGCCATGGAATCCAAACGGCTGGGGCTGTGCCACAAGTCCCTGTTTGTCGTTCCCAACCACCTGACGGAGCAGTGGTCGGGCGAGTTCCTGCGGCTGTACCCCTCCGCCAATATCCTCGTGGCTACGAAAAAGGACTTTGAGCCGAAGAACCGCAAGAAGTTCTGCGCCCGCATCGCCACCGGCGACTATGACGCCGTTATCATCGGTCACTCGCAGTTTGAGAAGATACCCGTCTCCATGGAGAGGCAGCAGCGGCTTTTGGCGGAGCAGATCTTCGAGGTGGAGGAAGGTCTGCGGGAGCTGAAAAGCCAGCGGGCGGAGCGGTTCACCATTAAGTCTCTGGAGCGCACCAAGCGCGGCCTTGAAGCCAAGCTCAAAAAGCTCCAGGACAGTTCCCGAAAGGACGACGTTGTGACCTTTGAGCAGCTGGGCGTAGACCGCCTGTATGTGGACGAGGCGCACAACTACAAGAATCTTTTTCTCTACACCAAGATGCGCAACGTGGCGGGGCTGTCCGCCACCGACGCCCAGAAGTCCTCGGATATGCTGCTCAAGTGCCGGTATATCGACGAGATCACCGACAGCCGGGGCGTGGTATTCGCCACGGGCACGCCCGTCTCAAATTCCATGACCGAATTGTATACCATGATGCGCTATCTCCAGCACGACGCCATTCGCGGCAAGGGACTTGCCCACTTCGACTGCTGGGCTTCCACCTTCGGAGAGACGCAGACCGCCATTGAGCTGGCTCCCGAGGGTACGGGGTACCGGGCGAGGACGCGCTTTGCCAAGTTCTTTAATCTGCCTGAGCTTATGACGCTGTTCAAGGAGGCGGCGGATATCAAGACCTCCGACCAGCTCAACCTGCCTACACCCACGCCCATCTATCACAACGAGGTGGCGCAGCCCACGGAGATACAGAAGCAGATGGTGCAGGAGCTGTCCGAACGCGCCGCAAGGGTACACGCACAGCTTGTTGACCCCGGCACGGACAATATGCTCAAAATCACCTCGGACGGGCGCAAGCTGGGGCTTGACCAGCGCATCATCAACCCCGACCTGCCGGATGACCCGAACAGCAAGGTCAATCGCTGCGTGGACAACATCCACCGCATCTGGCAGGACGGGCAGGCAGACAGGCTGACCCAGCTCGTGTTCTGCGATTTGTCCACCCCGAAAACCGGCGCGACCGGAGCGAAGGAGGCAAAGACGGCGGGCGGGAATCTGGACAGCCCGGAGCTCAACGCGCTGGAAGCTGTCATTGGGCAAGATGCAGCCGAAGAACCGGCGTTCACGATTTACGACGACATCCGTGAAAAGCTCGTCGCCAGAGGAATCCCCCGCGAGCAGATCGCATTCATCCATGAAGCCAACACCGAGACGCGGAAGAAGGAGCTGTTTGCAAAGGTGCGCTCCGGTCAGGTGCGTGTGCTCATGGGCAGCACCTTCAAAATGGGAGCCGGTATGAACGTGCAGGACAGGCTCGTCGCGCTCCACGACCTTGACTGCCCGTGGCGGCCGGGCGATCTGGAGCAGCGCAGCGGGCGCATCATCCGTCAGGGCAACCGCAACAAGGAGGTACACATCTACCGCTACGTCACGGAATCCACCTTCGACGCCTATCTCTGGCAGACGGTAGAAAACAAGCAGAAATTCATCTCCCAGATCATGACCTCAAAATCCCCTGTTCGCTCCTGCGAGGATGTGGACGAGACCGCTCTTTCCTACGCAGAGATCAAGGCGCTGTGCGCCGGAGACAAGAGAATTAAAGAGAAGATGGACTTGGATGTGGACGTTGCCCGCCTGAAGCTCATGAAGGCCAGCCACCGGAGCCAGCAGTTCCGTCTGGAGGACAATCTGCTCAGGCATTTCCCCGAACAGATCCGGCAGAACGAGAGCTTCGCGGAGGGATTCACCGCCGATATGCAGACGCTCTCGGCACATCCGCACCCCGTGGACGGCTTTGCGGGCATGGAGGTCAAGGGCGACCTTCTCACCGACAAGGACAACGCAGGCGCTGCCATTCTGGAAGCCTTCAAGGACGCAAAGGGCATGGAGCCCGTTCCCATCGGGAGCTACCGGGGCTTTGCCATGTCCCTGACCGTGGAGGACTTCGGGCGGGACTTTATTCTCACCCTCAAGGGCAAAATGAACCACCGCGTGACGCTGGGCAAGGACGCGCGGGGCAACCTCACCCGCATTGACAACGCCCTGAACGCCATGCCGGACAGATTGCAGAATGTCCGAAACACGCTGGACGCGCTCACCGCGCAGATGGAGACGGCAAAGGCGGAGCTGGGCAAGCCCTTCCCCCAGGAGGATGAGCTGCGGACAAAATCCGCACGGCTTGCGGAGCTGAACGCCGAGCTGAACATCGACGACCGCACGCCCATGGAGCAGATAGCGGAGGACGCGCCCGCCGTGCAGAGCGCAAAGGCGGAGCGTCCCTCCGTGCTGGCAAAGCTGAAAGCGCCGCTGTCCCAGCCCTGCGCCGAGGACAAAATCAGGCACAGGGGCAAGGAGGAACGCTAAAAAAACGGCGGCTCCGGCGAAAAACGGATTTTGTCGGAGCCGCTTCACTACAGCTTAATGAAAGGAAGGATGCACCAATATGAAGGATATTCCCGTTTACAGATTTCCCGCCGAGCACGCCCGTGAAAACGGCGAGCTGGAGCTTTACCGCGCCTCCAACAGGGCCAATGCCGCCTGCAAGGAGGCCATTGAGAAGGCGATCTCCGAGCATTATTGCGATAACGTCCTGCACAGGGAAGCCGTTGCGCAGGTGGCGGAGCAGTTCGGGCATGAGCGCATTTTATATGTGCTGGCGATTACCATCCGGCAGAAGGATTGGGATGGGCGGTTCTCAGCGGACAACAAACAATGGGCAAAGACCGTTCCCGTTTCGGAGAACCCCGACGCATGGGGGACGGATCGGAACTGCTATCTGGCGGTGAACAGCCACAGCGGGCTGGTTGACCTGTTTACCAAGCTGGCGCGGGAGGCCGCAAGGGCGCATGAGCGCAAGCCCTCGGTGCTCGGCAGACTGAAAAGCAGACCGCCCGAAGCGGCAGCGGAGGCAGTCAAAAAGGCAAAGGAGCCGTCCCTGTGAGCGCGCAGTTCATGCGTCGGAGCATCCGCATCTCCGTTCGCCTGACGGAGGAGGAACACCGGCTGCTGAAGGAAAAGATGGCGCGGATCGGCGTTACCAATCAGGAGGCGTTCCTGCGGAAGATGGCGCTGGACGGGCTGGTGATCAAGTTAGAGCTGCCTGAGCTGAAGCAGATGATCTCGCTTCTGCGCTACACGAGCAACAACATCAATCAGATCGCCAAACGGCTCAACGAGAGCGGCAGAGCCTACGATACCGACCTTGCGGAGATTCTGGAAAAGCAGAAGCAGCTATGGGGACTTGCCAACAAAATTCTTATGAAGCTGTCTGCCATTCAGTGAGCAGGCAGAAATATACGATAAGCCCATGCTGCCGGCATCCTTGTTTTAGGGCAGCTCTTTCTGTATAATGAAATCAAAAAGGACGGAAAACGACTATGAAATTCATTTTGAAACTGCTGCTTGCGCCCCTTATGCTGGTTTTGTGGATCGTGGAATGGGCGCTCACGCTGGCGCTCAAGGCTTCCGCCGTGGTCTGCGTCATCGCCTCCGCCCTGTTTCTGCTTTCAGGTGTTTTTTATTTTGTGGATGGCAACGTGCAGAACGGCTGCATCTGTCTGGGCATTGCGTTTCTGCTATCCCCCTACGGACTGCACTATTTGGCGGTGAAGCTCACAGCGCGGTTTATCGGCATGAGAATGCTGCTCAGGGAGCGAATCTACGGATAAACGGAATATGCGGAATGTGAAAAGGCGCAGGCTCCCTCCTGCGCCTTTTTCCATGGAGGGAATATGGCGACCACACGAATCATACCCATGCACTTAAACAAGGGCAAGACGCTGGCGCAGTGCCTTGCCGACCGGACGGAGTACGGCATGAACCCGGACAAAACCGAGGGAGGCACGCTGATCTCCACGTTCGCCTGCGAGCCGGAGACCGCCGTTTCCGAATTTGCCCTGTCCAAGCGGGAGTACCGGGAGCTGACCGGACGGGTGCAGGAAAGCGACGTCATCGCCTATCAGGTACGGCAGTCCTTTAAGCCGGGAGAGGTTACGCCGGAGGAGGCCAACCGCATAGGGTACGAATTTGCCAAACGCTTCCTAAAGGGCCGGCACGCTTTTCTCGTCTGCACCCACACCGACAAAAAGCACATCCACAACCACATCTATTGGAACTCCACGGCGCTGGACTGTACGAAAAAGTTCAAGAACTTCATCGGCAGCTACCGCGCCGTCCGCAGGCTGTCCGACCTGATCTGCGCTGAGCACCGGCTGTCCGTGGTGGAGAACCCGCAGAAACACGGGCTGAGCTACAACAAATGGCGCGGCGGTCACGACAAGCTCTCCAACCGGGATCTTCTGCGCATGGCGATAGACGCTGCGCTTGAAAAGCAGCCCAAGGACTTCGACGCGCTTTTAGCCCTTTTGAAATCCTCCGGCTATTCCGTTGCCCGAAAGGGCAGGCTGTCGCTGCGGCACGAAAACCAGAAACAGAGCATCCGTCTGGATTCCCTGGGCGAGGGATATTCCGAGGATGAGCTTCGTGCAGTACTTGCGGGAGGCAGAACGCACAAGCCCTTCGTCAGGAAAAAATATCCGAAGCGCAGGGAGCGCGCCACGCTGATTGCCGATATTGAGGCAAAGCTCAATTCGGGGAAAGGCTACCGCTACGATCAGGCGATGAAGGTGGTAAAGCTCAAGCAGATGGCAAAGACGCTGGTGTATCTGGAGGAAAAGGGCTTTGCCGGCTTTGACGCGCTGGCCGACGCCGCCGCCGATGCGGAGAAGCGGTTCTATGCTTTGAAGGCGGCCATAAAGGCGGCGGAAGCGCGTATGGGCGAGATACAGACCCTGCGGACACACATCATGAACTATTCCAAAACCCGCAGCGTTTACACCGGCTACCGCAAGGCGGGATACTCAAAAAAATACCTTGCGGAGCACGAGGGCGACATCCTCATCCACAAGGCGGCGAAGAAAGCCTTTGATGCGTTTGGCCTGAAAAAGCTGCCCACGGTCAGGAGCCTGAACGAGGAATTTGCAAGGCTGCTGGCAGAGAAAAAGGCGGCCTACGCCGAGTACCACCGGGCGCAGGAGCAGATGCGGGAGCTTCTGATCCACAAGGCGAACGCCGCCTGTCTGCTGGGGCTGGACGAACAGAACCGGCAGACCACCGAGCGGCAGCGCGAGGAAAAATAGCGATGGCACATCGCGCAGCCACAGATGAAATCTGTGTTACAGGGGGTATGGGGAACGCCCCATCAAGCAAAAGGCGGGGACTCGTCAGAGTCTCCGCCTGGTGTCTTTTGGCTCCAAAAGACCTTGCTTGCCAGCTACGCTACGACTACTACGATAAAAACCCTCCATTTTTCCAAACGAAAAGGCTCCTTAAAAATTTTTTCTAAAAACTTGTAACCTGTTTGTACCGATGGATCGTTGAATAAGTAAAAGGGGGGCTTTCAAAGAAAATCGCTCTTTTTAGTAGCAGTACAAAGCAGAAGATTACAAGGAGGAGAAATAAATGATCAAAACCAAAAAAACGACGCTCTGCGTGCTTCTCGTTGCTGTTTTGATGTTCAGCACATCCATGGCAGTGTTTGCTGCGTCACCTTATGAAACGCGCTACAACAACACCGTGACAGCAAGCAGCTCTGTATCAATTTCCGACAGTGGTTTGCTTACAATAGCTAACCAATTTCAAGGAATTAGAGAAAAAACAACCAAAGGCGAAATAACTACTTATGTTGAGAAGAGAACACTTGGCTTTTTTTGGACGCGAGTTGATATTGGGCAGCCCAATAATCAATGGTATGATGTCGTTTATGATTACATGTATATCGGCAGTCATAGTTTTCAATTAAACTCTCATGGAACATATCGGATCACGGTTACCTATGTAATATCTGGCACAGGCGGAGAGCCCGACATAATTACCAGAACAATTACAAAAACATATTAGTGATAAAAAATCTCTTGCTTGCCCAGTTAGGCAAAATCGGAGGATGCTATGAAGTTAGAGAAATCATACAACACGAAACAATACTTCCACTCTTTTTACAGGCAGAATCATGCGCTGTTAGTTCTTTCATTCTTGTTTACGGTAATATGCTTCCCCGCGAATTTGATAGGGTCCTGGCTGTTAGGACAGGTAATTGACGCCATTACCGAGGTATCAATGAACCGACTACGTACAATCATACTTGTTAGTATCATATTTATTGTGACTATGTTCTTCTTTACAATTCTTTTGTATTGGGTCAAAAGTAATTTCATTCGCAAGGCCTTGATTCAATACAAGAATTTAGCTTTTGAGAAAATATCTGAAAAAAATATAGCTGCATTCTCGCGTGAGAACACCGGAAGTTATATTTCGATGCTTACAAATGATGCAGCATCAATAGAAGAAAACTATTTGAGAAAGTCATTCTTGATCCTGCACTATGTCTTACTCTTCTTTGGGACATTAATCATGATGCTTAGATATAGCATAGTTCTCACATTTGCAACGATTGTTCTTGGTTTCCTTCCAGCGATTGCGTCCATACTCATGGGAAAGGAACTTTCTTCCAGAGAAAGAATAGTAAGCGATAAAAATGAAACGTTTGTAACTCAGTTGAAAAATCTGCTTGCGGGTTTTTCTGTGATTAAAAGTTTTCAAGCAGAAAAAGAAACTCAGGAATTATTCAATACAACTAACGCAAAAATAGAGGAGAGCAAATGTAAGCGTTATTGGTGGGAATGCCTGTTGTCAGCAGTAAGTCAGAATTTGTGCGGCAATTTGATGCAATTCGGCATCTTCCTTTTTGGAGCATCTCTCGCAATACATGGTGATATTACTGCCGGTACAGTTCTAATATTCTTTAACCTATGTAATTTTATTATCATGCCTGTTAATATTGTTCCACAATACCTTGCAAGTAGACGTGCTGCAAGGGGCCTAATTGAAAAGCTATCACAGATGACCGTGGACAACGCAGAACATGATGGTAAGGATATAGACATCGTTTTGCCCAATCATATTGTATTCGATGATGTGACGTTCGGCTATGAATTGAATTGTCCTATACTAAAAAAACTCAATTTCTCTCTTGACGGAGGGAAAAAATACGCATTAGTTGGTGTCTCCGGTAGCGGAAAAAGCACGATACTCAATTTATTGATGGGGGCCAGCAAAGAATATCATGGCAGCATTACAATTGACGGGAGGCAATTGAGAGATATTAATACGTTTAGTTTATACCGACTTGTTAGCCTTGTTGATCAGAATGTTTTTATTTTTAATGACACAATACTGCGAAACATTACAATGTACCGAGATTTTTCAATGGATGCAATAGAACAGGCTGTCCTACGAGCAGGGTTAACGCCCCTAATTGAGCAACGCGGATATGATTATGTCTGCGGAGAAAATGGCATTAACTTGTCTGGTGGCGAAAAGCAACGAATATCAATTGCGAGATGCTTAATTAGAGGGACTCCTGTTATTCTCTTTGACGAGGCAACAGCGTCTTTAGATAAAGTAAGTTCTTACGCTATAACACAAGAGATTCTGCGATTGGAAGGGGTCACAAGAATAGTTGTATCACATCAACTAGATGAAGCATTGTTAAGGCAATATGACGAAGTAATTGTCATTCGGGACGGAACAATCTACGAGCATGGAAAGTTTGATGAATTGATAGCAAGAAGATCATATTTTTATTCACTTTACCATGTTTCAAACGGATAATTCGACATGAGTGTGTGCTTAGTTAATAACTCAATTATAAGGAGGCAGAAATGAAGCTATCAAAGTATTACCGAAAAGAACACGTCGGAGAGGATTGTTATGTTCTTTATAACACATTACATATGAAACCAATCATTGCTAAACAAGATGAAGTTTCAAAAGTTGAGAATATGGGAATTCATGATCCCGCCGTCGTTGAAGAGTTGTTACACTCGGGGATATACGTTTTAGATGATTCTATCGATTCGAATGCGCTCATTGAATTGCAAAGCAATGTGGAATCACGCTTTGGCGAAATAAAGATTGTATACATTATTCTTACGGATGTATGTAATCTAAGATGTTCATATTGTGCGGTCAAGAATATTGCCGATAAGAACCATGTAATAGACACGTATAGTTTAAGCAAAGAAAAATATACGAAATTTGTTAAAGAATACGTTTCTTACGCCATATCGCATAATATTTCTGATCCCGAATTCATCTTTTACGGCGGCGAACCGCTCTTGAACTGGAGCGCTTTGATCGAAATTGTAGAGCTGATTAATACTACTGCCAATAGTACAATTACACCTAAGTACACAGTCGTTACAAATGGCACTCTATTGACAGAAGATAAAATCATCTTCTGTAAAGAACATAAAATTAATATAGGATTATCCGTGGACGGACCTCGCTCAATCACTGATATGACAAGAAAAGCTGAAAACGGAATGGGCGCATATCCCATGATTATTCACGCGATGGAACTTCTAAAAAAACATGATTATATCCCTAGTTTATCAGTAACAATTTCTGAAGATGTGCTTAGAAACCAAGCAACAGTTATTGACTGGTTGCAAGAAATGCATTTATCCTTTGGTATTAAAGATATTTCCTATAATCTTCTTCGTTTTCAAGACGAAGGATTTGATAAGAAAAAGTATAGCATCGCAGCCAGTTCGTTTATCATAGCTTCCTATAAACAGTTGGGGGATATAATCAATGACAGCCGCATAAATCGGAAAATACTTTCTCTAACTAGATCTACTTTCTTTTATGGTGACTGTGCCGCAATCACGGGAAACCAAATCGTACTTAAAGCCAACGGAGACATAGGCTTATGCCAAGTGTTCTGCCAGAGCGATGAAACAACGGTTGGTAATGTTAGTGCGGGGAGCTTGAGTGGAATAATTGAAAACGCGGTTATTCCTGCGTTGGGTAAATATAAGCATTTCTTACCAGTGTTTCGCAAAAGCTGCCAAGAATGCGAAGCAATATTCACTTGTGGTGGTGGCTGTTACTGGGAATCTGGCGAATGCGACAAGTCGTGTGATATAGGGTATTGTCAATATAGTAAGATCTTGCATGCTTGGATGTTAGGCTGCTTAGATAAACAAGCGACAGAATAGAGACTAATTGCCGATACTCAATTATTATCAGAAAGGAGATGAAATGATGAAGACAGCAAATCTTGAAAAGATCACAGTTCTCAACAGAAAACAAGCAAGTGATCGAATGGTCGCAAGCACCTGTAACTGCTCTTGGCGATATGATGTCCATCTTCCGGCGAAGAAATCCGCTTATGAAGAGCAAAAACGCCCCAATCGGTAATTTGTAAAAACAAGAATGCTTTAGTGTGCATTCTGCCTTGCAAAAACAGCAGATGAAGTATCGGCATTTTAGTTGGGGTAGCATGATATTTGTGCTACCCCATTCTAATAAAAAAGTTTTAATGAAAGCGCATATATGCTTATTGAGCAAAAGGGGAAAAGAAGGTGATTGATTTGAATAAGCGAAAAATTGTATTTGCATATATTCCTGACTATCTGTTTATAAATGATGAGAAAACTCCATATGGACTGCTCTGCCTCAAAGAGGTTTTGGAAAGCAGTAATCAGTATACGGCCGAGATATGGGATTACAATCTAAATCTATTTAATAGAAAAATAAGTAACACACCATCCAATATGATTGCCACATTTAATATGATAGCAGAGGAACTATCGAAAATAGGAGCAGATGCAATTAGCTTCTATACGATGTGCTCAAACTTTTATTGTTGCATTCCTATAGCGAGAAAATTCAAAGAAATCTGTCCTAACACGCCATGTCTCTTTGCAGGTCCTCATGCAACATGTATTGCTCAAAACATCCTAGAACAATATCCTTTTATTGACTATGTCTCAATGGGAGAAGGCGAAAAAAGTGTCCTTTCAATTTTCGATGCAATCTTTTCCAACCAAGATTTTGCTGGTGTTAATGGAATTGCGTTCCGCGCTAATGATGAAATCAATATTCAGTGGAATCGAAAGGAGCGAATATTAGGGGCCAAACTTCCTCAAATAGATTTAGGAAGATACTTTCCCGTTGATCCCAGCTCGTTTATAACACTGGAGGGTGGGCGAGGGTGTCCGTTCTCATGCACCTTCTGCTCTACACAAAAATTTTGGGGAAACGTTTTTGTCGTAAAACCCGTTGAAATGCTAATTTCAGAAATGCAGCATTATTACAGTAAGTACGGAGCCAATAAGTTTTCGATTTCACATGATTTGTTTACTGCAAATAGGCAATACATACTCACGTTTTGTCAGAAGGTTTGCGAACTACCATTCAAAGTTGAATGGGGATGTAGCTCAAGACTGGATGTGCTTGACGAAGAGCTGATTGCGGCTATGATCCGATCTGGCTGTACTGACATATATATTGGCATAGAAAGTGGATCGCAGCGAATGCAAAAGAAGATTTCTAAAAATCTAAATATTGACATTTTATGTGAAACATTGTCTCTGCTTCTGAGCGGTTATGTTTCATGCATATTATCGTTTATTTATGGTTATCCATTTGAAGAAACAGAGGATATTGAGTTAACCCTCCAGAAAATTTATGAGGCAAAGATTCTTGAAAGTGATTTATCTTGTGCGGTTCTAACAATCCAACTCCATAGATTAACTTTCTTACCTGGAACAGTAATTGCTGAGGAGTACTATAACGAGTTGGAGTTTGAAGGAATCAATACAATGTCTTACTTTGATGAAGATGTAGAAATACCATTAGAAATACGCGAATTAATGCTTCAGAATAAGACCGGTTTTCTGAACTGCTATAATCTAAGAGAAAACATGAATAAGTTTTTTAACCATCTTGGTGATTTTGTTTGCCTATGGTTCAACTTATATTATATTCGATACAGAAAAACAATTGACTTGGTGTTTCAACATTTTCAGAAATTAATTTCTTTTTTTGAATACGTTTATAATACAGACGCCTCGTTTTTCTTAGAGACATCAAGGTTTTCCGGGGTATACTTTGGGGAGGATCGGGACAATCTCTTGTGCGCTGCATTCGAAGAATTCATAGTCAATCATTTTGCCAACAATCAAGTTATAATACACACACTCAATGAGGAGATGCTTTTAGCTGAGATAAAAGATCAATAGATTGGCAATCTTATGCATTGCTCATAAGCGCGCTGTTACTTTAAGAATCAATGGTTACTAAAAACTATAGCTGATTAATCTATTAATGAAGTCATTATTCTCCTGTGATCCTATAACCGGAATAATCGAACTTTTCTCCGTAGTACGAAGAAAAGTTCGATTATATACTTATTGCTGCCCAAAATTATCAAAGAGGCCCGACGTGTTATATCTACAAATCTGTAAATGGTATTATTTGTTTATTTTGAATTAAATATGCGTCTGTTGCCACATTTTTCACGAACATTGTGTCATGAGAAGTAAATAACATTGTTCCTTCGTACTCTGACAAAAGAGACTGAATTGCCTCGATAGAAGGAATATCAAGATAATTTGTCGGCTCATCAAGAATAAGAACATTTGCACTGCTAACAAAAATCCTCGCAAATGATAACCGAATCCGCTCCCCGCCTGAAAGCGCAGAAACAGGCTTTTGTATGTCTTGCGCCGTGAATAGAAGCCTTGCAAGAACCGTTCTTACTACGGTTTGGGACTGGATGCTTGTTTCCAACGCGTTTTCGAGTACAGATTTTCCCATATTAAGAGTTGATAAGTCTTGCTGATGGTATCCTATTCTTGCTTTTGGGACTTTTCGTATTTGCTCTCCTTCGACTATTAATCTAATGAGAGTCGTTTTGCCTGATCCGTTTTCACCAAGAAGTGCTGTGCGTGAATTTCGTAACAAGCGGAAAGACGCGTCTTTAAAAATCACCCTGCCATCTGGATAAGAGAAGGAAAAATGATTCGCTTCCAAAATAACTCGATTCTGAGGAGGATCGGTAAGGCTAAAGACAGGGCGTATTTGGGGCTGTTCCTGCGGCCTCTCCTTAACTTCCATATGCATTATTCGTTTCTTAATACTCTCTGCACTACGCTCTATGCTCTTTGCCTTGCTTCCTGGGCTACGAGTCGGTGCAGAATATTCTACTGCCTTTGCTTCGCTTGCAGAAAGATGCGAGGGCCTTTTTGCAGTTTTTCGGGCTTGTTCTTTTTTTTTCTGATAAGCCATTGAAAGACGTTTCAATTCATCAGTATATATTTCATATTCACGGGTGGCTCTTTCATGCATCATTTTCTTCTGCTCACAATATGAAGAATAATTACCGGAATAAGTTCTGACCTCTCCAGATTCTATCTCGACAATAGTATTACATTGTCGATCGAGAAGCTCTCGATCATGGCATACAAGTATAAAACTCTCGATAAGAGACAACCGTTGCTCGAAGTATTCGGAGCCATCTGAATCTAGGTGAGAAGTGGGTTCGTCAAGCAAATGCAGAGTTCCTTGTTCGCTAAATAATTCAGCTAAACGAATACGGGTGCTTTCGCCACCACTAACAACCTCTTGCTCCTGAAGGTTTTTCACCCCAAACAAGCTTAATTCTTCGCGATTAGATATATAAGAGAGTTTCTCCGAAAACTGCATAAAATAACATGGCGTGCAGTTTAGTTTTATCTTTCCCTCGTCTGGAAGAATATCACCGCTTATTAGGCGTAGCAAAGTTGATTTACCAGACCCGTTAAGGCCAACTAATCCTATTCTGTCGCCTTCAAATATTTCGAGTTTGTTAATGTGAAATAGATTTCTCGTGCCGAAAGACATTGATAAATCCTTTATAGATAAAAGAATTTTACGCAAAATAATCCTCCTTGTTGGTTTTGCTACCTCATGGGAGCCTAATGGCTTCTATCATCCGAATTATCAATTCAATGTTATATTCACCGTAAACAGTAAGATTAAACGCATACTGATCTTGAATCCACACAGCAACGATGCAATCGTCAAATTCATACAACGTTACCTTGATACCGGAAATATCGATTTCGGATATGTTTCCATATTCGTTATCGATGTCTATCCAATGACCCTCCGTTATGTTCTGCGATAAGATTATCTTGTCGCCCTTCTCGTTCTGATAAACCACAACAAAGCTGGCGTCACTATCGTCAGTTTTGGTTTCAACAAATCCTTCGGGCAACTCTGTTAATATATAGTGCTTTGAGATCTTCTTGCTTCCGGCTTCGCCTGTGAAAAGGTGAATACAGTTTTCATACGTTTCCTTGATGAAGTCAACGACAGCCGCCCGAACCGTTGGAATACTGCAAGCGGTCAAGGTAATCAGCATGATTACAACGAAGACGGCAGCCACCCGCGTTGGAATTGTATTTGTCATCCGCCAGAACCTGCTTTTTTCGGCCTTGGTGAGCTTATTCATTCTGCGCGTAAAACCATCCGAGAACTTATATGCGATCTCGTTTTCATGCTGCGGTATGTCCGCAAACTCACGGGATACTACCTCCCGAAGCGCAGCATTCAACACATTGTCCTTCATTTCTGCTCACCACCAAATAGCTGTTTATGCAAAAGTTTCTTTCCTCTCACCAATCTTTGCTTTACCGTTGACACCTTACAATCAAGTAGTTTTGCTACCTCCGGAACAGACATCTCCAACACGAAGTGGTAATACAATGCCTCCCGGTAGATTTCGTCCAAAGAAGCGATAGCCTCTACGATCCGCTCATACTCGATGCCGCAGCATACCTTGTCCACAAGCTCGTCATCCGATACCTCAGCATCTTTCTTTAGATTATTCTCATTTACAGCGTCAAGAATGGCTTTTTCATGCCGACGCTTCCGCAAATGATCTAATGCGGTGATTATTCTGGGGATCTCTGAGCCACCTGTCCGGACTTTGAGAGCCACCATTCC
>OGZF01000172.1_pt1 | contig 64245 bp, 50 predicted proteins | sample 1576771 | NCBI WGS metagenome assembly OGZF01 (sample SAMEA3541536, study PRJEB24748) | human gut metagenome | biome: human gut; feature: human-associated habitat; material: faeces | place: China | collected 2012
AAGGGCTAACGGGCTTCGTTGTTTTATAGTTATCTAAAGGAATGAGAGTAAAGTGTACATCGGGAAGTTACGCCCGATGTCTACTTTATGAGGGGGGAGATAGTTGTTTTATCAACTATCTGAGATTATTATATCCAGAAAATGTGTCTAAAATATGTTGAATCTATAAAAGAAATCGAAAAATTATAAACAACTTAGAAACTAAAGTCCGAAAAAGAATAATATGTGGGCAAACAAAAATCCGTTAACCACTATGGCTAACGGATTTCGTGTTTTCTATTTAACTAAAAGGAATGAGAGTAAAGTTTGATATCTTGAAATCTGTCCAAGATATCTTAACTTTATGAGGGGGAGATAGTTGCTGTATCAACTATCTGAGATTATTATATCCAGAAAATATGTCTAAAATATGTTAAAACTATAAAAGAAATCGAAAAAATATTATGAAAATATGAAATTTATCTCAGTCGGAGTCCAATCTCCGACTGAGATAAACGCTCCGCGGGGATGCGCAGTGATTCTGATAGGAATATGTCAGCTCCGCTGACCAGAATCACGCGCCAAGTCTCACAGACGTTCGACTTGAAAGAAAAGCAGCAAAAATAGCATATGAATGGAACAGTGAATGGAACATTAATAAAATCATAAGATTTCCCCCAAACCTTTTTAATTTTTTCATTCTATCATGTATACTGTAAGGGAGGTGATGAAGAATGTACAACATCGTAGTATGTGATGATGATAAAGAAATCGTAGAGGCAATAGATATTTATTTGACTCAGGAAGGCTATCATATCTTGAAAGCATATGATGGCGAACAGGCATTAAAGCTGTTGGAGACAGAGGAAGTGCACTTGTTAATTTTGGATGTGATGATGCCAAAACTGGATGGAATCCGTGCAACATTAAAGATTCGTGAAAAACATAGTATTCCAATCATTATTTTATCGGCAAAATCAGAGGACGTAGATAAGATATTAGGATTAAATGTAGGTGCAGATGATTATGTGACGAAGCCGTTTAATCCGTTGGAATTAGTCGCACGTGTGAAATCACAGATTCGCAGGTATACCCAGTTTGGCGGGAATGCAAAAGAACAGAAGGATACCATTTATGAGACCGGTGGACTGCAGATGAACGATGATTTGAAACAGGTCACAGTAGATGGGGAATCTGTAAAACTGACACCGATTGAATACAATATTTTAAAATTATTAATGAAAAATCAGGGAAGAGTATTTTCAATTAACCAGATTTATGAATCAATATGGAATGAGGAGGCAATCGGAGCTGATAATACAGTGGCGGTACATATTCGTCATATCCGGGAAAAAATTGAGATCAATCCGAGAGAACCACGTTATCTAAAAGTAGTGTGGGGAGTCGGATATAAGATTGAAAAGCTGTAAATATAAAATGCAGCTTCCTAAATCAAGAGGTAAGGGTGTGATTATATGAAGAAATGGTATAAGAAACCGATTACAAAGGCGATATTGGTTTTTGTTGCGATTGTTACAGCAATATTGCTTGGAATCAGTGTTATTTTATTGGCAAGCTTGAATGGTGTAGTATATGATGCAAAGCTACGAGCAGAGAAAAAATATGAGAATGCAAATTCATTTGAGCAAACAATGTATCAGACGGCAATCTACGTGGCGGAGAGGATTCATATACAAGACGAATTCGAGACAGATGGCAAATATAATCCGGATAAGATTGTAGATATTACAGAGTATGCAAAAAGCAGAACGATATCCGGGGAGAATACTTCCGGAGTTGCATACAAGTTAGGTGAGCTGGCAGCATGGGGACAGGCAAAAGAAACGAGCAGTGAGGATGCGGATGATTATCGCATTATTGTCTGTAAGAAAAAAGATGGAAAATACTATTACTATTATTATAATGAATTCCAAAATTTGATCAATGATGCTAAACTCAAGGTTATTTTAAATGGAGCCCAGCTTCGACCGGAGGAAAATGCAGAGGAGAATAGTCAGCTGCAAACATTTTATGATAATTTGTCCTATAATTATGGCGTGGGAATGTCAAATTATTATGATACCATCCGAATTGAAGATGAAAAAGGAAATACTCTCTACACAGATTGTTGGCTATATGACGGTAACTGGGATTCTTCAATAGGAAAAGAAGAGGCTGCACCGATTGGTGCAAAAAATCTGTTAACACTCATTAATGAAAATGAAAAGTTAAATGGAAAGCTGAATAAGATATACAACGATTTGAGCAGTTCATTGGAGAATATTGCTTATGATGCAGAACAGTATGGCGAATATAAAGATTCCACAGATTTTTCGGAAGGAAATACAAATTTCAAGTATCTGCTTGTGGATCAGCAGGCGAAGAAAGTGTACACAAATAATAGTGCATGGACACAATATAGTGATGTAGATAAAAACATAGAAGAATTAAAAAAACAAGAGCATAGCAAGTATGTTGTAGTAAAGCCTAAGTTGGCAGATTTTGAATCGAACTTAAAAGATACAGATGCCAGAAAATGGAAAGAAGTCTTCCATATTTTAGAAGGAGACAATAAAGAATCCGATAATTATATTTTTGTGGCAACGGTCGATACAGATTTTCCAGTTCAGGACGTATTTTACACATATAATCAAAATTACCGGCAATATGCTCCATATATCAATATGGCAAGTGCATTTATTATAGTCGGCACAGCACTGTGTTTAATCATTATAGTCTGGCTGACAGCAGTAGCAGGGCGAAATTCAGAAGATGAAGAACTTCATTTGAATTCATTTGATTATTGGAAGAGCGAATTGGGAGCCGCACTTGTAATCGTGCCATGGATTTTTCTGACGATGTTTGTCGGAGAATGCTGGGAAGGAACCTATTACGATGCTGTGGGTTGGGGAAACACATCTCAACAGTATTATTATACATTTTCTTTGTCAGGAATGAATTATGTGCTCGTAACGATTTATATGGGACTGAGTATGGTATTGTTCCTTGCGGGATATCTTAGTCTGGTAAGAAGGATTAAGGGACGAATCCTCTGGAAAAATAGTATTTTATATTTCATTTTAAAATGGTGTATCAAAGTCTTGCGTGCAATTGTTAGGTTTTTCCGAGATTTTTGGAGAAATCGAAGTATTACCTGGCGGGCAGTTCTGGTATTTATCGGATTTGTATGTATTCACTGGCTCGGTATGAGCTCGGGTGTCGGAATGTTTATTTTCCTTATGTTCGTAGCGGAAATTGTAGGGTTATATTATATTGTGCGAAATGCAATTGCAAAGGATAAGGTACGAAAAGGAATTGAAAGAATTGCATCCGGAGATTTGGAATATCAGATACCGACAGAAAAACTAAAGGGCGAATATAAACATACTGCGGAGATGATAAATGATATAGGAAATGGATTGAATCGTGCAGTAGATGAAAAAATCAAAAGTGAAAGACTGAAGACGGATTTGATTACAAATGTGTCGCACGATATTAAAACACCTCTGACATCGATTATTAATTACGTAGATTTGTTAAAACGGGAAGACATTGATGATCCAAAGATTCAGGGATATTTGAAAGTCTTAGAGGAAAAGTCTCAGAGGTTAAAGACATTGACGGAGGATGTGGTAGAAGCATCAAAGGTGAGCAGTGGCAATATAAATCTGCAGATGATGGATGTCAATTTTGTGGAAATATTGAATCAGACAATCGGCGAAATCGAAGAGAAGATGTCGGCAAATGATTTGGAAGTGATTGCATCTGTTCCGGAATCCCCGGTTATTGTTCATGTAGATGGACGCAGGATGTGGCGCGTTTTGGAAAATATTTTCAATAATGCGGCAAAATATGCAATGCCGGGAACACGTGTATATGCCGATCTGCAAATAAAAGAAGAAGTGGCAGAATTTACATTGAAAAACATTTCCGCTCAGAAGCTGAATATTAAAGCAGAAGAGCTTACAGAACGATTTATCCGTGGAGATATTTCAAGAAGTACAGAAGGAAGCGGTCTCGGGCTTTCTATTGCAAGTACATTGACAGAGATGCAAGGTGGAATATTTGAAGTATATGTGGATGGTGATTTGTTTAAGGTGACGATCACATTACCACTTAAAGAAAGTCGATAAGAAGAAATAACAGAGAGTGGGTTTGTGACTTTTTACATTTTGTAAAAAAGCCATAAACTCACTCTCTTGTCGGTTGCCCCGAAAAAACTTCTGTGATAAAATAAACCCGATAGTAGAAAAATTATATTCGATAGAAAATTTGATTTTACTGTTTTCAGGTACTGTGAACAGTAACAATTTAAATATAGAAAGAGTAAATATGGAAAATATAAAAAAATTGTTATGTGAAACATTAAATATAGATTTTATACAGGCTATTTTGAGTAATCCACGTACAAAAGAGGGAATTATAAAAGTAAAAGTCAGACCGGTAATGATGAAAGACCGGTTATTTTTGCAATTAGAATCTTTTTCGAAGACACAAGCATTTCACGAAAATCTGGAGCCGGATGCAGCGGTTGAGAGAATTGTTGATTATATGAAAGAATTTAAACAAATGCAGATGGCAACCAAAGATACAGATTATACGGTACTTGTCAGCAAAAAGGGAAAGGTTACAATACAGAAAAGAGCTGTAAAAACAAGCAGGAACGTCAAAATACAGGCACATAATCGAAGCAAAAAATATATTTTACAGGAAGGTATGAAGGTACCATTTTTACAGGATCTTGGGGTTATGACACAAGATGGCAAGATTGTGAGAACACGATTTGATAAGTTCCGGCAGATAAATCGCTTTTTGGAATTTATTGAGGATATCCTGCCACAGCTGGATAAGGATAGAGAAATCACAATTCTGGACTTTGGATGTGGGAAATCTTATTTGACATTTGCAATGTATTATTATCTGCATGAATTGAAGCAATACGATATCCGCATCATCGGATTAGACTTGAAATCAGAGGTTATCGCACATTGTAATGCATTGAGCAAGGAATACGGATATGAAAAACTGACATTTTTAGAGGGCGATATTGCAGATTATGAGGGTGTCAATGAAGTTGATATGGTCGTGACACTGCATGCATGTGACACGGCAACAGATTATGCACTGGCAAAGGCTGTTGGCTGGAATGCAAAAGTCATACTTTCAGTTCCTTGTTGTCAGCATGAATTGAACAGCCAGATTGAAAATGAGGTTCTGGCTCCGATTATGAAATACGGATTACTAAAAGAACGATTTGCAGCACTTGTGACAGATGGTCTGAGAGCAGAATATCTGGAAAGTATGGGATATGATACACAGGTTCTGGAATTTATAGATATGGAACATACACCGAAGAATATTTTACTTCGAGCGGTGAAGTCAAAGGAGAAGCATATAAAGAAAGAAAAACAATGTAAAGAACAGATTCAGGCATGCGAAGAATTTTTGCATGCGTCACCGACATTGGGGAGACTGCTTAATTAGGCAGAGATGGACAGGTGAAGCCAAATGAAAACAAAATTTAAAATATAAGGGGTCAAAACTGAATATGAAGAAAAGAAAAAATTCAAGGAAATGGATGAAAATAGGAATTCTCATCCTGATATTTTTAGCAGCAGTACTTGTGAGCAGTCTGGTCATGAATAAGGGAACCGATGACCAGACGATTAGCTTAGGGGAGCCGACATTGCCGATGGTATCGGTCATTGTAGATGACAATGAGGTAAATGCATTGCCAGGGTACACTACGGAGATGAACATAACAGCAATGCGTGATACGATCACTCCGGTGGCAGCAACAAGGACATTACAGCTGAATCTTTATGGTTATGGAGAGCAGATCCAGAAAATTTCTTACGAGGCGTATTCGCTTGACGGAAAGGACTGTTATCTGAAAGAAAAGGTCGAAGAATGGAATGGTGGAAATTCGGATACGGAATCATCGCAAGTGACGTTAAACTTAAGTCGTGCAGTGGATGATTCAATTCAGGAGGCAGTTCTAAAAGTAACTTTAACGTTGGAAGATAAGGATGTTTATTATTACACAAGAATCGAGCAGAATTTCAATCGTTCAGCCAGAGAGTGTCTGAATTTTGCTAAAAGCATCCATGAGAAAACATTTGACAAACAATATGCAGAAGAATTGGAAGCTTATCTTGAGCCAAATGAAGAAAGTGATAATACAACATTGCAGACTGTGAATATTCATTCGAATATTTCACATCTACAGTGGGGAGACTTAAATCCGCAAGTGTCAACAGATGTGGACTGGAGCATCAAAGAATGTAATACAGTATATACATCTTTATTAGCAAGATATCAGGTGACATGTACCGGAGACAGCGGCGAAGTGGAAACTTACAATGTAAAAGAGTTTTTCCGTGTGCGTTGTAATGCAGGGCAGATGTATCTACTGGATTATTCAAGAACGATGAACCAGATATTCAACGGAAACAAGCAGGTGATAGATAAAGATGGAATTATGCTGGGCGTGACGAATTCAGATGTTGCCTATGCGACAAATAAAAAAGGAACTATTGTAGCATTTGTCCAGGAGAGAGATTTGTGGTTATATAATAAAAATACAGATGAATTATCACAAGTGTTTAGCTTTGCTAATATGGAAGGGCAGGATGAACGTTCCAGAAACGACCAGCACGCAGTACGTATCATTCAAATGGACAATAAGGGAAATATAACATTTGCCGTATATGGATATATGAATCGTGGAGAATATGAAGGACAGGTTGGTGTTGCAGTTTATTACTTTGATGATAATAAAAATGCCGTCCAGGAAAAGGCATTTATTCCGAGTACAAAGTCATTTGCAATTGCGGAAGACGAGCTTGGAAAGATGATATATTTTAACGAAGGGCAACAGATGCTTTATGTACTCGCAGGCGGTACGCTTTATCAAGTGTCAATGGAAGATTATGAGCAGACCAAACTGGCAGAAGATCTGGACGAAGGACAGTATGTGGTATCCGAGGACGGACATTTGATCGCATATGAGAAAGATGGTTCGGTAAATACAGCTACAGAGGTAGAAGTGTTGAACCTGGCAAATGGAAAATCTTATACAGTGGAAGCAAATGAAGAAGAGGCTGTCCGTCCGCTTGGGTTTGTTGCAGGTGACTTTATTGTAGGAAGGATACGTGAATCGGATAAAGGGACTACGGTTACGGGGCAGGACATTTTGCCGATGTATCAGTTGGAAATCAGGGATTCTTCAAATCAGGTGTTGAAGACATATGCACAGGAAGGTGTATATATTTCCGATGTACTGGTAGATTCTAATATGGTAACGCTAAATCGTCTGACGAGAAATGAGAATACTTATACTACGGCAGCCCAGGATTATATTACGAGTAATGAAGAACGTAAAAAGAATAATATCACACTGGAGGTTACTTCATCGGACGTAAAAGAAAGACAGATGAGATTCACCTTTGCGGATGGAATTGAGGAAATGTCACCGAAGATATTAAGACCAAAGCAGGTTGTATCATCAAAGTCGATCACGATAGCGTTTGATGATGAGATACGTTCGGATAAATATTATGTTTATGGTATGGGCGAGCTGGTAGGAATTTATGATAAAGCCGCTTATGCAATCCAGAAAGCAGAGCAGGTTTCCGGTGTTGTGATTTCTTCGGAACAGGCTTATGTCTGGGAAAAAGGAAACCGAGATCTGGTGTACAGTACAGATGTAGGGGCATTTAAGAAAGCGGATGATCAGACTTCATTGGAGGCATGTACAAATTATATGGAGAAGTATGATGCAAAGCGAATGGATTTGACAGGATGTTCATTAAACCAGATTCTTTACATTATCAATAAAGGAAGACCGGTTATTGCTATGACAGATGCAAGTCACGCGATTCTGCTGGTTGGATATACGACAGACGATGTCACTTATATTGATCCGGACACAGGCGAAGGCAAGACGGTAGATACTGCGACAATGGAAGCAATGGTGGCAGGAAGCGGAAATACATTTATAGGATATGTAAAATAAGAAACACGAAAGAAGATAGTTGGAGTAAATAATGTGTTGAAAGCATTGCACTTTAGAAACGAGCAGTGCTATAATACTGATATTGTGTAACTGAAGATAGAAAAAGGAGTATTTTGATATGGATTTGATAACAGTAAAAGAGTTATTTAAGAACAGAGAAGAATATCTGGATAAGAAAGTAACAGTTGGTGGATGGATCAGAAGTATCCGTGATTCTAAAACATTTGGGTTTATCGTGGTAAATGATGGTTCATATTTTGAACCACTTCAGGTTGTGTATCATGACAAGATGGAGAATTTCCAGGAAATCTCAAAACAGAATGTCGGAGCTGCAATCGTAGTGACAGGAACATTAGTTGCAACACCACAGGCAAAACAGCCATTTGAGATCCAGGCAGACGAAATCACAGTAGAGGGTGCTTCAGCACCGGATTATCCACTGCAGAAAAAGCGTCACAGCTTTGAGTATCTTAGAACTATTTCGCATCTTCGTCCGAGAACAAATACATTCCAGGCAGTATTTCGTGTACGTTCTCTGGCAGCATATGCAATTCATCAGTTCTTCCAGGAGAGAGGATTTGTATATGTACACACTCCGTTGATCACAGGAAGTGACTGTGAAGGTGCAGGAGAGATGTTTAGAGTAACAACACTTGATATGGAAAATCTTCCGAAGAACGAAGACGGAACAGTAGATTACAGTCAGGATTTCTTTGGCAAAGAGACAAGCCTTACAGTAAGTGGTCAGCTTAACGGTGAGACTTATGCACAGGCTTTCCGTAACATTTATACATTTGGACCAACATTCAGAGCTGAGAATTCTAATACAACAAGACATGCTGCAGAGTTCTGGATGATCGAGCCAGAGATCGCATTCGCAGATTTGGAAGATGACATGGAGCTGGCAGAGGCTATGTTGAAATATGTTATCAATTATGTGATGGAACAGGCTCCGGAAGAGATGAACTTCTTCAACTCATTTGTAGATAAAGGACTGATCGAGCGTCTGAAGAACGTTGTAGAGTCTGATTTCGCAAGAGTAACATATACAGAAGCGGTAGAGATTCTTGAGAAGAATAACGATAAATTTGATTATAAAGTATCTTGGGGATGTGATCTGCAGACAGAACATGAACGTTATCTTACAGAAGAGGTTTATAAACGTCCTGTATTTGTTACAGATTATCCAAAGGAAATCAAAGCATTTTATATGAAACTGAATGAAGATGGTAAGACTGTAGCAGCAGTAGACTGTCTTGTACCGGGAATTGGTGAGATTATCGGAGGAAGCCAGAGAGAGGATGACTATGACAAGCTCCTTGGAAGAATGAAAGAGCTTGGGCTGGAAGAGAAGGACTATCAGTTCTATTTGGATCTTAGAAAATATGGTTCTACACGTCATGCAGGATTTGGTCTTGGATTTGAGCGTTGTGTAATGTATCTGACAGGTATGTCAAACATTCGTGACGTGATTCCATTCCCAAGAACAGTAAATAACTGCGAATTATAAGGCTAAGAGGAGAACAGAAATTATATGAAGATTACGTTACCTGGCAAAGTGACAGAGATTATTGAAAATTTACAGATGCATGGATATGAGGCATATGCGGTTGGAGGATGTGTGAGAGATTCAATTCTTGCAAAAGAACCTCAGGACTGGGATATCACTACGTCTGCAAAGCCGGAAGAAATAAAAGCACTTTTTCCGAGAACAGTAGATACTGGAATTGAACATGGAACGGTAACGGTTCTTATGGGGAAAGATATGTATGAAGTGACGACATATCGAATTGACGGAGTTTATGAAGACAGCCGTCATCCAAAGGAAGTAATCTTCACAAATAAGTTGGAAGAAGATTTGCGCCGTCGTGATTTTACGATCAATGCAATGGCATATAATGATGATGTTCGTCTGGTAGACGCATTTGGAGGAATGAAGGATCTGAATTATCATTTGATCCGTTGTGTAGGTGATCCGAAGGAACGTTTTGAAGAAGATGCTCTGCGAATCCTGCGTGCAGTGAGATTTTCCGCACAGTTGGATTTTGCAATTGAAGAACATACCGCAGATGCAATTCGTTCACAGGTGCTGTCATTGAAAAATATCAGTGCAGAAAGAATACAGGCAGAATTGATAAAGCTGCTTATGTCAGATCATCCGGAGCGTCTCAAGGATGCATACGAGTTGGGAATTACAAGAGTGATTCTTCCGGAATGGGACCGTATGGTCGGGGTGGAGCAGCACACACCGCATCATATGTATGATGTGGCAGAGCATACACTTCATGCGATCATGAATGTAAAGCAGGATAAGATACTGCGTCTGACGATGTTATTCCATGATATGGGAAAACCATTTGCAAAAACGACAGATGAAAACGGACAAGATCATTTTAAAGAGCACTCAATCGGCAGTGAGGAGAAAGCACGTTCCATCATGCAGCGCCTGAAGATGGATAATGATACGATCAAAAAAGTAACAAAACTGGTATGTTATCATGATTATCGTATTGAGGCGACAGGACCGAATGTACGACGTGCCATGAATCGTATAGGAGTAGAATTATTCCCATATTATCTGGCAGTTCGTATGGCCGATGTGAAAGCACAAAGCTCATATCAGCGACGTGCAAAGATTGAAAATATCATTGCAATGCGAGAGATTTATCAGGATACTTTGATCAAGGAGCATTGTGTGACACTCAGAGACCTTGCAGTTACGGGCAAGGATCTTATGGAGATTGGCATGAAGCCGGGAAGAGAACTTGGCAACATGTTGAATGAGCTATTGGAGTGGGTTATTGATGATCCACAATGTAATAAAAAAGAGCTGCTTTGCGAGTATGTAAAAGAAAGGCTTGGACTTTAAGAATACTTTGGCTGCCTCTTACATAGATTAAAAAGAGTTATGAATCGTGTAATGTAGGGGGCAGCAATGAGAGAAAGTGAATTAGAAATCTTAGAACAATATCCAATTGAGGCAGAAAGCACCCGTAAAATCAGGGGTGCGTTTTTTATCAACACGAAAGAGGGAACGATGCTGTTAAAAGAGACAAAAATCTCTGACAGACGTGCCCTCTTATTTTATACGCTATTATGTCAGCTTGAAGAGAGTGGCAAATATGTGGACACACCGATACTGAATTCGGAAAATAAATTGGTCAGTACCGCGAGAGATGGAAGCCGGTATCTGCTGAAAAAATGGTATGACGGGAGAGAGTGTGAGGTGCGGCGTGAAGCAGATGTGCTTATGGCAGCAGAAAATCTGGCACACTTGCACCTAGATATGAAATGGAGAGACATATGCAGTGTAGAGGAAAAACAAGAGATACGGCCGCCGGCGGGAAGGCATTTGAAAGAAGAAATGATATGTCATAACCGCGAATTGAAAAAGGTGAGGGCATTTGTGCGGAAACGCGTGAATAAAGGGACATTTGAAGCAATGTATTTAAAATCCTTTGAGCAAATGTATGAGACGGGAAAAGCGGTGGAGGAACGTCTTGCAAATTCCAAATATGATGAGCTTTATAAATCGAGTGTTGAAGAAGGTTTGTTAATCCATGGAGATTACAATTATCATAATGTGCTCTTGCTTCCTCAAAAGGTTGTGACAACCAATTTTGAACATTTTAGAAGAGACGTGCAGGTGTTGGATTTGTATTATTTTTTGCGGAAAGTTATGGAAAAATATCATTGGAGTGTTGTACTTGGAAATGAAATTTTAAGCCGGTATAACAGTGTGAGGACACTGCAGAAAGAAGAACTAGAATATATCGCGTTGAAAATAGCTTATCCGGAGAAATTTTGGAAAATCGTGAATGCTTATTATCATTCCAATAAGGCGTGGATGCCAGAGAAAAATGTCGAAAAACTTGAGCTTGCAGTAGCTCAAAATCAGGAAAAACTACGATTTTTAGAAGTGATATTTGACTTTCGGTTATAGGAGGTGGAAAAAACGGCAAAAACCACGTGTTTTCGCCGTTTTTTAAGCGTAGAATGCTTGACAAATAGTAGTGGAAATTGTATAACAGTATCTAAGGGCAAAGCCGAGAAACGGCGAAGAAGAGCCTTTACCCGGTTAGAATTAGAATTCTACTATAATAAAGAGGAGGAAATATTCATATGAACAAAACAGAATTAATCGCAGCAATCGCAGAAAGAGCAGAAATTTCTAAGAAAGATTCAGAAAAAGCAGTAAAGGCTTTTATCGATGTTGTTACTGAAGAACTGAAAAAAGAAGAGAAAGTTCAGTTAGTTGGATTTGGAACATTTGAAGTAAGCAAGAGAGCAGCAAGAACAGGTAAGAACCCACAGACAGGTGAGCCTATGACAATCAGCGCTTGCAACGCACCAAAATTCAAAGCTGGAAAAGCTCTGAAAGATGCTGTAAACTAAGACGAATAGATGAAAAGTAGGCATCGCAGGATGCCTTGTGAATAAAGGAGAAAGAGGCAGAGGGTTATATCCTCTGCCTTTCTTCTACTGAAAAAAGGATTAAAGAAAAGGAAAGATAAGATGAGATTAGATAAGTTTTTGAAGGTTTCCCGCTTGATCAAACGAAGAACAGTTGCGAATGAAGCCTGCGACGCGGGACGAGTTCTGGTGAACGGAGTTGTCGCAAAAGCTTCTGTAAAGGTAAAGGTCGGAGATATTATAGAAATCCAGTTTGGAACAAAGACAGTTAAAGTAGAAGTTTTGGATATTCAGGATACAACAAAGAAAGAAGAAGCAAAAGATTTGTTCCGTTATTTGTAAAAAATAAAAAGACATAAAATTTAAAACTCTTTCATATATATTTGAATGGAGATACTTTCAATCTCGAAAGGTTGAGAAACTCCTGACATATCCAGACATGGAAAACATGCTTTGGAGATATTGAGAGAGGGGGAGTTTGTGTGGAAGAAAGGCAGATTGCAAAGGCACACAAGCTGGTCATCAATAATCGAAAGACAAGTATGGTGACTGGTGTGCTTGACGTATTATCCTTTGATTTAAATGAAGTTGTGCTTGAGACCGAACAAGGTATGTTGCTGGTCAAAGGTACGGACCTGCATGTAAATAGGCTTAGCGTGGAAAAGGGAGAGATAGATATTGCCGGCAATATAGACAGTATTATTTATTCCGATACAAATCAAACAGGGCATCCAAATGAAAATTTGTTTACAAAATTATTTAAATAGGAAATGCCTATGATGCTTGGAATTAGAACAGAAGCTGTTATTTTTTTCTATGCGTGGCTGTCTGGCTGCATTTTATTTATTGTTTATCAAGTGTTGATCCAGATGAGAAAGTTAATACGACATTCAATTGTAATGATAAATTTGGAAGATTTTTTGTTCTGGATGGGAACCGGGGGTTATTTGTTTAGACAGATGTATCGCACAACGCATGGAACGATACGATGGTTTTTCCTTCTGGGAGTGATTTTGGGAAGTGTAAGTGCATGGCTTGTGAAACGAAAAGTTTTCTGATGTGTATCCTTCGTGCCAATCAGTGTAGTGATTGACACGGGAGTGAACGGTAATGTCAATGTAACAATTTATTAAGAAATATGTAAAAATTACTTGAAAATAAACATTAAACCAGATATTATAAAAACACAAGCAGAGGTATAGAAAAATAGAAGGGACGTAACATGTAGTTCGCAAAGTAAGGTGAGTGCAGTTATGAATAATAAAAAAGCAGGAAAGCAGGGCCATAAGAAAAAAAGAACGGCCCGTCCGCATATGAAAAGTGTACAGATAATCTGCGTAGGATTGGCAGTGTTAACATTAGTATTTGGCATAGGTTCCATCTCTATTTATTCAAAAAATCAAGACTATAAACAGCAGGAAGCTGAATTGGAAGCCCAGATAAAGAAAGAGGAAGAACGGTCAAAAGAGATAAAAGAATATCAGGATTATGTTAAGACTGATGATTACATAAGAGAAGTTGCGGAAGATAAACTGGGCTTAGTGGATCCGAATGAGATTCTTTTCAAGCAGACGAATTGAATATAGAAAAATAAAAACACGAACGAAAAACTCCGGAGAGAACTCCGGAGTTTTTTATTACATTAGGAAAATTTATCTCAGTCGGAGTCAAATCTCCGACTGAGATAAACGCTCTGCGAGGATGCGCTGCTGCGGCGTACAATGCAAATGTCGCAAGTGGCCGCCGCAGGAGCTTGAATGTGCAAAGCACATTCTTTTTGGAGGTGACATAATAAAATGGAAGAAGGACAGATGCTTCATACAAGCCCTTACGTGGCACAGATAGAAAAGTTTGCAGATTCACTTACACAATTGGCGAATACATTTTTGAAAATGGAAAACAAGAAAAAATCTTTTACAAATGATGAGATTGATGCGATGTTTGCTCAAGTGAAAGAGCATGTCTGCACAAAATGTGAAAAAAGAGATTGGTGCTGGGGAGAAAATTATGTACACACATGTCAGATGGGGTATGAAATATTATCGGCGGTAGATAATTATGGAGATGAAATGAATGTAGAAACGAAGCGCAAGCTGAAACAGTGCTGTATTCGTGCTCCGCGATTTCTAAGAGAAATGTTAGAGGCATTTCAAGCGGCCCGGCAGAACATGATGTGGACAAACAGGATGGCATTAAGCAGAGAGGGATGTGCGATCCAGATGGACACATTTGCCGAAATGATACGTCAGACCGCAAAGGAAATGGAGGATAGTATTTTCCATGATGAATGGTTGGAAAAAAGAATTATTGAGGCACTAAAGAAAAAAGGAGTCCGGGTGTTAAAAACTAATTTTTTTATGAATTCGGAAGGAAAATATGAAATCCATGTAACTGCAAGAGCAATGTATGAGCAATGTTTTACAGTCCGTGAGATTGTGAAAGAAATTTCGATTGCAGCCAGACGAAAACTAACTCCCGCAAAGGAACAGGCACAAATAATGGGTCGGGAATACATTACGGTAGTATGCATGGAAGGACCGGAATATTACACGTTGCAGGGAGTTGCAAAAGTCGGAAAAGGAAGCTGTGAAATATCAGGCGATAATTTTATGATGCTGGATCTTCCGGGAGGAAAGCAGGGAGTTGCATTGTCAGACGGAATGGGTTCGGGAGAGCGGGCATGCCGCGAGAGTACATTGGTGATTGAGTTATTGGAGGAGTTGCTTGAAGCAGGATTTCCTGAGAAAATGGCAATTCAGATGATTAACACAACACTGGTAATGGGACGGGAAGAGATACATTATTCTACAATAGATATGTGTGTGTTTGATTTGTATAGCGGCATATGTGAGTTTTTAAAAGCCGGCGCATCGTCGACATTTATTAAAAAGAAAGATAGCATCGAGCATTTGCGTTCAACTAGTCTGCCGATAGGGGTGGTTCATAAGCTGGACGTAGATCACGCAAAAAGACAATTAGAAGATGGTGATTTTGTGATTATGGTTACTGATGGAATTATGGATGCGCTGCCGGTAGGGGAGCAGGATGTGTTATTGGAAACGATTATAAAAGGAACTGCAATCATAAATCCGAAAGAAATGGCACAACACATTTTAAAACAGGTATTGAATTGGACAGGCAAGCCGCCGGAGGATGATATGACCGTATTGGTTATCGGAATTTGGAAATATTAAGGGATTGTTGCATTTTTCTGGGAGATTGAGTATAGTTTACTTATGAAACGAATAGAAAAATTTATCCAAAAATATCATATGCTCACCTGTGGCGATAGGGTGATTGCAGGTGTATCGGGAGGTGCAGATTCGGTATGCCTGTTTTTGATGCTCTTAGAATTGAGAAAAAAAATAGGGTTTGATTTAATCGCAGTGCATGTACATCATGGGCTTAGAGGAGAGGCAGCAGACCAAGATCAGCAATTTGTAGAAGCATTATGCGAGCAGCATCGAATCCCATTGGAAATTTTCCGTGTAAATCTGGAATCAATTGCGAAAAAGAGGAAACAATCTTTGGAGGAAGCCGGAAGAATGGTGAGGAGAGAAGCATTTGACAGTGTGTGCCAAAAATACGGAGGAAATAAAATTGCATTAGCACATCATCAAAATGATAATGCAGAGACACTGCTTTGGAATCTGTCACGAGGAACCGGGTTAGACGGACTGGGAGGAATCCGTCCGGTTAATGGGAAATTTATCCGTCCGCTGTTATGTATGAATAGAAAAGAGATTGAAGAATATCTTGCCAAGAGAAAGCAATCCTATTGTATTGATGAAACGAATGCAGAGACAGATTATACAAGAAATAAATTGCGGCATCTGGTACTTCCGATTTTAGAAGAACAGGTCAATTCGGCTGTAGTCCGGCATATGAATGAAACAATGGAGCAGATATGGGAGCTCCAGGAATATATGCAGGAACAAGTGGAGGCTGCATATCAAGAATGTGTACAGGAACATTTTGAAAAAGCATGTTGGATTCAGATTCAGCAAAAATCCTTTGAAACATTTCCGGAATTGATAAAGAAAATGGTAATCCGGAAAGGCATGGAACAAGTGGGGGGCAAAAAAAGAGATTTGAGCCACAAACATGTTGATGTGATGATGGAGTTAATGAATAAGCAAGTAGGACGGACACTGGATCTTCCTTATGAAATGCATGCAAAACGAAATTATGAAGGAATCCGGTTAGAGAAACAAAGAACATATTCGTTCGGGGAAGAAAAGAAAGCAGAAATCATGCAGGAATGCATGAGTGAATTGAACATTCCGGGTGAAACCATACTTGCAGACAGGAATCTCAAACTTCGATGTAAAATACTGGAAAAGCCTAAAAATCTTTCGATAAAGGATATACCACAAAAAATATACACGAAATGGTTTGATTATGGTATAATAAAGAGCAGTCTGTATATTAGAACAAGACAGGCGGGCGATACTATTGTAATTGATGAAAAAGGTCATCAAAAAAAACTAAAGAACTGGTTTGTAGATGAAAAAATCCCGAAAGAGGTAAGAGACAGTCAATTGTTGCTCGCAGAGAACAATGAGATTTTATGGGTTTTGGGACACCGGATGAGCCAGGCTTATCAGGTGAAGCAGTCAACTAAGTGGATTCTGCAAATTGAAGTAGAAACATACAAAAGTGATGGAGGAAAAGAAAATGGCAGAAACAATTCGTGAGTTAGTATCTGAAAAAGCTGTAGACGAGAGAATCGTAGAATTGGGAAAACAGATTAGTAAAGATTATGAAGGAAAGCAGGTACATTTGATCTGCGTACTGAAAGGCGGAGTTTTCTTCATGTGTGAATTAGCAAAGAGAATTTCTGTGCCTGTATCAATGGATTTTATGAGTGTCAGCAGTTATGGTGATGACACAAAATCCAGCGGAGTTGTAAAAATCGTGAAAGATCTGGATGAAGCAATTGAAGGAAAAGATGTGTTAATCGTAGAGGATATCATTGATTCCGGACGTACATTGTACTATCTGATTGATATTTTGAAGAAGAGAAATCCAAAAAGCGTTCATTTGTGTACATTATTAGACAAACCGGAACGTCGCGTGAAAGACGTGAAAGTAGATTATGTTGGATTTAATATTCCAGATGAGTTCGTAGTAGGATATGGTCTGGACTACGCACAGAAATATAGAAACCTGCCTTTCATCGGAGTAGTGGAAGGTCTGGAGTAGAGAGGAGCATATTAAATTGAATAATGACAGCAAGAAGTATAAAGGCACTGGCGCAACATTCTTTGTAGTCATCATAGCAGTGCTTTTTGCACTTTGGTTTGCAAGCCGGATCCAGGCTCAGGGGCAGGAAGTGACTTACACAAGATTTGTACAGGAAGTCCAGGATAGCAACATCAGTGACGTAACAATTAACCAGAACCGGACTGTACCAACCGGCTCAGTGTCATTTGTGTTAAAGAATAGTGGCTCAGCAGGGAAAGTGAATGTATCAGATGTGAATAAGGTGCAGGATCTTCTCAGTAAATATGATATAGATTATAAGATGCCGGATGTAGCGGAAGCAGGAATTTTTGAGACAACAGTATTGCCGGTTATGTTGACGGCATTAATTGTGATGTTCTTGTTTATGTTAATGAACAGACAGGCAGGAGGCGGTTCGAACGCAAAAGCCATGAATTTTGGGAAGAGTCGTGCGAAGATGAGTGCTCCTGGTGAAAAGAAAGTAACATTTGAAGATGTTGCCGGATTAAAAGAGGAAAAAGAAGAACTTGAAGAAATCGTAGATTTCCTGAAAGATCCAAAAAAATATGTTCAAGTCGGAGCAAGAATTCCGAAAGGTGTATTGCTTGAGGGACCTCCGGGAACAGGTAAGACATTGTTGGCAAAAGCTGTTGCGGGAGAAGCCGGAGTACCATTCTTTACAATTTCAGGTTCTGATTTTGTGGAGATGTTTGTCGGTGTCGGTGCATCACGTGTGCGAGATTTGTTTCAGGATGCAAAGAAAAATGCACCATGTATCATTTTCATCGACGAGATAGATGCAGTGGCAAGACGACGTGGAAGTGGTCTCGGTGGCGGTCACGATGAGAGAGAACAGACACTGAACCAGATGCTTGTAGAGATGGATGGTTTCGGAGTTAATGAAGGAATCATCGTAATGGCTGCAACGAACAGAAAAGATATTCTGGATCCTGCAATCCTTCGTCCGGGAAGATTTGACAGAGATGTTATTGTTGGTCGTCCGGATGTCAGGGGCCGTGAAGAGATTCTTAAAGTTCATGCAAGAAATAAGCCACTTGGAGATGACGTGGATTTGAAACAGATTGCCCAGACAACAGCAGGATTTACCGGAGCAGACCTGGAAAATCTGTTAAATGAAGCTGCAATTCTCGCAGCAAAGCAAAACCGTATGTATATTCAACAGGCTGATATTCGTCATGCATTTGTAAAAGTCGGTATCGGACCTGAGAAGAAGAGTCGTATTGTATCTGAGAAGGAACGCAGGATCACAGCGTACCATGAAGCAGGTCATGCAATTCTCTTCCATGTGCTGCCGGATGTAGGACCTGTATACAGCGTATCTATCGTACCGACAGGTGGTGCAGGTGGTTACACAATGCCACTTCCGGAAAAAGATGATATGTTCAATACAAAAGGACATATGTTACAGGAAATTATCGTATCACTGGGTGGTCGTGTAGCAGAAGAACAGATATTTGATGATATCACAACAGGTGCATCCCAGGATATTAAACAGGCGACTGCAATTGCAAAATCAATGATCACGAAATTCGGTATGTCAGAAAAGCTTGGTCTGATTAATTATGATAATGACAGTGACGAAGTATTTATCGGAAGAGATTTCGGTCATGCTTCATCAAGGGGATATGGTGAGAAGGTTGCAGCAACAATTGATGAAGAAGTAAAACGCATTATAGATGACTGTTATGAAAAAGCGAAAGCTCTGTTAGACGAATACCATCCAGTATTGGAGTCCTGTGCTCAGTTACTGTTAGAAAAAGAAAAGCTTACAAGAAGTGAGTTTGAAGCACTTTTTGAAAAATAATGTGTACAGTAGTTGAGAGGAGTTAGAGTTATGAGAAGAGACGCTTTGTTCTGTGATGGGACTTCGTCTTATGTGATGCCTGCCGAACCAAAGGCAGGAGAAACTGTTACACTACGGTTTCGAACAGCAGAAAATGATGTCGCAGATGTGATTCTGCTCGTTGGTGAAGAAAAAGCCAGATATACGATGCAGAAGGTAGATAGTATAGAAAATTTTGATTTTTGGGAAATACAGTGGACACTGGATGAGGCTCCATTGGTTTACTGTTTTGAAATCCAGCGTGGCGGAGAAATCTGTTATTATAATCGCTGCGGGGTATCAGATCGTATTGTCGATTACTATGATTTCAAGATCGTACCTGGATTTTCCACACCAGATTGGGCAAAAGGTGCAGTAATGTACCAGATTTTTGTGGATCGTTTTTATAATGGTGATCCGCAAAATGATGTGGAAGACAGGGAATATATTTATATCGGAGCACCATGTGAGCAGGTCAAAGATTGGGGCTCTATGCCGGCAACACCGGATATCCGCCGGTTCTACGGTGGAGATTTGCAGGGAGTTATGGATAAATTAGATTATCTTCAGGATTTGGGAATTGAAGTAATCTATTTCAATCCATTGTTTGTATCTCCATCAAACCATAAATATGATATTCAGGATTATGATTACATTGATCCACATTACGGAAAGATTGTTAAAGATGGCGGAGAGGTTCTGGCAGAAGGGGATATGGACAATACCCATGCTACGAAATATCAGATCCGCACAGGCGATAAAGAAAATCTGGAAGCCAGCAATGCATTGTTTGCAAAATTGGTAGATGAAATGCATAAGCGAGGCATGCGAGTGATACTGGACGGTGTGTTCAATCATTGTGGTTCTTTCAATAAATGGATGGACCGAGAGAGAATTTATGAGCAGCAGCCGGCTTATCATGATAAACAGGGTGCTTTTGTAAGTTCTCAGAGTCCGTATCGCAGCTTCTTCCATTTCTTTAAGGAAGAGGAAAGCGCATGGCCATATAATTATAATTATGATGGCTGGTGGGGGCATGACACACTTCCAAAATTAAATTACGAAGATTCACCAAAACTAGTGCAATATATTATGGATATCGGTAAAAAATGGGTATCTCCGCCGTATAATATTGACGGATGGCGTCTGGATGTTGCGGCAGACCTTGGATATTCCAATGAATATAATCACATGTTCTGGAAAGAATTCCGTAAACAGGTGAAGAATGTGAATCCGGATGTATTGATTCTTGCAGAGCATTATGGAGATCCGGGAGAATGGCTTCAGGGGGATCAGTGGGACAGCGTTATGAACTATGATGCATTTATGGAGCCACTGACCTGGTTTTTGACTGGTATGGAGAAGCACAGTAATGAGCGCCGTACTGATCTGTGGGGTAATGCAGAGATATTTGTGAATTCAATGAAGCATTTTATGGCATGCATGCTGACACCATCTTTGCAGGTTGCAATGAACGAATTATCCAACCATGACCATTCCAGATTTCTCACAAGAACAAATCATATTGCCGGTCGAGTAGAACAGCTTGGATATAAGGCCGCAGAAGAAGGAATTAATGAGGCTGTATTCTGTGAGGCAGTCGCAGTACAGATGACCTGGGTTGGAGCACCAACCGTCTATTATGGAGATGAGGTTGGAGTTGTCGGATTTACAGATCCGGATAATCGCCGTACATTCCCATGGGGAAATGAAAATCAACGATTATTGAATTTTCATAAAGAGATGATCCGCATTCACAAAGAACAGGAAATCCTTAAAACAGGTTCGATCAAGATGCTTACCTGGGCAAATAACGTGTTGGCATATGGACGTTTTCAGGATGATGAGCAGATTGTTGTAATCTTGAACAACAGCAAGGAACTAAAAGAAATAACAGTCCCGGTGTGGCTTGCAGAAGTGCCACAAAATAGCCGTATGTATCGTTTGATGTATACATATGAAGAAGGATTTACAACAGAGTATGATGAATATATTGTGCAGGACGGAGAAGTTGTTGTAAACATGGGACGACATTCCGTACTGATTTTAAAAACATTGAAAGAATAAAGGAGAGAGCACGATGGCAGATAAACAGAAATATTATATCACAACAGCGATTGCCTATACATCTGGCAAACCGCATATTGGAAACACATATGAGATCGTACTTGCAGATGCAATTGCAAGATATAAAAGAAGTCAGGGATACGATGTGTTTTTCCAGACAGGAACTGATGAACATGGACAGAAGATTGAACTGAAGGCAGAAGAAGCCGGAATTTCACCAAAGGAATTTGTAGATAACGTATCCGGTGAGATTAAGAGAATCTGGGATTTGATGGATACATCTTATGATAAATTTATCCGTACAACAGATGAAGACCATGAGAAGCAGGTACAGAAAATCTTCAAAAAACTGTATGATCAGGGAGATATCTACAAAGGACATTATGAAGGTATGTACTGTACACCATGTGAGTCATTCTTTACAGAGTCACAGCTTGTAGATGGAAAATGTCCAGACTGCGGACGTCCGGTTCAGCCTGCAAAAGAAGAAGCATATTTCTTTAAAATGAGCAAATATGCAGACAGACTGATCGAGCACATTAATACACACCCAGAATTTATTCAGCCGGTATCTCGTAAAAATGAGATGATGAATAACTTCCTTCTTCCGGGACTTCAAGATTTGTGTGTGTCAAGAACTTCCTTTAAATGGGGAATCCCGGTAGAGTTTGATCCAAAACATGTTGTATATGTATGGCTGGATGCTTTGACAAACTATATCACAGGAATCGGATATGACTGTGATGGAGAAAGCACAGAACAGTTTAAAAAAGACTGGCCGGCAGACTTACATCTGATCGGTAAAGATATCATCCGTTTCCATACAATTTACTGGCCAATCTTCTTGATGGCACTTGATCTTCCACTTCCAAAACAGGTATTTGGTCACCCATGGCTGCTTCAGGGAGATGGCAAGATGAGTAAATCGAAAGGAAATGTACTTTACGCTGATGAACTGGTAGATTTCTTTGGCGTAGATGCAGTTCGTTACTTTGTACTTCATGAGATGCCATTTGAGAATGACGGAGTTATTTCATGGGAACTGATGGTAGAGCGTATGAATTCAGATTTGGCAAATACACTTGGAAATCTGGTAAACCGTACAGTATCTATGACAAACAAATACTTCGGCGGTTCTGTAACAGATAAGGGAGTATCTGGAGATGTAGATGCAGATCTGAAAGCAGTTATGGAAGCAACACCTAAAGCCGTAGAAGCAAAAATGAATGAGCTTCGCGTAGCAGATGCAATTACAGAAATCTTCAATCTGTTTAAACGTTGTAATAAATATATTGATGAAACAATGCCTTGGGTACTTGCAAAAGATGAAGCACAGAAAGATCGTCTTGAAACAGTTCTGTGGAATCTGATTCAAGGAATTTCAGCAGGAGCAGAACTTCTGGAGTCTTTCATGCCTTCTACAAGCAAGAAAATTTTAGAGCAGCTTGGAAATGGTAATGTAACAGACAAGCCGGAGATTTTATTCCAGAGACTGGATTTAGAAGAGGTTATGAAGAAGGTTGCAGAACTTCACCCACCGGTTGAAGAAGAAAAAGAAGAAGAGGCAGTTATTGATATCGAAGCAAAACCAGAGATTACATTTGATGATTTCGGAGCAATGCAGTTTCAGGTTGGCGAGATCATCGCGTGTGAAGAGGTGAAAAAATCAAGAAAACTGCTTTGTTCACAGGTTAAGATCGGAAGCGAAGTAAAACAGATCGTTTCAGGAATCAAAGGACATTATTCAGCAGAAGAAATGGTTGGCAAGAAAGTTATGGTTCTTGTAAATCTGAAACCTGCAAAACTGGCAGGCGTACTGTCAGAAGGAATGCTTCTGTGTGCAGAAGATGCAGAAGGCAATCTGGCACTTATGGTACCGGAGAAAGAGATGCCGGCAGGAGCAGAAATCTGCTAGGTAGTTAAAAATGACGGAGGTGGAAATCATGAGTACAATAGAATCCAATGTTCCGAATAATCTCTTTGTGTTAAAACATAAAGATCTGGATGTGGCTATGGTTGCAATTGATTTGACCTCCGGAAAGATAGAACACGTGTTGGCTACGTATTTGCCAAAAGAATTACCAGTTGGCTGTAGTGAAGATAGTCCAAATAGCATATTATCTTGGTGGGAATCAAGAGCAATCCCGGATTCGAGAAGAGGAATACAGCAGGCGTTAAATTTTCTGCATGAGGAGTCCAATCTGTCCTTGATGTTATCGGGGTATGGATTAAGCCTTACAGACCATTATTGGATGCAGCCATTAGGGAAAGAACTATATTGGAAAAATTTGAATTTTTATGAAAATACATTCTCAGACGAATTGGGATTGCTTTTGACTGATTCGGAGAAAATAGATATAAATGCCAACATTTCAAAATTCTCCCCATCCTCTTCGGTTACGGGAGAAATGAAAAAAAAGTGGATTATAAAAAATGATATCCGATACCTGATGAAATTAAGTGCAAATGATTATGCACAACAGGCGGTAAACGAAGTAATTGCGACTACTCTACATAAACAGTCAGGGTGGAAGAATTATGTTACGTATGAAGTTGAGACAACAAAAATAGAAGGTAAAGAAATCCCTTGTTCGTTAAATCCGTTGTTTACTTCAACCAGATATGAGTTTGTATCAGCATATCAATTGATAAAAAACTATAAAATACCGAATGAACTGTCTTCGTATGAGGCGATTATTGAACAGGCAGTAAAATTAGGAATGAACGAAAATGAAGTGCGGAATCAATTGGAATATACAATTATGACAGACTTCATTTTGACAAATGTAGACCGACATTTTAATAATTTTGGATTTTTATATGATTCAGAAGTTGGTAAGCTGGTTGCAATGGCTCCGATTTTTGATACAGGAAATTCATTATTTTATGCTACAGATATCATTCCTCAAAAAGAAAATCTGTTAGATATTCGTGTGAATTCATTTTGCAAGAGGGAAGCAGATATGCTTCGATATGTGAAAAATAATAAATGCCTGAATTTAGATAAATTAGATGGTTTTCCAGATAAAGTACAGAGTTTGTTACTGACATATACGGATACGCCGGAAAAAAGAGCAGAAGAGATCAAACAAACAGTTGTGCAGAAAATAGAATATCTGAAATTGTTTCAGCAGGGAAAGAAAATCTGGAAAAAGGAAAAATACTGGTAGGGTGATTATATGCAGGAGGCACAGGTTACAAGAGATGGAAATATCCTTACAATAGGAAAAGATATACAGTTAATTGTGAATTTGGATAATCAGCAAAATTATGTGAAGTATGATTCCAGAAAAGTTCCATATCAGCGGGAGATTGTATTTGGGAAAGATCTTCTGGAGGGTAAGCGACAAAATGTATTTCGTACGGCAATTAATTACTATTATGAACAGGCATGCAGATTTGTAGAAGGATTGCAAATAGCTGAAAACTATCGAAAGACAATAAATACGACGGCAAGAGAAATAAAGTAGAATAAAAAAATAAGATATAAAATGAGAATGCAGGAAACTGTATTCTCATTTTTCAATTTATAAGAGTTTGGTATATGTTTCGCAGTTTAAAAAATAGAAAGATTATTTTGTATAAAATGAAATATGAATGTGTAAAATACCTGTAAAGATTTGTACAACATCTGTCTTGTCAGATGTAAAGGCGGATGCTATAATGACAACAATATGCGTGACTGCTTAGCAGAGATAAGGTAAGCAGCAATAAATGTGCAGAGAAATGAATCAAACCAAGATGGAAATTTGTACAATAAATTCAGCATATTAGAAAGAGGTTTCGTAATGAGAATAGATGCAGATGTTGTAATCGTAGGAACAGGAGTTGCAGGATTGTTCAGTGCGTTGAATCTGCCAAGAGATAAAAAAATAGTTATGATCACAAAGGCAGATCTGGAGAGTAGTGATTCTTTTTTAGCACAGGGAGGAATTTGTGTACTCCATGATAAGGATGACTATTACAGTTACTTTGAAGATACAATGAAGGCAGGACATTATGAGAATCGTAAAGAATCTGTTGATATTATGATTCGAAGCTCTCGCCAAATCATTGAAGAACTGGTACAATATGGTGTAGACTTTGAACGCCTGGAAGGCGGAGAGTTTGCATACACAAGAGAAGGAGCACATTCCAAGCCACGTATTCTGTTTCATGAGGATGTGACAGGAAAAGAGATTACGAGCAAATTACTTGCACAGGTGAAAAAGCTGGATAATGTAACAATATATGAATATACGACTATGACAGACATATTGGTAGAAGATGGTGAATGCAAAGGAATCATAGCAGAGAAAGCCGGAGATTTAATTGAAATCTATGCACCGGATACAATCTGGGCAAGTGGTGGAATCGGCGGATTATATAAACATTCTACAAATTTCCCACATCTTACAGGAGACGCACTGGAAATATCCAAAAAGCATGGAATCCGTCTGGAACATTTGGATTATGTACAGATTCATCCGACTACATTATATTCCAAAAAGCCGGGAAGAAGATTTTTGATTTCCGAATCTGTACGAGGTGAAGGTGCTATATTATATAACAAGAATATGGAGCGGTTTGTAAATGAATTGCTTCCTCGAGACGTAGTGACAAAGGCAATTCATGAACAAATGCAGAAAGATGGAACAGATTATGTCTGGTTATCAATGGAGCACATCGATAAAGAGACAATTCTGAATCATTTTCCAAATATTTATCAGCATTGTCTGGAAGAAGGATACGATGTTACAAAAGAATGTATCCCTGTTGTTCCGGCACAGCATTACTTTATGGGCGGTGTATGGGTTGATTCAGACAGCAGAACATCCATGCCACATTTGTATGCAGTTGGAGAGACAAGCTGTAATGGAGTTCATGGGGCGAATCGTCTCGCAAGCAATTCTTTGTTAGAAAGCCTTGTATTTGCGCAGAGAGCAGCAACGAAGATTTGCGGTGGAGAAAATCCATTTACACCATACGTGGAAGCAGAAGAATCCGAGGACGAAAAAATCAGAGCGTAAAAGTTGATGAAGTTTTAGATTGTAAAATCAAAGAAAAATTATGTATAGAATGGAGAAACGACATGAATAAGATTACAACAACATTACAGGTAGATCAGTTGATTCTGGAGGCATTACGTGAGGATATATCAAGTGAGGATGTGACAACAAATGCTGTTATGAGAGAGGCTGTAGACGGAGAAGTGGATTTAATCTGCAAGCAGGACGGCGTGATTGCGGGATTAGATGTTTTTAAACGAGTATTTGAGCTTCTCGATGATAAAGTGAGAGTTGAATTCTATTGCAAAGATGGAGACGAAGTGAAAAACAAACAGCTGATGGGAAAAGTATATGGAGATATTCGTGTGCTTCTGTCAGGTGAACGTGTTGCATTGAATTATCTGCAGAGAATGAGCGGAATTGCAACGTATACCCATTCTGTAGCAGACTTGCTCAAAGGAAGCAAAACAAAATTGCTGGATACAAGAAAAACAACACCGAATATGCGTATTTTTGAAAAATATGCAGTTCGTGTAGGTGGCGGATACAATCACCGTTACAATTTGTCTGACGGCGTACTTTTAAAAGATAATCATATCGGGGCGGCCGGAAGTGTTACAAAAGCAGTAGAGATGGCTAAAGAATACGCACCATTTGTACGTAAGATTGAAATAGAAGTAGAGAATCTTGATATGGTAAAAGAGGCTGTCGAAGCCGGTGCAGATATCATTATGTTAGACAACATGTCAACAGAAGAAATGCAGGAAGCAATCAAGATCATTGACGGAAGAGCGGAGACAGAGTGTTCTGGAAACGTGACAAAAGAAAACATTGGTCGTTTGACAGCACTTGGAGTAGATTATATTTCCAGCGGTGCACTGACACACTCAGCACCAATTATGGATATTTCGCTGAAAAATCTTCATGCTGTAAATAAGTAGAAAGTGTCTTGGAGGGTGTTATGAGCGGAACAGAGCGTAGAAATCAAATTGTTGAACGGATCAAGAAGAATGCTGTACCGGTATCGGGAACTATGCTTGCAAAAGAATTTGAAGTAAGCAGACAGGTCATTGTACAGGATATCGCACTTATCCGGGCAGCAGGATATGATATTATATCAACCCATAGAGGATATCTTTTAAATGAGCCGATCAGTGTAAACAGGGTATTTAAGGTGCAGCATACAGATGAACAGACAGAAGAAGAACTGTATTCCATTGTAGATCTTGGTGGGACTGTGGCAAATGTGATAGTGAATCATAAAGTATATGGACAAATGGAAGCTGAACTGAATATTAATTCCAGAAAAAAGGCAAAAGATTTTATTGGTGATATAAAAAGCGGTAAGTCAAGTCCATTGAAAAATATTACATCAAATTATCATTATCATAAAGTTGTGGCAGACAGTGAAGAAACATTAGATATGATTGAAGAAGCATTACAGGAAAAAGGTTTTTTAGTTACTGCTAATTAAAAAGCAAAAACAGATGTGTGAAAAAGCACATCTGTTTTTGCTTTTTTTAAGAAAATGTGATATTGTATTTAAGAATATGTAAAATTATTTGGTTGAAGGATAAATTTATATAATACAACCGAGTTTGATGTGAGTACAAGAAAGAGGATGAAATAATGAAGTACGTATCAGGAGATATTTGCTACATATTAGAAGATAATAAATATGCAACAAAAGTCAAAGTGATGGGCCGTCATGGGGATGAATGTATTGTTCAGCGGATTGGTGCCTGTGGGGCGTTAAGATTTAAAGATCACGAGCTGTTTGGAACAGAGGAGGCTGCATTGGAAAGCAGAGAGACTACATTTGCGAAGGTGAGTCCGCAGTTGTCTATGTTTCCGGAGGGGGATAATATACCGAGTATAAAGATTGGGTAAGAAAGGGAAAGATAGGGAAGAATTCAGAAGATGAAAGTGGAGATTCGAGAAAAGGTAAAGAAAATATTATTAATAATCGGAGCTGTTTTAGGGGCATTACTATCGACTATAGGAACATTGTTATATTTTAGTATTAAATGGATGTTTAAAACATGGACAAATCTAACAATGGATGAATTAGTATACCATATGACAGCTCCATTAGAGGGAACAAATGATGGAATGATTCAGGAATATCTGGATGTATGTGCAGTACCGGCTATTTTGATGTTGTTATTAGTCGTAATTTTATTTATTGCATGGAGAACAAAAAAACGTTGGTATGTTGTTATGGGGGCATCTATCATTGTTCCGATAATTGTAAGTGGAGTTTCAGTGCATGGAGCATGGAATGAATTAGATGTTGGAAGTTTTGTGGATGGACAAAGCACATATTCATCGTTTATTGATGATAATTATGTTGACCCGGCCGATGTAGCATTGACATTTCCAGAGCAAAAGAGAAATTTAATTTATATCTTCTTAGAATCAATGGAAATGACATATGCAGACAAAGAAAATGGTGGTGCATTTGATAAGAACGTAATTCCGGAACTTACAGAGTTAGCACAGGAAAACGAAGATTTTTCCGGGGAAGATAAAGAACTGAATGGTGGTTATGCAATGACAGGCGCAACCTGGACAATGGGTGCTATGTTTGCACATACGTCAGGTATACCATTGAGTATTTCCATTGATGGAAATGATATGAATACACAGGAACATTTTTTTGCAGGAGCAGTTACTTTAGGTGATATTCTGGAGAGCGCAGGGTATTGCCAGAATCTTATGATTGGTTCAGATGCAACCTTTGGAGGAAGAAGATTATATTTTACAGAGCATGGAAATTATAATATTTATGATTATAACTATGCAAGTGAAAATGGTCTGATTCCACCGGATTATCGTGTATGGTGGGGATATGAAGATGAGAAGTTATTTAGCTTTGCAAAAGATAAATTAACAGAACTATCACAGCAAAGCACCCCATTTAATTTTACAATGTTGACGGTAGATACACATTTTGAAGATGGATACCCATGTGAATTGTGTACAGATGAATTTGGAGACAATCAGTATGCAAATGTTATGGCATGTTCGAGCAGACAGGTGAAAGAATTGGTTGACTGGATTCAACAACAAGATTTTTATGAAAACACAACGATTGTTATTGCTGGAGATCATCCAACAATGGATAAGGATTTTTGTGAAGATGTAGATGACGATTATACAAGAAAAGTTTATACTACATATATTAATCCGGTAGCGGAACTTGAAACAACAGAGAAGAGAAGTTATACAACATTTGATAATTTCCCGACAACGTTGGCTGCATTGGGAGTTAAAATTGATGGAAATCGTCTCGGCCTGGGTACAAATTTATTTTCATCAACTCAGACATTAACAGAACGTTTTGGAATCGATAAGATGGAGTCAGAGTTAAAGAAAAAATCAAAAATGATGGAGAAGCTGGGGGATATACGAGAAGTAGAGACTGATATAGGAACGCAGACAGTACAGGAAGAAAATATTCCGTCAGCAGAGTTGTCGATAGGGGATTATGATTACAATTATAGTAGTTTACCGATATCAGTAACAAATATAAGTAATGTACCAGGGAATATTCAGTCTGTTATGGCAGCAGTATGGAAAGAAGCAGATCAGAGTGACTTACAGTGGGTAGAATTATATCAACTAGATGATGGAAGTTATTATACGGATTTGTATGTGGCAGATTATGGAGAAAATCCAGGAGATTATAATGTTCATATATATGTAATAGATGAGTTGGGAACCCCAACCATAGTTACTGGGCAGACAAAAACTATTAATTAGCATTTAAAAGAACAGTTTCGATGATGAAACTGTTCTTTTTGCTATCTTTACAGATGACGAAAAAGTTGAATTATGTTAAGATGGGAATTAGAATAAATATTGTAGGAAAGTGGGAGGAGGAAGTTGATGAAACACAAAAGAAGAATAAGTTGGATGTTGAGCATATGTATGTTGATACTAACTGTTATGGCCAGTGGAATAGATGTTGGTGCGGTTGACTTTGATCAAGAATCAATCCAAGCAACTGAGGATAGTAGCTTGGAAAAGACGGAAAACGAGGCAACAAAAGAAACAGAAGATATTACTGGTGAATTTACAAATTCAGGAGAACCCAACACAGCAGAGTTTGAAGTACGAGAAGACGAAACGATAACGAGTATGGATGAAGAAGGTAATGTTTCGGAAGCACCGGATGAGTCGGGACTGCTTGAGATTGATTTATTGAGTAATGATGGAAAGATAGTTAACTTTAATACAAAAGGAGCAGTGGTAACAACATACACCGAAGTTGGAACCGGTAACGCCGGGTATACTTGTGGGGCATATGGTGCTGATGCAGCATATCTTGGGACAGAAAATGGAAAAGTGAAATTTTTGTTATCAGGAGTTACAGGGCTAGTTGATGCAAATGATGTACAGGTTGTAAGTGTGAACAGTGCATCATCTGTCAGTTATTATGCTGTCAGTGCAGGTCGGTTAATACATAATATTACGACAAATATTACACAAGGAAATTATATCACATCATTGGATAACGGACCGGCACCATCGTATTTGTCAGAAGGTGTACAATATTATAGTTATGACGGACATTATTTCTATACAAGAGACAGATTTTCAAATATGCTGGATGATTATAAGGCAGGAGTAAGAACAAATTCGATTAACAGTTCTTCACCATATTATAATTATTATCAATATCTTCCTTTACGAAGCAAAACAGTATATTCAGCAGCTCAATTAAATGAAATTATAAATAGCAAAGCAGCTGGATATAAAATGAGTAATACAGGGGATATGTTTAAAAATTATCAAAACACATACGGAGTAAATGCATTAATTGCAGTTGGAATTGCAGCAAATGAAAGTGCGTGGGGAAAAAGTAGCATTGCACAGGAGAAAAACAATCTGTTTGGCTTAAATGCTGTGGATGCAGCTCCGGGACAGAGTGCAAACGCATATGAAAGTATTGATGCATGTATTAAAACATTTACAGAGACATATATGTCAAAAAGATATCTAAACCCTAAAAACTGGGTATATTCAGGGGGATATCTCGGTAATAAAGGAAGCGGGATGAATGTAAGATATGCGTCAGATCCATACTGGGGAGAAAAGAATGCCAATGTTGCCTGGATGATTGATAAAATATATGGGAATAAAGACAGTAATCGTTATACCATAGGGATAAAAGACGTGATAGGAAATGAACATACAGATTTAAATGTTCGGACAGAGGCGAATGGCTCATCTACTGTAATTCACACAACAAAAAATTATTCAAATCAGGCATTTATTATTTTAGATTCAAGCCAAGGCAATTTTTATAAAGTACAAAGTGATGCTGCGTTAACAACAAATCGTACCACTGTTTCGGATGCAGGAAATTATGATTTTTCTAGTATGTATGCATATGTTAGTTCGGGGTACGTGAAGAATGTCTTAACAGGTTCCGGAAATTCAGGTGGCTCAGGAGAATCAGGTGGAAATGAAAATAAACCAGATAATTCATTAGGTAGTGGAGCAATAGCGGTACCAACGGAACTGGCAGGAGCAATAGAATACAGTGCACATGTACGTGAGATTGGTTGGATGGATTGCGCTAAAAATGGACAGATGATGGGAACCACAGGGAAAAATCTTCCAATGGAGGCAATGAAAATAAATATTTCGGGTGTTGCAAATTTAGGGGTTGAATACCAGGTGCATGCACAGGATATTGGTTGGATGGATAGCGTGTCTAATGGAGAGGTAGGAGGAACTGTTGGACAAGCAAAAAATCTAGAGGCAATTAAATTAAAACTGACAGGCGATGCTGCATCAAATTATGATCTTTACTATAGGGTGCATGTGACGAATATTGGCTGGATGGATTGGGCTAAAAATGGAGAATTAGCCGGAACACAAGGATATAATTATGCATTGCAGGCGGTTCAGATTGCATTATTGCCAAAAGGAACAGCAGCACCAGGTGGAACAGAGACTCCATATCAGATTAATACAGTCAAAATTGGATATTCTGCACATGTACAGGATGTCGGATGGCAGAACGAGGTTCTGGGAAGTAAGATAGCGGGAACAACCGGACAGAACAAAAAAATAGAAGCCATGATTTTGAATGTAAAATCTAATTTATTGGGAGTGAAATATCGTTCGTATTTAGAGAATATCGGATGGCAGGATTATCATAAGGATGGAGAGATAACAGGAACAACCGGACAAAATCGTCGTATGGAAGCAATTGAAATGACGCTTACCGGAAATCAGAAAAATAATTACGATATATATTATCGGGTACATGTGCAGGATTTGGGGTGGCTCGGTTGGGCAAAAAATGGAGAGACTGCCGGAACGATGAATTATGCTCTTAAGATAGAGGCAATTCAAATTTTAATTGTACCAAAAGGAACTCCTACTATAGAAAATGGACAAAGTTCATTTAAAAAGAAAAATACAATAGTAGAATATAGCACACATGTAGAAAATATAGGATGGCAGGCAGCAGTTAAGAATGGAGAATTGGCAGGAACAACAGGGCAAAATAAACAAGTAGAAGCAATCCAGATAGATTTGAAATATCCGGAATATTCGGGTGGAATTAAGTATAAGAGTCATATTCAGGATATCGGTTGGCAAAGCTACGTGTCAAATGGTACTGTTAGTGGAACTGTAGGTAGAAATAAAGAGATGGAAGCAATCTGTATTGAGCTTACGGGAGAAATGGCTGAAAAATATGATGTGTATTATCAAGTTCATTCCAGTGAGTTTGGCTGGCTCGGTTGGGCAAAAAATGGAGAAAAAGCAGGAAGTGAAGGATATGCACGTCAAATGGAAGCAATTAGTATTCAATTAGTAGAAAAAGGTGGAAAAGCACCGGAAGATATCGGAAAAGCGTTTTATAAAAAATAAAAAATATAGCATATGTTCGACAAAGAAACATATGCTATATTTTTTATTTGTTTTTCTTTTTTTCAAGATATAAAAATATAAAAATCATAAATGCTAATACAAGAAATAGTGCTCCGGCAGAAATGGTATATGCATAAGCAGCGCCTAATAAGGCGAATTTCTTAACGAGAATTCCGGAGATAAGCATTGCGATAGCACTGGCAATTCCGAATCCGACTAATAAATATACTTGTCTGCGCATCACAGTCAATATAACTTGTTCAATAACTGCAAAAGCAAAGAAAGCACCGCCAATCAATAATACCACCAATACTTGCGTATAGGATGATAAGGAGACAGCAAATACAATGGATAATATTGGACATCCAAGGATTGCTCCGGCAATGATAATCAATGCAGAGATGAACAACGCTCCAGCAAAAATCAAACCACATAATTTTATAAATTTGCGATATTCTTTATGAACCCAGGATTTAGATAAACGAACTAATAAAGGCTGCAAAGCAAAACCTACAAATAAATTGGTCACAAAGCAAGGCATAAATAGATAAGTGTAGTAAGCTTGATCTTTTGCAGTAAGGTAAGTATCGATTGCATATTTTGGTGCATTACCCATGTAAATAAGTAAAAAAGCACTAATACACAATGGGAAACATTCTGTTAACAAATTCCAAATTTTATTCCATTGAAAAGAAGGCTTTTCTAAAGGAATAATAATTTTCGTTGAATGAATAAGTACAATTAATATGATACTTGAAATTATAATGGAAATCAAACAACTTAAAATCAGGCTGTGTGTAAAAATAAGGGTAAGTATAAACCCAAGAACATATGCGCCAATTCGAATACTCATGATTTTTCCGGAAATATCCAGTCGACCTTTTACCTGATAATATCCACCATAAACATCATCAAATGCATCTGTAACTTTAAGTAAACACAGCAGAATAGTAATCAGTGCCTTCTCGAAATAATAACCCTCATACCATACAAAGCCTAATACAGATATCATCATAATGATATTTGTTATGATTCGGGAAGCTTCATAAACTTTTATGGAATATTTATTTGTTACATCAGTTGCCTGATAGTTTCGCATTCCATAATTACCAATTGTCAACATCATCTGTGAAGTAGAAAATCCCAAAGAAAATATCCCAGCATCGGATACACCATTCAGCAAAGTTACGACCCAGAGTAATAGCATTGATACAATAGAGTTCAAACCGCTGGACATCATGTTCCAAAATACACTTTGTTTTCCAATGTCATCTTCTTTTATCAACCAAAATTTCTTAAACATAATTTACCCCTGTTCTTTATTAAATAAGTGAATCTTATTATAACATGAAATAGCAGGTACATAATAATTTATTTAGTAAACCTACTTAGATTTTAATGAACTTACAATAAAATTCTAAATTTTGTTTTCAGAAGGAAAATTTTCTGGTGTAAATTCTAATGTAGAAGGGATTGACAAAAAAATGCCGGGGGGGGTATAATGATATGTGTATATTTGTATTTATATACAAGAAATTACAAGAGGGAGGAAAAACTTCAGTGGAAGTAGTTGGATTTGAAAATAAGAAAAATGCAAGTAACGTATTAGAGTATTTAGAAAATTCTGCAATATATTTTCCAGATAAAGAAGTGTATGAAGATAAAAATGTCAGCATGACATTTAAGCAGGTAGAAGAAACAGCACAAAGAATTGGTACGTCGCTGGCAATGAAACTTGGAAGACATAGAGAGCCTATTGCTGTATTTATGGATAAGTCAGTAAAAGCTATCGTGTCTTTTTTTGGTGTTTTATATAGTGGCAATTTTTACTGTCCGTTGGATGTGAAAATGCCAATTGAACGCATACAAATTATCATGGATGTACTTTTGCCGAAAATTATTGTTACGGATAAAGAACATAAAGAACTTGCAGAAAGCTTTGCTAAAAATAGTCAGATTGTTCTTTGGGAAGATATATCAGAACAGGAAATCGATAAAGATATGCTTGGAAGTATAAGGATGGATATGACAGAACTAGATCCGTTATATGTGTTATTTACAAGTGGTTCGACAGGTGTGCCAAAGGGGGTTTTACTTAATCATAGAGTTGTAATAAATTATATGCAATGGTTAGAGCAGAACTTTGAAATTGATAGTACATCAGTTTTTGGAAATCAAGCACCATTTTATTTTGATGTATCAATACATGATATTTATGGGGCAATTTATTTTGGCGCTAAAATGGTTATTATACCACAAAGTTTTTTTGGATTCCCCGTCCGATTAATTGAATATATGAATGAAAAAAGGATATCTACATTTTTATGGGTTCCATCCGCAATGGCGATTGTTGCAAATCTTCAGACATTTGATGTAGTAGTTCCTCAATATTTAAAACAAATTATGTTTGCAGGAGAGGTATTACAAAGAAAACAATTAGATTATTGGGTCAAATATTTGCCAGACGCTGTGTATGCAAACCTGTATGGACCAACAGAAACGTTTGTGTGTACGGCATATATAAGAAAAGGGAATGAGCCAGAGGGACAGCCATTACCAATAGGTGTTCCAATAGCTAATTCGCAGGCACTTCTTTTGAGCGAAGAAGGTAAAGAAGTTGAGTATGGTGAAGTTGGAGAATTATGCATGAGAGGCTCTTGTCTGGCATTAGGATACTATAATAATCCAGAAAGAACAAAGTTGGCATTTGTGCAGAATCCGTTACATCAACGTTATCCAGAACGCATATATCATACTGGAGATTTAGTCCGATATGATGAAACCGGTAACCTGATTTATATTTCCAGAAAAGACTTTCAAATTAAACATATGGGATACCGCATTGAGTTAGGTGAGATTGAATCTGCCGGGAATGCAATAGAAGGAATTCGTGATTGTGCATGTATGTATAATACGAAAAGGAAAAAAATAGTATTCTTTTATGATGGGATAGAAATGGAAACAAAAAAAATTACAGACACATTGGCAACCAGAGTTCCTCATTATATGATTCCTGGAAAAGTTGTATATATGAAAGTAATGCCACATAATGCGAATGGAAAAATAGACAGGGCAAAACTGAAAGAATTAGTATAGCATAAAGCGAATGGTGTCTAAGAGGAAAGAGGAAAATACATGAAGAAAAATATAAAAAGTGTGGGAGTACTTCTACTCAGTTCTATTATGTTGATGTCAAGCCCATTAACAGTGCTTGCAGAGGAAAACGAAATTGTACAAACACAAGAAAATGGTTCTTTTGATCAGACTGAAAATAATGGAGAAAGTGAGTCACAAGCTTCTGAAAATAGTAGTGAAGACAGTACAATTAAAGAGGAAAAACAACAGGAAACATTAGAGCAGGAGGATGTACAAGAAAACGTAGCACCAACAACTGTTCAGGATATACAGAAAGAACCAGAGGCTGTTGCAGAAAATGGCGAGCAGGTTCAATTAAAATATCGTGCATATTTACATGGTGGATTCTGGCAGGAAGAAAAACAAAATGGAGAAATGGCCGGAACGACAGGGCAGAATCGTGCAATGAGAGCACTGCAGATAAAAATAGATAATCAAACAAATGTAACAGGCGGAATTGAGTACAGTGCGCATGTGCAAAATATTGGCTGGCAGGACGCAGTAAAAGATGGAGAAACAGCTGGTATTGAAGAAAAGAATCTTCCGATAGAAGCAATTAGAATGAATCTTACAGGAGATTTAAAAGAACAGTATGACATATATTATCGTGTTCATGCTACAAATGTTGGTTGGCTTGGCTGGGCGAAGAATGGTGAAGACGCCGGAACTGCTGGATATGCATATGCTGTACAGGCAATTGAAATTAAATTATATAATAAAACTGCAGAGGACAAGCCGGCGCAGACAGAATGCAGCTTTTTGTCAGAAGAGACACGTGGTTTGTTAATGTATAAGACTCATGTACAAAACATTGGTTGGCAAGATAAAGTTTATGATGGAGCAACAGCCGGGACAACTGGGAGAAACCTGAATTTGGAAGCACTTCAGTTAAAAGTGACAAATGCCGGAAGAAAAAATATGTCAGGCTCTATTAGTTACGAAGCCCATGTACAGGATATTGGTTGGCAGAATGCAGTTTCTGATTGGGGTACAGCCGGAACAACAGGAAGAAATAAGAAAATAGAAGCGTTAAAAATAAGCCTGACAGGAGAGTTGGCACAAGCATATGATATCTATTATCGTGTTCATTCAGCAGAGTATGGTTGGTTAGGCTGGGCCAAAAATGGTGAACAGGCAGGTACTATAGGACTTAACTTGGGAGCACAGGCAATTGAAGTAAAATTATATGCAAAAGATGCAACAGATAAACCAGAACAAAGCAGCAGAAGTTATATTTCGCAAGATAATTTAGGGGCAATTCTTTATAAAGCCCATGTACAAAATATTGGTTGGCAATCAAATGTGTATGATGGAAAAACAGCCGGAACGACAGGAAGAAATTTGAGTGTAGAAGCTCTGAACATTAAAGTTACTGACTGGGGAAGACAAAATGGGCTGAATGGGTCTGTTATTTATCAGACACATGTACAGGATATTGGCTGGCAGGATGAAGTTGCGGATGGAGAGACATCCGGAACAACAGGGAAAAACAAAAAAGTCGAGGCCATAAAAGTTCGTTTGTCAGGTGAACTGGAAGAAAAATATGATATCTATTATCGCGTTCATAGTGCAAGATTTGGCTGGCTTGGCTGGACGAAAAATGGAGAGACAGCTGGAACTGTCGGCTACAATGCGGGAGTAGAGGCTATTGAAATCAAACTTTATGAAAAAAATGATACAAACGTACCAGATACAACAGCAAGGAGCTATCTGGCAACAGAAAATATAGGTGAAATTAATTTTGCGGCAAATGTTGAAAAATCTGGCTGGCAGACGACCAAAACAAATGGGCAGATTGCAGGAACAACAGGAGAAAACAAAGCAATTCAGCAGCTGACTATGAGTACATCTGATTCTACGGGAAAAAATGTATTTAATGGAACAATTGAATATCGTTTGCATGTAAGTAATGTTGGCTGGATGGACTGGAAAAATAATGGAGAAATAGCTGGAGACGGAAAAAATCAGGCAGAAGCGGTTCAAATTCGTTTGACGGGTGAGTTGGCACAATATGCAGATATCTATTACCGCACTCATGTGTCAAATTATGGATGGCTTGGCTGGGGAAAGAATGGTCAGGAAGCCGGAACTACAAAACTTGGAAACAAATTGCAGGCTATTCAAGTGAAAATTGTTCCGAAGGGAGCAATGGTACCAGGAAGTAATAGTAATTATTATATAACGATGACACCACAACAGATGCGTATTAATAATGGAATCCAAAATGTATATAATCAGGCAGGACGAAATTTGTATAGTTGTTTTATGTGGTGTGTTAACAATATCAAATATCGTACACTTGGAGATAATCCAGGAACTGGTTATACAAATCCACAGTGGTTTGCCCTGTATGGATTAGAGCAGCAAATAGGAGATTGTCGTACTTATGCAGCAACTTTTTATCAGTTAGCAAAGGGACTGGGCTATAATGCAAGATATGTATATGGTTATGTTCCAAGAGCTGGAGGTGGAATGGTTGATCATGCATGGGTAGAAATTGATATCAATGGAGTAACCTATGTATATGATACAGATTTTCAGTATGAGACGAGGCGTAATGGATATCAGTTCAGATACAGGACTTCCGGTACATGGGTATACACAAATTATCACTATGAAAGTTAAAAAATAGAAGAAAACAGAGGGAAAGATACAAATGAAACGTAAAGTATTAACAATATTTTTAGTAGGAATGTTAGCAATTACAGCAGTTACAGGATGTGGAAATAAAAATACAACAGATACGAAAAAAGAGACAACTGCTACAACAAAAACAGAAAAAGAAGAATACAAAACAATAGGAGAAGAGGATAAAGATGCTTATAAAGTAACTCTTAAAAATGAAACAGGTCAGGATATTGTTTCTGTTAGTGTAAAATCTTCTTCAGAGGAAAATTATCCAGATAGTTTTTTAAAAGAGGCAGATACTTACAAGAAAGATGAGACAAGAGTTTTGTATTATAAGCCATCAGAAGAAGCTGCTAAGGAAACCGCGACAGAAAGTGGAAAAGCATTGCCGGTAGAATATACTATACAATTAACATTGGCAGATAAGACAATTGTTGAATTGCATGCATTTCCATTTGATGATATGGAAAAAGGAGAAATTAAAATTCAGGATGGTGTGGCTTATCTGACATATGAGAAAGATGGAGCAGAGGTTAGTACATTAGATGCCGAATTGGCTACAAAAGCTCAAAAAGAGCAAGATGAAAAAGCAAAAGCGGAAGCAGAAGCCGCAGCACAGGCACAGGCAGAGGCCGCAGCACAGGCTCAAGCAGAAGCCGCAGCACAGGCAGAGGCTGCTGCAGCTCAGGAGCAAACGAATCAATCAACATATACAGAATCATCAGATTGGGGTTCACAAACATATACAGAACCGACACCAGCACCAACACCATCAGCAGACACATCATCTTCTGATGACGGCTGCATTGGAGATGGATTGACATATTAAATAAGAGGGGAATGGAAAAATGTCGTTAACATCGAATTTGTTTTTCCTGTTTACCGCAATGGGACTATGTATTTATTATATAGTCCCAAAGCGTTTACAATGGGTTGTTTTATTAATATGCAGTTATTGTTATTATATGATAATTAGCATACCGGCAGTATTTTTTCTACTATTTTCAACTCTTGTGACATATGGTTGTGCTTTATGGATAAAACATATTGATAATATTCAAGTAGAAGAAAAAGTAGATGTAAAAAAGAAAAAAAGAATTGTTATATTTGGAATAGTATTGGACTTAGGAATGTTAGCATTTTTGAAATATTCCAATTTTTTGATTCTAAATATTAATGCAATAACAAATGGTCATATCAATCTGTTTCATATGATTTTACCACTTGGAATTTCTTATTACACATTCCAAACGCTGGGATATTTGTTAGATGTATATTGGGGGAGAGCAGAAGCAGAAACAAATTTGGGTAAATATGCATTATTTGTTTCATTCTTCCCACAACTTGTACAAGGACCAATAGGAAGATATGGAAGGCTTGCGGACCAATTGACAAGCTCACATAAATTTGAGTTACATCATATAAAGTATGGTGCTGAAAGAATTGTATGGGGACTGTTCAAAAAGATGATTGTGGCAGAATGGGCTTCAGTATATCGGATTGCAATTTTTTCTAATCCAGAGCAATATTCAGGAATTGCGGTATTCGGTGTGTTGCTATATACAATAGAGCTGTATGGTGATTTCGCAGGAGGGATAGATATTGTATTAGGTGTAGCTGCGATGTTTGGAATTCGACTAGATGAAAACTTCCGTCAGCCATTGTTTTCTGTTTCGATTAGTGATTTTTGGAGAAGATGGCATATATCACTTGGAACATGGATGAAAGATTATGTGTTTTATCCACTAACCTTGTCAAAAGCAATGTGCAAACTTCAAAAAAAGGCGAAAGTCAAATGGGGACGAAAAAAAGGAAGATTCGTGACGATTGCTGTTTCAGATTTGATAGTATTTGTACTTGTTGGTTTATGGCATGGCCCAAGCTGGAACAATATAGGATGGGGATTTTATAATGGAATCATTATTGCAACAAGTGGATTTATGGCAGATACATATAAGGTATGGAAAACAAAATTACATATTAAAGATCAAAGCAGGGGATATCATCTGTTTATGATACTCAGGACGTTTATACTGTTTAATCTTGGACAATATTTCGATTGTGTTAGCTCGGTTGGAGAAGCGTTGAAAATGATGAAATATTCTGTTACGAGTTTTCAGCCATCACAATTTTTAATGATATCATCCGGGAAACTCGGAGTGGAATATACACCATATGCATTACTAACATTACTTATCGGATGTGTTATTTGGTTTATTGTGAGTGTATTAAAAGAAAAGGGTACAAATATGGAAGAAGTAGCAGTGAAAACGCCAATTGCTTTAGAGTTTTTAATATGTATTCTTTTGCTTATCAGTATTCCGTTGTTTAGTCCAATGTCGGTAGCTAGGGGGTTCATCTATGCACAATTTTAAAAAAGGAATAAAGTTAGTTATATGTCTGCTGATTTGTGCATTGGTGATAAAAGCATTGGATATCCTGTTGTATCCATGCACCTTTGTAAGAAATGATATTCATACAGTTACTAATGAGCAGAAAGATGTTGTTATATTAGGAACATCGAATGGGATGTCGGATTTAGATCCGGATAGTATGCTAGAAGGAACAAAAATGACAGGACATAATTTGTGTGTAGGAGGAGAATATCCAGTTGATGCATACTATTTGACAAAACTTGTTATTGAAAAACAACACCCTAAAACAATTATATTTGAATTGTCTCCGGGATATTTTACAACGGAAAAAGAAAAAGGAAATAATTATTTATTATTTTATCATGAATTCCCAATGTCTATTACAAAAGCAGAATATTATGCAAATACAATGTTAGATTGTGATTTCCGTTCACCTTTATTTGCATTTCATGAGTATTCATTGCAATATGAGCTTTCTAAAATGAAGGATACAGTTTATCAGAAAATGACAAATAATTATGATGTATCATATTTGAAAGGACAAGCACAGGAATATCATGAAAATGGATTTATTGAGAAATATCCGGTGGCGATAGAGAATTTCCCATCATATTCACCAACTTTGTTTTCAAAGGATGAAGTGAAAGCAACTAATATGGAATATTTGGATAAGTTGATTCGATTATGTAAAGAGAATGATATTGAGTTTATTGCGACGACAATGCCCCTAGCAGCAACAATGCTAGTTCAAGAAGAGGAAAGTTATCGTGATGCATGGGATTATTTTTCAGAGTATTTTCGTGAAAAGGGTGTAGAATATTATAACTTCAACAGAGAATATTATAAGAGTTATGGACATGAACTAGCAAATTATGTAGATTATGATGGGCACATGAATGGTGATAGTGCCAAAGCATTTTCAAAAGTGTTTGGTGATGTTGTATTTGGTGACGAAGCATTAAATTAGAGAGAAACCTGCAAAATAAAAAGATTAAAAAAGAAGGAGAAGAAATATTTTATGGAAACATTATTGGAAATTTTAAGCGATTTAGTACCGGGAGTACAGTTTGAAGGAAGAACAGATTTGGTGGAGAGTGGAGATTTGGATTCACTTAAAATTTTAAATCTGATTTCGGATATCTCAGATGAATTTGATGTGACAATCCCAGTAGGCGAGGTTGTTCCTGAAAATTTTGATTCGCCAGAGGCAATTATGGCATTGATTAATAAACTTCAGAAATAAGGACATAAGTTTTACAAAAGCGGTGTGGTATAGATTTTGCCATGCCGCTTTAACATTCTGAAAGAAAATAGTATTAATAGAAAAATGGCTATAATTGACAGAAAAAGTAAGACGAAGTATACTACTATAGATAAAGAATAATTAGAAGAGGAATCGAAAAATGGGAGATATGAGTGCGAAGCATACATTTGTAATATGTGCATATAAAGAAAGTGCTTATTTGGAAGAATGCATTCTTTCATTAAAGCAACAAACTGTAAAATCAAATATTATTATGATAACATCTACACCGAATAATTATATTCGAGAACTCGCAGAAAAATATGAGATACCATTGAATGTGAATGAAGGAGAGGGAGGAATCGTTCAAGACTGGAATTTTGGATATGCACAATGTAGAACACCGTATATAACAATCGCTCATCAAGATGATGTGTATTTTCCAGAGTATGCAGAGCATGCTGTGAATATGTTAGAATCTGCAAAAAAACCATTGATTTATTTTTCGAATTACTGTGAAATTAGAAATGGGGAAAAGGTTGAAAATAATCAATTGTTAAAAGTAAAGAGGATGTTATTGTCACCTTTAAAAGTAAAGAAATTTCAAACTAGCCGCTTTATCAGAAGACGTAGTTTGGCATTTGGATGTGGAATTTGTTGTCCATCTGTTACATTTGCAGTGGAGAATCTTCCTAATCCTGTTTTCACAGTACATTTCCGTTCTTGCGAAGATTGGGAAGCCTGGGAAAGACTCTCAAGATTAAAAGGTACGTTTGCTTATGACGCAACAATTCAAATGGGGCATCGTATTCATGAAGAGTCAGAAACATCAATTATCATAGGAGATAATGCAAGAAGCACGGAAGATTATGAGATGTATTGTAGATTTTGGCCAAAATGGATTGCAAAGATATTGATAAAATTATATTCAAAAAGCCAGCAATCAAATAATATAGACTAAGGAGTATGTATGAAAAAGCTAATTATTATACCGGCATATAATGAAAGTGCAAATATTGAAAAAACAATTAAAATGATTCAGGAAAATGCTCCGGAATTTGATTATGTAATTATAAATGATTGTTCTACGGATGATACGAAAAAAATTTGTGAAAAGAATGGTTATAATTATATAGACTTACCAATTAATCTGGGAATTGGCGGGGCCGTGCAAACAGGCTATCGATATGGTTATGAAGAAGGCTATGATATGGCTGTGCAGGTGGACGGAGATGGTCAGCATGATCCAAAGTTTTTGGCAACAATGGCAGATTATCTTGAAGAACATGGACTGGATATGGTAATTGGTTCTCGTTTTATTAATAAAGAAGGCTTTCAGTCATCCGGAGCAAGAAGAATGGGTATCAAATATTTTACAGTGCTTATTCAGTTGCTGACCGGAAAGAAAATTACAGATCCAACATCAGGATTGAGAATGGTTAATCGTGACGTTATGAAAATATTTGCATATGATTACCCGAAAGATTATCCGGAACCTGAAAGTGTGGTTGCAATTTTGAGACAGAAAAAGAATGTTGAAGAAATTCCTGTTATTATGAAAGCTCGTGAAGGTGGAGTTTCTTCCATATCGCCGAAAAAGTCAGTTTATTATATGATAAAGGTAACCTTAGCAATTTTAATTGAGCGAATTAGAAAGTAAGAGGTGAGATGATGAATATTCGAATTCAGGTAATTGTAGCAATCGTGATTGTGCTGGCATTGTGTGTGATTATAAATATGATCAGAAAAAAAGCACTTGAGTTAAGATATGCACTTGCATGGCTTTTGGTAGGATTTGGTACGTTGATCTTAGATTTGTTCCCAGATGTAATGATGGGACTTGCCAAATTTATGGGAATAGAAGTTCCGAGTAATATGTTGTTCTTCTTAGGATTTTGCTTTGCGTTGATCATTATTTTCGTATTGACAATAGCAGTTTCAAGAATGTCAATCCGAATTAAAAATTTAACTCAGGAGATGGCGTTGTATGAGAAGAGAATGAAAGACAATGAAAGACAATGATGGGTAACTTGTCAAATATAGAAAAAGGTGTTATACTACAAATGGTTGTTATGTATGTGATATAACGCCTTTTTTCTTGTATAAAAATGTATAGAAAAATAATGGATGATGGAGGTATGAGCGTGACTCAATATATACAAAATTTTGTAAAATTCCAGCCACTATTACGAGAGTTGGTTGCACGAGATATTAAGATTAAATACAGACGTTCTGCATTAGGAGTTCTGTGGACACTATTAAACCCATTGTTTATGATGATTGTATTATCGGTAGTTTTTTCAAATCTTTTTAAGTTTGATATTGAAAATTTTCCGTTGTACTTGCTAAGTGGACAGGTGATTTTTAATTTTTTTAATGATACGACAACAACATCAATGGGAGCAATTATAAGTAACTCTTCACTGATAAAGAAGATATATGTACCAAAATATCTTTTTGTTTTGTCAAGAGTCTTTTCAAGTTTTATTAATTTGATGGCTTCATTTACTGCATTAATGCTCGTAATGCTGGCTATGCGTGTTGAGATGCATTGGACAGTTATTTTATCACCAATTCCATTGCTGTTTTTAGTTGCATTTTCATTAGGAATAGGCTTGATATTAGCAGCAATAACTGTAAGATTTAGAGATATCATGCATTTGTATTCTGTATTTACAACAGCGTTGATGTATTTGACACCAGTTATTTATCCAATGTCAATCCTTCCAAAATGGTTATCGCCGATTGTTAGAGCTAATCCAGTTACAAATATATTGATTATGTTCCGTGATGTTATGCTAAACGGAAATTTGCCAAGTATTTCTGGGATTATTATAGCTCTGATTGAAACTGTGCTGGCATTGGGAATTGGATTATATGTATTCTATAAAAATCAGGATCAATTTATTTTAAATATATAATATTAGGAGAAAAATATGGAAAAACCAATAATGATTCAAGCAGATCATGTGTATATGAAATTCAGTTTGTCATCTGAGAAGTTTGATAGTTTTAAAGAGTACGTGATAAAAAGTATTAAAAAACAGGTGTCATATGATGAATTCTGGGCATTAAAAGATGTATCGTTTGAGTTAAGAAAAGGGGATGCATTGGGATTAATCGGTTTAAACGGTAGTGGAAAAAGTACAATGTTGAAAACGATTGCCGGAGTGTTAAAACCGACGAAGGGAAGTGTCACTGTAAATGGCTCAATTGCTCCGTTGATTGAATTGGGAGCTGGATTCGATATGGATTTGACAGCACGTGAAAATGTATTTCTTAATGGAGCGCTTTTAGGATATTCACGTAAACAGATGCAGGAATATTATGATGATATAGTAGAATTTTCGGAGTTAAAAGATTTTATGGATGTACCGGTAAAGAATTTCTCTTCTGGTATGGTTTCAAGATTGGCATTTGCGATTGCAACAATCGGAACGCCGGATATTCTTATTGTAGACGAAGTGCTTTCTGTTGGGGACTTTCGATTCCAAGAGAAATGCGAACAACGTATACAGAAGATGATGAATGGAGAAACGACAATTCTTTTTGTTTCGCATAATATTAATCAGGTAGAAAAGTTATGTAATAAAATTGTGTGGTTAGAAAAAGGGGTTGTCAAAGCATTTGGTGATGCCAAAGAAATTGCAGAGGAATATAGAAATTCTTAATCAGAGGTAAAAAGATGAAGAAAAAAGTTATAAGAGTATTAGAAAGTATAGTAGTGATTGCACTGGTGTTTTTATATGCGCACATAGCAAAGCCTCATGCGATTTATGATAAAACAATAGACCCAAGTGCATATGGAACAGTTACGGAAAGTAAGAATGCTATATTAGAACAGGAATTTGAAGTAAATGAGGATACTTTAGATGGAATCCGTGTAAAGGGTGCAGAAAGTGGAGATATTAGTAAAGTGTCTCTTAATTATACATTAGAAGAAGTAGATACAAATGAAGTTGTGGCTAAAGGTGAGATAAATGCTAAAAAGGCGTTAAAAAGTCGATTTTATGAATTACCTTTTGATACGATTGAGAATTGTAATGGAAAGCAATATCGCTTATCCTTGACACAGAATGCAGAAGATAATGAAAGCGCAGTGCAGTTCTCGTTTGAGAAACAAGAAGAATCTAATACAGCTTTTTATGTTGATGGGGAAAAAATAGACGGAACGATGATTTTAAAAACGCTGACGGATAGATTCGATTTGGAAACTTTCTTTGTAGTAATGATATTTGTGATTTATATCGTTGCATTCATGAAATTATTGTATAGATTATTTAAATAATGAGGGATATCTAATATGCAGGAAATATTAAGGAAAGTTACAAAGACACTAAAAGATGAGGGAATTGCATCAGTTGGAAAAAAGGCACGTTCTTATATAAAAACAAAAAATATTGAAAAGAAATTGAAAACAAGTCAAGTATTCCAGGATGTGTTGTTTATAAATGGGTGTGGACCAGAAGTGCCACACCCTGCTCGTTATAGGGTATCACATCAGAGAGAACAGTTGACTTATTATAATATTTCGAGTAATGAAGTCTTCTATCAACATTTATCAATGGATATGGTAAGGTTATATAGAGGCTTCATTTTTTTTCGGTGTCCGTATAATGAACAAATAGGAGAATTTATAAAACTTGCAAAGAAATTGAACAAAGTTGTTTTATATGATATTGATGATTTAGTAATTGATACAAAGTATACGGATATGATTCCATATTTGGATACAATGAAATCAGAAGATAGGAAAGCTTATAATCAGAATGTAATGGAGATGGGACATTTACTCAGATTGTGTGATGCTGGAATTACAACGACGACACATTTACAACAAGAAATGCTACATTACGTTCCGGAGGTTTTGATAAATCGTAATACTGCATCGGAAGAGATGGAAAAGCTTTCTGATAAGGCTTTACAAAGCAAAAAAGAGTTAGATCATATTCACATCGGTTATTTTAGCGGCAGTATTACGCATAATGATGATTTTAATATGATTATGCCAGTGATAATAGAACTTATGAAGACATATCATCATTTGAAGCTGCATATAGTTGGAGAATTAGAGCTGCCGGGAGAACTAAATGAATACAAAGAACAGATAATACAGCATCCGTTTGTTGATTGGAGAAAATTACCTGAATTAATAGCACAGGTGGATATAAATCTAGCACCATTAACAGACACATTATTTAATGCTGCAAAATCAGAAAACAAATGGATGGAAGCTGCATTGGTTCAGGTTCCGACAATTGCTAGCAATCTTGGAGCATTTGAAGAATGTATAGAATCTGGTGAAACTGGAATTTTATGTTCTTCAGTAGAAGACTGGAAAGAAGCACTTGTTGATTTGATAGAAAATCCAGATAAGCGAAATCGTATTGCAAGGAACGCTTGGTATGTGTGTAGAGAACGCTGGCTTGCTTATAAGACAGGATATAAGTTAGCAGAGTTCCTAAAGAAAAAATTCCATAAGAATATTATTTTTGTGTTACCATCACTTGAGATTAGTGGCGGGGTAATGGTTACATTGAATCATGCTGCTATAATGCAAAAACGTGGATACGATGTGTCAGTGGCATATTTGAATGCAAAAGAAAATTGGTGTACTGTAAAAGCACAGAAAATACCGGTGTTACATGCAAATGAAGGTGTGCTAGAAGGAAGTATAGATGCTGCGGTAGCTACAATGTGGACGACAGTACAAATACTAAATAGAAATTCGAAAATAAAGAATAAATATTATTTAGTACAAAATTATGAGACCAATTTTTATCAGTCGGGTGACCCATTGAGAATTCAAGCAAATAGAACGTATTCTGAAAATAAAAATATAAAATATCTTACAATATCTAAATGGTGTGAATCGTGGTTAAAGACGGAATTTGGTAAAACATCTAAATACGCACCGAACGGAATTGAGTTTGACAGATTTCATGATATTGCGGAAGAGAGAACATTATCTGGAAAAATTCGAATACTAATAGAAGGCGATTGTGCATCTTACTATAAAAATGTTGATGAAAGTTTTGAAATTGTAAACAAGTTAGAAAAAGAAAAGTTTGAGATATGGTACATGTCTTATAATGCACAACCGAAAGAATGGTATCGGGTAGACAAATTTTTTCATAAAGTTCCGTATGCGAAAGTAGCACAAATATATAGAGAGTGCGATATTTTAATTAAGACGAGTGTTTTGGAAAGTTTTTCGTATCCACCATTAGAGATGATGGCGACAGGAGGTCTTGTGTTGGCTGTGCCAAATGGTGGCAATGTGGAATATTTAGAAGACGGAAAAAACTGTTTATTATATGAACAGGGTGATATAGAGCAGGCTGTTTCTAAAATCAATCAATTATGCACAGAGAAAGAATTAAGACACAAATTATATATAGAAGGATTAAAGACTGCAAAAGAACGAGATTGGAATAACATAGAGTCTGCGATAGAAAGTCTGTATATGGAGGAATCATAAGATGAGTAAAACGGAAAATTTACAACAAAAATTAGTTAGAATAGTCAGAGAAGAGGGGGTTAAGACTGCATATAGAAAGGGAAAAAATTATATAAAATTGCGTGTATCAGGAGACCCTATTCGTCATTGTTATAAAGATGTATTGTTTATAAATGGATGTTATTTGCCGCATCCGTCAAGATATCGAGTGGATCATCAGGTAGAGCAGTTACAAGCTTTTGGTTTGACAGTAGATAGCATGTTTTATGAACGTGTCAATTTGGAGATATTGAAATATTATCGTGCATTCGTATTTTTTAGATGTCCGATTACGACAGAAATAGAGGAATTTATTGATAGAGCCAAATATTATAATAAACCGGTTATATTTGATATTGATGATTTAGTGATTGACAAAAAGTATACAGATATGATTCCGTATTTGAAAACAATGTCTGAAAATGACAAAAAAGTTTATGATGATGGTGTTGAAAGAACAAAACAGACATTACTGAAATGCGATTGTGCAATCACAACAACAAGTGTCTTGGCTAATGAATTGCGTAATTATGTTGATGATGTTTATATAAATAGAAATGTTGCATCAGAAAAAATGCTGAAATATTCTAAAAGAGCATATAGTAATGTTGTAAAAGACGAAAATAAAATTATTATGGGATATTTTAGTGGAAGTATTACTCATAATGCGGATTTTGAATTGATTATGCCTGTAATCAAGGAAATTATGGAAAAGAATGAGCAGGTTTATCTTAAGATAGTTGGTGAATTAGACTTACCAAAAGAGTTGGACAGTGTTCGAGAGCGAGTAATTGCGGAACCATTTGTAGAGTGGAAAAAACTACCGGAGTTAATAGCTTCTGTAGATATTAATCTGGCACCATTAGAAGAGTCTATTTTCAATGCTGCGAAATCAGAAAATAAATGGCTCGAGGCAGGACTTGTTCATGTGCCGACAATTGCAAGTAAGGTCGGAGCCTTTGAAGAAATGATTCAGGATGGACAAGATGGTATTTTATGTGCGAATATACATGAGTGGCAAGAAAAATTACAGCTTCTTATAGATGATAAAACGTACAGAGAAGAAATTGGAAGTAATGCATATGCAATTACAAGAAAGAAAATTACAACTTATACAGGTCGAGGTATAGCCGAGTATGTGATTTCAAAGATGCCAAAAAATTTCGGATTTGTTTTGCCAACTACTAATATTAGTGGTGGAGTAAATGTAATTATAAAGCATTGTAATATGCTTAGAGACCATGGGTATGATGTGTTTATAGTAAACGAAGACAGAAAATCTGATGATATTATAAATAAAGATGGACGTATTCCGGTTGTACAAAGTTATGACACACGTTTTGAGGCATATGTGGATACTTTAGTTGCAAGTTTATGGAGTACACTTACATTTGTGAAAGTATATCCGAATGTTTTGCATAGAGCATATTTGGTTCAGAATTTTGAAACCAATTTTAGTCCGGACGGATATTTTGAGAAAACAATGGCAAATGCAACATATAATTCTCTTATTCCAATTCATTATCTTACAATATCAAAATGGTGTCAGGATTGGTTAAAAGAAAAATTTGGAAAAGACAGCATTTATGTACCGAATGGAATTGATTTGGGAGTTTTTTCTTATAAGGAAAGAAATTTCGAAGGAAAAATTAAAATTCTTATTGAAGGAAATAGTGATGATCACTATAAAAATGTAGATGAAAGTTTTAAAATTGCTGAAAAATTAGATAAAGATAAATATGAGATTTATTATTTGTCATATCAAGGAGGAGCAAAATCATGGTATCGTGTAGACAAATTCTTACAAAGAGTTCCACATGACGAAGTTGGAAAAATTTATCAGTCGTGCGATATTTTGTTAAAAACAAGTATTTTGGAAAGCTTTTCGTATCCACCATTAGAAATGATGGCAACTGGTGGGCTGGCTGTTGTAGCACCAAATGGAGGAAATATTGAGTATTTACGTGACGAAGAAAATTGTCTAATGTATAAACTTGGTGACATAGATAAGGCAGTTGAACAAATTGACAGACTTGCTGAGGATGCTTTATTAAGAGAAAGATTGATTGCAGGAGGATTAGAGACTGCCAAAAAACGTGAATGGAGTAAGATTGAAGAGCAAATAGTTACAATGTATCGAGACTTGAAGGAGAATGCCGATGAATACTAATAGTATTGCAAAAAAATTTGTTTATCTTTCACTCATATTTGGTATATTATTTATGGTTTTAACACCGCCTTTTCAGGCGCCAGACGAAGATAGCCACTTTAAGAAGGCCTATGTATTATCAAAAGGAAATTTATTTCCAGATGTGCAGGATGGGAAAGTGGGATATATGCTGCCAAAGGGAATGTTAGATTATATCACTATGCAAAATAATAAAGGTGGTAATCTCGATGAAAAATTTAACTATAAAGACATGTATTTGACAGAACGATTACCAGGAGAATATGGAGAACAAAAGTTTGATGGATTCTCGACAGCAAAAACAAATCCGGTAGGGCATATTGTACAAGCAACAGGAATTGTTTTTGGCAATGTAGTGGCGAAAATATTAGATATTGATAATCCTTCAGTATTATATTTTTTATATTTTGCAAGATTTTTCAATTTGTTATTTTACGTAACAATAGTGGCAATTAGTATCTCTATTACACCAATATTAAAAAGAACGATGGCAATGATTGGAATTATGCCGATGTCGTTATTTTTGGCAGCTACAGTATCGTATGATCCAATATTAATTTCACTTGCGTTTCTAGCATGTGCAATGATATTCAGAATTTCTTTTGGCGAAAATCAAAAAGAGCTGACTACTGCATACATAGTTATTTTAAGTGTGATAGCGTATGTGTTTGTTGTTATAAAAATTGTATATGTACCAATATTTTTGTTGATGTTATTTTTGCCAAAATTTGAACTCAAAAATAAAAAGATCTATGCTAAGAAATTGATAAGTATGGGAATTATTGTGATAGCTTTGTATTTTATTACAAAGCTGATTATGCCAAGTGGAGACACAAGTGTTATTACAGAAGATGCCAAATTGGCATCACAGCAGATGCAGTTTGTAATTCATAATCCAGTAAAGTATCTGCAAATATATTTTAATACATTATCAAGTATGAAACTATTTTTTGTTTCAACAACAATTGGTACCTTTGGATTAATTGATACAAATTTGTATTGTGTATTTTTGGGGGCATATTTATTTATCATGCCAATTATTGGAATTGCAGAAACAAGTTTAGATAATATAAAAGTAAAGGTTATAGATAGGATTATAGTGTTTATAAGTGTCTCAGCCGCAATTTTTGGATGTTTTCTGGCAATGTATATATACTGGACATCCATATTGGATAATTATGGAGTGGGAGCAGGGGCTATTACGGGAGTGCAAGGACGATATTTCATACCAGTAATACCATTAATATTTTTAATATTTGCGAATACAAAATTGCAAAAAGTAGAAAAATTAAACAAAATTATGAAAACCATAGTAGATAATTTTATATTGCCAAGCAGTATAATCCTTTGCGCATCTGTCGTTGCTATATTATTGCGATTCTGGTGTTAGAAAAGTGAGAGGAAAGAGATGAAAACCGAAAAAATATGTATATACACTTGTATAACTGGAGATTATGACAATCTTCATGATGTGGAAAAAGATGAAGATATTGATTATATATGTTTTACAAATAACCATACGTTAAAGTCAGATTGCTGGCAGTTTGTCTATATTCAAGATGAAGAGAATATAGGTGATATGTTATTATCAAGAAAAATTAAAATATTGGGCCATCCGCTTTTGGAAAAATACGATATAAGTATATGGGTAGATGGAGCTCTCCAGGTAAAGAAAGATATACGTAAACTACTTACGACATTTTGTGATTTGGAAAATTACTCAATGGCATGTTTTCGTCATAGATTACGTAATTGTGTTTATCAAGAAGCAACGGCATGCGTTATTCATAGAAAAGCAAATAGGGAAGAGATTATTCAATATTTGGACTTTATAAAAAAAGAGCAGTTTCCGGAGGATTATGGATTAGCGGAATGTACGGTTTTGATACGAAGAGAAAATCAACAAGATGTAAAAGATACGATGCATCTTTGGTATGATTTACTTTGTAAATATGTGAAAAGAGACCAGTTATCATTTCCGTACAGTATATGGAAAACAGGATTAAAGATTTGTTGGATTGATTTAAACGTATTTGATAATCCGTGGTTTTTCTGGTATGCACATAAACAGAAGACAGAGAAGAAAACTGCAAGGATATTTTTCGGAAATTATCAAGACGTGTATACAGATGTATATGTAGAGAAGAAAATGGAGTTGGATGGAAATATCTGCAAGATTAAATTTGTATTTCCTAGAGACTACTCGAAGATATCAATCAATATTGGGCAACATTTTGGTAAAGTAATTACTTCATTGAAAACATCCATTCCAGTAAAAAGGATATCAGCATTTCCTGGGATTTCACATTCAGGTTATACAGTTTTTGATTATGATGATATGGTTCTTTATTTTGAAGGAAAATTTCAAAAAAATCAAAAATTCGAGGTATCATTTGATATACGGAAGTTTGGGGAGACTAAGATACAAGAAGTGTTGGAAGGAATTGTAAGTGAATACTATTATGATAAGATAATTCGAGATAATATGATTAATGGGTTGAATAAACGCTGTACTGAATTGGAAGGACAGATAATATACTTGCATAAAGAACAAGAAAATTCACTAATTAGACGAGCAAAAAAACTATGTGGTCAACAAGATATAAAATCTAAAATTTTGAAGAAACTAATTATGAAATGTGTAAAACTCAATTAGGAAGGTCAAAATGGAATGTATACAAAGGGGTATTATGAAACATAGAGAATTATATAAAAAAGTTAAAAAGACGATGGTCTATACAAAATTTTATGGAATTAAAAATATGATTCATCGTAATTTTGATAAATATCAAGTGAATGAACAATGGTATTCAACTTGGTTCGAACAGAATAAGGTTACACAAGAGGAAATAAAGATACAAAAACAGCAACGATTTGTATATGAACCTGTTATTAGTATTTTGGTTCCAGTATATAATACTCCACAGAAATATTTACAGCAGATGATAGAATCGGTATGTGAACAGACATATGATAAATGGGAACTTTGTATTGCGAATGCGAATCCGGAAAATTTAGAAGTTCAAATCATTTTAGATGAATATAAAAAGAAAGATTCAAGAATTAAGGTGGTAGATGTTCCGGAAAATTTAGGTATTGCTCAAAATACAAACAAGGCTTATGAAATTTCAACAGGACAATATATTGCCCTGTTGGACCATGATGATATGTTAGCAACGAACGCCTTATATGAAGTTGTTCGGACCATAAATGAGAAGAATAAATCGGAAGTGATTTATACAGATGAGGACAAAATATCAGAAAACTCAAATGAACATTTTCAGCCTAATTTTAAACCAGAGTTCAATTTAGATTTATTAAGAGCTAATAATTATATATGTCACCTTTTTGTATTTAAGAGAAGTTTGATAAAAGAATCAGAACCATTTCGAGAGGAATATAATGGGGCACAAGATTATGATTTAATACTAAGATGTACGGAACAGGCAGAGAATATTGCTCATATATCAAAGATTTTGTACCACTGGCGTATGCATAGACAATCAACAGCAGATAATCCGGCTAGTAAATTATATGCGTATGATGCGGGTGAACGGGCATTACAGGCACATCTAAAAAGATGTGGGGAAGTCGGTCGTATAGAAAAATTAGACGATTTGGGCTTTTATAAAATTATTTATGAATCTAAGGATAATAAGGATTTGGTTACCACCGTGATTAAAAGTGATGGGGAAATCAATTATCTAAAGAAATGTATTAATTCGTTAAAAGAAATGGATTATGAAAATTTGCAGATAATAGTGGTGGATATGGGAAATCAGAGCAGTAAGGTAGAAAAATATTATCAATTCTTGGAAGGACAAGGAATACAGGTTGTTAAAGGTCAAAAAGATTCATTTCCTGCGACTATTAATATTATCAAGAAGCAAATAAAAGGAGAATATATTCTTTTGCTTTCGCAATATATTGAGTTTCAAGGAAAAAAGGACTTGGAACAGTTACTTGCAAATTGCCAACGTGAAAAAATTGGTGTCGTTGGTGCAAGAAGTTATTATAGAAATCATACAATTCGACATGCAGGTATTGGAATTGGAGGAGAAAAATTCTCATACAGATTATTTGAAGGATTGCCAAATATGTGTAAGGGCTATATGCATAGAGAGGCACTGCAACAGGAACTGAGTGCCGTTAGTATGGAATGTATGATGTTAAGAAAAAGTTTGTTAGAACAAATTGATGGATTCGATGATAAATTGGGAGACGAATTTGCTGCTATAGATTTTTGCCTGCGAGTGAAAGAAAAACAATATCGAGTTTTGTACGTTCCGACAGTTGTGATGCGGTATAATGCTTCCTATGATAAAGAACGTATCGAAGCAAAGAATATAACAATTATGATGCAGCGATGGAAAAATATTTATGAAAATCAATATGGTTACAGTAGTTAACTTGTTGAGCTTAAATTCGTCAATTAGAAGGTAAAACTTATGTATTAACGAAGAAGTTGATTAAAAAATCGATTTTTCAAAGTGTAAGAGTAAGTACAGATTAAAATCGACATAAGAATTACTATAAAAAATAAAGCAGTAACAGGTAATATCTTTCTGGTTACAAAAGATAATATATCAATTACAGCAATTAAAATCCGATGTAAAAAATACATTCCGGTACTTAAATTTCTTAAGTATTTTGCGTGCTTTAAATGTAATGAACTCTTTGTAAGTATTATTAAGAGGAGTGGGGCGATAAATAAATGCGATATAAATAATGCACCATCATCAAGCGGAACATGTTGATTTACTAGTAGTAATTCTAAAAAATAAAGTATGGTTGAAATAAAAAGCAAAGGTTTTGTATATTGATAAAGTTTCGGGGATTCGATATGAACTCCGACATAAATTCCAAGTATTAAGAAACAGGTTCCAACAAAAATTCCATTTCGTGCAGAAATGAATAATTGCATGTAAGAGTCAACAATTATCTGCAAGTAGGAATTTTCGATTAAAAAGTAATAATTATTACATAATAGGGCGAAGGCATATAAGAAAATACTAATTATCAGTATAATTTGAATTCGTCCTTTTTTAAGAAATGGATAGATAATAATAATTGCAATAATGCTTGCCTGTACATACCAGAGCGCTCCATAAGGATAAAATAATATATGTTTAAGTATATCATGACAAATAGTCAGTTTGGGGGTTTGTCTTAAAAGTTGTTTGATGATTTCCAATAAATTATTTATATTTTCGAATATAATAAGAGGAATGAGCAAACGAAAGATATATTTTTGGATAATGATATCTAGCTCAGCTGGTTGCTTCAAATATTTTTTTCCAATCCAAAATCCGGAACATACAAAGAAAAATGGTACAGCTAATCGGAAAAAACCTCTTCCGATTAGTAATTGTAACGCTTTTGGAAAGATGCTGGAAATATTGGTATGTATTCCGATAATACAAAGGCAAAAAATAAATTTCATTAAATCAATGCTGTCATATTGTTTGCTCATAATTTTGTCTCCATTTAATTTCTTAATATTCTTCTAAAAAAATTCCCGAGTATTTTTTCATATATAATATTTATAAAAGTAGCAAGTAAATAAATACAGAAAGCAAAGAGCGGAAGCATACAAAGAGTAAAAAGTATTCCATAATGGTTTATTTGCCACATGATGAAAGATTGCCTGAAAATTGTTAACCAACAAGTAGAGTGAATTAAATATGTAATAATTGTACTCTGAGGAAGATTGCGTAAAAACCAGTTTGTTTTTATATTATTATTGGAACGTATAGCAAATAGTAATAAAGTAATAGAGGCTATTGCTACGCATGGATTATTATATGCATAAAAAGTCCATGCTCTTAAACCATTGCCGGATTTGTAAAGTAGCTTTATAAGCAGGCTGTTTAAGAGTATAACAGTAAACCAAGTAAGAATGTAAAATTTTCTGTTGTATAAAAGCAATCGCCACTCATTTTGAAATTTTCTAATACCGTTACCTAAAATATATAGGGCAACTGCCATAAGGTAAGAGTAGCCGTAGGAAAGATGGAGGCTTCCATCAATTGTAAATCCATAAATACAGATAATTAAGAAAAAACCAATAACATAAGATTTAAACATAGATAATGAGATATTATTAATTATCAAGTTTAAAAGTGGAGAAGTAAACATTAATAAAATGTATGCTCCAAGAAACCAGTAATAATCGAATGGATTAAGAGTGTTTTTTATCCAATCAGAATCAAAAGGAATATGGCCTGACAGAAGACCAGTTAGCTGTATCAAGGTGGAAATCAGGTACACTTTTATTATGAGCAATAATACTGTTTGAGGTTTTAAATGAATTTTACAATAGCCGGACATCAAAAAGAATAAGTTGACTCCGACAATAACAATAGAATTCATAATAATTAAAAGGTTACCAAAACGGGTTAAAGTATTTTCTTTTAGCATGGTTTGTAATCCGAAATCATTGATAATACAATGGTGCATGATAATAAAAAGCATAGAAAATATGCGTAGCAAATCAATGCGTAAATCTCGTTTTGCAACTTGTGACATAATAAATCCTCCATAATTATATAAGAGTTTCAGGTAATTATAACTAGCGAATTAGTTTAGATAAAAGTCTTTATACCATTCAGCAAATTTGCGAAGTTCATCTCTTAGGCTTGTGCTAGATTTGAATCGTAAGTAGGTAATCATCCGTATTACCAACTTACAAATGATGCCAGTGAGGTAAGATTATTATTCGTGTTATCTACAAAAATTTCATTCGGCTCAAATCCAAGAGTTTCGTATAATGCTTCCAGCAGTGGAAAAGGCGGAAGAGAATAAATACACGATAGAGTCTTGTCGCAGCAGTAAGTGTCTGATATGTCATTTTTTCTTCAGTTATCTTTGTAGAAATCAAGTTAGCTAAAAGAGACAGAGATGCTTTCTTTATAGTTAGTTACGAGAGCAAATAGTTTAAAATGTAAATTTTACTGTAAATAACAAATCAGATGTGAATATGTAATGAAAATAGTTTGATTAATGAAACGTTAGATGTAGAACGACAAAAAGGAGTTATAAAAAGGAAGCCGCGTTCAACGTGATATTCGTAGTTCAACGTTAAAGCGACACTCCTATAATTTAAATAGTTTATTTTGTTAATACCTCAACACCATTTTCAGTTACAAGCACCATATATTCAATCTGGGCAGAAAGTCCGTCATCAATGGTATAAACAGTCCAGCCGTTATCTTCATCAACGAAGAAGTCAGGGCTACCTTCATTAATCATAGGTTCAATCGTGAACATCATACCCGGAACCAATAGCATCTCAGATCCTTTTGGAGTAACAAAGCTGACAAATGGATCTTCGTGGAATTCGAGTCCGATTCCATGTCCGCCGATTTCTTCTACAACAGAATATCCATTTTCCTGAGCATGCGTATTGATTGCATCAGCAATATCTCCAAGATGTCCCCATGGTTTTGCAGCAGCAAGACCAAGTTCAAGGCATTCTTCTGTGACTTTTACGAGACGTTCAGCACGTTCGGATACCTGTCCGATTTTGAACATTCGAGACGCATCAGAAAAATATCCATTGAGAATGGTGGATACGTCAACATTGATGATGTCACCTTCCTGCAAAATGATGTTTTTATCAGGGATACCATGGCAAATTTCGTTGTTAATAGAAGTACATACACTCTTTGGAAATCCTTCATAATTTAATGGGGCTGGAATCCCACCGTTTTTTGTTGTTACATCATATACGATTTTGTCAATATCTTCTGTACTCATTCCGGCATGAATCTGTTCAGCAACAGCATCAAGAACTTTTGTATTGAGTTCAGCACTTGCTTTGATTTTTTCAATTTGAAATGGGGTTTTTAGTAATTTGCGGCTTGGGACAATCTCTCCGCGATCAGCATGAAGCTGCATCTTTTCTTCGATTGGCATGTGGCATTTTTTATATTTTTTCCCACTTCCACACCAGCAAGGGTCATTTCTTTCCATTTTACAATCCTCTTTTCTGAAAAATTTAAAATATTCATGTTGTCATATGTATATAGTTAAATATCTACTATTTATATTTCTACAGTTTAACATATATGATAGAAAAAAGCAAAGTTAGAAATGACGAACAAAAACAGAGAAAAATTTGACATGAAAAAAAAGAGGAAGTATACTGATAAAGTTCAAGAAATAAGGAAACTTAATTGTTTATGAAAATATAAAAGAAAGGAAAATAAATGAAGAAAAAAATAGGTGTTATTGTTGCATTGTCAATTATGATCACAGGAATAAATTATCCGACATACAGTGTATATGCACAGGAAGAAAATCAAGATATTTTTCAGAGTGAAGAGAATAGTGCAGAATCAGATCTTCAACAAGAGAATGGGGAACAGACATTGAATGAAGAGGTGGATATAGATACAGAGTCTGTAGCAGAAGAATCTCAGGAACAGGGAGATTTGAAAGAAAACAGTTGGCGTTATCAAGACGGAGAATTGATTAGGAGTGCTGAAGATGAAGTTTCTGTAATTAGTGATGTATATGATCCAAATGCAACAAAAAAAGGTATTGATGTAAGTGAGCATAATCGTAATATTGATTGGGAAAAGGTTAAAGCTGAAGGAATAGATTATGCTATTATTCGATGTGGCTATGGGGATGATTATTATAATCAAGATGACAAACAGTGGCTGAGAAATGTAAGTGAATGTGAACGTTTAGGAATTCCGTATGGGGTTTATATTTATTCATATGCTCAAAATACAGATATGGCTACAAGTGAAGCACAGCATGTATTAAGATTAATAAGCGGGCACAAGTTGAGTTACCCGGTTTATTTTGATATGGAGGATAATAGTACATTAGGAAGTGACTTTGCTACAATTGCACAGACATTTTGTAGTACAGTTCAAAACGCAGGATATGCAGTTGGTGTATATGCAAATTTAAATTGGTGGAATAAATATTTGACAGATATAAAATTTGAACAATGGCATCGTTGGGTCGCTCAGTATAATATACAGTGTGATTACCCAGGTACATATGCAATGTGGCAATATTCGTCAAAAGAATTAGTTGATGGAATAGATGGACCAGTTGATATGAACTATCTTATTGGAACACCAGCGGATCATGGAGTTAAAGAACTGCAAAGTGGGGTTTCGTATGAAGCTCACGTATCAGATATTGGGTGGCAAACTTTTGTCCAGAACGGAGAAATAGCAGGAACAACAGGCCAAAATAAAGGAATAGAAGCCTTGAAAATGCAGTTAAACGATGTGGATGGTGGAATAGAATATAGAGCGCATGTACGAGATATTGGTTGGCAGGATTATGTATCAAATGGGCAGCAGGCAGGAACAACGGGGCAGGCGAAACCAATAGAAGCGGTATCTATCCGACTTACAGGAAAAGCGGAAGAACAATATGATATCTACTATCGAGTACATTCAAGTGATTTTGGATGGCTTGGTTGGGCAAAGAATGGGGAAGATGCCGGAACACAAGGTTATGCAAAGAAAGCAGAAGCAATTGAAATTTGTCTGGTAAAAAAAGGTGATTCAGCACCGGGAAGTACGGAAAAAGCATTTTTAAAGAATAATTAGAAAAAGAGTTATTGTTGAGTTGAGGTGATTTCTTGATATCAGCAATAACTCTTTTTTTAAATATAGGAAAATCTTGTGTTTTAAATCTAAATCAAATAAAATAAAAGAAAGAAAATACTTAATAAACGAAAGGGGCATATATGAGAGAGAAAAAGTTTATGAAGTTATTGGGCGTGATTGTTTTATGCTTGGCTATGATAACAACGACGCCAATATCGGTATTTGCAGAAGATATTGTACAGACTGATGATGTACAACAAGTACAAGAAACCACTCAAGAAGATATTAATCAGGACGAGAGTAATAACAATCAGGGTGAGAGTGGAACTGCTCAGAATGAGGGAGAACAGGATGTAATGCAGAGGTCCGAGGCGGAAACAACAGAATCTGATTTGAATAGTAGCATTGAGAATGAAACAGAAAACACAGATGAGTCTGTTATGCTGACTGAGGAAGCGGCAGATGTATTAAATATTAAATATAGTGCATATCTTCAAGGAACAAATTGGCAGGAAGAAAAAAGTAATGGGGAGACAGCTGGAACTGTCGGACAGGACCGTGCTATGAAAGCGCTCAAAGTTCAGCTGGAAAATAATACAGGTATAGCAGGAACAGTTCAATACTGTGCCCATGTATCGAATATTGGTTGGCAGAATTATGTGGAAGAAAATGAACTAGCAGGAACAACGAAAACTGGATTACAAATCGAAGCAATCCGAATGAAACTCACAGGAGAGCTGGCAGAACAGTACGATATTTATTATCGAGTTCATGCAACGAATGTAGGCTGGCTTAGTTGGGTGAAAAATGATGAAAAAGCCGGAACAGTGGGGTATGCATATTCTGTTCAGGCGGTAGAAATTAAAGTTTGTAAAAAGAATAGCACAGATGCACCAATTACTGAAGGAAAAGGTTTTGTATCGGAAGAAACACTTGGAAAAATTATGTACCAGACCCATGTACAGAACATTGGCTGGCAAAACAAAGTTTACGATGGAACAACTGCAGGAACAGTAGGAAGAAATTTAAATCTTGAAGCATTAAAATTAAAAGTTACAGAAGCAGGAAGAGCAGGTTTGACAGGTTCTATTACATGTGAGGCACATGTACAGGATATTGGTTGGCAATCGCCAGTTGCAGATTGGAATACTGCAGGAACAACCGGAAAAAACAAAAAAATTGAGGCTGTTAAAATCAACTTAACTGAACAGTTGGCAGCAACATATGATGTCTATTATCGAGTTCATTCAGCAAATTATGGCTGGCTTGGCTGGGCAAAAAATGGAGAAGAGGCCGGAACAAAAGGGCTTAATTTAGGTGCACAGGCAATAGAAGTGAAGTTATATGAAAAAGGTTCTACGGAAGCACCTGCTCAGACAGAAAAAAGTTGTGTATCAACAGAAAATTTAGGGTCAGTTCTTTATAAAACGCACGTACAAAATATTGGTTGGCAAAGCAATAATTTTTACGATGGACAAACAGCTGGAACCACCGGAAAAAATTATAGTATTGAAGCAATCCAAATAAAGGTTACAGAATTAGGAAAACAAAGTAATCTTACAGGTTCTATTCTTTACGAGGCCCATGTACAAGATATCGGCTGGCAGGGAGAAGTTGCAGATGGACAGACAGCTGGAACCACCGGAAAAAATAAAAAAATTGAAGCGATTAAAATCCGTTTGTCAGAACAATTAGAAGCTCAATATGACATTTATTATCGAGTGCATAGTGCAAGATTTGGTTGGCTGGATTGGACTAAAAATGGAGAGGTTGCAGGAACTGTTGGATATAATGCAGGTGTAGAAGCAATCGAAATCAAACTGTATGGAAAAGGAGATGTAAGTGCTCCGGCATGCAGTGGAAGAAGCTATTTGTCAGCAGATCAAATTGGAAAATTGACATTTCAAACAAAAGTGGAAGGTTTAGATTGGCAAGATGCAAAAGGAAATGGAGAGATAACAGGAACGACAGGAGTAAATAAAGCCATCAGACAACTTTCGATGAATATAGCACCTTCAATGGCAGGAGGATATACAGGAAATGTCGAATATCGTTTACATTTAAGCAATGTAGGCTGGCAAGACTGGAAGACAAGTGGAGAAGTGTCCGGCGATGGAATAAATCAGGCAGAAGCTGTTCAGATTCGTTTAACGGGAGAACTTGAAAAATATGCGGATATTTATTATCGCACACATGTTTCTAATTATGGCTGGTTAGGTTGGGCGAAAAATGGTCAGGCAGCAGGTACAACGAAATGTAGTTATAAATTACAAGCAATTCAGATAAAAATCGTACCTAAGGGTACCGCTGCTCCGGGAAGTAATTCAAATTATTATAAAGATACCAAATATATAAGAATGTTAGCAAGATTTTCAACAGTAAGTACAAATGATGCAAACGGATTTTATAATATGTCAAGAGCATTAAGCTCATTTAACGGTGTAGTAGTTAATCCAGGACAGACATTATCATTCTTTGGCGTTGCAGGACCTTGCGGACAGGCACAAGGTTATCGTCCAGGTGGCGTTGTCGGTGGTATTGGATATGGTGGAGGTATCTGTCAGGCTTCGACAACATTGTACGGAGGTGCAATCCGGGCAGGAATGACAATCATTGAGCGAAATAATCATACAATTGCTTCGACATATGTACCGAGAGGATTAGACGCGATGGTTTCGTATGGAGATTCAGACTTGAAATTCCGCAATGATTTAGGATTTCCGGTAACAATTAAAACATATACAGTAGGAAATACATTATATGTAGAATTTTATGGTCAGGATCCAGGATGGTTTGATTTTATTGAGCCGGTATCTTGGTCATCAGGACATTCAGCATGGGCGCAGAGAAAATACTATAAAAATGGTTCAGTGATCCGCACAGAGAATTTGCCAAGTTCTTATTATTATAATTAATGCAGAGAAAAAGGGCTGGCTGGGTTCCAATGTACGATTTCAAAACGAAATCGGAAATGTTAAGATCTGGAGTCTTAGAAAAGGGAGATATAATTTGGATTTGGAATGAAAATGAAGGTGGGAAATATGGGACTAGTGATACTCATCATATAGGATTTTTCTGGGGCGACACATCGAACCAAGATTTATTCTGGCATTCTGCACCGAATGGTGGAAATCGAATTAGTCCAATTACAGGCTTGTCTAATAATGTA
>OGZF01000176.1_pt1 | contig 63397 bp, 48 predicted proteins | sample 1576771 | NCBI WGS metagenome assembly OGZF01 (sample SAMEA3541536, study PRJEB24748) | human gut metagenome | biome: human gut; feature: human-associated habitat; material: faeces | place: China | collected 2012
TAAAAAAGCCACTAAACTCCGTCCCCAACTGGCACTCCTCCCCAAATAGCACTCCTCCCCAAATAGCACTCTCCTCAACTGGCACTTTTGACTTGTGTATAAAACCTCCAATATTTCCACATACTATCCATACAACGCAGAATATGGAAATATAGGTATAATACAGGAGGTTGATAGATGTATGAAAGCAACAGGAATTGTACGGAGAATTGATGATCTTGGAAGAATTGTGATTCCGAAAGAGATAAGGAGAACACTTAGAATCAGGGAAGGAGACCCGCTGGAAATATTTACGGATAGAGAGGGAGAAGTGATATTGAAGAAATACTCTCCGGTTGGGGAGCTTGGAATTGTGGCGAAGCAATATGCGGAAAGTCTGTCAAATGTTTTGAATTGTATAGTATGTATCACAGATCATGACCAGGTTGTGGCGGCAGCGGGAAATGGAAAGAAGGAGTTTGAGGAACAATATATTAGTAAGATGTTGGGAGAGCAGCTTCAAAGAAGGGAAGTGCTTCTGGCTGTGCCGGGGGAAAAGCAATTTATTATGGTAGTGGATAAAATGGGCGAGTATGAAGGGGAAGCAATCTGTCCGATATTGTGTAACGGAGATGTAATCGGGGGTATTGTGTTTCTAAATCGCGATAAAAAACGTAAATTTGGGGAAATGGAACAGAAACTGATAGAGTGTGCTGCCGGATTTTTGGGAAGGCAGATGGAGCAGTAAAAATGTACTGGAACATTACCGGCCGACATATAATGTATAAGAATGCATAGCATAGAATTACAGGTGTGGAGGTGTGGGAATGGAGAATCGTAAGGATCAAAAACCAGATATACAAAAAGAAGCAGTGTGGATATTAAAGTCACTTTTGGGTGCATATGTAGTGACGGGAATCCTGCTGCTTCTTTTGGCGTTGTTTGTCTATAAATTGAATCTGGAAGAGAAGCAGGTGACTGTTGCGGTGATGGCAATTTATCTGGTATCAACATTTGTAGGTGGATTTATGATTGGAAAATGGAATCGGGTACGAAAGTTTTGGTGGGGAATGCTCGTTGGAGCAGGTTATTTTATGTTGCTATTGCTTGTCTCTTTAGGTATATATCATTCGTTAAAAAACGGTGGGGTAAATGTAGTTACTGCGATGTTTTTGTGTCTTGGAGGGGGATTGCTTGGAGGAATGCTGGCGTAAATGGAAAACCATAAGAAATTATGAAGCATAAGAAATTATGAAAAAACTCTTTTAAATCCAACGTCATTGTGGTATAATCCTATGAAGTGAAAGTATAACTGCCAAAGAGCAGAAATAGTAGGAGGAGATAACGATGAAACATATCAAAACATTGAATACTCAGACATTGAACAATACAGTGAAAAAAGGTGGATGTGGAGAATGCCAGACATCATGTCAGTCTGCTTGCAAGACTTCTTGTACAGTAGGAAACCAGACATGTGAGCACAGCAAATAATTCGAATCCATTGAGAGAAAGATGTGTGAGATACACATTTGCAGCGTAGGTGATGCGCGGGATGGCTAGGCAGCGGCCTTAGGTCGCTGCCTTTAATATGTTAGGATAATAATAGAAAGCGAGGTATCATTGTGATACATCAGTACCAAAATAATGGATATAACATTGTTCTTGATGTGAATAGTGGTTCTGTTCATGTTGTGGATCAGGAAGCGTATGATGTCATTGCCTGTCTGGAGGCGGAGAATACATTTCACACTCCGGATACGCTGAAAAGCGAAGAGACATTTGCACATTTGAAAGAAGAACTTGGAAGCAAGTATTCAGAAGACGAGCTGAAGGAGATTCTGGAAGCTGTTATTGAACTGACAGAAGCAGGTCAGTTATTTACAAGAGATATTTACGAATCTTACATAGGGGAAGTTAAGAAGAGAAAGACAGTAGTAAAAGCATTGTGCCTTCATATTGCACATGACTGTAATCTGGCTTGTAAGTATTGTTTTGCAGAAGAAGGCGAATATCATGGGAGAAGAGCGCTGATGTCTTACGAAGTAGGTAAGAAGGCATTGGATTTCCTGATTGCGAATTCGGGAAGCAGAAGAAATCTGGAAGTCGATTTCTTTGGTGGAGAGCCTCTTATGAACTGGCAGGTTGTAAAAGACCTGGTTGCTTACGGAAGAGAGCTTGAGAAACAGTATGATAAGCATTTCCGTTTTACTTTGACAACAAACGGTGTCCTGCTCAACGATGAGGTTCAGGAATTTGTTAACAAAGAGATGGATAACGTTGTAATGAGTCTGGATGGAAGAAAAGAAATCCATGACCATATGCGTCCATTTAGAAATGGAAAGGGAAGCTACGATCTGGTCGTTCCGAAGTACCAGAAGTTAGCAGACAGCAGAAATCAGGAGAAGTATTATATCAGAGGAACATTTACAAGAAATAATCTGGACTTCTCAGAAGATGTAATGCATTTTGCTGATTTAGGATTCAAACAGATTTCTATCGAGCCTGTAGTTGGCGACGATACAGAAGATTACGCAATCCAGAAAGAGGATCTGCCACAGATTTTTGACGAATATGATAAGCTGGCGAAGATGATGGTAGAAAGAGAGCGTTCAGGAAAAGGATTTAATTTCTTCCACTTTATGCTTGATCTGGAAGGCGGTCCTTGTGTGGCAAAACGTTTGTCGGGCTGTGGTTCAGGAACAGAATATCTGGCAGTTACTCCTTGGGGAGATCTTTACCCATGTCATCAGTTTGTAGGTCAGGAAGAGTTCCTGATGGGAAATGTTGACGAGGGCATTACAAAACCTGAGATTGCAGATGAGTTCCGCGGATGTAGTGTTTATTCTAAGGAAAGCTGTAAGAATTGTTTTGCAAGATTCTATTGCAGTGGCGGATGTATGGCAAATTCATACAAGTTCCATAACACAATCAATGATACATATGAAGTGAGCTGTGAGATGGAGAGAAAGAGAGTCGAATGTGCAATCATGATTAAGGCTGCATTGGCAGATGAAGAAAGGATGGAAGGACATGAAGAAGCGTAAAGGGATCCTGAGTCTGATCGCAATCGTAGCATTGATGGCACTTCTCGGTGTGACTACAACGATTGGTCTTGGAAAAGGACATTCCGGAGCAGCTAAGAATATCAATCTTGGTCTTGATCTGGAAGGTGGTGTCAGCATCACTTATCAGGTAAAAGGTGATACTCCGTCAGATGAAGATATGGCGGATACGATTTATAAACTTCAGAAGCGTGTGGAGCAGTATAGTACAGAGGCAAGTGTTTACCAGGAAGGCGATAACCGAATCAGTATCGAGATTCCTGGTGTGACAGATGCTAATAAGATTTTAGATGAACTTGGACAGCCGGGTTCTCTGTATTTTATCGCACAGACAGGAAGCGATGGTTCAGAAAACTATACTAGAGTGGGCACTACAGGTGATGCAGGAACAGATTTCCAGCTTAACAAGACGATTGAAGAGTTGCAGGAAGATGGTTCTATCGTGTTGACAGGTTCTGATGTGAAAACAGCTACGGCAGGTGCATATACAGACAGTACAACAGGTTCAAAGGAAAATGTTGTCGACCTTGAGTTTACAAAAGAAGGTACAGAGAAATTTGCAGCAGCTACGAAAGTTGCAAAAGAAGCAGGACAGAGTATCGGTATTTATTATGATGGAGCATTTGTCAGTGTGCCGAATGTAAAGGCAGTTATTTCTGATGGACGTGCCCAGATTTCAGGAAGCATGTCTTATGAAGAAGCTGACCAGCTTGCATCTACAATCCGTATCGGTGGATTGAATCTGGAACTGGAAGAGCTGCGTTCTAACGTTGTAGGAGCACAGCTTGGTGAAGAAGCAATCAGCTCAAGCTTGAAGGCCGGTGCGATCGGTCTGGCAATCGTATTTGTATTTATGTGCTGGGTATATCTGCTTCCGGGTTTTGCCGCAGGTCTTGCACTGTTGATCTATACAGGTCTGGTACTGGTGGCACTGAATGCATTTGACATTACTTTGACATTGCCTGGTATCGCAGGTATCATCCTTGGTATCGGTATGGCGGTAGATGCGAACGTTATTATTTTCGCACGTGTGAAGGAAGAACTTTCATCAGGAAAATCTGTAAAAGTTTCGTTAAATGCCGGATTCCAGAAAGCAATGTCTGCAATTCTGGATGGTAATATTACAACCCTGATCGCTGCTGCTGTATTATGGCTTAGAGGTAGCGGTACTGTAAAAGGATTTGCACAGACATTGGCACTCGGTATCGTGCTGTCTATGTTTACTGCTTTGGTAATTACAAAAGTAATTGTATATTCATTCTATGCAATCGGAATCCGTAATCCAAAAGTATACGGACGTGTAAAGGAAGAGAGAAAACCAATCAACTTCCTCGGAAAGAAAAAGATTTTCTTTACAATTTCAATTGCACTTATCGTGCTTGGCTTTGTTGCAATCGGTGTAAACGAAGGAAAAGGAAATGGTGCGCTCAACTACAGTCTTGAGTTTATGGGTGGTACATCATCTACAGTGACATTTGATAAGGATTATACATTGGAAGAAATCGACCAGAATATCGTTCCGTTGATTGAAGATGCTGTCGGAGATAAGAATGTTCAGGTTCAGAAGGTACAGGATTCTAATCAGGTAATCTTTAAGACACAGACACTGAATCTGGAAAAACGTGAGGCATTTAATAAAGTAATGGCTGATAACTTTGGCGTGGCTGAGAATGAGATCGCAACAGAGAATATCAGTTCTACAGTAAGCTCAGAGATGAGAAGAGATGCCATTGTAGCAGTTATCATTGCAACAATCTGTATGCTGCTTTATATCTGGTTTAGATTTAAAGATGTACGTTTCGCAACAAGTGCAGTGTTGGCATTGCTCCATGATGTGCTGATTGTATTAGGTTTCTATGCGATTGCGAGAGTATCGGTAGGTAATACATTTATCGCATGTATGCTGACAATCGTCGGATATTCAATCAATGCGACAATTGTTATTTTTGACCGTATCCGTGAGGAACTGAAAACAAAGAAACGTGGAACACAGCTGGATGAGCTGGTAAATAAATGTATTACTTTGACATTGACACGAAGTGTTTATACATCACTTACTACATTTGTTATGGTAGCTGTTTTGTATATTATGGGTGTAAGCTCTATTCGTGAATTTGCCCTTCCTCTGATGGTTGGTATTGTTTGTGGTGCTTATTCTTCTGTATGTATTACAGGTGCACTCTGGTATGTAATGAAAACAAAAATCGGTGTTAAGAAGGCCGGAAGAAAATAGAAAATGATAAAAGGGATAGGCATGAGTTTCATGTCTGTCCTTTTTTGAAAATGAAAAGGGGACGGAAGATGGAGAAATGGTTTGTGACGATGAAGAAGGCGGATTTTTATCAGATTGGTGAAATGTTTCAGATTTCTCCGATTCTTGCACGCCTGATCCGAAATCGTGAGATGATAACAAAGGATGAAATTGAGCTTTATCTAAATGGAACGATAGCCGATCTGTATGATGGGATGTTAATGAAAGATATGGATAAGGCAGTCACAATATTAAAAGAAAAAATCCAGGCAAATGATCCAATCCGTGTAATAGGAGACTATGATATTGATGGTGTCAATGCGACATATATTTTACAGGAAGGAATCTCGAATCTTGGCGGGGATGTCGATACGGATATCCCGGACAGGATCAAGGATGGATATGGGCTGAATAAAGCGTTGATCGACCGTGCAATCGAAGATGGGATTGACACAATCATAACCTGCGACAATGGCATTGCGGCGATGGATGAAATCGCATATGGCAAGCAGCAAGGCTTAACGATCATTGTGACGGATCATCATGAAGTACCTTATATAGATGTCGGGGACGGAAAAGAGTATTTATTACCACATGCAGATGCGGTGATAGACCCGCACAGGGAAGATTGTCCGTATCCATTTAAAGGACTGTGCGGGGCTGCGGTTTCTTATAAACTGATAGAAGCTCTTTATGGTGTGATGCAAAAGGATGCGGAAGATGTTGATTATTTGATGGAAAATGTTGCGATTGCAACGATTGGCGATGTGATGGATTTGACCGGAGAAAATCGCATTTTCGTAAAGCAGGGATTAGAAATGCTTAAAAGAACGAGCAATGAAGGCTTGAAAGCATTGATGGAATGTACCGGTGTGCCGGTGGATTCTTTGAATGCGTATCACATCGGATTTGTGATTGGGCCATGCATCAACGCAGGCGGGCGTCTGGATACAGCGAAGAGAGCTTTGAATTTGTTAAATGCAAAGACAAGAAGAGAAGCGGTGATGCTTGCGGAAGATTTGAAAGCACTCAATGATAGCCGAAAGGAAATGACAGAAAAAGGCGTGGAACAGGCTGTTGATTTGATTGAAAATACTTCATTAAAAGAAGATAAGGTGCTGGTTGTCTATTTGCCGGACTGTCATGAAAGTATAGCCGGTATCATTGCGGGGCGTATCCGTGAGAAATATTATCGTCCGGTATTTGCGCTGACACAGGGCGAAGAGGATGTGAAGGGATCCGGTCGCTCAATTGAGGCTTATAATATGTTTGAAGAAATGAATAAATGCAGGGCATTGTTTACAAAATTCGGAGGACATAAGCTGGCAGCCGGATTATCTTTGAAAGAAGAAAATGTGGAACGCTTCCGAGAGTCAATCAATGAATGTGCAAATCTGACAGAGGATGATCTGACAGAAAAAATTTCGATTGATATGCAGCTTCCACTTCGATATGTGAACGAAAGTCTGATTCAGGAACTGGAGCTTTTGGAACCATTTGGCAAGGGGAATCCAAAACCCTTATTTGCAGAGAAAAATCTGAAGGTGATCGATCCGCGCATTATCGGAAAGAATAAAAACGTATTAAAGTTCAAGGTGCAGGACAAAGATGGGTATGAAATGGATGCAATTTGTTTTGGTGATGTAGAAGCATGTCTGGAAACAATTGAGCAAAGTGAAACGATGGCATTTACTTATTATCCATCGATTAATGAATTTCGAGGTGAAAGAACGATTCAAATGGTAGTTCAGAATTATAATCCTTCAAAGTAAGCTTTGGCTTAAAAAATACTTGATAAGCTGGAAAAAACAGATTATTTACAATTTTGAAAAAAATGCTATACTATTTACATATATGCATATTACAAATGAGAACAAAAGGGGGAATTTTGATGGCAGGGACATTAGAATATCAATTGTTGAATAAAAATTTGGAGATTGTTGATGGTCATGCCGTCAAAAATCCGGAAGATTATCAAGACCCGGAAAAGTTATATCAGGCATTGATTGCCAGAGTGACGAAATATCATCCGTCTGCAGATATTTCATTGATTGAAAAGGCTTATAAGATTGCGAGTGAAGCACATAAGGAGCAGTTTAGAAAGTCAGGTGAACCATACATCATTCATCCTTTGTGGGTAGGGATTATCCTGGCAGACCTTGAGATGGATAAAGAGACGATCGTTGCAGGAATGCTTCATGATGTCGTGGAAGATACCGTGATGACACTGGATGATATTACGAGAGAATTCGGCTCAGAGGTGGCTCTTCTTGTAGATGGTGTTACAAAACTGGGACAATTGTCTTATTCAAAAGATAAGCTGGAAGTCCAGGCAGAGAACCTGCGTAAGATGTTTCTGGCTATGGCGAAGGATATTCGTGTCATTATTATCAAACTGGCAGACCGTCTGCATAATATGCGTACATTGGAATTTATGACACCGGCCAAGCAGCAGGAGAAGGCGCGTGAGACGATGGATATTTATGCACCGATCGCACAGCGTCTTGGTATTTCAAAGATTAAGATTGAGTTGGATGACCTTTCATTGAAGTATTCGAATCCGGAAGTGTATTATCAGCTGGTCAGAGATCTCAATGAACGTAAGACAAAGCGCGAAGAGTTTGTGCAACAGATTGTTGCGGAAGTGTCAAAGCATATGGAGAATGCAAACATCAAAGCGAAGGTGTACGGAAGAGTAAAGCATTTCTTCAGTATTTATAAGAAGATGGTAAATCAGAACAAGACATTGGATCAGATTTACGATTTGTTTGCGGTCCGTATTATTGTTGATACGGTAAAGGACTGTTATGCAGCTCTGGGTGTGATCCATGAAATGTATACACCGGTTCCGGGAAGATTTAAGGATTATATTGCGATGCCGAAGGCAAACATGTATCAGTCTCTTCATACGACTTTGATCGGACCATCCGGACAGCCGTTTGAGATTCAGATCCGTACAGAAGAGATGCATAAAACTGCTGAGTATGGTATTGCTGCTCATTGGAAATATAAAGAGAGCGGAGACGGAACGAAGGGTGTAGCAAAGAACCAGGAAGAAGAGAAGTTGAGCTGGCTGCGTCAGATTCTGGAGTGGCAGCGTGACATGTCAGATAACAGAGAATTTTTAAGCCTGTTGAAAGGTGATTTGGATCTCTTTACAGAAGATGTGTACTGCTTCACTCCGAACGGAGATGTGAAGAATCTGCCGAATGGTTCTACACCTGTGGATTTTGCGTATGCAATCCATAGTGCAGTCGGCAATAAGATGGTCGGAGCACGAGTGAATGGAAAGCTTGTAAACATTGATTATAAGATTCAGAATGGTGACCGTATTGAGATATTGACGTCACAGAATTCGAAGGGGCCAAGCAGGGATTGGCTGAATATTGTAAAGAGTACACAGGCAAAGAGCAAGATCAACCAATGGTTTAAGAAAGAGTTTAAGGAAGAGAATATTGTTCGTGGACGAGAGCTGATCGCAGCATACTGTAAGGCAAAAGCAATTAATCTGGCAGATATCAGCAAACCAAAATATTTACAGATCGTGCAGCAAAAATATGGATTCCGTGACTGGGAGTCTGTGCTGGCGGCAATCGGTCATGGAGGACTCAAAGAGGGTCAGGTAGTGAACCGTTTGATGGAAGAATATCAGAAGGATCACAAAAAAGAGATTACAGATGAGACGATTTTGGAGACATTATCAGGAGTGCCATCGCAGAAGGTTCATATTGCAAAATCAAAGAGTGGAATTATTGTCAAAGGAATCGATGATATGGCAGTGCGTTTTTCGAAATGCTGTAATCCGGTTCCGGGAGATGAGATTGTTGGTTTTGTGACCCGTGGTCGTGGTATGTCTATCCATCGTACAGATTGTGTGAATATGCTTCATTTGTCTGCGGCAGAGCGTGAGCGTCTGATCGATGCTGAGTGGGAAGGCGCAGGTGATAATGGTGGTCAGTATCTTGCAGAGCTGAAGATGTATGCACACGACAGACAGGGACTTCTGATGGATATTTCAAAGATATTTACAGAAGCAAAGCTGGATGTAAAATCTATGAATGTGCGTACAAGTAAAAAAGGAACAGCTACATTAGATATGGGATTTATCGTACATGGAAGAGATGAGCTGAACAGAGTGATCGATAAGCTTCGTCAGGTGGAAGGTGTACTGGACATCGAGAGGACAGCCAGCTAATAGAAAGGTGTAAACGCATGAATGCGAATCATTGGGGAAAATGAGGAGTAGTTTGTGCAGGTGGATGACATGAGAATTAAGAAATTTGTGATAGGCATGATTGGGACGAACTGCTATGTGGTAAGCAATGAGAATACAAAAGAGTGTTTTATTGTAGACCCGGCAGTTTGTGACAAGAATGTTATATCTTATATAGAAACAGAAGGGTTGAGTCTGAAAGCAATCCTTCTGACACATGGACATTTTGACCATATTATGGGAATTGACGGTGTGCGGGAGAAGTTTAAGGTGCCGGTGTATGCGTCTGAGAAGGAACAAGAGATATTACAGGATGCAAGGCTGAATTTGTCTGCGGCATATGGCGGAGGATATACATTTTCTGATGCAACATATGTGCGTGATGGAGAGGAACTGGAGATTGCCGGCATGAAGATAAAAGTAATCGAGACGCCGGGACATACAGCTGGCGGATGCTGTTATTATATTGCAGAAGAAGAGGTGCTTTTTAGCGGTGACAGTTTGTTCTGCGCATCAATCGGGAGAACCGATTTTCCAACCGGAAGCAGTTCACAGCTTGTAAGAGCGGTGAGAGATAAACTGATCGTGCTACCGGAAGATACGATGGTTTATCCTGGACATATGGAAGAAACGACAATTGGATATGAGCGGAAACATAATCCGTTCATTTAAATGCTAAGATACGAATTGTTTAACAGGGGGCATTGATTAACAGAATGATTCAAATTCAATGTAAAGAAACATTATATACTTATAACTTATATCATATAACGAAAGCATTTTTCCCAAATGCGGAAATCAAACAATGTGTCGATGCAGAGCAAGAACCGTTGGTCCGGATTGAGTTGGATGACGGCTCTTGTTTTTTGCTGGATGCGAAGGAGTTTGAGGAAAATCAAAAGAAGGAAGATGCACAGGAAAAGAAAAAAATAGTAACGAAAATGGTGTACCGGTTTTTATCTGAAAAGACAGGGCAGGAGATGGCGTGGGGAATGCTTACAGGAGTTCGCCCGACAAAACTTGCAATGCACCAGATGGAAAATGGAATGAACGAAGCACAGGCAAAAGCATTTTTACAGGAAGTGTATTGCGTGTCAGAGAAGAAAGCAAGGCTGGCTGTTGATATTGCATGCAGAGAGAAGGCATTGCTTAGCAAACTGGATTATCTAAATGGCTTCAGTTTGTATGTCGGGATTCCATTTTGCCCAAGCATCTGCTCTTATTGTTCATTTAGTTCTTCACCGATCGATGTGTGGAGTCCACGTATGGATGATTATCTGAAGGCACTTTGCATAGAGCTTCACCATATCGCAAAAGAGACAGAAGGAAAGACGCTCAATACGATTTATATCGGAGGAGGAACGCCGACAACTCTTACAGCCAAGCAGTTGGAAAAATTGTTAAATGTGATTGACGAGTTATTCTTAAATGAAGAACGTGGCGCAGAGCTTTTGGAATATACGGTGGAAGCGGGAAGGCCTGACAGTATTACGAAAGAAAAACTGGAAGTGATATGCAGCCATCCGGTGACACGTATTTCGGTCAATCCGCAGACAATGCAGCAGAAAACATTGGATCTTGTGGGAAGAAAACATACCGTTCAGGCTGTGAAGGATATTTTCCATCTCGCAAGAGAGCTGGGATTTGACAACATTAATATGGACCTTATTGCAGGGCTTCCGGGAGAAAATGCAGAAGATATGAGAGATACACTTCGCCAGATTGAAGAATTATCTCCGGATAGTCTGACAGTACATTCTCTGGCAATCAAACGTGCTGCCAGAATGGCACAGGAACAGCCGGTGAGAGATTTGCACACAGAAATCACAGAGATGGTAGAGGACGCGGCAAAAACGGCAGAAAAGCTTGGATTAGTTCCGTATTATTTATATAGACAGAAAAATATTGCGGGTAATTTCGAAAATGTCGGTTATGCAAAAGCCGATAAAGCAGGAATTTACAATATACTGATTATGGAAGAAAAACAAACTATTTATGCAGCCGGGGCAGGCGCAACAACAAAGATTGTGTTACCTGAAAAAATTAAGACAGAAAATGGGAAAGAAACAAATCTGATCCGTATAGAAAATGTAAAGAATATTGAAGAGTATATTGCTCGCATTGATGAGATGATCAAACGGAAAAGCAATTGACATACTATAACACAAAAACTATAATAGTGAGAGGTGAAAGTAGGGGAATACCGGCAGTAAAGGCGAGATGAAGAGAAAAGGTGAAAGTCTTGTCCTTCTGCGGACAGACTCTTCATGATATAGATTTTGATAAAAAGGAGAATAAATACATGGCATTAAAGAAGAAACCAGTTACAGGTATGAAGGACATGATGCCGGAAGAGATGGAAATCCGGGATTATGTGATTGGATTGATCCAGGAGACTTACAAGTCATTTGGATTTTCCAGAATTGAGACACCATGTGTAGAACATATTGAGAACCTTTGCAGTAAGCAGGGAGGAGACAATGAAAAATTGATCTTCAAGATTTTAAAACGTGGTGAGAAACTGAAGATCGATCAGGCAAAAGAGGAAATCGACTTGGTAGATGGCGGGCTTCGTTATGACTTAACTGTTCCGCTTTCAAGATATTATTCCAATAATGCAAATGAATTGCCGGCACCATTTAAGGCACTTCAGATGGGAAATGTATGGAGAGCTGACCGTCCACAAAGAGGTCGTTTCCGTCAGTTTATGCAGTGCGATATTGATATTTTGGGCGAGCCGTCTAATCTGGCTGAGATTGAGTTGATCCTGGCAACATCTACATTGCTTGGAAAACTTGATTTTCATAACTTTACAATCCGTATCAATGACCGTCGATTCTTAAAAGCAATGGCTGCATACAGCGGATTTGAAGAGAAGGATTATGACAGCGTATTCATTACTCTGGATAAGATGGACAAGATTGGTCTGGATGGAGTTCAGAAGGAGTTAGAGGAAAATGGCTATGCGAAAGAATCAGTCGAAAAATATCTCCAGATTTTTAAAGAGATTACGAACGATGTCGAGGGCGTACGCTGGTGTAAAGAGAAACTGGCTGGGTATCTCCCGGAAGAAGCGGCACAGTCGCTGGAGATGATCATTACAAGTGTAGAAAGTGCGAAAGAGGCTGAGTTTAAGATGAGCTTTGATCCAACACTTGTAAGAGGTATGTCTTATTATACAGGAACAATTTTTGAGATTTCAATGGACGAGTTCGGCGGCTCTGTCGGAGGCGGCGGACGTTATGATGAGATGATCGGTAAGTTTACTGGTCAGGATACACCGGCGGTTGGATTTTCAATTGGATTTGAGCGTATTGTTATGCTGCTTTTGGAACGTGGATACAAGATCCCGACAACGAAGGTGAAAAAAGCATATTTGCTTGAGAAAAAGCTTCCACAGGAAAAAATCCTGGAAGTATTAGAGGCTGCAAAAGCTGAGCGTGCTGCAGGAAAACAGATCATGCTTCTGAATATGAAGAAGAATAAGAAATTCCAGAAAGAGCAGCTTCAGCAGCAGGGATATGAAGAAATCGTAGAAGTTTTCAACAGATAATATAAAAACGAAAAGAAAAGAGGAACAAAGTAATGGCAGAATCAATGCAGGGATTACATCGTACACATCGTTGTGGCGAGCTTTCTGCGGCTAATGTCGGAGAGACAGTTACAATTATGGGATGGGTTCAGAAGAATCGTAATAAAGGAGGTCTTGTATTCGTTGATGTACGTGACCGTTCAGGAATTATTCAGGTGGTATTTGAAGATGGTTCATGTGATGCGGATTTAATCGCAAGAGCAGCAAGTCTTCGTTCTGAATATGTAGTAGCAATCGTAGGTAAGGTTGAAAAACGTTCAGGTGCAGTGAATGAGAATCTTGCAACAGGAGAGATCGAAGTGATTCCGGAACAGATGAGAATTTTATCTGAGTCTGAGACACCTCCGTTCCAAATTGAGGAGAACTCTAAAACAAAAGAGGATTTACGTTTGAAATATCGTTATCTGGATTTGAGAAGACCGGATCTTCAGCGTAATTTAATGATGAGAAGTAAGATTGCAACACTGACTCGTCAGTTCCTTGCAGATGAGGGATTCCTTGAGATTGAAACACCAATCCTTGGTAAGACTACACCGGAAGGAGCAAGAGATTATCTTGTACCTAGCCGTATTCATCCGGGAAGCTTCTATGGACTTCCACAGTCACCACAGCTGTACAAACAGCTTTTAATGTGTTCTGGATATGATCGTTATTTCCAGATTGCAAAATGTTTCCGTGACGAGGATTTACGTGCAGACAGACAGCCTGAATTTACACAGATCGATATGGAGCTTTCTTTTGTAGATGAAGAAGATGTTATGGATATCAATGAAAGACTTCTTGCTAAATTGTTTAAAGAGGTTCTTGATATTGATGTAGAGCTTCCGATTCAGAGAATGACATGGCAGGAAGCGATGGACCGTTTCGGTTCTGATAAACCGGATATCCGTTTTGGTATGGAACTTGTAAATGTGACAGAGACAGTAAAAGACAGTGAATTTGTCGTATTTAAAGGTGCTATTGAGAATGGTGGAACTGTTCGCGGTATCAATGCCAAAGGTCAGGGCTCAATGCCTCGTAAGAAGATTGATAAGCTTGTAAGCTTTGCAAAAGATTATGGCGCAAAAGGACTTGCTTATATCGCAATCCAGGAAGACGGAACTGTAAAATCTTCATTTGCTAAATTTATGAGCGAAGAAGAGATGCAGAATCTGATCAAAGCAATGGACGGAGAAAACGGAGACCTTCTTCTTTTCGCAGCAGACAAGAATAAGGTTGTATGGGATGTTTTAGGGGCATTACGTCTGGAACTTGCCCGTCAGTTAGAACTTTTGGATAAAAATGAATACAAATTCCTGTGGATCACAGAATTTCCACTTCTTGAGTGGAGCGAGGAGCAGAATCGTTATACAGCAATGCATCATCCATTTACAATGCCAATGGAAGAAGACTGGCAGTATATCGACACAGATCCGGGACGCGTTCGTGCGAAAGCATATGATATTACATTGAATGGTAATGAGATTGGTGGAGGAAGTATCCGAATCCATCAGAACGATATTCAGGAGAAGATGTTTGAAGTGCTTGGATTTACAAAAGAAGAGGCTTATCGTCAGTTCTCATTCTTGTTAGATGCATTCAAATACGGAGTACCGCCTCACGCCGGACTTGCTTATGGTCTGGACCGTCTGGTTATGCTGATGGCAAAAGTAGACAGCATTCGTGACGTAATGGCATTCCCGAAAGTAAAAGATGCTTCATGTCTTATGACAAATGCACCTAGTCAGGCTGATGATAAACAGCTTGCTGAGTTGGGGCTGGAGTTGAGACCGGAAGAAAGTGCTGAAGAATAAATAATAGAAAAATTTCGAAAAATATAAAAAAATAGAAAAATAGTGTTGACAGACGGAGAAAAGTCGTGTATAGTATATTTTGTTCTGACAAAGAACTGTATATGCGACAGTGGCTCAGCTGGTAGAGTACGACCTTGCCAAGGTCGGGGTCGCGGGTTCGAACCCCGTCTGTCGCTCTCTTTTGAGGAGGAGTGATGCAACATGTTGCATTGCTTCTTTTTTTATAATATTTAGCGAGGGATTACAAGATGATAAAAGCAGTATTATTTGATATGGATGGCGTGATTTTTGATACAGAGCGTATCAACGCAAAAGGATGGAAGAAGGTAGCAGCGAGATATCAAATCGCTTTAACAGATGAACGAATCGGAATGCTTCGAGGAAGAACTGCGGACGTGGCGAGAAATTTATTTCACGAATGGTTTGGAGACGAGGTGGATTATGATGAAGCAAGAGGTGCGAGATTAGAAATGCTGATGCAGCATTTGGATGAGCATGGAACACCATTAAAGCCTGGCGTCAGAGAAATTTTTAGCTACTTAAAAGAAAATTATATAAAAACAGCACTTGCAACATCAACACAGAGGGAGCGAGTGGAAATATATTTTGAAAAAGGAAATCTGCCACTGCAATTTGATGCGATAGTATGTGGACGCGAGGTTAAGAATGGTAAGCCTGCTCCGGATGTATTTTTGAAGGCGGCAGAATTGCTTGGCCTTGAGCCGGGAGAATGTCTTGTAATTGAAGACAGCTATAATGGGATACGTGCTGCAAATACAGCGGGATGTCAGGTTGTTATGGTTCCGGATATGGACGAGCCGACCGAAGAAACAAAGGCAGTTTGTACACAAACATTGGAGTCTTTGTATGATGTAATCCGGTATTTAGATGAATTGAAGAAATTGTCATAAAAATAAAGAAAAATTCAGATATACAAAATGAAAAAAAGAGTTGACAATAGAGTCTGTTTCGTGTATAGTAGTTATTGTTCTGATGCAGAACAACTAACATATGCGACAGTGGCTCAGCTGGTAGAGTACGACCTTGCCAAGGTCGGGGTCGCGGGTTCGAACCCCGTCTGTCGCTCTCTTATTAAGAGCAATGCGAAAGCATTGCTCTTTTGTTTTATCTGGAAGCATTGCTGTTCAAGATAAAACGTGCATCCTCCGTGCCAATCAGCATAGTGATTGACACGGGAGTGAACAGTAACCCTAACCGGCTTTCTATAACAACTTTTTAAAAATTGTACTAGTATTTTTAAAATACCTGTGTTACAATACACAAAATGCATTAGAGTAAAGTATTAAAGTATTAACGGTTTTACAAGACCTTGCAAAGTATTTATAGTAGTCAGGAGAGGAAAACATGAATACAAAAAAGATAAAAGTAGCACTATTAGGAGTTGGTACAGTTGGTACCGGTGTTTATAAATTAATTCAGCGTCGTACGGATGTGATGGTACGGACAATTGGAGCAGAGATGGAAGTAAGCAAGATCCTTGTCCATAATCTGAACAAGCAACGTGAAGGTATCGATGCTTCGCTTTTGACAGACAATTGGCAGGAGATTGTAAATGATCCGGAAATTCAGATTGTCGTAGAAGTGATGGGTGGGATTGAGCCGGCGAGAACGATGATACTTGAAGCATTGCATGCAGGAAAGCATGTTGTGACGGCAAATAAGGATCTCTTAGCTGCACATGGAAAAGAGTTGTTGGATGCTGCGGAAGAAAAGCATTGCGATTTGTTGTTTGAGGCGGCAGTGGCAGGCGGAATTCCGATTATCCGACCATTGAAGCAATGTCTTGCGGGAAATGAGATTGATGAAGTGATCGGTATTGTAAATGGTACGACAAATTATATTTTAACGAAGATGTTTGAAGAGAACATGAGCTTTGAAGAAGCACTGGCTAAGGCTACGGAGCTTGGATATGCGGAGGCTGATCCGACAGCAGATGTAGAAGGTCTGGATGCAGGACGTAAGGTTGCAATCATGGCATCGATCGCATTTCATTCAAGGGTTGTATTTGACGATGTCTATACAGAAGGAATCACAAAGATTACTGCAGATGATATTGCATATGCAAAAGAATTTGACAGCGTGATCAAATTACTTGGTGTTGCACATAATACTGAGGGCGGAATTGAAGTCGGGGTCTATCCGATGCTGTTGAATAAAGAGCATCCTCTGGCATCCGTAAGAGATTCTTTTAATGCTGTATTTGTACATGGAGATGCAGTAGATGATGCAATGTTCTACGGACGCGGAGCAGGAGAGCTTCCTACAGCAAGTGCAGTTATGGGAGATATCATTGATGTTGCCAGAAATATTGAGTATGGATGCAATGGCCGAATCAGTTGTACATGTTATAGAGAAACGCCGATCAAAAAGTTTGATGAGGTAGAAAATAAGTTTTTCCTTCGTATGCAGGTGAAGAACCAGCCGGGTGTGCTGGCAAGTATTGCGACAGTATTTGGAAGTCATGGCGTAAGTATTGCAAGAGTTGTTCAGAAGCATATAAAAGGAGACCAGGCCGAGCTTGTTATCGTGACAGATAAGGTGAGAGAAGATTATTTGAAAAATGCACTGGAACAGTTGAGAGATATTGAAAATATTTTTGAAATCAGCAGTGTGATCCGAGAATATTAGGAGATTATAAAACTTAAGATAAATAAAGAAATTGCTTTTGGGTAAAAATGGTTAGTTAAAACAAACTTCTTCGTGAGATTTATTTACAAAAAGAAAAAACTGTGTTATAACTTAATATAGCAAGCTAGCGAATGTATAGCAACAAAAAGCTGCGCTCACAGAAAAACACCATAGCAAGTAGTTGTTTTTCTGTGAGCCTTATTCATGTGAAGAGGCCAAAGGAGGAAGTTTATAATGAGTTATGCAGATAAAGTATTTATCGATATGTGTAAGGATATTATAGAGAACGGGACAAGTACAGAAGGCGAGAAAGTGCGCCCGGTGTGGGAGGACGGCACATCTGCTTATACGATTAAAAAGTTTGGTGTGGTAAATCGATATGATTTATCGAAAGAATTTCCGGCGCTGACACTGAGAAGAACAGGAATTAAGAGTTGTACAGATGAGCTTCTCTGGATCTGGCAGAAAAAGTCGAACAATATCCATGATTTGAACAGTCATATCTGGGACAGTTGGGCGGATGAGGACGGCTCAATCGGAAAAGCATACGGATATCAGATGCAGGTGAAACATCAGTATAAAGAAGGAATGATGGATCAGGTGGACCGCGTGATCTATGATTTGAAGAACAATCCGTACAGTCGTCGTATTATGACTAATATTTATGTACATCAGGATCTGCATGAGATGAATCTTTATCCATGTGCATACAGTATGACATTCAATGTGACAAAGGAAGCGGGAAGCGATAAGCTTACTTTGAATGGAATCCTCAACCAGCGTTCTCAGGATGTTCTGGCAGCAAATAACTGGAACGTTTGTCAGTATGCAGTTCTTTTACACATGCTGGCACAGGTTTGTGATATGAAGGTAGGAGAATTTGTACATGTCATTGCAGATGCACATATTTATGACAGACACGTGCCGCTTATTAAGGAACTGATATCAAGAGAGCCGCTTCCGGCACCGACATTCTGGTTAAATCCGGAAGTAAAAGATTTTTACGATTTCACACCGGATGATGTAAGACTGGATAATTATGAAACGCATCCACAGATAAAAAATATTCCGATAGCAGTGTAGGAGGTTTTAGATAATGAATGCAATAGCAGCAGTAGATGCAAACTGGGCAATAGGAAATAAAAACAGACTTTTAACAAGTATTCCGGCGGATATGAAGTTTTTCAGAGAGAAGACAATTGGACATGTTGTTGTAATGGGAAGAAAAACTTTGGAAAGCTTCCCAAACGGGCTGCCTCTTAAGAACAGAGTTAATATCGTGTTGACAGAGAACCGTTCTTATAAGGTAAAAGATGCGATTATCGTGCATACAAAAGAAGAATTGTTGGAAGAATTAAAAAAATATGATTCAAATGAGCTGTATGTAATCGGAGGAGGAAGCATTTACGAGATGCTGATCCCATATTGTGATACAGCGTATATCACAAAGATCAATCATGTATATGCAGCAGATACGTATTTCCCAAATCTGGATCAGATGGATGATTGGGAGATGACGGAGGTCAGTGAGGAGCAGACTTGTTTTGATTTGGAATATGTATTCGCAAAATATGAACGTAAATAATCAAAAAAGAAATAAAAAGAAGAAAAGAAATTTTATATTCAGAGGTGTGAGTATACTCTGTACAATCGTATTTCTGGTCAGTGGATTATGTGGCTGCACAGCAGGTGGTAATAGAGAAGAAAATCTTCCAAAAGACCAGAAGAAACTTCGGGTTGTGACAACTATTTTCCCGCAGTACGATTTTGTACGGCAGATAGCGGGAGACAATGTGTCACTTACCATGCTTTTGAAACCAGGAGAGGAAACACATTCTTACGAACCAACACCACAGGATATCATTGCAATCCAGAATGCAGACTTGTTTATTTATGTCGGCGGAGAGAATGACGAGTGGGTGGAAGATATTTTGGAATCACCGGAGATGGAAGATGTGAAGAGACTTCGTCTGGTAGATTGTGTTGGAAATATTCTTGCAGAAGAGCATGTGGAAGGAATGAAAGAAGAGCGTGGGCATTCTCATGAAGATGAGGAAGAGGAGAGCCACGATGAAGAGGAACATTTTCTTCATTCTGCCGAAGAAACGGAAGAAGAGCATAATGAGCATGTACACACGATGGATGAGCATGTCTGGACATCACCGGGCAATGCGATTGACATTGTAGAGCATATCACAGAGGAATTATGTTCTTTGGATTCAGAGCATGGACAGACATACAAAGATAATGCAGAAGCGTATGAGACACAGTTAAAGGAGTTGGATACAGCGTTTCGCGATGTAGTGGAAAATGCGAAGAATCATACACTCTTGTTTGGAGACCGTTTCCCATTTCGATATTTTGCGGCAGAGTATGGACTGGATTATTATGCAGCATTTTCGGGTTGTGCATCAGATACAGAACCAAGTGCGGCAACGATGGCATTTCTGATTAATAAGGTGAAAGAAGAACATATCCCGGTCGTGCTGAAGATGGAGCTTAGTAATGATAATATTGCAAATGCGATTGCGGAGGCGTGTGATGTTCCGGTGAAAGTATTTTACAGCAGTCATAATATTAGTGCTAAGCAGTTTGAAGCGGGAGTAACTTATTTGGATTTAATGAAAGAAAATGTAGAAACGTTAAAGGAGGCTTTGAGATAATGGCTTTGATTCAATGTGAAAATATATCAATTGCATACGAAGGTCAGACAGTCATTGAGGATTTATCATTTCAGATGGATCAAGGGGATTATCTTTGTATTGTCGGGGAGAATGGTTCTGGAAAGAGTACTTTAGTCAAGAGTCTTTTGGGGTTAAAGAGTCCGTCGAAGGGGAAAATTATTTTCGGAGATGGATTGCTTCAAAGAGAGATTGGGTACCTTCCACAGCAAAATGATGTGCAGAAGGATTTTCCGGCAAGTGTGTATGAAGTAGTATTGTCAGGACGGTTAAATGGACGTGGTTTTCATCCATTTTACAAAGCAGAGGATAAGAGGCGGGCAAAAGAAAATATGCAGCTTTTAGGAATCGATGACCTTGCAAGAAGTTGTTTTCGAGATTTGTCCGGCGGACAGAAGCAGAGAGTTCTGCTCGCAAGAGCTTTGTGTGCGACAAAGAAGCTTCTTCTTCTGGATGAGCCGGTGACAGGGCTTGATCCAATCGTGACAGCAGAGTTTTATCAACTGATCAAAGAGATAAATCAGAAGTCAGGGATTGCTGTTGTGATGGTCTCTCATGATATTGAAAGTGCACTTCGAGATGCAACACACATTTTACATTTGCAGGAAAATGCAAGGTTTTTCGGGACGACAGAGGATTATAAGAAGAGTGCTGTCGGCAGACAATATATTAAAAGTGGACAGATTGATGTTCAGGAAGCGGTAGTAGAGGAACGTCTGAAACAGATGGAAGGGGGAGATAAGTCATGAATACAATGATTGAGATGCTCTCCTATCCATTTATGGTGAGGGCGTTTACAGTAGGAATTCTGGTCTCTTTATGTTCCGCACTTTTGGGTGTGAGCCTGGTATTAAAGAGGTATTCGATGATAGGTGATGGCTTGTCGCATGTGGGATTTGGCGCACTTGCAGTTGCAGCAGCGTTAAATGTAGCACCGCTGGCGGTCGCAATTCCGGTCGTGATCATTGCGGCGATACTTCTTCTTAGGGTGAACAGTAGCAGTGTGCTCAAAGGTGATTCGGCGATTGCACTGATTTCTACCAGTGCACTTGCAATCGGTGTTATGGTAATATCCATGACAACAGGAATGAATACAGATGTTTACAATTACATGTTTGGAAGTATTCTGGCAATGAGTGCAGATGATGTCCGCATGAGTGTGATTTTATCGGTAGTCGTATTATTGTTGTATATATTTTTCTATAATAAAATATTTGCGATTACATTTGATGAAATATTTGCAAAAGCAACAGGTGTGAAAGCTGATTTATATAATACATTGATCGCAGTTCTGACAGCTGTGACAATCGTGCTCGGAATGAGAATGATGGGAACATTGCTGATTTCCAGTTTAATTATATTTCCGGCACTTACATCTATGCGAGTCTGCAAGACATTTCGAGGAGTGATTGTAAATTCAGCGATTATTTCTGTTGTGTGCTTCTGCATTGGCATTTCGGTGTCATACTTTTTTGCAACTCCGGCAGGAGCCAGTGTGGTTGTTGTAAATCTGGCATTTCTCGGTATTTATACAATAATCGGATTTATCAGACAGCGAAAATAACGTTTGCAAATAGGACGTTTTTATAAAGGGAGGTTTTTCTATGAAACAGATTTCAGGTAATAAGTTATTAGTAAAAGCATTGAAAGAAGAAGGGGTAGACACATTATTTGGTTATCCGGGGGCTTGTACGATCGATATTAGTGATGAGCTTTATAAACAGGATGATATACGTGTGATTCTGCCTCGACATGAGCAGGCTTTGGTTCATGCTGCCGATGCATATGCCCGTACGACAGGTAAAGTCGGAGTCTGTCTTGTAACAAGCGGACCGGGAGCGACGAACCTTGTAACAGGTCTTGCAACAGCAAACTATGACAGTGTGCCATTGGTATGTTTTACTGGTCAGGTTTCAAGACATTTAATCGGAAACGATGCTTTTCAGGAAGTAGATATCGTAGGTATTACAAGAAGTATTACGAAGTACGGTGTTACTGTTCATAAACGTGAGGACCTGGGTCGTATTATCAAAGAAGCCTTTTATATAGCAAGAACAGGGAAACCGGGTCCGGTACTGATTGACCTTCCAAAAGATGTTATGGCAGAGCTTGGAAGTGCAGAGTACCCGAAATCTGTAAATATACGTGGATACAAACCAACTACAGCTGTTCATATCGGACAGTTGAAACGAGCTTTGAAAATGCTTGGAAAAGCAGAACGACCGTTATTTCTTGCAGGTGGCGGAGTGATTATTGCAGATGCAAAAGAGGCATTTAAAGAAGTTGTAGAGAAGACAAACGTACCGGTTGTTACAACTATTATGGGACGTGGTGCGATTCCGACGAACCATCCATTGTTTATTGGAAACCTTGGTATGCACGGTGCGTATGCGGCCAATATGGCAGTCAGCGAGTGTGATCTGTTATTTTCTATCGGAACGAGATTTAACGATCGTATTACAGGAAAATTACATGAGTTTGCCCCACATGCACAAATTGTCCACATAGATATTGATACAGCGGCCATTTCGCGAAATATCCATGTTGACGTGCCGATTGTTGCAGATGCGAAAGATGCCATTACAAAAATGAATGAATATGTTGTTCCATGTAAGACGAAGAAATGGCTGGATGAAATCGATGAGTGGCAGCATGTACACCCGTTGACGATGAAAAAGCATGCAGAAATGGGACCGATGGATATTATCGGGGAGATTAACAGACAGTTTGATGAGGCAATCATTGTAACGGATGTAGGTCAGCATCAGATGTTTGCGGCACAGTTTACAGAAATTACAGAGAAGAAGCAGATTATTATGTCAGGCGGACTTGGAACGATGGGATATGGATTCCCGGGAGCAATCGGAGCAAAACTGGGCAATCCGGATAAGCCGGTCATTATGATCTCAGGAGATGGCGGTATGCAGATGAACATTCAGGAATTTGCAACTGCAGTATTGGAAGAACTTCCTGTTATCTTATGTGTATTTAACAATACATATCTTGGAATGGTACGTCAGTGGCAGAAATTATTCTATGGAAAACGTTATGGAATGACAGATTTGCGCGCGGGTGCTTTGACAAGAAGAACAAATGGAGAAGAAAAGCCGGAGTATACACCGGACTTCATTAAGCTGGCCGAGAGTTATGGAGCAAAGGGTATACGTGTTACAAAAACAGATGAGATTGCAGCAGCATTTGAAGCGGCTAAGAAAAATACAAAAGTTCCGACATTGATTGAATTTATCATTGATCCGGAAGAAATGGTATTCCCAATGATTAAGCCGGGCGGAACATTGGAAGAAATGATCATAGAGTGTTAGGAGGACTGAAAAAATGGAGAATAGTATAAAGAAAAGATGGATTTCATTGTATGTAGAAAATCAGGTAGGTGTTCTTTCGAAAATTTCAGGACTCTTTTCCGGAAAAGCATATAACCTGGATAGTCTGACAGTAGGAACAACAGAAGATCCTACAGTATCACGAATGACGATCGCAACAGTCAGTGATGATGAAACATTTGAACAGATAAAAAAACAATTGAATCGAATGGTAGAAGTGATTAAAGTAATCGACTTTACAGATTTATTTGTCCGTATGAAAGAAATTTTATATGTAAAGGTTAAGAAATGCAGCAGAGAAGATAAGGCAGAGCTGTTTCGAATTGCAGAGACATATAAAGCAAAACCGATGGATATCGGAAGAGACAGTCTTCTGATTGAATTCGTTCAGACTGCAACAAAGAATGATGCGGTTATCAAACTGATGAAGGAAGAGTTCCAGAATATTGAGGTTGTACGTGGCGGAAGTGTTGGAATTGAGTCGATTAGCATGATGGAAAGATAAAAAAATATAAAAAAACAGAGCGCACTCTTGAATTTTCTTTTTAATCGTATTATAATCGACTAAAGATAGAAAGCTTGATATTGGAATGGAGGAATCACAGATGGATAAGAAAAATATTGATTGGGAGAACCTTGGATTTGGATATGTTCAGACAGAGAAGCGTTATGTTTCAAACTTCAAAGATGGAAAATGGGATGATGGAGTCCTGACAGAAGACGCAAACATCGTTCTGAATGAATGTGCAGGAGTACTTCAGTATGCACAGACAGTATTTGAAGGTATGAAAGCATATACAACAGAAGATGGACGAATTGTTGTATTCCGCCCTGATTTGAATGCAAAACGTATGGTTGATTCTGCGAAGAGACTCGAGATGCCTCCGTTCCCAGAAGAGAGATTTGTAGATGCGATTGAAAAGGTTGTTAAGGCAAATGCTGAATATGTACCGCCATACGGTTCAGGAGCAACTTTGTATTTAAGACCTTATATGTTTGGAAGTAATCCGGTTATCGGAGTAAAACCTGCCAATGAGTACCAGTTCCGTATTTTTGCGACACCGGTAGGACCATACTTCAAAGGTGGAGCAAAACCTGTAACAATCTGTATTTCAGATTTTGACCGTGCTGCACCGCATGGAACAGGACATATCAAGGCTGGATTGAACTATGCTATGAGCCTGCATGCAATTGTAACAGCTCATGCAAATGGATTTGATGAGAACATGTATCTTGATTCTGCTACAAGAACAAAAGTAGAAGAGACAGGTGGAGCAAACTTTATTTTTGTAACAAAAGATAATAAAGTTGTAACTCCTCATTCAAATACAATTCTTCCATCTATTACAAGACGTTCTCTGATGTATATTGCAGAGCATTATCTTGGACTTGAAGTAGAAGAAAGAGATGTATATGTAGAAGAACTGAAAGATTTTGCAGAGTGTGGTCTGTGTGGAACAGCAGCCGTTATCTCACCGGTAGGCAAAGTTGTTGATCACGGAAAAGAGATCTGCTTCCCAAGCGGAATGGAGAAGATGGGACCAATCACTCAGAAATTGTATGATACATTGACAGGTATCCAGATGGGACGTATCGAAGCTCCGGAAGGATGGCTGAAAGTAATCGAATAATTTGGATAATATTTCAGATATAATTTGAAAAAAAATAGCCTGTAAAGTATTTGTAAGGTGGATAAAAGAGGGTGCATTCACAAAAAATGTGAATTGCATCTTCTTTTTTTGACAAGGATGTTTACAAGCATTTTACAGAATGATATGATAAAATGAAATGGAATTTTAGAATGGAAGTAAAGCAGTAATGAAAAGGTGTATATATACCCTTGCTTTTTTCTGTATGCTTTGTTTTGGATGGATGTTGAATCCCTTGACGGTGCATGCGGAGATTGCATCAGACCGGGCGTTTGATGGAGCAGTGTGGGAGAAGATTATAGAGGATGATACAGAGGCGGCAGAGGGCGTCGTACAATCTATGTGTGTGACAGATTATTACATCATTATGATGGAGAATGTTGCAGAGGATGGAACGACACCGGATATTATAAAAGCATATTACCGGTATGACCATGACGAGAATGGACAGCCTGTTGAACGGTATTCCCTTGCAAAACGTGTGCAGGATATGTGTTATGAACATTGTAACGGAATGGCATTTAACCCAAATACGCGGGAAATCGTGGTTGCGTTGTACACAAGCTATAATGCGGAAAACCGAGGCTGTGTTTTTTTGCTGGATGCGGATACATTGGAATTCAAAGGCCGGATGAAGATTTCAGATGATTATAATATACTTGGAATCGGTTATGATCAAACGGAGGATTGTTATTATATTCAGACAAATGCAGATGGTGGATATACATTTAAAAAGCTGGACAGTCAGTTTCAGATTGTAGATGATTACGGAACGATGGAAGGCTATTCTAAGGGAACAAATTTTCAGGATCTTTGTGTAAGCGGAGATTATATCATTAATTTACCCTTGACCTTAAATATGGGAATCGGTGATTATATTAACATGTATTCTATCTCCAGAAGAGTGATGGTGTCGGATACACAGATGAATTTCAATTTTGAAGGAGTAAGTGCAGATGAACCGGAAAGTATCTGTGAATTAGAACCTGGATTATTTGCGGTAACAGTGACGCAGTCATATGCAGACGGAAGAAGAACTGTGGCGGTCTATAAGACGATGGTTCCTTATAATTTTCCGGCAGCAGATATACAAAAGAGTACAGAGCCGATAAGTGAAGATGTGAGTACACCGGAAATAGTGGCAAGTGAAAAACAAGAAGATCAGCATGTTATCTCAACACCTGTAAAGCAAAAGATATCAAGCCTTGCGAAGTTAAAGAGCAAGATCAAGCTGCCATCAGTAAAACAGGTTTTGAAGGTTGTATTATTGCTTGTGGTTGCAATTGTTATATTCCTTGCATTTTATATGCGGCTTATTGCCATCAGACGAGAACGTCAGCGCAAGCTGGAAAAGGCAAGAAGAGAGCGAAAAGCAATCAGAGAGAAATACAAGGACGAAGAAAGAAGAATATATTGATAAACGAGGTAGAAGATGGAAGCATATACAAGTTTTGCAGTAGTGTATGATACGTTCATGGATAATGTGCCTTATGAAGAATGGGGAGAATATTTACATGGATTGTTATTGGAATATGGGGTGGAAGACGGGTTGGTTTTGGACCTTGGATGCGGAACCGGAACAATGACTGAAATTTTAGCTTCAAAGGGCTATGATATGACCGGAGTAGATTTTTCGGAAGAAATGTTAGATATTGCAATGCAGAAACGCACGAAGAGTGGACATGATATATTATATCTGATGCAGGATATGCGGGAATTTGAATTATATGGAACAGTCAGAGCCATTGTAAGCGTTTGTGATTCTATGAATTATCTTACAGAAGATGGTGATTTGGAGCAGGTGTTCAGACTTGCCAATAATTATCTGGATCCGGGCGGATTATTTATTTTTGATATGAATACAGAATATAAATATCGCGAAATGCTGGGGGACCAGACAATCGCAGAAGAACGTGAGAATTGTAGTTTTATTTGGGACAACTATTATTACGAGGAAGAAAAGATCAATGAATATCAGTTATCTTTGTTTGTGGAAGACCCGGTTTTAAGTGAAAAGACGGGACAGGATATTTGCAGAAAATTTCAAGAGATGCACTATCAGAGAGCATACAGTCTCGCAGAAGTAAAGGCAGCATTGGAAGTGGCAGGGATGGAGTTTATTGCGGCTTACGATGCATTTACAAGGAATCCGGTGCATCAGGAAAGTGAGCGTATGTATATCATTGCGAGAGAACAGGGAAAGTAAGAGAGGAGAATAGATATGTCAGATTATATAGTAAGAGCAACAGCGGCAAATACACAGATTCGTGCATTTGCTGCATCAACAACAGAATTGGTAGAGGAGGCACGCAAGCGTCATCAGACAAGTCCGGTTGCGACAGCAGCGCTGGGACGTCTGCTTACAGCCGGTGTCATGATGGGAAGTATGATGAAGAATGACAGTGATGTATTGACATTACAGATTCAGTGTGGCGGTGAGATCGGAGGAATGACGGTGACCGCAGACAGTCACGGAGATGTAAAAGGATATGTGAATAATCCGGATGTTATGCTGCCGCCAAAGAATGGCAAGCTGGATGTTGGAGGCGCATTGGGACCTGGATTTTTGAATGTAATCAAAGATATGGGACTAAAAGAGCCATATTCAGGACAGACTATGCTTCAGACAGGTGAGATTGCAGAAGATCTGACATATTATTTTGCAACATCAGAGCAGGTACCATCATCTGTCGGTTTGGGTGTTTTGATGGAGAAAGACAATACAGTGCGCTGCGCCGGTGGATTTATTGTACAGGTAATGCCATTTGTAGATGATGAGGTTCTTGATAAATTAGAGGCCAATATTCAGAAGATTCAATCTGTAACAGCGATGCTTGATAATGGACATACTCCGGAAGAGATGCTGAATCAGGTTTTGGAAGGGCTGGATGTAGAGATTACAGATACGCTTCCTGCTAAATTTAGCTGTAATTGCTCAAAGGATAGAATTGAAAAAGCAATTATCAGCATTGGTAAAAAGGAAATACAGGCTATGATCGATGATGATAAACCGATTGAAGTGAAGTGTCATTTCTGTAATACAGCGTATAAATTTGAAGTGGAAGAGTTAAAAAAGCTGCTTAAGAAGGCAACGAGATAACACGATTAATATCATGACAATGAAAGTTCTAAGCGAAAAGAACCGGATAAGAAACAGGAGTGATGAAAGATGAAACAGGGATTTGTAAAGGTTGCAGCCGTAACACCAAATCTTCAGGTTGCAGATGTAGAGTACAATACAGGAAAAATTTGTGAGGCAATTGATGCAGCTTACGAGAACAGAGCGAAAGTGGTTGTTTTTCCGGAGCTGTGTATTACAGGGTATACGTGTAGTGATCTGTTTTTGCAGGATATATTGTTGGAAGAGTCAAAAAAGGCATTATTAAAAATAGCAAAATATACAAGAGACAAGGATATGCTGATTTTTGTCGGAATGCCGCTTATGCAGGATGGAAAGCTCTACAATGTGGCAGCAGCCTTAAATAAGGGAGATATTTTAGGATTTACTACAAAAACATTTCTTCCAAATTATGGTGAATTTTATGAAATGCGTCAATTTACACCGGGACCAAAAGAAGCCAGATGGATTTTGTTTGAGGGAAATAAAGTTCCGTTTGGTCCACAGATTTTGTTTGAATGTACAACGATGCCAAATCTTGTAGTTTCAGCTGAAATATGTGAAGATGTATGGGCTCCTATGCCGCCTAGTATTCAGGCTGCATTAGGAGGAGCAACACTTATAGTGAACTGTTCAGCCAGTGATGAGACGATTGGTAAGAGCAGTTATAGAAGAGAGCTGATCAAAGGACAGTCAGCACGTCTGCTTGCCGGATATATTTATGCCAATGCGGGAGAGGGCGAGTCAACAACAGATCTTGTGTTTGGCGGACATAATATTATTGCCGAGAATGGTTCTATATTGAGAGAATCAAGAAGATTTGTGAATAGAGCAATTTATTCGGAGATTGATATCAATCGTCTGGTTGGTGAGAGACGTAAGAATACAACATTTCAGGTAAATGATGTACCAGGGCTGATACGTGTTCCTTTTTATCTTGAGATGGAGAAGACCTATCTTACAAGAAAGTTTTCGAAACATCCATTTGTGCCATATAACGAGCGTGAGAAGGCAAGAAGATGTGAGGAAATTTTAAATATCCAGGCAATGGGATTGAAAAAACGTCTTGCACATACACATGCGAAGACAGCGGTAGTTGGAATATCAGGCGGCTTGGATTCTACGCTTGCATTGATTGTAACGGCAAGAGCATTTGATATGCTAAAGAAAGATAAAAAGCAGATTATAGCGGTTACAATGCCTTGTTTTGGAACAACAGACCGCACCTATCAGAATGCCTGCAAGATGTCGAAACAACTTGGAGCAACGCTTATAGAAGTGCCAATCGCAGAGGCAGTGAATATTCATTTCCGTGATATCGGGCACGATCCGAAGGAACACAGTGTAACATATGAGAATGGACAGGCGAGAGAGCGTACACAGATCTTGATGGATATTGCAAATAAAGATGGCGGTATGGTTATCGGTACAGGTGATTTGTCAGAGCTGGCGCTTGGATGGGCAACATACAATGGTGATCATATGTCTATGTATGGGGTAAATGCTTCGATTCCAAAGACACTGGTAAGACATCTTGTACAGTATGCGGCGGATACGACAGTAGATAAAGAGTTAAAGCAAGTACTTTATGATGTGCTGGATACACCGGTAAGTCCGGAATTATTGCCTCCGAAAGACGGGAATATCGCACAGAAGACAGAAGACTTGGTCGGACCATATGAATTACATGATTTTTATTTGTATTATTTACTTCGTTTTGGGTTTGAACCAAGCAAGATTTTCCGTCTTGCAAAATATACATTTGAAGATACATATGATGATGTTACAATTTTGAAATGGCTGGAGACATTCTGTAAAAGATTTTTTGCACAGCAGTTTAAACGTTCATGCCTTCCGGATGGACCAAAAGTAGGTAGTGTAGCATTATCTCCGAGAGGAGACTGGAGAATGCCAAGTGATGCCTGCGTAGCAGTGTGGCTGAAGGATTTGGAGAATATTTCGTTGTCAGATATTTAAAAGAATAAGTTGTTAGCTGTGAAGAGTTTTTCTTCGCAGACAGATAATAAAGAAAAGAGGCAGGATATCCGTTGAACGGACAACCTGCCTCTTTTCTCTTTAGGTGTTGAAATAAGTATAGCTAAAAAATTAAAGTGAAATACGTGTACCAGTTACTCCATTGATACCATCTTTTGCTTTTTCAAGTAATGTGATCAGTGCCTGACGACCAGGTTTTGATTCTGCAAAGTCAACCGCAGCCTGAACTTTTGGAAGCATAGAACCAGGAGCGAAGTGACCTTCTTCCATGTACTGTTTTGCTTCATCAACTGTCATATGATCAATCCATTTTTCATCTGGTTTTCCATAGTTTACAGCAACTTTTTCTACAGCTGTAAGGATGATGAGGAAGTCAGCGTCCAGATTTTTAGCCATCAGACAGCTTGCGAAGTCTTTATCGATAACTGCGCTGGCACCTTTTAAGTGATTTCCCTGCAATGTAACAGGAATACCGCCACCACCACAAGCGATAACAAGTTCACCTGCATTAACCATGTTACGGATTGTTCCAATCTCAACGATTTCCTGTGGCTTTGGAGAAGCAACAACACGGCGATATCCACGTCCTGCATCCTCTTTCATGATATAGTTATATTTCTCAGCCATCTCATCAGCCTGTTCTTTTGTTAAGAAACGTCCGATTGGTTTTGATGGATTTTCGAAAGCCGGATCATTTTCATCTACACGAACCTGTGTGATCATTGTAGCAACCGGAATATCTGTGATTCCACGATTTAACAATTCTTCACGTAATGCATTCTGCAAGTCATAACCGATGTAAGCCTGGCTCATCGCAACACAAACAGAAAGTGGTGTGTTAGGCTGTTTTTCATCTTCATGAGTTAAAGCAAGCATAGCATTATTAATCATACCAACCTGTGGTCCGTTGCCATGTGCAACAACAACTTCACAGCCTTCTTCAATCAAATCAACGATTGCACGAGCTGTAATTTTAACTGCTGCCATCTGCTCTGGAAGTGTATTGCCAAGAGCATTTCCCCCGAGAGCAATGACAATTCTCTTCTTTTTAGACATTTTATATTCCTCCAAATGAAATTTTTGTTTTTAAAACCAGAAGCGAAACAGGTTCGCTTCTGGTTCGTTATAAGACTATGTTTAATTTGTGCTCAAAATCTTATTCGAAAATTCTAGGGCATCCTCTTTCTTCCAGTTTTTTCAAGATCTCTGTTGGATTCTCGAATTTAGCAAGGAAGATCATAGCTGCGATGATATATGGTTTGAAGCTAGCTTCTTTGTAAAGTGGATCTCTGTAACGATCGAATACAGAAGCATCTACTTCACCTTCTTCACAGCTTACGCCTGAGATATCAGCTGGCAGACAGTGCATGTAAAGAGCTTTTCCGTCTTTTGTTGTAGCCATAAGCTCTTCTGTACAAGCCCAATCTTTGTGCTCTGCGTTCTGAGCAAGAAGTTCTTTCTCAAGTTCTTTGATACCTTCTGTATCACCATTTCCGTACAGTTCTGTACGTTTTTCCATAGCTGCGAATGGAGCCCAGCTCTTTGGATATACGATATCAGCATCTTTGAAAGCTTCTGCCATGTTGTTTGTTTTTGTGAATGATCCGCCTGATTTTTTAGCGTTTTCTTCAGCAACTTTTTCTACATCTTCAAATACTTCGTATCCTTCTGGATGAGCAAGAACAACATCCATTCCGAAACGTGTCATAAGTCCGATGATTCCCTGTGGAACTGAAAGTGGTTTACCATAAGATGGAGAGTAAGCCCATGTCATAGCAAGTTTTTTACCTTTCAAATTCTCAACTCCGCCGAACTCGTGGATGATGTGAAGCATATCAGCCATTGCCTGTGTTGGGTGGTCGATATCGCACTGAAGGTTAACAAGTGTAGGTTTCTGCTCTAAGATACCGTCTTTGTTTCCCTGTGTTACAGCGTCAACAACTTCGTGCATATATTTGTTACCTTTTCCGATGTACATATCATCACGGATACCGATTACATCAGCCATGAAAGAAATCATGTTAGCTGTTTCACGAACTGTTTCACCGTGAGCAACCTGAGATTTTCCTTCGTCAAGATCCTGAACTTCAAGACCTAACAGGTTACAAGCAGAAGCGAAAGAGAAACGTGTACGTGTAGAGTTATCACGGAATAAAGAGATTCCAAGTCCACTTTCAAATACTTTTGTAGAGATGTTGTTTTCTCTCATGTAACGAAGAGCGTCAGCTACTGTAAATACAGCTTCGATTTCGTCGTCTGTTTTCTCCCATGTTAAGAAGAAATCACCATTGTACATCTCTTTGAAGTTTAATGCGTTTAATTTGTCAATATATCCCTGTAATTTTGCGTCCATTATAAAATCCTCCTAATAATTGTTTTTTAATACTTGTTTTAATGGATGGCGTCCGGCAGACCAGACGCCTGAATTGGTTTTGAGTATATAATGCTAAGCTCAATGAGGTAACACATTCGGACATCGACTCGGAAGGACCTCGTCTGATGCCGAAGTGTACACAATCGCTAAGCTCAATGCAATTTCGCTAAGCGATTAGTGCATTATTTCACATATGATTTTGGAAGAGCAGCGTAAACTGCAGCACATGTAACAAGATCCTGTTTCCATGTTTTCTCGTTTGGTGCGTGAGCCTGAGCCTCTGCTCCAGGTCCGAATCCGATACAAGGGATTCCGTTACGTCCCATGATAGATACACCGTTTGTAGAGAATGTCCATTTATCTGTTAATGGACGAGCCTGTCTCATCTCAAGTGTCTCTTCAGCACCGATACGTGCATCTCCGTAAAGTCCTGTATAAGCTTCTTCAAGAGCTTTTGTTACAGCATGGTCTTTTGGAATAGCCCATGTTGGGAAGTAGCACTCGATTTCATATACACATCCTGTGTAAGAAGGACGGTCATAGTTGTACATAGAAACTGTTACGTCATCACCGTATTTCTGTACGCTAGGTAAAGCACGGATCTCATCTAAGCAGCTTTCCCATGTCTCTCCGAATGTCATACGACGGTCAAGAGATACTGAGCAAGAGTCAGCTACTGCACAACGGCTTGGAGATGTGTAGAAAATCTGAGATGTTGTAACTGTACCACGTCCAAGGAAACGAGCTTCTTCGTAATCTTTGTTGTATTTAGGATCAAGCATTTTAACAAGACCTTTGATTTCTGTTCCGTCTTCAGCGTCGTTCTCGTTCAAAGCACGGATATCCTGGAGAATGTCAGCCATTTTGTAAATAGCATTGTCTCCACGCTCTGGAGCAGAACCATGGCAAGAAACACCTTTAACGTCAACGCGGATTTCCATACGTCCACGCTGTCCACGATAGATACCACCATCTGTAGGCTCTGTAGAAACTACAAATTCAGGACGAACTTTGTCTTCGTTGATGATGTACTGCCAGCAAAGACCATCACAGTCTTCTTCCTGAACTGTACCAACAACCATTACTTTGTATCCTTCTGGAATAAGATTCTGTTCTTTCATAATCTTAGCACCATAAACAGCAGATACGATACCGCCACACTGATCAGATACTCCACGTCCACCGATCTCTGTCTCTGTCTCATATCCTTCATATGGATCGAATGTCCAGTTGTCGATGTTACCGATACCTACTGTATCAATATGAGCATCAAATGCGATGATCTTGTCGCCTGTTCCCATATATCCGATTACATTTCCCTGAGGATCGATCTGAACTTCATCAAATCCTACTTTTTTCATCTCAGCAGCGATAGTGTCGATATGAGCTTTCTCATCACAGCTTTCTCCTGGGTTTTTTACGATTGCACGTAAGAATGCAGTCATTTCTTTCTCATATCCCTGTGCAGCCTCTTTGATTTTGTTTAAATCCATTGTTAAAAATCCTCCTTTTTAAAATATAAATTAATTTTTTCCTATTATATAAGTCTTATTAGACTTATTTTTCATTTCCATCCCAAACGATTGATTCATAACGTTCTGGGTCTGTGTTACCTTCTGTAGAGAAGAGTAATACTTTTGAGTTTTCATCTAATCCAAGATGTTCTCTTAATTCTTTGTATTCGTCCATCATCATGATGCAAGCAAGTGTTCCGAATGGAGCAGCTCCTGATTCACCAGATGTAACCGGTTTGTCTCCTTTGATAGGAGCAGCAAGCATACGCATACCTTTAGCAGCAACCCAGTCAGGAGTAGCAATGAATGTATCTACATGGTTTTTCAAAATATCCCATGAAATTGTGTTTGGTTCACCACAAGCAAGACCAGCCATGATAGTAACCATATCGCCGTCTACGATCTGGATACTTCCGTCACCAACAGAAGCACCTTTGTAAAGACATGCAGCAGCTTCAGCTTCTACAACAACAACTTTCGGTGGATTTTCCGGATATCTGTTAGCGAAGTAACCCTGAACAGCACCGGCAAGTGATCCAACACCAGCCTGGATAAATACGTGTGTAGGACGCTCGCATCCATAATCTTGAAGCTGATCATAAGCCTCCATAGCCATTGTTCCATATCCCTGCATGATCCAAGCTGGAATTTCTTCGTATCCGTCCCAAGCTGTATCCTGAACCATGATTCCGTTCTCTGTCTTCATAGCCATGTCATTTGCCATACGAACACATTCATCGTAGTTGTATTCTTCGATAGTAGCTGTAGCACCCTCAGCAAGAATGTTGTTCAGTCGTGTCTGTGTTGTTCCCTTTGGCATTAAGACAACTGCTTTCTGTCCAAGCTTGTTTGCAGCCCATGCAACTCCACGTCCGTGGTTACCATCTGTAGCTGTAAAGAATGTAGCCTGTCCGAACTCTTCTTTAAGAGCATCAGAAGTAAGTACATTATAAGGAAGTTCTGAAACATCTTTGCCTGTCTGTTGTGCGATGTAACGAGCCATTGCAAATGAACCTCCGAGTACTTTGAAAGCGTTCAGTCCAAAACGATAAGATTCATCTTTGATGTACACTTCGCCAAGACCGAGCATGTCAGCCATCTTATCTAATTTAGTAAGTGGTGTTACTGTGTACTGTGGAAAACTTTCATGGAAAGCACGAGCTTTTTTGACTTCGTCCAGACTCATGATTTTCAGGTTTTCATCGTTTGTCTTTGGCATCTTATTGACTGCCCATTTGATTGATTCCATTTGGAATAACCTCCTTTTATATTTTTAATTTTATTTTTGGGTTCCTATTGTTATTTGTTAGCCGCATCCATATAATTATAGAGGGTAAACTTTGAAATGCCTAATAGGGAAGCAACTTTGTCTCCGGATTTTGTGATAAGAAAAGCACCCGCATTATTTAAAAATTGTACAACCTTAACTTTGTCGTCTTTGTTCATTGCTGCGACAGGTTTGCCGACAAGCGCAAGAGCCTGTTCAATTAAAGAATCAAGTAGTTCATTCACATTGTGGGTGATTTTCTGCGGCTGTGCGAGTCCGCCATCAGAAGTTCCGTCCCCTCCTTCCAACTCCAATTCAGATTCTGTTGTGATTAGAGAGTGAAGAGCATTTTCTACTGTTAATAAAGAAGTAATATCGTAGTTTAAAGCAAAGATATATTCGATATTGTTATCGTCACCACGAACATACATTGTACTGGACTTTAAAATCTGTCCGCTTTCTGTCTTAGTTAGATAAGAAAGTCTGTCGTGAATCTTAGATGGATCCCTTTTTAGTGTCTCAAGAACAATGCGTGAAGGTCCGTCGCCAACCTGGCGGCCTGAGATAGAACCATTCTCTACATATACAATAGAATGTTCAATCTCACGTTTGGTTAAGTCGTGGATGACAATTTCACAATTACTACCGAAGTGAACCGCAAGTCCATGACTAATCTGTTTTAATAAGTCAAGCCTTTTGCCCATGAATCTGTAACCCCTTTCTTTAGCACGAAAATGTCTTATCGTTTATTTGCTTCTGAATCCATCATAGCATAAAAAAAATGAAAATCAATACTTTTCTAAAAAATTTTTAGATATCTTAATTTTTTTAAGAATTTTGTTGCATTTAAGGGGGTGTTATGGTATCATATTACAAAGAAAGTGGTTCAGAAATGTAATTTGTTGTGCGAAAATTACAAAAAAATCAGACAAATTAAATAGTTGAAAAAACTGAAAAAAAGAAAAGGAGAGATGCATATGTTGATTATTGGTAATGGTAGAGTAGTCACAAGAGATTCCGCTAATCCTTATATTGAAAGTGGAGCCGTAGCAATTGAGGGGACACAGATTAAGAAGGTAGGAGATCTTGAGACTCTTAAGAAAGAATTCCCGGATGCAGAGTTTATTGATGCGAAAGGAAAGATTATCATGCCGGCATTTATTAATGCACATGAACATATTTATAGTGCATTTGCAAGAGGTATGTCAGTCAACGGATATGATCCGAAGGGATTTTTAGATATTTTAGATGGTATGTGGTGGACGATCGACAGAAACCTTACATTAAATGATACTTATTTAAGTGCGATGGCTACTTATATTGATTGTATTAAGAATGGTGTTACTACAATTTTTGATCATCATGCAAGTTTTGGCTCTATCGAAGGTTCTTTGTTCGAGATTGAGAGAGCAGCAAAAGAAACAGGAGTCCGTTCATGTCTTTGCTATGAGATTTCTGACAGAGATGGTATGGATAAGGCAAGAGCATCTGTTAAAGAGAATGCTGATTTTATCCGCCACGCATTAAAAGATGACACAGGCATGATCGCAGGTATGATGGGTATGCATGCACAGTTTACAATCTCTGATGAGACAATGGAGCTGGCTGCTGCTAACAAACCGGATGGAGTTGGATATCACATCCACGTTGCAGAAGGTATTGAAGATTTACATCATTGTCTGAAGCATTATGGTAAACGTATTGTAGATCGTCTTATGGATCATGGCATCCTGGGAGAGAAAACTCTTCTTGGACATTGTATTTATGTAAATGAGCATGAGATGGATCTGATCAAAGATACAAATACAATGGTAGTTCACAATCCGGAATCTAACATGGGTAATGCATGTGGATGCCCTCCGACAATGCATATCGTACACAAAGGTATTCTGACAGGTCTTGGAACAGATGGATACACACATGATATGACAGAATCTTATAAGGTAGCGAATGTGTTACATAAACATCATTTATGTGATGCAAATGCAGCCTGGTCAGAAGTACCACAGATGCTTTTTGAAGGAAACGTACAGATTGCAGAGCGTTACTTCCCACAGAAGCTGGGCGTGTTAAAAGAAGGTGCAGCAGCAGATGTGATCGTTGTAGACTATATTCCACCAACACCATTACATGCAGGTAATGTAAACAGTCATGTTCTGTTTGGTATGACAGGAAGAGATGTTGTTACAACGGTAGCGAATGGTAAAGTATTAATGAAAGATCGTGAATTGTTGAATATCGATGCAGAAAAAGTACTTGCTGATTGCAGACAGGCAGCCGGAGCGCTTGCTGATAGAATTAACTCAAGATAATACTGGGAATATAGGAGGAAATACAATGGGCAAAAGTAAAGATAAAACTGGAAGCGATGAACTTTTTAGATGGGACGGCAATCCGACACCTGGACAGATTGCGCCACTGGCGATTCAGCATGTATTGGCAGCGGTAGTAGGATGTGTAACACCTGCGATTCTGGTTGCGAATGCTGCTAACAATGCTGGAGGAAGCGTAGACACTGGATTATTGATTCAGATGTCTCTGGTATTTGCAGCATTGTCAACGCTGTTACAGTTGTATGGAAATAAGATCCATATCGGATCAGGTCTCCCGGTTATTATCGGAGTCAGCTTTGCTTATGTGCCAACAATGACAGCAATTGCTTCTCAGGCAAAGGGAGTCGATACGATCCTGGGAGCGATGGTAATTGGCGGTATAGTAGCAATTTTAGTAGGATTATTTATTAAACAGATTCGAAAAGTATTCCCGCCACTTGTTATCGGAACAGTTATTTTCGCAATCGGACTTTCTTTATATAAGACAGCAATCAACTATATGGCTGGTAACTCAGCAAACACATATGAGTTGATAGTAGAACAGCAGGGTAAAACTGCTGCATTAGTATATGGTTCTTGGCAGAACTGGCTGATTTCAATCATTACACTTGCAATTGTAATCGGATTGAATCACTATGGAAAAGGCTTATTTAAACTTGCTTCTATTTTGATTGGTTTACTTTGTGGATACGTTCTTGCTCTTTGCTTTGGAATGGTTGATTTCTCAGCATTGCATTCAGCAGGATGGTTCCAGCTTCCAAAACCAATGGCATTTGGTATGAGTTTTGATGTTTCAGCAATTATACCACTTGCATTGTTATTCCTGGTTAATTCTATTCAGGCGATGGGAGATTTCTCAGCAACAACAACTGGTGGTATGGACAGATTACCTACAGACAAAGAGTTAAACGGCGGTATCATCGGATATGGTATCAGTAATATCGTAAGTTCATTCTTTGGATGTCCTCCGACAGCAACATTCAGTCAGAATGTAGGTATTGTAGGTTCTACAAAAGTAGTAGCAAGAAAAGTATTTGCAACTTCAGCAGGGATTTTGCTCGTTGCAGGTTTGATTCCTAAGTTTTCTGCATTACTTCGTACAATTCCACAGTGTGTACTTGGTGGAGCAGTAGCTTCTGTATTTGCATCCATCGCGATGACAGGTATTAAGCTTCTCGTAAGTGAAGGTATGTCAGCGAGAAATACAACAGTTGCAGGTATCGCAATTGCAGTAGGAATGGGCGTATCACAGAGTAGCGGATGCTTAAACCAGATGACACAGAGCATTTACAATGGCCTTGGCATGACAATGGGTCTGGAGAATTTCCAGTCAATTATTAACAATACATTTGCATCATCACCGGTAGTATTGGCAACAATCTTCGCTGTAATTTTGAATCTTGTACTTCCAAAAGATGAAGCAAAGAAAAATTAAGTAAAGTATACTCAGGGAGGTTTTGATATGAGCGAATTAATGACACCTATGTCGTTCGAACATCTTTTAAACTGGATTTTAAAAGAACATAAACAGTATGGAACAGTTTTTGGGGAACATGATCCATATGTTGCAGATAGCAAAAACAATCGTGAGATTTTCGGTCGTACGCTGGAAACTCCAATCGGACCGGCAGCTGGTCCTCATACACAGCTGACACAGAATATCGTTGCGGCATACTATACAGGAAGCCGTTTCTTTGAGCTGAAAACAGTTCAGAAAATGGATGGAGCAGAGCTTGCAGCATGCGTAAACAAACCATGTATCGTCGCTGATGATGAGTGCTATAACTGTGAGTGGTCTACAGAGTTATATGTACCACAGGCAATGGAAGAATATATCAAAGCATGGTTCTTATTGAAAGTATTGGCAAAAGAATACAAGCTTGGCGATCCAGATGGATTCCAGTTCAACATCAGTGTTGGATACGATCTGGAAGGAATTAAGAGTGAGAAGATTGATACATTCTTAAATACAATGCAGAATGCAGCAGAATGTGAAGTATTTAAAAACTGCAAACAGTATCTGTTAGATCATGTTGATCTCTTTGAGAATGTAACAAAAGAAGATATCGAAGCTATTCAGCCGGAAATCTGTAATTCAGCTACAATTTCTACATTGCACGGATGCCCTCCGCAGGAGATTGAAAGAATTGCAATGCACTTGATCACAGAAAAAGGATACAACACATTTATTAAATGTAATCCAACACTTCTCGGATATGAGTATGCAAGAAAAACAATGGATGATATGGGATATGACTATGTTGCATTCGGTGATTTCCATTTCAAAGATGACCTTCAGTATGAAGATGCAGTTCCAATGCTTCAGAGACTGATGGCTGTATGTAAAGAACGTAATCTGGAATTTGGTGTAAAAATTACAAACACATTCCCGGTCGATGTAAAACAGAACGAACTTCCAAGCGAAGAGATGTATATGTCAGGTAAATCACTGTATGCATTGTCTATGTCTGTAGCAGAGAAACTTGCGAAAGATTTTGACGGACAGCTTCGTATTTCTTACTCCGGTGGTGCTGATTACTTCAATATTAAAGGAATCGTTGATTCTGGAATCTGGCCTGTAACAATGGCAACAACAATGTTGAAACCAGGTGGATACCAGAGAGTAAAACAGATGGCAGAAATTCTTGAAAAAGAAAATGACGTATTTACAGGAATTGATGCAGAGGCAGTATCTGCATTAGTAGAAGCAGCTAAGAAAGATCCACATCATGTAAAAGCTATAAAACCACTTCCATCAAGAAAGATGAAAGAAAGTGTTCCTCTGTTGGATTGTTTCGAAGCACCATGTAAAGCAGGATGTCCTATTCACCAGGATATCACAACTTATCTTGAGCTTGTAAGCGAAGGAAAATATGAAGAGGCAATGGAAGTTATCACAGAGAAAAACCCACTTCCATTTATTACAGGTACAATTTGTGCACACAATTGTATGAGCAAATGTACACGTAACTTCTACGAAGATCCTGTACACATCCGTAACATGAAACTGCTTGCAGCTGAGAACGGATATGAAGCATGGCTGAAGAAACAGGGCGTACCTGCAGTGACAAAAGAAGGCAAGGCAGCTGTTGTCGGTGGTGGACCGGCTGGTATGGCAGCAGCATACTTCTTAAGAAGAGCTGGAATGGATGTTACAATCTTTGAGCAGAACGATGCTCTCGGTGGAGTTGTAAGACATGTGATTCCTGAATTTAGAATTGCTTCAAACGCAATCGATAAAGATGCAGAAATTTTAAATACACTTGGAGTTCACGTTGAACTTAATACACGTGTTAAGAGTGTAGACGAATTGAGAGCTGAAGGATTTGATAAAGTAATCCTTGCAGTAGGAGCATCAAAACCTGGAACATTGAGATTAGAAGAAGGAGATGCTACAAATGCATTAGAGTTCCTGGCTGATTTCAAGGCAAACAATGGTGAGTTAAACATTGGTAAGAATGTTGTAGTTATCGGTGGTGGTAACACAGCTATGGATACAGCAAGAGCAGCAAAACGCACAACAGGTGTTGAGAATGTATATCTTGTATACAGAAGAACAAAGAGATTTATGCCTGCTGATGCAGAAGAGCTGGAGATGGCTATCGAAGACGGTGTAGAATTCAAAGAGCTTCTTTCACCAGTTAAAGTAGTTGATGGAAAACTGACATGTAAAGTGATGAAACTTGGTGACATCGATGAGTCAGGAAGACGCAGTGTTGTTGAGACAGATGAGATTTGCGAGATTGCAGCAGATACAGTGATCGCAGCTGTCGGAGAAAAAGTTCCAACAAAATTCTATGAAGCAAATAGAATCAATGTAAGTGAAAGAGGAAAAGCGCTTGTTAACGATGATACATTAGAGTCTAATGTAGAGGGGGTTTATGTAGTTGGTGATGGTCTCGGCGGACCGGCAACTGTTGTTGAAGGAATTCGCGATGGTAAGAAAGCAGCAGAGGCGATTATCGGAACAACTCTTTCAAGAGACTTTGATGAGAAACTTGAAAGTGAAACAATCTTTGCAAGACAGGGAATCTTAGAATCAGAGAAAAAAGGACAGGCTGAGTCAACACGTTGTCTTGGATGTTCAACAATTTGTGAGAACTGTGTTCAGGTATGTCCAAACCGTGCAAATGTAGCAGTACATGTACCGGGAATGGAAAAAGCACAGATCATCCATGTGGATTCTATGTGTAATGAATGTGGTAACTGTAAGAGCTTCTGCCCATACAGCAGTGCACCATACAAAGATAAATTCACATACTTTGAGAAACCAGAAGATATGTCTGACAGTACAAATCAGGGATTTGCAATTCTTGACAGAGAGAAAGTAAGCTGCAAGGTAAGATTCCTTGGAGACGAGTTCATCTGGACAAAAGGAGAAGCTACAAAACTTCCTGAAGGACTGCAGAAATTAATTGAGGCTGTAATTGCAGATGGTATTTTATGATTTTACAATATAACTTAGGTAATTTACAAAAAGTAAATAACTACCGAGAGGCATTCCAACTTGTTGGGATGCCTTCTCAGGTTGTTTCATTTGTCGGGGGCGGAGGAAAAACAACCACAATCCGCCGTTTAGCAAAAACATATTGGGAAGAGGGAATTCCGGTAGTCGTGACAACGACAACGCATATGAGATATGAAGATGTTCCATATATGCTGCTGGAGGAATCAATAGAAAAATTAATTGAATTATTAGATGTTTATGGAAAATGTGTTGTGGGAAATGCAACAGACAGGAAGACAGCAGATGGAACATCAAAATTTTGTTCAACTTCAGAATCATTTTTTGAAGAGATATGTCAGGAAATGGAGCGAAGAGGTGGTATTGTTCTTATAGAAGCAGACGGAGCGAAGGAGTTGCCATGTAAGGTTCCGGAAGAATGGGAACCGGTAATTCCGAAACAAACAACACAGGTTGTGGCTGTATATGGACTTGATGCGATTGGAAAAACATTTGCAGAAACTTGTTTTCGGGCAGAATTAGCGGCAGAGTTACTGCATAAAAAAATAGAAGATAAAGTGACGACAGATGATATTGTTTGTCTTGCTGTATCTGAATTGGGATCGAGAAAGTCTGTAGGAAACAAGAAATTACATTTATTATTAAACAAGGCAGATTCAGATGAGCGTATTGCGTATGCATTGCAAATTTGTAAAAAAATAGATACAATGTCAGAAAAGCCCGAAAATATTCTTATTACGGGATATGATTTATATGAAAGCAGGTAAAGGAGATTGTCATGAAGATTTGGATTAGAGGTGCCGGGGATTTGGCAACAGGAATCGCATCCAGATTATATAGAAGTGGACATCAACTCTTGATGACAGAGCTTCCGGTGCCTTTGACCGTGCGAAGAACAGTAGCGTTGTCAAGAGCAGTATATGAACAGAATGCAGAAGTGGAAGATATGTCTGCGTTGCTTGTGCATTCAATAAAAGAAGCACTGGAAGTACAAGCTATAGGAAAAATCCCTGTTATTATCGAAGAACCGGAAGTGATTTTAAAAGAATATCAGCCGGATGTTGTTGTGGATGCAATTCTTGCTAAAAGAAATCTGGGTACAGAAATTTCCTGGGCACCGTTTGTTGTAGGTGTAGGACCTGGATTTACAGCAGGAGTAGATTGTCACTGTGTTGTTGAGACGAAGCGAGGTCATACATTGGGGGATGTAATCTGGAAAGGAGAGCCGATTCCAAATACCGGAGTACCTGGAAATGTTGGAGGATTTACGCTTGAACGTTTGATCAAAGCTACGGCAGATGGAGTGATTGAACCAAAGGTACAGATTGGGGATATTGTGGAAAAAGGGCAGCTTGTAGCAATAACAGGAGGGAAACCGGTCTATGCAAAGATGTCTGGAATTGTGCGCGGAATGCTTCAGCCAGGAGTGACTGTGCAGAAAAACCTAAAAGCCGGTGATATTGACGCAAGATGTGAAAGAAAAAACTGCTATCTTATTTCTGATAAGGCAAGAGCTATCGGCGGAGGCGTATTGGAGGCAGTTACTCAGTTTGAACGCATTTACGGGCAATATGCAGTTGTTGTGCTTGCAGCCGGAAGTGGAAGCCGATTTGGTGGAAATAAATTGCAGGAATTAAAGTCCGATAAACCGATGTATCAATATATGCTAGATAAGATGGAAGGGCTGAAAGGTTTTCCGACATATATTGTAACCGGAGCAGATGATATTGCAGAGGCAGCGAAGAAGTATGGAATGAATATTGTAGAGAATAAGAAACCGGAAGAGGGAATTTCCCGTTCGGTAAAACTTGGACTGGCGGCATGCTTAGCAGAACATCCTGAGATAAGAGGAATTTTGTTCAGTGTTTGTGATCAGCCGGAACTTACATTTTCCACAATGTTTACATTAATCCGTAAGGCTATGCTTCGCCCACAGCAGATTATTTGCACAGGAAAAGACAAAGAAATGGGCAATCCGGTACTTTGGGATAAAAAATATTTTCCAGAGCTGATGGAACTTACAGGTGATGTTGGCGGAAAGAAAGTTATGCAGAATCATTTACAGGATATTATTATAGTAGAAATAGATGAAGCAGAATTAAAGGATATTGATTATCGTAGAGATTTGGAATAATCTGTACAATCAGAATTGTGCATGATATAATGGACGAGAAATGGCAACAGTTTATGTATTAGACACAATAAAGGAGGCCTAATTATATGTGGACGAGAGCAGATTTAAAAACAAGAGCAAAAGTTGCATTTAAACGAAATTATTGGACAGCAGTGCTTGTCGCATTTGTTATGACAATATTTGGTGCAGTTGGAAGTGGAGGCAATGCGGCAAAGAGCATATCCGACGGATATAATTCCGGAGGAAGTGCAGAAGCAATTGCATTTTCATTGGTAGTGGCTGCCATAGCAGCACTTAGTGGGCTGGTATTGCTTGTATTGTCTATCTTTGTTGGGAATGCATTGGAAGTTGGTGGATGTCGATTCTTTATTACCAATCAGACAGAACAGGCACAGGCAGGAACACTAGCCTATGCGTTCAAATCAGGAAATTATGGAAATATAATCCTGACTATCTTTTTGAGAGATTTGTACACATTCTTGTGGTCATTGTTATTTGTAATACCGGGAATTATTAAGAGTTATGAATACCTTATGGTTCCATATATTCTGGCAGAGAATCCGGCTATGAACAGAAAAGAAGCATTTCTTATAAGTAAAAAGATGATGATGGGGCAAAAATGGAATGCATTTGTGCTAGATTTATCATTTCTTGGTTGGAGATGTTTAGAGGCAATTACATTTGGTATTCTTGGAATCTTTTATGTTGAACCTTATATACAGGCAACAATAGCGGAATTGTATGCTTATAATCGTACGATAGCATATCAGAATGGATATATCAGATAATGGATATGTAAGACGGATACGTCAAAGAATTGATTTATTTGGTCGAAGTAAATGGCTGCGGACAGCACATGCTGTGTGCAGCCATTTTCCTCTAACTTATTGAAACAACGAACAATTCGAAGTTCCTTTATCGTATGAAATTATCTTATCAAACAATTGTGACTGAAAGGTGTCATGAATAAAAAGAATTTCTTAAAATTCTTAAATTGGTATGAACTAGAAATTATCATTTACTATGTGCATGCAGTCACGATCGGCTGCATGCCATTTTGTTTTATTTGATTCATATTGTTCAAACAGCCAGGCAATTGCATCGTCCATGCCTTCCTCAGAAACAGGGAAGGATGCAGAAGTCTTTTCCACATCGGGAGTTTGCTCAAAACACCATGGTTCAGGATAAACAAAAGCTGTAAAGCTTTCTTTACTATCATCACAAAGGAAATAATATCGCATGCCATGATGACATCCGGAAAACGGTTCTTTTTTTAGTCCATTTACAGGAACGAGTCTTTTATCAATCATAAATACACATCCAATCTTTATAGAGTATCAAATAGAAATATAAAATTAGTATATAATAAATATAAGGGAAAATTCAAGAGATAACGTGAAGAGCGTTTTTGGGATTAAAGAAAGAGCAGAAAAATATTTTTAGACAAAAAGGAAGAGCCACATCGCTGTGACTCAAGGGGGAAAAAGTTTATGAAAAAGTGTTCTTTCTTTTGAACAATTACAGTATAGGAAAAAGATATTAGGAAACTATGATTCATTTTTGAACGAATTGTTAACAAATCAGAACAAAAATGTGTATTTACTCCGAAAAAGTACAAAAAATCGATTTTTTAGGAAAATCTTGTATTATTTTATAGCCTTTTTGGCAAATTCAGTAGTTACTAAATCTTCATAAGGGGTACGTTTTTCTAGTTCACCTGCAGTTTCAAGGATATCTTGAAGCAGATCGAAGCTAGATTTTTCAAAAACTAAATTATCTTTCCAAGTGTCCTGATCATAGTATCGGGTTACAATTGTAGTAATGGTATTCAAATCTGTTTCCGGAAATTGTGGTTCAATTACTTTTGCAATTTCAAAAGGAGAGTGGGACTGTACATAGTCCATTCCTTTTTGTAAAGCATTTGTAAATCCTTGAATGGTGTCAGGATATTGATTAATATAGCTTTGTTTTGCACTGTAAGCAGTATAAGGAACGTATCCGCTGTCCTTACCGAGTGAAGCTACAACATAACCTTTGTTTTCACTTTCGAGTATGGTGGCGCTTGGTTCAAATTCAATGGTGTAGTCACCTAATCCTTCAGAAAATGCGGCTGCAGTTGAGCCAAAATCAATACTTTGGTTGATGGTGAGATCTGTGGTTGGGTCGATATCATGCTGTTTTAGAATGTATTCAAATACCATTTCCGGCATGCCACCTTTGCGTCCGCCAAGCACATTTTTACCCTTTAAGTCATCCCAATCAAAATCCGGCATTTCTTCACGTGCGACGAGGAAATTTCCGGCACGTTGGGTAAGTTGGGCAAAGTTTACTACATGATCATTCGCACCTTCATTATAGGTGTAGATGGATGATTCTGAACCCATAAACCCAATATCTGCTTCACCTGAAAGTACAGCGGTCATAGTCTTATCGGCTCCAAAACCAGTGACGAGAGTAAGCTTTATGCCTTCATCTTCAAAGTAGCCATTCTCAATAGCAACATACATTGGAGCGTAAAAGATAGAGTGAGCAACTTCGTTCAATGTCACTGAGACAGGTGAAGAACTGGAATCTGTTTCCGCTGTGTCGGAAATAGTTTCTGACGTTTCTGTTTTTGAATTTTTAGTGTTGCCATCTGCGTGGTCAGAGCCACAGGCAGATAATAGACTGACAGCCAGGGTAGAAGCGAGAAGTATAGGAATAAATTTCTTTTTCATAAATCCTCCTGGAATAAAAAGAGTTTCTTATTTAATATATGCGAGTATAAAAAATAGGTGATCAGTATTTGGATTTACGTTATCATTACAAACAATTTGGGAAAAATCAATAGTGACTTTAAGATGTAATCGTGATAGAATCATAAGGAAACATTTATAAAAAGAAGAAAGGAACCTCTATTCGTGATGAATGCGAATAGATATAGAAGAAACAGATGAATACACAAGAACGTAAGAGAAGCAGTTTTTCGGGAAAACTGGGATATGTATTATCAGCGGCCGGAGCATCGGTAGGTCTTGGTAACATATGGAGATTCCCATATTTGGCAGCAAAATATGGCGGGGGTATATTTCTGCTGATTTATATTTTGCTTGCACTGACATTTGGTTATACAATGATCGTTGCAGAATCAGCAATCGGACGTATGACAAGAAAGAGTCCTGTTGGGGCATTTAAGTCATTTGGAAAAGCAAAATGGTTATCATTTGGAGGATGGATCAATGCAATCATCCCGATTTTAATCGTACCATATTATTCAGTGATCGGTGGATGGGTAATCAAATATCTGGTAGAGTATATCAAAGGAAACGGTAAGAGCCTGGCAGCGGATGGATACTTTTCTGAATTTATTTCAAATGGAGTATCAACAGAGTTATGTTTCCTTGTATTTTGTCTCTTTACATTAGCTATCATTTATGCGGGTGTTCGCAATGGTATTGAGAGAGTGTCAAAGATGATGATGCCGGTTTTGATTTTGTTGTCTGTGATTATTGCAATTTATTCCGTTACAAGACCGGGAGCAATCGAAGGTGTAAAGTATTTCCTTATCCCGAATGTAAAGAATTTCTCATGGATGACAGTAGTTGCAGCTATGGGACAGATGTTTTATTCTTTATCAATTGCGATGGGAATTTTGATCACATTTGGTTCTTATATGAAAAAAGACGTCTCACTTGAGGATTCTACAAGAAATGTAGAAGTATTCGATACTGCAATTGCAATGATGGCAGGTCTTATGATTATTCCGGCAGTGTTTGCATTTTCAGGCGGGGACCCGGACACATTACAGGCCGGTCCTTCATTGATGTTTATTACAATCCCTAAAGTATTCCAGAATATGGGATTTGGAACAGCGGTCGGAATTCTGTTCTTCTTACTTGTATTGTTTGCAGCAATTACAAGTTCAATTGCTTTGACAGAAAGTGCAGTGTCTACATTTGAAGATGAATTAAGATGGAACAGAAAGAAATCGACAATTATAGTGGGAATTATTATGGTTGCCCTTGGAAGCTTATCCTCACTGGGATACGGACCACTTGCGGTTGTGAAAATTATCGGTATGCAATTTCTGGATTTCTTTGATTTTATGACAAACTCTGTTATGATGCCAATCGCAGCAGTGATGACATGTTTATTAGTGTCAAAAGTTGTTGGAATACAGCGAATTGAAGAAGAAGTCATGCAGGGAGAAAGTTCATTCCGCAGAAGAAAAATATTTATTGTTATGATCAAATATTTATGTCCGATTTTTGCGGTTATTATATTATTTAGTTCTGTTGCAAATGCATTTGGCTGGATTTCGATGTAAAGAATGAGGGTGAATAAGGCAGATGAATGATATTCATAATAAAGAAAATACGAGAGAAACTGACATTCGCAGCTATATGCTGGCGATTGTCATAATGGGTATTTTTACATTTATATTTTTATGTACAGAATACTTGTATGTGAATAGAATATCAGGAAATATATCAGAGAATAAGACCGTCCTGGTGCAAAATTATGCATTGGGTGTAAGTGCACTGGGATTTGTCTTATATCCGGTTTTAAATCGATATTGTAAAAAAAGATATCGCAAACTTTGGCTTATAGTTATTAGTGCAATATCATTATTTGGAATTTTGGCAATCTGTCAGTCAGATACATATAAGGTGATATTAATAGCGGGCTTCATTGTATCATTGATGTTGGGGATGTTTGGCAGTTGTGTCTTTTATACAGCAGCCCATCTTATAAAAGATGACAGGTATTTAGCACGTACCGCAGGACTTGGATATGTGCTTGGAATTTTACTTCAATTCATAAACAATAATCTGGTTTTGTTAGAAATGTTGGAAGCGATTGTTTTGGATATATGTTTACTTGTTTTAATCGTGCTTCTTATAAAGTTAGAGCCTCAACACACGTTTGAAGGAATAAAAAGCAGGCAGGTTAATGAGGCAAGTTATGTAAAAGTAAAGAAGTTGGGAATTGTTCTGATTTTATTGATTATATTGATGTCTTGTATTTTTAGTACATTAGATAATGCAGTGACGCTGGTACATGCGGCAGGGGCATTTGATATAGGACAATTACCTAGAATTCTTCTGGCAGTAAGTGGGCTGGTGTCAGGATTTCTATTTGATTTGCAAGACAGAAAATATATGAGCTTGTCAATGTATTGTATGATGCTTGTATCTACGATATGCATCGCAATATTTAAATTTTCAGGTCCATTTTTAGCTGGTCTGATCGTCTTTTATTTGACAGCAGGATTCTTTGTTGTATTTTTTTCAACAAGCTTTATGGAATTATCTCTTTATATGAAAAGAGCTGATTTGTGGGCAGGACTTGGAAGAGCGGTCAATAATATAACAGCGGCCGTAATATCCATTGGTTCTCTGAAATTATTATCCATGGGTACCAACATGTTTGTATTTATATTTTTAATTGGAATGTTTATTGCGGTTAGTATTGTAGCTGTTTTATATACATTTCAAAGACAGCAGCTTATAGATGAAATAAAAGAAGAAAAGAAAACCGAATTAAGTGTTCAAGAAAAAATAAAGATTATTACAGAACAATATACTCTGACACCGAGAGAGAAAGAAGTTTTTTATCAGCTTGTATTTACAGAGGATAGCATCCAGAAAATAGCAGATAGATTATATATTTCCAAGAGAACGTTGGAAAGACATATTTCATCTATATATGAAAAAACAGGAATGAAATCCCGGGTTGGATTGATTAATATTTATAATAAGCAATAGAATAGTCTATAATTTACAGCACCATCCTTATATTTTGTGGGGATGGTGCTGCTTTTATATATTAGGAAAGTGCTTTCCTAATATATAAAAATCGCTCCGCGAGGATGCTCAGTGATTCTGATAGGAATATGTCAGCTTCGCTGACCAGAATCACGCGCCAAGTCTCACGGACGTTCGATTTGAAATAAAGAAACTAATAAATTTCTTATGAAATAAATTGGTGAAAAGCAAGGGCAAAATAATACGGGAAAAGCAAAATGACGGAACTCCCTTATATACGATTACTTATCTTATGTCTTAATATATGCGAAAGGGGAAAAAAATTGCATCTGTTTTGGATGTGAAAAATACTTTTAAAGGAGGAATTAAGATGAGAAAAGGAAAAATACGAGCTCTTGCGATTGTGCTTGCAATTGGTATGATTTTCACATTGATGCCGAATGTATCAGTAAGAGCGGAAGATATGGGAGAGCCGGAACCGGTGGTGGAAGCCCAGGCTACATCAGAAGAGGGAGTTGAAACACCGGTAGTAGAGGAACAGCCGGAAATGGTTGTGCCGGAAGTAACAGAGCCGGAGGTGACAGAGCCTGAAGCGGTTGTACCAGAGGCAGCAGAGCCGGAGGTGACAGAGCCTAAAGCGGTTGTACCAGAGGCAGCAGAGCCAGAAACAACTGCAGATGAAGCTACAGTTGTGCCGGCTGGTGTAACAGATGTGACCGGAGGCAATACCACTAACACCTATACCCTCACCTATCACACAAAGGTCACGACAACTGCGCAGGTCATCATTAAAGATGCAGACGGCAATGTGATAGAAACAACAGAAATAAGCAAATCAGGGGATTTCGTTGAAGGCAATGTTAGCAGTGATGCGGTGCAGGCAGAAATCAAAAGAATTGATGACGAAATCATTGCACAATTTTCTTCACGAGGAAATATTACCACTGAAAACCGTAATAGCACAATGGTGTTTGATCATTTTGAGAGTAGTAATCTAGATGGCGATATACTCGTCGGCGATCAGGATGCTCTCGAAAACGTAGCTTCCGGAAGCGTGAATAAGCATCTTGATGTTCATGAATATCAAGTGTATCAGACAACATATGACCTGATTGTGCAGGAAAACAATGATTTGAAAGAGGAGCAGGTTATTACCAAAGTCGATGTGGGGAACATCTGGAAAGAGCTTGATTCCACAAAGCCCGTTGCCTTTACTGGCGAAGTCAATCCAAACTCGGAATGCGCAGATCAAATGACGCTTACAGAGGAATTTTGGCTGCAGACGGACAAGATACAAAGCGATGATCCGTCTGCGGGCATGATTATAAGCTCCAATCCCAGCTATCCGATTGCCGGGCAGCAATATACCTACGGCGTTACCTTAACGGCAAAAGACGGCTATTTTTTCAGTGGTGGGTTTGCATATCATGGTGAAGGTGGAGGCCTCGTTATATGCGAAGGTCATGATTTTGGATCGTCGAATTTAGATTGGAGTGGCTCACTCTCGGCCAATCAGAAACAGCTTATCATCAGATTTGACACGATTCAGGAGACAGCTGTTACTGGAATCCCGCAGGAATACACAACCATAAATAACGCCTACATCGAGAATGTAAAATTCGATTATCGTCCGGGTGACGCTCCGCAGGCAACGGCACAGGTATCGGACACTCCATTAGACCAATATGAGATTGCCTATGAATGCTGGGAGGAAATGGAGAACGGAGAGCCGGTTGCGTTCTGGTATTCCGATGAAAGCAAGTACACGCCTTCCATGAAAAGGATTACTCAGTTTGAAGAGGGCAAAACCTATATGTACTCCATCGAGTTGAGAGAGAAAAATGGATATACCTTTGCGGATAATTGCTCTGTTAAGATAAACGGGGACCCGATATCGGCAAGCGCCAATGTAATTAAAACCGTGGACGGCTTGTTTGCTATGAATGTTGAAACAATTCGCCCGCAATCAACCAAGGAAATCTCCGTTATTGAAATCAATAACGCAACCTTGACCTTTAAGGACGGCGATAAACCTGTCTTTACCGGAACGGTGCCTGAAAACGATCAGTATGCATTCCGTTGCGAGTGGTGGAGCTTAGATGAGAATACCGGCATTGTTTCCACAGAGCCGGAGTGGGGCGGCGACATTTATAAAAACAAAATCACCGCTTTTGAAGCCGGAAAGACCTATCACTACGGTGTATATGTGACTGCCTATACTGCCGACATCTCTCCTGATGCCAAGTTAAAGATTAATGGCCGGGAAGTGGAGTACACTCGCATAGGCGATGAGAGTGACACCCAGAGTTTCTGGGTCGAAACCGACCTTGCTATGACGCCTACTACAGCAGAGGCTTCGGATTATAAGATTATCGAAGGAGCAAATGGCACTTGGACAAAGAATAGTGATGGAACGCTTACCTTCCGTGCAAATGGAGATTTTAGTAAATTTACAAGTGTAAAAGTAGATGGTGTTTTAGTAGATCAAAAGAATTACACAGCAGTTTCCGGCTCCACAATCATTACATTTATGAAAGAGTACCTTGCTACATTATCAAATGGAATACATAAATTAACAGTTGTCTATACAGACGGTGAGTGCAGTACAAACTTTACTGTAAAAGAGGCAGCGAAGCCACAGAAACAGGATGATGGCAAGAAACAGGATGACGGAAAGAAACAGGATGATGGCAAGAAACAAGATGACGGAAAGAAACAGGATGATGGCAAGAAACAAGATGACAGTAAAGCAGATACGACGCAGACAGATAATAGTGCCTCAGCTCCAAAAACAGGAGATACAACAGAGCAAGGCAGATTAATCATGCTGGTAGGTGCAACGGCTATTGTCATAGCAGCAGACATGATTTACAGAAGAAAAAGAAACAAATAATGTTTTATATCATTAATAGACGTTCGACTTGAATAAGGCATCCCATGGCAAATTATAAGAAAGTATTTGTCAAGGGATGTCTTTTTTATCCTAAAAGGGAACAGGATGTTTTTTTGTTGGAAAATAATGAATAAACAAAAGTGCATGTGACCCAAAATCTAAAAAAAATTTAGAATGTAAAAAACATTTTGAGAAAAAGATTGCTTTTTAGTTGAATTGTGATAAAATATAAAGAGATAGAACAACATATAAGTAAAAAATTAACAAAAAACCAAGACGAATTTAGGGCTTCGTTTTGGATGATATGTTGAAATGAGAAAGGAGATTCTGATATGGCAACGTTTATCGTTAATGGACGAGAGGTTACCCCAACAAAAAATCAGAAGCTGTTAAGATTCCTCCGCGACGAATTACATTTGACATCAGCAAAAGATGGATGTAGTGAAGGCGCCTGTGGAGCCTGTACAGTTATTATTGATGGGCAGACCTGTAAATCATGTGTTCCGGATACAGATTCACTTGAGGGAAGAAGTGTAATCACGGTAGAAGGACTGACAGAGTGGGAGAAAAAGGTATACACATATGCTTACGGAAAAGCGGGAGCAGTACAGTGTGGATTTTGTATCCCAGGTATGGTAATGTGTACAAAAGCATTGCTGGATGTGAATCCAGAACCGACAGATGATGAGATTAAATATGCACTCCGCAATAATTACTGCAGATGTACAGGATATGTTAAAATCATGGATGCGGTTCGTCTGGCAGCTAAGATTCTGAGAGAGGGAGTAGTTCCGGATGATGGGGAAGATGACTGGACACTTGGAACAAGCGTAGCCAGAGTAGATGTAGAGGAAAAAGTACTTGGAACAGGAAAATATCCGGACGACTATTGTCTGGAAGGTATGTTATACGGTGTTGCACTGAGAAGTAAATATCCTCGTGCACGTGTGCTTTCAATTGATACATCGAAAGCAGAGGCACTTCCAAAGGTGGTTTCAGTAGTGACAGCGAAAGATATTCCTGGCGAGAATAAGATTGGACATTTGAAGCATGACCAGTATTCACTGATTCCGGAAGGCGGTCTGACACATTATCTTGGAGATGCAATTGCATTGATCGCAGCAGAAGATTTGGAGACAGCCGAGAAGGCTAAAAAGTTAATTAAAGTAGAATATGAGGTTCTTCCACATGTTCATACAATTGAAGAGGCCGCAGCTCCAGATGCACCAAAGGTATATGATGAAGAAGAGAATAACATTTGTGCTTATAAGCATATCAGCCGTGGTAATGCAGATGAAGCAATTAAAAATTCCAAATATGTGCTCTCACATCATTTTGAAACACCATGGACAGAGCATGCATTCCTTGAGCCGGAATGTGCGGTATCTTTCTATGATGAAGAGGGAGACATTTTCGTTTATTCTACAGACCAGTCCGCACATCAGACATTGAAAGAATGTAGAATGTTGCTTGGAACAGATAAAGTAAAAGTACAGAATGCTCTTGTAGGTGGTGGATTTGGCGGTAAAGAAGATATGACAGTACAGCATCTTAGTGCTTTACTCACATATGTTACAAAGAAACCGGTTAAGATGAGATTAACAAGAGCAGAGTCACTTCTTGTTCATCCGAAGCGTCATCCATTTTATATGGATTTCACAATGGGATGTGATGAAAATGGAGTGATCCAGGGAGTAAAAGCGAAAGTAACTTCTGACACAGGTGCATTTGCATCACTTGGAGGTCCGGTATTGGAACGTGCATGTACACATGCAGCAGGTCCATATCATTATGAGAACTTCGAGATTGAAGGAACTGCTTATTATACAAACAATCCACCGGCAGGAGCATTCCGTGGATTTGGTGTTACTCAGACATGTTTTGCAACAGAGACATTGTTGAATATGATGGCAGATAAAGTCGGCATTACACCTTGGGAAATTCGTTATCGTAATGCAATCCGTCCGGGAGAAGTATTACCGAATGGTCAGATTGTAGATGAATCTACAGGTTTAGTGGAAACACTGGAAGCAGTGAAAGAGGAATATGATGCAGCATTGGCTGAAGGAAAAGCAGTCGGACTGGGCTGTGCGATGAAGAATGCCGGTGTTGGTGTTGGTATTCCGGATACAGGTCGTGTGAAACTGATCGTAGAAGAGGATGAAAAGTTACACATTTTTACAGGTGCATCTTGTATCGGACAAGGATTGGGAACAGTACTTGTACAGATGATCGTAACTAATACAGACCTGAAACGTGATGATATCGTATATGAGAGAAGTAATACATGGGTTTCACCTGATTCTGGAACAACATCCGGATCACGTCAGACATTGGTTACAGGTGAAGCATGCCGCAGAGCTTGTGAGAAATTCATGGAAGAAAGAAAAGCAGGAAAATCCATGAAAGATATGATAGGGGAAGTGTATTATGGAGAATATCTTGCTAAGACAGATCCGCTTGGAGCAGATGTGCCGAATCCTGTTTCCCACGTTGCTTATGGATATGCTACACAGGTATGTATCATTGATAAAAAGACAGGTAAGATTGAAAAGATGATCGCAGCTCATGATGTCGGTAAAGCAGTCAATCCATTATCTTGTGAAGGTCAGATTGAAGGCGGAGTTGTTATGTCTATGGGATACGCACTTCGCGAGCAGTATCCAATCGATGAAAACTGTAAGCCAATTGATAAATATGGTTCACTGAGATTATTCCGTTCACATGAAATCCCAGAGATTGAGGCAATCGTAATCGATAAACCGGGACTGAATGTGGCATGCGGAGCAATTGGAATCGGAGAGATCACATCGATTCCAACAGCACCGGCAATCGCAGATGCATATTGTAGATACGATGGAGAGAGACGTTTTAGTCTTCCGTTGTGTAACACACCATATGAAAGGAAGGATTGATTATGGCAATAAAAAAGAAATTTCCATATCGTTCAGCGATTGTAGCCTGTAATGGAGGATGTAGAGCGAACAGCGAAGAGCCAACATGTACAAAAGGTTGTATCGGTTGTGGCGAATGTGTAAATAATTGTAAATTTGGTGCGATTTCAATCAATGAGTACGGAGTTGCAGAAGTAGACGAAGAAAAATGTATCGCATGTGGAAAATGTGTAAAAGCCTGTCCACAGGAAATTATTCATATTCATGAATGTGCAAATTATATCGTAGTGAAATGTTCAAATGATGCTAAGGGAGCCGATGCTCGTAAAGAGTGTGAAGTAAGCTGTATTGGATGCGGAATCTGCGAGAAAACTTGTACAGCCGGAGCAATTAAAGTAATAGATAATTGTGCGGTGATTAATGAAGAGTTATGTTTGAGCTGTGGAATGTGTGCAGTGAAATGTCCAAGACATGCAATTTATGACTTAAGGGGAATTTATACAAAAGTCAGATAAGGCTAAAAAGAAAATATTGAAGTTTATGAGAAGATGAGAGACTTGTAAATCTGGTAAAAAATATCAGATTTACAAGTCTTTTTTTGATATATTAGAACAGCGCATTTTTTGTTCATACTTGACACAAGTACGAAATCGGACTATACTGAAAATAAGTACGAAATCAGACTTGCAGGAGGAAATATGGATCAAGAAAAGAAATCAGGAATATACATGAGTTCATATCTTTGTGAATTTAATCGTATTTTTAAAGAATTCAATGATATTTACCATGATGTAGCTTTGAGATTAGGACTGTCGAACAGTGCCTTTGATATTTTTTATGCAATTTGCGAATTGGGGGATGGATGTTTACAACGTGATATTTGTAAGACAACATTTATTCCGAAACAGACAGTAAATTCATCTATACGTAATCTCGAAAGAGAAGGATACTTGACATTAGTACACGGAAAAGGAAGGAACATGCACATTTATTTAACAGAAAGAGGAAAAAAGATGTTAAAAAATGTGATATATCCGGTTATTGAGGTGGAAAATGATTCATTTAAAGGACTCACAGATGAAGAGAGTGAACTGCTCTTGCGATTACTTGAAAAATATAATGTAGAGTTGAAGCATGGATTTGAGAAATTACCATGTATAAAAGAAACAATGGATGAAGAAAAAGTGGACGGAGGAAGATAGCGTGAAGATACAACTATCAGAACATTTTACATATCGAAAATTATTAAGATTTGTAATGCCATCTATTATAATGATGATTTTTACATCAATTTACAGTGTAGTGGATGGATTATTTGTATCAAATTTTGTGGGTAAAACAGCATTGGCATCGATCAATCTGATTTTACCTTTTATAATGGGAATATCAGCGCTTGGCTTTATGATTGGTACTGGAGGAAGTGCTATCGTAGCAACAACAATAGGAGAGGGCAAAAAAGATCTGGCTAATGAATATTTCTCCTTGTTAGTGTATGTAACGACAATCGGAGGAATTTTATTATCTATTTTAGGAATGTTTTTGACACCGGCTGTCGCTTCAGCACTTGGTGCAGAGGGAGAGCTTCTTAGGGATTGTATCTTGTATGGAAGGATTTCATTTATCTCTATGCCGGCATTTATGCTACAGAATGTGTTTCAGAGCTTTTTTGTAGCTGCAGAAAAACCAAAATTAGGATTAGGTGTGATTATTACAGCAGGTGTTACGAATATGGTGCTGGATTTACTTTTTGTCGGTCTGTGGGGATTCGGACTGGCAGGTGCTGCAGTTGCAACAGTGTACGGCGAATTTATAGGAGGTCTTTTCCCGATAATCTATTTTGCGAGAAAGAATTCCAGTCTGCTTCAACTTGGAAAAACGCATTTGGATGTGCGTATTATTGTTAAGACTTGTGTAAATGGTTCATCAGAGCTTATGACAAACCTTTCAAGTTCCATCGTAAATTCGTTATTTAATATTCAGCTTATGAAATTTGCCGGGGAAAATGGTGTGGCTGCATATGGAACAATCATGTATGTAAGTTTCGTATTTGTATCTATTTTCCTTGGATATTCAATTGGAAGTGCACCACTTATCAGTTATAACTATGGTGCGGCGAATCATGCAGAATTAAAAAATCTGTTTAGAAAGAGTCTGAGTCTGATTGGAATTTCCGGCGTAGCAATTGCAATATTATCACAGTTCCTTGCAATTCCGCTGTCGATTTTATTTGTTGGATATGATAAAGAATTACTTTTGATGACACAGCATGCATTCCGAATTTATTGTCTGGTATATTTAGTAAATGGATTTAATATTTATGGGTCATCTTTCTTCACAGCACTTAATAATGGACTGATATCAGCAGTTATTTCATTTTTGAGAACGCTGCTTTTCCAGGTCGGTGCGGTTATTGTGTTGCCGATGATATTTGGTATTGATGGGATTTGGTCGGCAGTGACAATTGCAGAAATATTGACTTTGTGTGTGACAGTGACATTTTTGGTAAAGCAACGGGGAAGATATCATTACGCCTGAAGGCTATTTTGTACATTATCTTGAGGGGGATGCGTTCATTTTAGAAAAAAATAATAGATATATTTCTGCTCAGACTTCGTCAGCGGGAAATACGAATCTTTAAGTATTTCCAATGCTTCCTACGTATTCACGGAAATCTATCTATTATTTTTTGTAAGGACCGTATAGCCATTTCGTGAAGAAAACAGAAAGGCTAGAATGGTAACTCTCTTCCTTCTTTAATCCATTCCCTAAATTCCGCAGTTGCTGCGAACAGAACATCACCGGATGAGTTAATCGCTGTTTCCAGAGAATCCTGAACAACTCCGATGATAAATCCAACACCAACGACTTGCATTGCGATATCATTGTTGATTCCGAACAAAGAACAAGCCATCGGAATCAGAAGCAGTGAGCCACCGGCAACTCCGGAAGCACCGCAGGCTGCAATCGCGGAGAGGACACTTAAGAAAATGGCTGTTGGAATATCAACGGAAATTCCAAGGGTATGAGCAGCTGCAAGTGTCATAACTGTGATTGTAATAGCAGCTCCGTCCATGTTGATTGTAGCTCCAAGTGGAATGGATACAGAATAAATGTTTTTGTCCAATCCGAGTTTTTCACAAAGAGCCATATTTACAGGAATATTGGCAGCAGAACTTCTTGTGAAGAATGCTGTAACACCACTTTCTTTAAAGCAACGCAATACAAGTGGATAAGGATTTCTGTGCAGACAGATTGCTGCAATAATCGGGTCTACGATCAATGCAACTCCGAGCATACAGCCAACTAACACAAGTAAGAGTTTTCCATAATCTTTGAAAATCCCGAGCCCATTGCTGGATACGGATGAAAATACAAGTCCGAGGATACCAAATGGTGCAAGATTAATAACCCATCTTACAACCTGAGATACAGCATCGGAAATATTTGCAAAAGTATTTTTGGTTGTATCAGATGCAAGTCTTTTTAATGCGACACCGAGTAACAATGACCAGAAAAGAATACCGATGTAGTTGGCATCTGTTAAGGCCGCAACAGGATTGGCAACCACTTTGTTCAGTAATGCACTTAATACTTCAAAAATGCTCTGTGGAGCAGTATCGGATACTGCATCTGTCAGTTTCAATGTAACAGGAAACGCAAAGCTTACGAAAACTGCTACGACAGCAGCCAAAAATGTACTGAGCATATATAAAAAAATAACAGTACGAAACTGGTGTTTTACTCCGCCCTTTGCATTTGCCAGAGAGCTGACAACAAGTACGAATACGAGAATCGGTGCAATTCCCTTCAATGCACCTACGAATAAGTCTCCAAGTACGGAAATGGCAGTTGCCTGTGGGCATACCAATGCGAGGATGACACCTATGACGAGTCCAATCACAATTCGGAGAATCAAACTAATGTTATTCCATTTGTTAATTAATTGTTTCACTTTTTTTCCTCATTTCTCTAAAATATCTTTTACAGTTTACCATATAGTTGATAAAAACACTACACTTTTTTACAATAATTGTTTAATTTGATGAAGTGATGAAGTTAAAGTGTACTCTTCTACTAAGTTTGAAAAGACCTCGCTAAGCGAAGAAAAAGGAAACACTTCGAACATCGACTCGAAAAGACCTCGTCTGAAGTCGAAGCGTACTCTTCTGCTAAGCTCGAAAAGACCTCGCTAAGCAGAAGAGCATTAAATGTCCAGAATAGGATAAGAAATTTCTTTTTTGCTAAGACATTTTGCAGTATACTAATAGTAAGCAAAGGTAGAACGAAAGGAGGTCCAGACAATGGACGTAAGAAGCATAGGGGAAGCAATCAAGAATGGAAATACTGCTTTAGGAATTGAATTTGGATCGACACGTATCAAAGCAGTTTTGATTGATGCACAGAACCAGCCAATCGCATCAGGAAGCCATGACTGGGAGAATCATTTAAAAAATAATATTTGGACATATCCATTAGAGGAAGTGTGGAGCGGACTGCAGGATTGTTATGCAAATTTGAAAAAAGAAGTAAAAGAAAAATATGGTGTTACAATCACAACATTTGGGGCGATGGGATTTAGTGCGATGATGCATGGATACCTTGCTTTTGATGAGAAAGATGAGCAGCTGGCAGAGTTCCGTACATGGAGAAATACAATTACAGAGCAGGCTTCTGAAGAATTATCAAAAGTATTTCAGTTCCATATCCCGCAGCGCTGGAGTATCGCACATTTGTATCAGGCAATTTTAAATGGGGAAGAGCATGTAAAGGATGTAAGATTTTTCACAACACTTGCAGGCTATATCCATTGGCAGCTGACGGGAGAAAAGGCAATCGGAATTGGAGATGCGGCAGGAATGTTCCCAATTGATTCGGCTACAAAGGATTGGGATGTGAATATGATTGGACAGTTTGATCAGCTTGTCGAAGCGAAAGCATTTCCATGGAAATTAGAAGAGTTACTTCCGAAGGTACTGGTTGCCGGAGATGCGGCAGGCGTTTTGACTGAAGCAGGAGCAAAATTGTTAGATACAGAGGGGGATTTACAGGCTGGAATTCCTGTTTGCCCACCAGAAGGAGACGCCGGAACAGGTATGGCTGCAACGAATAGTTTAGCTGTCCGTACAGGAAATGTTTCTGCCGGAACAAGTGTATTTGCAATGGCAGTTTTGGAAAATCCGTTGTCTAAACCATATGACGAAATTGATATGGTTACAACACCGGCGGGAGATCCTGTTGCGATGGTACACTGCAATAACTGTACATCAGATTTGAATGCATGGGTAAATCTTTTGAAAGAATGTGTGGAAGCATTTGGCGTGAAAGTGGATATGAATACATTGTTCGGAACATTGTATAACAAAGCGCTGGAAGGGGATGCTGATTGTGGCGGACTTCTTGCATATAATTATTTTTCAGGAGAGCATATTACAGGATTTGAGGCAGGTCGTCCGATGTTCGTGCGTAAGCCAGAAAGCAAATTTAATCTTGCAAACTTTATGAGAGTGCATTTGAGTACATCGCTCGGAGCGTTAAAAACAGGTATGGATATTCTGACAAAGCAGGAACATGTGGAGTTAGATAAGATGTTAGGTCATGGCGGACTGTTTAAGACAAAAGGAGTCGGACAGAGAATCCTTGCAGCTGCGATTGATACACCTGTATATGTTATGGAGACAGCAGGAGAAGGTGGAGCATGGGGAATTGCACTGCTTGCTTCTTATATGCTAAATAAAGAAGAGGGCGAGTCATTGACTTCTTATCTTGCACAGAAAGTATTCGGTGGAGAAGAAGGAGAACGCATGGATCCGATTGCATCAGATGTCGAAGGGTTTGAAGCATTTATGCAGAATTATAAAAAGGGTCTTGCAATTGAACGTGCGGCTGTAGAATCTCTTTGATAAAAAATACTTGAATTATAAAAACGTTTTTGATAAAATCTCAAGAGGATGATATTGGGGACGGAGTTTAGTGTGCCATTTGGGGACGGAGTTTAGTGGCTTTTTTGCAAGCAAAAAAGCCACTAAACTCCGTCTTTGAATGGTTAATCTGTTCATAAATAGTTGTTTTTTAGAGGAGTTAAATAATGAGCAAGACAATGACAAATGATATGACATCAGGAAATCCTACAAAATTAATCATTAATTTTATGATTCCGCTTTTCCTGGGAAATTTGTTTCAGCAATTTTATAATATTGCGGATTCTGTTGTTGCCGGAAAGTTTGTGGGGGTAAATGCTTTGGCAGCGATAGGTTCAACGACATCTCTTATGTTTTTGGTTACCGGTTTGTTAAATGGTGCCGGCAGTGGATTTGCAATTTTGATATCACAATGGTTTGGGGCAAAGGATTATAAAAATATGCGGAGATATCTGGCAATGTCCCTATATCTGATGGTGATTATTGTAGTTGTTATGACGGTTGGACTGAGTTTGGCAAATGAACCTCTTTTGCGATTGATGAATTCGCCGGAAAACTTGATCGGAGATATAAAAAGTTATATGGGTGTAATCTATGCGGGATTATTTGCAACTGGGGCATACAATATGCTTGCGGCAGTCCTAAGGGCGGTTGGAGATTCAAAATCGCCACTTTATTTTTTGATTATTTCAGGTGTGATCAATATTATCCTTGATATCGTATTTGTTATATGTCTTGGAACCGGTGTTGTAGGCTGCGGTTATGCAACAGTGATCGCACAGGGAATTTCAGCGGTATTATGTTTCATATATATCTTGAAAAAATTTCCGATTCTACATTTAAAAAAGGAAGATTTTGAATTTTCAGGAGAGTTATGCAGAAGATTACTGGCGCTTGGTGTGCCGATGGCATTGCAGTTTTCGATTACATCAATCGGAACAATTATTGTTCAGACAGCCATAAATGTATATGGTGCGACTTGTATAGCCGGTTTTGCAGCAGGTGGAAAAATTCAGAGTGTGATGGGAGTTATTTTTATTTCCTATGGCGCAGCAATGGCAACTTATGTTGGACAGAACTGTGGAGCAGGAAGGATGGATCGAGTAAGGCAAGGTGTGCGAAGCACACAGATTATGGTTTTGATCTGGAGTTTTGTATTGATGGCCTTGGTATTATTGTTTGGAAAATATGCAATTTATCTGTTTGTGGATCGAACAGAAACAGATGTGGTCGAGGCGGCACTTACCTATTTCAAAGCAGTCGCATGGTGTTATCCTTTTCTCGGCAGTATTTTTATTTATCGAAACGCCCTGCAGGGAATGGGATATGGGCTTGTGCCAATGCTTGGCGGAGTGTTTGAGCTTGTAGCAAGAACAATAATCGTTATAAGTGTGGCCGGAAAAGCAAGTTATTTTGGGGTGTGCCTGTCAGACCCGGCGGCATGGATAGCAGCTTTGATTCCATTGATACCATATTATATTTATCTCAGTCGGAGATTGGACTCCCACTGAGATAAACGCTCCGCGAGGATGCGC